>Ga0214472_10003832_pt1 | contig 15855 bp, 15 predicted proteins | sample RVTome_6_FD_207662 | JGI IMG/M metagenome (GOLD analysis project Ga0214472, IMG submission 207662) | Soil microbial communities from uranium-contaminated site in the Upper Colorado River Basin, Wyoming, United States - RVT140D175 | ecosystem: Environmental > Terrestrial > Soil > Contaminated >... | reverse complement strand
GCCTCGCCGAATTGCTCCGGACCATTGGCCGGCTCGTCGATGCTCAAGGCGGAGTGCTGACGAAAATTTTTAAGGACGCGCGCCGCGTGGTCTTTGAATACAGCGACGCCGCGGGCAAGTCTCACAATGAGATCATGAGCACCCCAGACCTTCATAAACTGCAAAAAGGTTTTTACGAGAAGCGCACCGCGCCCAGCGGTGCGGATCCCTGGCAAAACCGCAAATAGATTTTTCAACCTGACCAAGCAGTCCGGTCATTTACTTCACCGGTGTCTGACTGTGTTCGCGCCGTGCCTGATTTACCAAATCAAATAGCTCTTGGCGCGCGCGCGGCGGAACGATATTGGGTGTCGCGCCCATCTGCTTGGCGACCATTTCCTGATCGAACATGAATCTTTTCCAGACTTGTGGCGGATAACTTTCGAGGGCCAAGGCAAATCCTCCCTGCGGCAGGCCGGTTAAAGCGTGCACATGATGGCTACGCGCGCCGATGCCGCGCAGGCTGTGGCAGTAAAGACAGCCATTACGAAACGTCAACGCTTGCTCGACTTCGGTTGAAACTCCGCGAAATGCGCTCAACGGATCTTCGTTGAAACGGCGAAAACTATCCGCCGTGAGACCGAAATGCCAAGATTGTGCGATCAGCTCGCGCGGCGGCGCTTCTAGAAAATGGATGAAGCCGCCGAGCGTCAGGGTTGACAGCTGCGGCGGCTCGCCGGCTTTCCAGGAATACTCATGGAGCATCTGGTAAAACGTACGAAACCGGAAAATATTTTTCTCGTCATCCACCCCGACCACGATAACGGGCTTGTACTTTTCGATCTGCTCGCGGTGCCACACTTGTCTTTCGCCGCGGATATTGGTGAGCGCGATAAAATCGCCCGTGCCGACTTGCTGCTTGGGCAACGTGTTTAAATAATCGAAAAGATCGACGGCGTGGTACTGCTTGAGGGGCCACGCCAAAAGCTCTTCTTCCCGGCTACGATAAATGAAGCGCAGCATGTTGATGAAGCGCTGATCGATAGCATAGGAACGCACGAGCTTGTCGTATTTCCAAAACGGCGCCGTCGAGTACGGCGGATCCGCCCAGCTTCGCGTCGCCCGCAGGAGATCCGCTAGGTCTTTTGGCAACTTTTTTACCCCCAGGAAGTCAACGATCACGCCCCGCAGCGCGTTGTTTTCGTCGTCGAACTTAACCACGGTAAAATGGTCGGCGCCCTCTATCATCAGGTGCTGCACGTCTTGGGCGCCAGCCTGACGCAAGCGGTCGGCGAAACGGCGCGCGTCGAGGGCAAAACCGGGAAAATCCTGAAAGGCAGAAATGATCAGAAACGGCGGAGCGTCGGCGCGCACGTGACGAATCGGCGAGGCCTCCTTAAGCAGCGCCGCATCTTTGCCGAAAGCATTCTCAACGGCGAAGCTTTGATTTTTCGAAACCCGCCAAGTCGGATTGAGATCGTAAAGTCCGCTGATCGAGACGATACCGGCAAGGGGGTTTTTATCGATGCCATGCCGGCTCAAATAGCGCGAATTCAAACCAACCAGCGAAGCGAGATGGCCACCGGCGGAGTGGCCGGCCAGATAAATCCGCCGCGCATCGAGATGATATTTAGCGGAATCTTTGATCAACCGGGCCACCGCGGCCGCAACATCCTCGGCCTGAGCGGGATGACGATTCGCCGGCGCCAAACGATAACGGATCAACGCCACAGCAACCCCGTCTCGCACCAACTGCTCCGCCAACGCCGCACCAATGCGGAAATTGTCATCTGGAAGCAGCCAGAAGCCGCCATGAATGAAAGCCAACAATGGCGGCTTCTCTCCCGAGTCGGCAGGCAGATACAAGTCCAAGGTGCGCCGCCGATCACTCTCGCCCGCTGGTGCATAGGGAATGTCTTTAAGGATCCTGAGGCTCGCGGGCGGCGACGCAGCCTGCGTGGTTGTCATGCTAACCAGGATCACGCAGCTGAAAAGAAATATCGTGGCAGTTGTTATTTTTCGCTGCATGATTTTTTTACATCGCGCATTGAATGTTGACCCCAAATGCGACTGAATTGCCAAAACCCAAATCCAGATTGCGAAACCCCGTCATCGGTGGCGCGCCGGGTCGCGCGACACTTCCATTGAGCTCCGTCGATTGAGCCGGGCTAGCAACTTTTACACTCCCGGTGGACGGCGCCCGGCCGCAGCCCCGGCCTGGGGATGCAATCTGAAGCCCAGCGGTCTACAATATCTATTCAAACCATGCGCGCCGAGATTCGCAACCCCGAAGAGAACATTACCCAGCTTCGAAGACGCCAGCTCGCGCCACCGCGCCGGATGACCGGCATGGAGCGGCGCATGCTAAATCCCAATCGCGGCTTGATCAAGCTCTGCGATCGCTACGCCGACATTTTATTGTCCCGCTTCGTTTACCCGTTTCTCGCTCCGCTGTGGAATCCCTACAGTTGGCTATTGGAACGGCGCTTCGGTCTCGCTGAAACAATGCTATCGCCCGCCGGCTGGCCGCACGGGCTGGCGCCGCTCCGGGTTCTCTTAATCACCGACATTCATGCCGGAATATTTTTGAAACCTGAAACATTATGGCGCATCATCCGCGACCTGATGGCGCTGGAGCCAGATATCGTCATTGTCGGCGGCGATCTGGTCTCCGGGCACGTCAGCGAAGCCGCGCCCATCCTCGCCGACTTGGCGGCCTTGAGCCGCGCCCCGCTCGGAGCATGGTTTTGCTTCGGCAATCATGAATATTTCGGCGGCGAGCCCGAAGAACTGCAAAAAAATTTAGCCGCGGTCGGAATTCGCACACTGAAAAATGACAGCACCGTGATGCGACATCGCGGCGGCGATTTTGTTCTCGGCGGCATCGATGATCCAATCATGGGCGAACCGAATTGGCCAGCTGTGGTCGCCCGGCACGGACCGCCCCATCTCCTGATGGCGCATAACCCCGACCATTTTTATGAAGCGGAAGCACACGGCGTGGCGTTGACTCTTTCCGGACATACTCACGGCGGCCAGATTCGCTTTCCCAACGGCCCGGCGATCATTCGCCAAAGCCGTTTTTGCCTCGATGAAGGTGTTTTCGCCTTTCGCCAATCGCTGCTCGTGGTTTCACGCGGCTTGGGTAGCATCCTGCTTCCAATCCGTTGGGGTGCCGACCCTGAAGCCGTGCTGATCGAGATCACCGCGCCAAAATAAATTGGGCCTCGAAGTGTCGGAACCTTGGCCTGACAAGTATCGCCAGTTAGGCACCCGGACCATGGCGGTGATCAGGACTCGTTGACCACCCCGTTCGCCGCGTGGAACCATTCAATGGGTTTCCAAAAGTCTTGGGTTGTTTTTACCAGGGTGCCCGAACGAGGTCAAAGGCCCATGGCGCCGTGGTCTTCAACTCAACGATCACCGCGCGCCGCTGACGTAAACAGCGCGATCACCGTCAAGACGATCGCCGCCAAGAAAGTCGTGTTGAGCGCGGCAACGAAGCCGACGGGGTTCGCCGTCGTCAGGCTCGCCGCTTTTACGCCGGTGTAGTGCTCGAAGGCGAGCGACATGCATAAGCCACCCAGCGCGACGCCGAAAACATTGCCGAAGCCGAACGTCACGTGATTCATCGCCGAGGCGAAGCCGCGGTGCTCTTTGGCCATCATGCTGATCATCGCCGTGGAATTTGCCGGATTGAAAATGCCATTGGTCACCGCGCCGACCATGATCAACATGGCCGGCAACAACCAATGGGAATCCGTCCGTAGAAACCCGCCGATCGCTAAAGAGATGACCATGAACGATACGCCAAGCGTCGCGGGCATCCGCGGACCGAGACGGTCCGACAAATAACCACTCAGCGGCGCGACGGCGACGGTCAAAACCGATGGCGCCATGAAAAGCAGTCCTACTTTCGTCGGCGAAAGATGGACAATATCTTGCAAATAGAATGGCAACAGAAATCCAGTCAGTGAGTAGCACATCGCGACAATCAGCAAGCTCACGACGCTGAAGCTGAAACGGCGAATCTTGAACAGCTGCAAATTGACAAACGGGCTTTGGGCACGCGACTCATGGGTCAGGAACACCGCCAGGCTCACTAGAAACCCGGCGGTGAAAAACCATTTTGCCGAACCGCCGATGATTTCCTGGGTGCGCCGGTCGAAGATGAACACCAGAATGCTGGTGAGGGCAAACAGCAGTGTGGCGCCGAGATAATCGACCGAACCGGAGTGATGGGAAGGCGGCGCGGCGCGCCGCCTCATATTCACCCATGAAAGCGCCGTGCCGCCGAGTCCCACCGGAACCAACAGATAGAAACTCCAGCGCCAACTAAAATAGTCGATCATCAAGCCGCCGATACCGGGACCGAGTATGAACCCGACATGGTGCGCCGTCGTCATGTAGCCCTGCGCCCGTCCGGCGAGATCCTCTGTCACCGACTCCGACGCCATCGCCCGGCTCGACGATTGCAACATCGCACCGCCGACCCCTTGCACGAAGCGCGCGGCAATCAACTGCAACACGGTTTGGGAAACACCGCAGAGCAAGGAACTGACGGAAAAAACAAAAAAGCCGAGGGCGAACATTTTCTCGCGTCCCCACAAATCGGATATACGGCCGAACACTACCGACAAACCGATATTCGAAAGCTGGTACGAAAGCAGCGCCCACGACACGCCGAGCAAATCGGTGTCCAAGCTCTGGGCTATCGTCGGCATAGAGATTGAAACGATGCGTGTCGCCGTGCCGGAAAAAAATGTCCCTAAAAGCGCGGTGGCAAGCAGGAGGTAGTTGACGCGTGAGTCCACTTAGATTTTCTTATTGTCGGGCAGATTTCTGAATCAATACCGCGGAACAACCGAAGGGGCAAACGCGAGCGCGAGGTCAAAAGTTGCGCAAGGCCGAACTTTACACGTCCAGCTCGGACGATGATCCGCAGGTTGACAGTAAGCAGTAACGGGGAATCGACAGCGAAATAATTATCATATATGATATCTACGAAACAAATGAAACTGATCATCCGAGAGTACCTCACCCCGCAAGAGAACAATCCGTTTCGCGATTGGCTGAAAAGCCTCGACATTAGAGTCCAAGCGCGTATTCAGGCGAGAGTGCTGCGCTTCGAGTCCGGCAACCTCGGCGATCACAAATCCGTCGGTGGTGGAGTTTGGGAAGCGCGCTTGGATTTCGGACCAGGTTACCGGTTGTATTTCGCCAAGGGCGGCTTTTCACTAATTTTACTTCTCGCTGGTGGCGATAAGGCGTCGCAATCTAAGGATATCAGAGCCTGCCAAAGTTTTTGGGCCGACTATAGGAAGGAAACGAAAGATGGCAAAACGAAGTAAAAATTGGAATATCGGTCTCGCGGAAGACCTGCGCAATCGGGAGTTCGCTCGTGAATTTCTCTTGGCTGCAATCGAGGATGGCGTGTCCGTTCAGGTCGCCCTCGGCAAAGTCATTCGAGCCATCGGCGTGAAAGAATTCGCCGAGAAGATCGCCGTCGCAAGTCCTAACATACTGCGCGCCATTAATCCTCGGCACAATCCTACACAAGAGACGCTGAACCGGCTCCTCAAGCCCTTCAAGCTGAAACTTAGCCTCGCGCCGATCGATCAGGCAAAGCGCCGTCGCGCCGCATGAGCCTCGTAGTAACGTAGGATGGGTTGAACCCTTCGACCGTCGCTCAGGACGGCTCCGCGATACCCATCGCTTTCGCCCGTCTTGAAAATACAGACGCGAGAGTTATCGTTGCAAATCACCCTCACCCTCGCCTCAGCCATTTTGGATCTTGATTGCCGGAGTAAGATTCGAAACTCGCTTCCAAGAAAACAATTTCATGCGTCGTCGTCCCTAATCCAAAATCCAACAGCAGCCCCGCAGACGAAAATCCAAAATCATCTGATCAGCCTGTTCGCGCGCGCCAACAGATTCGGGTCGATGGTCACGCCGATCTGCCTCGCGGTCTTGAGATTGAACACCAGCTCAAACCTCATCGGCTGCTCCACCGGCAGTTCGGCAGGCTTGGATCCCTTCAGGATTCTGTCGATGTAGTATGCGACGCGCCGGTAGCTCTCCGCGAGGTCTGCCGCGTAGGACATGAGCCCGCCGGCATCTACGAAATTACTGTTGATGTACATCGACGGTAACCGGCTCTTTAACGCAAAGCCCAAAATCCGTTTTTGGTTAGTAGCTACTACTGTGCCGCCGCCGGCCACATAGAGTCCGTCCGGGCGCTGCTTGTTTAGCGCAGCGAAGACCCTGTCGAAATCGTCCGAAGCTCGTACCCCCCAAGGCTGAATAGTCAACCGCAGCGCGCGCGCCGCGGCTGGGAGATCCTCTTTCACCTCGCGTGAAGGACCCGAGAAGGACTGGTAGAGAACCGCGACACGGGCAAGTTTGGGAACGGTTTCTTTGAGCAGCTCCAGCCGCTTCCCGCCTAGATCCCTGGACAGGTTTGTAATGCCGGTGACGTTGCCGCGGGATGGGCAAGGCTTTCTACGAAGCCCGCCTCGACAGGATCGGACCCGCCGCCCGTCATAACGATGGGAATCGTTTTGGTCGCATTCTTGGCCGCTCGGACCCACGGGTCCCCTCCTGCTACCACGATTATATCAACCTTGAGACGCACCAGTTCGGCGGCAAGCTCAGCGAACCGATCGCGCTTCCCTCCGCATATCGGTACTCGATGGCGATGTTCTGTCCTTCTATGTGGCCACGCTCGCGCAGCGCCAGCCGAATTGCCTCGCCACGGGCAGACTCACGAGCTGTATTGCCCGCCGATAGATACCCTATCCGTGAAATCTTCTTCGGCTGCTGCGCCCGCGCTGGAAAGGGAAGAGCCAAGAGCATCGAGCAAAAAGCTCGCCGAGTGATTTTTTTGTGCATGGGGATTGCCTCGATTGTGTTTGCCCTCACCCTCTTCCACTTCGAGACTGTGTCGCAAACTCAATATTCACATGGAAGTTATTTTGAGCGACAGCGAAGAATCTCGCATTTCCTGTCGCTTACCAAAACGAGATCCTTCGCCTATCGCTTCGCGATGACATTAAGACGCAGTCTCTTGTGGGCGAGGATACAATTCTTTGCCGCTCCTTTCAGCTAACTGAACTTCCCTCCAACGGCAACGTGAACAACTTCTGCTCCGGGTGAATCAGATGCTCGTGGCCGTTTTGCGTCACGGCCAGCGTGTACTCGACCTGCACGGAGCCCCAGCCCATGACCTGACTGGACGCTTCCAAGTTGACGGTCATGCCGGCTTCCATAGAAACGTTACTCGTGTTCGGCAAAAATGGATCGTCGATTTCTTCCGCCGGTCCGAGCAGAAATGGGAACTCCCGCGCCTCCAGACCGATGGTGTGGCCGACGAAAAAATTCGCATAGTCCGGTATGCCATTGGCGCGCACGCCGGCGACCATCGCTTCAAATAGTTCTTGATTCAGCGCGCCTGGTTTCAACGCGTCAACCGCTTTCAGCACGCCGGCTTGAATGGCGTCATAGCGCTTGCGATGTGCATCAGTCGGTTCCGCTCCCACCGAGCCAGATTTGCAAACGTCGGCATGATAGCCGTTGATGGCGAGGCCCATGTCGACGCGGAAGATATCGCCTTTTTGCAAAACGTTGTCTTTGAGCACTGGCGAGTTGCCGCCGCGGCTGATGTTCATATGCATCCAGTAAACCTGTCCGCCGGCTCTGGCGACTTCACCTTTGTAAATGCCCGCGAGCTCGTTCTCCGTCACTCTCGGGCGGCATGCGCGCAACATCGCATTGATCGCTTGCTCGTTGACTTCGGCGGCCTCTCGGAGACGGTGAATTTCACCGGGCGTCTTGATCATGCGTACACGACGGAAAAACATCGACGCCGGTAGCAGCATCGCCTCCGGCAGATTGGCGCGAATCTTTTCGTATTGAGTGATCGGAAGCGCGAAATGGTCCATGCCGATCCGGCCGCGCCCCATGCCCTTGTCTTTGATCAACTGCGCCAGCGCTTTTTCCGGAGTCGGCCCCTTCGGTTCGCTCTCGGTGATCTCGAGGGTGCGTTTCTCCGCCGCGCAGAGCTTGTTCGGGTCGGGAACGATGGCCTTGCGTGGACGCCCATAAATATAGGCTTCCTTGAGCCAAACCTCGTCCAGCCCAGCATAGGCGGCATCGCCGCTGGGAATAAGCAATGCCGGCGACTGCGCCGGATCGCGCGGATAGACGACATAGACCTGCGAGCCGCCGTAGCGATAACCGTTCTGACTCCACGAAGCGTGGCCGCTCAAGTAGTAAATATTCTCCGGCGTCGCCGCGACCACTCCCGCAAGATCATGCTTATCCATCAACGCCAGCAACCGTTCTTTGTTGTAAAGCATCGAACAACTCCTTAACTAATTTCTGTGGATTTGTTTTTTAATTTTGGCTTTTTAATTTCCTAAACTCCGCTTTCCGATCTCCACGGTCTCGGCTCGAGCGGCTTCACGGCGATTTCCAACAGCGCCGGCCCAGGATGCGCTAACGCGCGCTTGAGGGTGGGTTTCAATTCCTCGGGCTTGTGAATCCGCTCACCAAAGGCACCGAGCGCCCGAGCGACCCCAACGTAGTCGCCGCGCAACGAAATGCCGATCTCATGCCCGTTGAAGCGCTCGTGCAGCGTCTCACGGCTGGCACCCAGACTTTCGTTGTTGAGAATGACGGTCAAGGTTCGAATGTCGTTGCGCGCCGCGGTTTCAATTTCCATGCCGGTCATGCCGAACGAACCGTCGCCGGTGAAGTTCACCACGGTCTTGTCGGGATTGCCGAGCTTGGCGCCCAGCGCCGCCGGCGTCGACCAGCCCATGGCGCTGGTGCCGCCGAAGCCGATAAAGCCGAGCGGATTGAGCGCCTCGTAATGATGCGAGACATAAGCGCGCGTCACGCCGGCATCATGCAGCAAAATAGTTTTCTTGGCGTCGAGCTGATGGGTAATGTCCCAACAGGCGCGATAGGGATTGATCGGAATCTCATCGGAAGTCAGGCGCGGATTCCAGGAGTCGAGCCACTTGTTCTTTAGTTCTTTAATCCCCGCCGCCACGTCGGTCGCCATGCCTTTGCGATAAGCGCCGAGCTTTTCTTTTCCCTGCTCCAGCAAGGCGCGCAGAAACAGTTGAATGTCGGAGAGAATTACCAGATCGGCCGGATAGTTTTTGTGCAGCTCCGCGGCGTCGATGTCGACTTGAACTAGTTTTGCGTGCGCCGGTTTCGGCAGCCAACTGGACGTCGCGTGCTGGCGGAAGCTACAGCCGAGCGCAATCACTAAATCCGCCTCTTCAGCGAACTTGCGCGACTGTCCCGTGCTATAAACCGCGCGCGGGTAACCGCCGAGGCCGAGACAGAGCGGGTGGTCCTCCGGCAGCGCGCCTTTTGCCGGCAGCGTCGCCATCACCGGCAGCGCGTAAGTCTCGGCGACTTGTACGAGCGCTTCGGTCGCCCGCGACCACAGCGCGCCGCGGCCGACGTAGATTAGCGGCCGCTTGGCGCCCTGCAGCAATTCGATCAACTTGTCGACATCGTCGGGATCGGGACCGAAGCGCACGCGCCGAGTCTTGTGATACGGCGGCATCTCTGCCTGCGCCATGCTGATGTCCTGCGGCATTTCAATGATCACTGGTCCCGGCCGTCCCGAACGTGCCAAGGTGAAGGCGCGGCGAAACACTTCGGGAATCCGTTCCGGCGCTGGAATGCTGAATGTCCACTTAGCCATCGTCTGAAACGTGTCGAGATAGGGAACTTCTTGTAGCATACCCTTGGCCAACTGCTTGCGCGAGCTGTGGCCGAAGATCACTACCAGCGGCACGCAGTCGGTGAACGCATTGACGATGGCGGTGAAAGCGTTGCAGCGTCCCGGCCCTTTGGTCACCATCGCCACGCCGACTTCGCCGGTGCTGCGCGCGTAGCCGTCGGCCATGTAGACCGTCGCTTGCTCATGGCGCGTTAGCACCAGCGGGACCTCGCCGTTCTGATGCAAGGCATCGAAGATCGGTAGGATGTCGTCTCCGGGAAGTGTCGAGACGAACTTCACACCTTCGGTTTTGAGAATATCGACTACGGCGTCGGCTCCACGGGTCATTCGGGTCACCTACTTTTGGACAAATTTCTTGAAGAAGCCTTCCTCTTCAAGTTTGCGTAAAAAACTCCTGTCAACTCGCGTAGCAGTCAAGCTGATTTCGCGCCGCACGTCTGTTCTCTCCGACGCGCGCGATGTTAAAGAGAGCGCCATTGAAAGCAGCCTGTGAAGTTTATTGTTTAGACTTTATCGAGAGAATAACTCGCGCCGACGCGGCCACCTCGGCGATCAGCGAACCCATTTTGGGATGGACCGGTTCGAGATCCGGTGTGAGTCCGAATTGCACAAGCACCTGCGTACACACCGGACCGACGGAACCGACGACGATTTTTTTGAATGCTTGGCGCAAAGCGTTATCGGCCTCGTCGCACGCGGCAACTTGAAACAGATGATCGACCTGCGCGCCGTTGGTAAAGAGCGCGACGTCCACAGCTCCGTCGAGAATGTTTCTGATCGCCGCGCGCAGCGGCGCCAAATCTTCCGGCAACGCCCAGCGATAGATTGGAATCGCTGCCACCGTAGCGCCGCGCTCTTTCAGCGCCGCAACAAGCTCGGGGTTGGCGATGCCGTATTCTTGAATCGCGATCCGCTTGCCGCGCACGTCGACGGCAGCATCGAGTGTCGAAAGAATTTCGCGCCACGTATTGGGCTCCGGCACGGTCACCGCCGCTTGCAGCCCCAGCTCTTTTAATGCGGCGATGGGTTTTGGCCCACGCGCTACCAGTCGCACGCTGCGCAATGCCGCAACGATCCTTACCTGGGGAAATTGCGTCAGCAGCGCTTCATTCAGCGTCCTTGTGCCGACGCCGGTCATGAGGATGAGAATATCGAACGCGCCCGCTTCGATCTGCGCCATGAGATCGAGCGCAGCGCGATTCTCGCTCAACGGCACCTCGCGCATCGACGGCGCCACGATCGGCTCGCCGCCGTAACGGCGAATCAGCTCCGCCATTTCCTTGGCGCGGCGGCTCTCGAACGAGACGACTTTCAATCCCTGCAAGTTATTTCGCGGGTTTGATTCCATAAAATGGCACGTAGACCAACGGAAGAATTTACACCGACACGCCGAACTCTCTCAGCAAGAGAACTTTCGCCCGCGCCACATCGCCGCGCATGAGCAGTTGGCGCACATCGCCGCTCAAGGCTCTGCGCCAAGTTTCAAACGGCGCATTGATTCCGCGGGCGCGCAACTCATCACGAACTTCCGCAGCCAAATTGGCCAGCAGGGCGTATTCATCGGTAAAATAAAGCTCCAGCTCCTCGCGGACCATGCGCGCCAGCGCCGGACTCCGGCCACCGCTCGACACCGCCACGGTCAGATCGCCGCGCCGCAGCACGGAAGGGAGTATGAAGTCGCAACGCGCCGGTTCGTCCGCCGCATTGACCCAAACACCGAGACTGCGCCCTTCATTGAAAACCTGAGCGCTCACGGCACGGTCGTCGGTGGCGACGAAAACGATTTCGAATTCCGCTAAGTCGCCCGGTTGATAGCAGCGGGGGATGAATTCAACGGTCTTTTCCTTGGACCAACGGCGAATGGAGTCCGCCGCGTCGGGGCTGATCACGGTAACATCCGCGCCCGCTTCCAACAGGCTGGCGACTTTGCGCTCCGCCACCGCGCCACCACCAACCACCAAGCAGCGGCGCCGCATCATTTCGAGAAAGATGGGAAAGTAGCTCATGAGAGTTATGCGTGCAGCCCAATCGGCGCGCCGCTTCGCTTCTGTCAATCTAACTCGTGAGGCCTACGGCAGACAAGCCGATGGAAAAATAAATTTGCTGGGCACTAGCGAAGGGCGCGAGAGCCCAGTTCGGCGCAGCCACAACCCGATGTAAAAATGGCGCACGCGACCCGGGCATTTCGACTTGTTGATGAGTCTAAGATCTTAAGGGAAGCGCGAATTCAGAGGAGGGTTCGGGACGATCCTGGACCAAGTCCAGATCGAACCAACTGAGTTTCTCCTTCAGACCGATCACTTCGCCAACGACAATCAGCGCCGGCGCTTTGAGCGCCGCGCTCTTCTCGACAATGTCCGCCAGCGTGCCAACAACGGTTGTCTGTTGTTGAGTGGTGCCCTGGTGAATCACCGCCGCTGGCGTCTTCGGCGAGCGGCCGTGAGCAATAAGCTTGGCAACGATCGCCGCTAGATTGTGCAGCCCCATCAGAATCACCAAAGTATCTACCGCCGTGGCGAGCTTGGCCCAATCCACCGAAGACTTTGTCTTGATCGCCTCATGTCCGGTGACCACCGCGAATGACGACGCGTAGTTTCTGTGCGTAAGCGGAATCCCCGCGTAAGCCGGCACCGCCACAGCCGAGCTCACACCGGGAACGATCTCGAAAGGAATGTCGGCGTCCGCCAGCGCTTCCGCTTCCTCACCGCCGCGGCCGAAGACAAACGGATCGCCGCCCTTGAGCCGCACGACTTCGAAGCCGCGCTGGGCGTAATTTATTAAGACTTCATTGATCTCACCCTGCGCGATACAGTGGCGCCCTGCCTGTTTGCCAACGAAGATTCTCTCCGCGTCGGCGGAGACTTTTTCGAGCAGCACCGGATTGACCAGTTGGTCATAGACAACCATTTGCGCACCGCGAAGCAACTGCAGCCCGCGCACGGTCATCAACCCCGGATCGCCCGGCCCCGCGCCGACCAAATATACTTTACCGGTGACGCCGGAGGATTTCTTCGTGGCTATATTTCGTTCCCCCGCCATCGCTCAATTCTTTCCTTCCGAACCGAGATGCAGGCCGCATTCCTTGGTGGCGGGATTTTCCCACCACCAGCGCCCGGCGCGGATATCTTCTCCCGGGTTCACCGCCCGCGTGCACGGCGCGCAACCGATGCTCGGGTAGCCTTGGGTGTGCAGCCGATTGAATGGGACGTTGTGGTCGCGAAGGTATTGCCACACCTGATCGTGGCGCCAATCGACCAGCGGGTTGATCTTGAGAATATTGCCGTGATCTCTATCCAGTTCGACTTTACTCACGCCTTCGCGCGTCACCGCTTGCTCGCGTCTGAGGCCGGTCAACCAAGCGTCGAGATCTTTCAGAGCGCGCTTGAGCGGCTCGACTTTACGCACGGCGCAGCAAAGTTTGCGCTGGTCCACCGACTGGTAAAACAGATTTAGCCCGTGCGCGCGCACCATGTCTTGAACTTTCATCGCGTCAGGAAAATGAACTTCCACACTGATCCCATAACGCTCGCGGATCGCGTCCATGCAATCGTAAGTTTCCTGATTGAGCCGGCCGGTGTCCAAAGTAAAAATACGAAAATCCGAGCCGCGCTGACGGTGCATCATATCGATCAGCACCGACTCTTCGGCTTGAAACGAACAAGCCAACGCAACGTTGGGCGAGAACCTATCGAGCGCCCAGCGCAGCACATCCTCGGCTTTAGCCTGGTCAAAGTCCGGCAAAATTCTACGGTCGACAGTTTCTGTAGTGAGTGAAGTCATGACTCGCCTCGGTTAGTTCCGCGACAAATTATTCAACGCTTGGGGCAGGTCAATGGAAGCCGAAGTCGTTACGCGTACGTTCAAACGCTGGCGCGCATCGCCGTCGCGCTCCAAGCTAACCTGCGCGCCACCGAACAACTGCCTGGCCACGGTTTCAACATCGCCTTTGATCTCATCGAACGACTCCTCGGAATTGGCGCCAAGCAACCGGTCGTTGAGTGAAATCACGGTTTCATTCATCGCGAAGCGTAGTTTGCCACGCAGCGCCGGTTCGGCTTCGAGCTTGCAGCAGTTTTCCAGCGCGGCGCGCAACACAGCGCGCAGTTTCTCTTGGTTCGAACCCGCGAGCGGCGCTTTCTGACTGAAAACCAGACCGCGCCGATCGCCGCTCTCGTCGATGCTCACGTGGGCATCGCTAGCGACTAAGACGATTCCCGGCCCAGCCTGCATGTGGCTGTAGTCGGCGACGTCGTGATAGACGCCGTCGGTCGCCTGAATCCAGCCGTGGAAAATCTCGATAAAATCAGCCAGCGGTACGCTGTCGGGCTGTTCAGTAAAAATTTTCACGTTGAGCTTTTGTAGTTCCATGTTCGCGCCGCAATCTAAGCAACGGGCTGCACCGGCGCTGCAATCGCAACCCCGCCGGGTGCTCCGCCGCGCGTCTTGTTATGGCAATCATGCGCCGCGTCGATGAACAGCTGAGCTTCTTGGAGCAACTGCACGGCGCGGTCGGCGTCGGCACTTTGGCCGTTAGCGATGAACTCCTTGGCTTTGAACAAATACTCGGCAAACTTTCCGCCCGCGTACTTGTCCCAGAAAAGCTGCGTGTCATAGAAGCGCTGGGTGAACTCGGCGATGATCTGATCGTCATTTTCGGAAATCGCAGGGTTGTAATCCTTCACCAAACCCTGGGCCGCGCGCACCATCGAGGCATAGGCCGCCTTCACCGCGGGTTGTGAATGGCCGGCATCGAGCAGCAATTGCGCTTCGAACAGCTCGCGTTCGCTGGCGGCCAGCGTAAACTCGGCCTGGCTCACCACTTCGCCGGCGCATTCGCCGACGCCCATGTCGGCGAGCGTAAACTCGCGCGGATCGCCCCAGTCGCTGTAGTAAGAGCGGTCCACGTCATGGGCCGGTATCTTGGTCAAATCTTCGAGCAATTCTTTGACCGCTTTCTTGCCGACCCGCGCGACGAAGTCTTGAAAGCGTTCATCCTTCAGCCGTTGGCGGACGTAATATTCGGTGATCGACAACACCGCCTCGGGGATTCGCTTCGACGGCACGGCGCCGATCGCCACGCCGTACTCGCCCGCGTTGTCGTGAAACTTGCCGCCGAGGATCACTTGAAAATGCGGCACCTGAAAGCCCTTCACGTTGCGGTTGATGCCGTAGAAACCGATGTCGGCGATATGATGCTGGCCACAGGAGTTAAAGCAGCCGCTGACTTTGATGCGGAGATTTTTGACCGCTTCGTCCAGTTGCAAACTCTTTTCGCCCAACTGATAGCGCAGCTCGCGCGCCAGGCCACGCGACGAGGCGATGCCGAGTTTGCAGGTGTCCGTGCCGGGGCAAGCGGTTACGTCGACGATGGTGGCCGCGTCGGCCGCTCCCAAGCCGATGGCTTTAATAGCTTGATAAAACTCCGGCAAGTCCGACTCGCTCACCCAGCGGAACAGGATATTTTGCTCCACCGTCGTGCGCAGCGTGTCCTTGACGAAACGGCGCGCGATGTCGGCCAGCGCGCGCAACTGATCGGCGCTGGCGTCGCCCAGCGGCAGCGTGACGGTCGCCGCGACATAGCCGGGCTGTCTTTGCTTGTAGACATTGGTCGCGTGCCAGGCTTCGAACCCTTCAGGCCGCTGACGGCCGTTCAGGCTCATGCCGGGTTTGAGCGGCTGTTCGCTCTGCTCGTTGACCGAAGCGAGAAAATCCGTCCAGCGCGGATCGGGCGACAGCTTTTGCCGCTCTGCCAAAACAAGCTTGCGAAAACCTTCGACGCCGAGATGCGCGATTAAGAATTTAATGCGCGCCCGGGCGCGGTTGCGCTTCTCGCCGAGACGGGCAAAGACGCGCGAGATCGCCTGCATGGTCGGCAGCAACTCTTCCTCCGGAAGAAATTCGTCGAACAGCTTCGCCTTGTACGGTACCGCACCCAAACCGCCGCCGACGTAAAAGGCGAAGCCGCGCTGTTTTTTGCCATCGACTACTCTGGTCTTGGCGATGGCGCCCATGTCGTGCATGGTCACCAGACCGCAGGGATTCTGCTCGCAACCGGAAAAGGCGATCTTCACCTTGCGCCCGAAATCCTGGGTGTCGGGATGGCCCATTAAAAA
>Ga0214472_10003831_pt1 | contig 15855 bp, 12 predicted proteins | sample RVTome_6_FD_207662 | JGI IMG/M metagenome (GOLD analysis project Ga0214472, IMG submission 207662) | Soil microbial communities from uranium-contaminated site in the Upper Colorado River Basin, Wyoming, United States - RVT140D175 | ecosystem: Environmental > Terrestrial > Soil > Contaminated >... | reverse complement strand
AAGCGAGGTGCTGCTTGCCGCGGCGGACGCCGAACCGATCGTCAAGGCGATGGTGCTAGACGCTCCCAAGCTTTTCGAGGCGGGTCTTGACAGGCTCTGCGATTCGGTGATCTTTGTGGATACTCTAATGAGGGATCGACTACATCACGTCGAGCAGAATCGCGGCTGGAGCGAGCGGGAATTGATTCGAAGAGAAAACCGGCAAAAGCCACTTGACCAAAAGCGTGCCTTTGCCGATTATGTAATAGTAAACCATGCTGGGCTCGACGAGCTGCGGGGGCAAGTGGAACGGGTCTTTTCGTCGGTGCTCGACTCCTTCAAAAAGTAGCGTTCGAAGCGACTTCCCGATTCGTATTCGATAACGATTCCGTAGAAACAGCGAGTATCAGTCCTAACGGCGAGTCGAGTAATGACTCTGCCCATGTCCTTAAAGATTCTGGAGGATGATTCGATGGCGAAAGCCACCACAAGTAAAACGCAAAATATCAAGAAGAAAACCGCATCCAAGACCACCGCCGCCAAGGAAGTTGTGAGCGAAGAGGTCGACGAGGTCAAAGAAGTCACCGAAAACGGCGAAGTCCAGTTCGGGGCCGGCGTAGAATCCGGACCGATTGATGCGGAGACCCACGCCCGCTACGAAGCAATCAAGAAAGGTGACATCCACATCACCGCCCTGCAGAAGATGAGCGTACAAGAACTCCATGATGTCGCCAAAGCGGAAGACCTTGAAGAATATACCGGCCTCAAAAAGCAAGACCTCATCTTCAAGATCCTTAAAGAGCGAATCAACCGTGACGGGTTGATGTACGGCGAGGGCGTGCTCGAAATTCTCCCGGACGGGTTCGGTTTCTTGCGTAGTCCGGAGTACAATTACTTACCCTGCCCGGACGACATCTACATCAGCCCATCGCAGATTCGCCGGTTTGGATTGCGTAACGGACACATCGTGGCCGGGCAAATCAGACCTCCGAAAGAGTCAGAACGGTATTTCGCTTTGCTGCGTGTGGAAGCCATCAATTTCGAAGATCCCAACGCAGTCACCGAAAAAACGAACTTCGAAGACTTGACGGCCCTTCATCCGGATCAGCGATTTATCTTGGAGACTTCTCCCGAAGAGCTCAACATGCGCATCGTGGATATCGTCACCCCGATTGGTATCGGTCAGCGTATGCTCATCGTGGCCCCCCCACGTACGGGTAAAACCGTTCTGCTGCAAAAAATGGCCAACGCGATCAGTGAGAATACACCGGAGGCCTACGTCTTCATTCTGCTGATCGACGAACGCCCGGAAGAAGTTACCGAGATGCAACGGAATACCCAGGCCGAGGTGGTCAGCTCAACGTTCGACGAGCCCGCTTCGCGCCATATTCAGGTGGCCGAGATGGTCATCGAAAAAGCCAAGCGATTGGTCGAGTTCGGTCGCGACGTCGTCATTCTGCTCGACTCCATTACGCGACTGGCGCGAGCGTACAATACGCAGGCACCCCACTCCGGCAAGATTCTTTCCGGTGGTATCGATGCCAACGCGCTGCAACCGCCGAAGCGTTTCTTTGGCGCGGCGCGCAACATCGAGGAAGGCGGATCGCTGACCATCATCGGCACGGCTTTGGTCGATACAGGGTCTAAGATGGACGACGTCATCTTCGAAGAATTCAAGGGCACGGGAAATGCCGAACTCCACCTCGATCGTCGATTGGTCGATCGTCGCGTCTGGCCCGCGATCGACGTGGCCGCTTCCGGTACGCGAAAGGAAGAGTTGCTGCTTGATCCGAAGGAGTTGGAGTTGGTCTATCGATTGAGGCGTGTTCTTTCGGATATGAACGTGGTCGAGGCCATCGAATTGCTCCGTGCGCAGTTGCAAAAGGTACGAAGCAACGCCGAATTCCTGATGACCATGAATCTGTCTTAGGCACCGCGCCGAGCCGCGGGATTCATCCAGCGCGGCGTCTCGGTGTCCTATGGCTGTAAGGAGCTGTCATGAATATCACGATCAAATATTGTGGGCAGTGAAACTACCTGCCCACGGCCGTCAGTTTGGCGGAAACATTGAAGAAAGAATTGGACGTCTCGGCGGAATTGATCGAAGGAGCCGGCGGCGTGTTTGATGTACACGTTGACGACACGCAAATCTGGAACAAGCAAGAGGTTGGTCGATTCCCCGAGCACGACGAAATCCTCAAGGCCATCGCGTCGGCTACCGACGGCACTTAGCCCTTTTGTCTTTATGAGCCCTTGTCTGTGGGGTGAGGCAATATGAACGCGACTGTTACCTGGCTTGGTCACGCAACGATTCGACTGACGCTTTCCGATGATCGGGTGATCCTGATCGACCCGTGGCTCACCGACAACCCCTCCTGCCCCAGCGTCCTGAAGAACCCGCCACGCTGCGACATGATCTTTCTGACGCATGGGCACGGGGATCACACCGGCGACGTCGCCAAGCTGATCGAACAATTCGACCCGCTCGTTGTTGGCAATTTCGACCTCTGCGGCCTGCTCGAAAAGCAGATCGGGAAAGGGCGTTTTAGCGGGATGGGCACCGGCGGCACGCAAGTCGTCGAAGGCGTTAGCGTATCACTGACACAAGCGTTTCACTCTTCCGGCGTCGATTCACCCCACGGTCCGCTCTACGGTGGCATGCCCAACGGCGTGATCGTGTCCATCGAGGGTCTGGCAACGGTCTACCACGCCGGTGATACGGACGTATTCGGTGATATGCAATTGATCCACCAACTCTTTGAGCCCAAGATCTGCATTCTGCCCATCGGCGATTATTTCACGATGGGCGCAAAGGGCGCGGCCATCGCAGTCGACCTGCTTAAACCGGCGGCGATTCTCCCGATTCATTACCAAACTTTTCCGTTGCTCGCACAGTCCGCCGATGATTTTCGAGATCAGTTGGCTCCGCGATGGAAAAAGCGGCTCATCGTCCCCGATGTAGGACAAGCCTTGCCTTGGTGTGCCACCGGCCTGGGGTAGAAGATCGATCTTGCGACAGCCATACCGGGAACAAGTCCAACGATAGAATGAGGTGGCCACTCACGACCAGCAGCGCGTGAGTGCTCCGCCCATTACCTCAGTCATCACACTACAACTACCGACAACCGGGTCCGTACGGCTTATTGCTCCGTACAGAGTGAATGCCCATAATACCCGTTGAGGCCGTTTTGCATTGATATTTACTTCGGAGATGAGCATCGTGGATCGAATCCGCATATCCATCGTATTGGCAATCTGTCTTTCGTTTGGCACCTTTGTACACACGCGCGGGGACGAACCGCGCCGTAGCGCCGGCGATCGGCCCGCGGACATCACGCACATCACGTTGAATCTCGGTGTCGATGTTCCCGAGAAAACGGTCAAGGGGTCCGCCACCATCGATCTCGTGGCGTTGCGTGAGATCAAGTCCATTCGTTTCGACGCAGTAGACTTCGACGTGGCGGACGTCACGATCGCGCGCGGCGAGGGTTCGCCCGTGCCGGTGAGATTCGTCAACGACGGCGAATCGATCGAAGTCCTCTTGGGCGATACGCCGCTGGCGCAATCCGCACCGGCCACAATAATCATCCACTACACGATCAAGAATCCCAAGAGCGGTTTGCATTTTTTCGCGCCGACCGAAGAAGAACCGGATACGCCCTACGTCGTCTGGTCGCAGGGAGAGTCGATTACCAATCGCTATTGGGTTCCGTGCTTCGATCATCCCAACGAAATGCAAACCACGGAGATGATCGTCACGGCGGCCAAGGGTAACGAAGTCATTTCAAACGGAAAGCTTTTATCAAAGAAAGAAAACGCAAACGACACGGTCACGTTTCACTGGCTGCAAGATAAGCCGCATGTATCCTACCTGATGACGCTCATCGTAGGCGAGTTTCACGTGGAATCGGAGACCTGGCGCGGAAAGCCAGTGACCTACTACGTGCCTCAAAAACATCGCGATGACGTCAAACGCAGTTTCGGCAACACCGCTCGGATGCTCGAATACTTCACCAAACTCACCGGTGTGGAATATCCATGGGACAAGTACGCCCAGGTTTGCACCGAACAGTTCGGGGGCGGTATGGAAAACACTTCGGCCACAACCTTGGGCGACAACACGCTGCACGACGCCCGTGCGCACCTAGACACCAGCTCCGACAGCCTGGTGGCCCACGAACTCGCCCACCAATGGTTCGGTGATCTGGTGACGTGCAAAGACTGGGCGCACCTGTGGCTCAACGAAGGATTCGCGTCATTCATGTCGCCGATCTGGTTTGAGTTTGATCTGGGCACGGAAGAATATGACTACTCAATCTTCAACGCGATGAATCGCGGCTTTACCGGTGGCAAAAAAAGACCCGTCGTCGATCGCCACTGGGAAAACCCCCGCGACATGTTCGACGGACGGGCGTACCCCAAGGGTGCCTCGATTCTTCACATGCTCCGGCGCCGCGTGGGCACCGACATGTTCTGGCAGTCCGTCAATCGCTACTTGAACGACAACCGGCACCATCCCGTAGAAACCCACGACTTGCGCAAGGCATTTGAGCGTGTCACGGGGCGATCCCTCGAACGATTCTTCTATGACTGGACCGAGCGTCCGGGTGCTCCGTCTCTCGAGGTCGCATTCTCCTGGAACGAAGAGAACAAACTCGCGGATTTTTCCGTCAAGCAAACGCAAGAGGCGGAGGCGTTTCATATTCCCTTTGAAGTCGAGTTTCACTTCGAAGAAGGCCGGCCGATCACCTTTCGCCGCGAAATGACGGACAAAGAGACACGGTTCTACTACCCCCTTCCGGCGCACCCGACGATGGTATTGGTCGACCCTCGCGATGCGGTGCTCAAAGAGATCAAAGAGAAAAAAGGCCGTGACTTATGGGCTGCGCAGCTCATGTCGGCGCCCTATGTGGTACAGCGTATTCGCGCGGCGAAACACTTTGGCGACGAAGGAGGAGGGCAAGACGTCGAGCTGCTGACCGAGGCGCTCTCCAATGAGTCATTCTGGGGCGTGGGAACTGAGATTGCCAAGGCCTTGGGAGAGGCGGGCGGCGACGGTGCCCGCGACGCACTCCTCGCTTGCATGCACCACCAACACCCGAAGGTCCGCCGCCCCTGTGTCAGCGAGTTGGGCTCCTTCGCGGACGATGACACGGTAGTGTCGGCTTTGCACGATCTGATCGAAAAAGGCGATCCCAGCTACCGCGTCGAAGCGGCCGCCATCAACGCCTACGGCAAGGTTAAGACCGAGGGCGCCGTGGCGTTCCTGGTTTCGCTGCTCGACCGTGATTCTCACCGGGAGCAAATCCGTTCGGCGGCGCTGCGTGCGATGGGCGAACAGAGCAACACCGAGGGACTCCTAACCCTGCTCGATTGGACCAAGCCTGGAAAACCGCGATGGTGTCGCATCGCGTCGTTCTCGTCGCTGGGCAGCTTGGCCGAAAACGTCAAGCTCACCGAGGAGGAATCGACGCTCGTGGTGGACGCCCTGACCGAAGGACTGGATAGCGAGAATCGGTGGATCCAAGGCACCGCCATTCGAGGAATCAAGCAACTCGGTGAGGATGCGAAACCGGCCCTTCCGAAACTTCGCACGCTCGCCGCCCATTCTCCGGAACGGCGAATTCAGAATGCGGCCAAGGAAGCGGTGGAGAAAATCACGTCCGCTGCGCCCGCGGAAGTGCAGGTTGATGATCTCCGCGCCGAACTGAAATCGCTCCAGGCAAGCAATGGGGAATTGGCTGATCGCATCCAAAAACTCGAAAGTATGCTTGACGTCAAGGTTGCGGGCGACAACCGCTGATTTGGCAACAGCATCATTCGCGGGCTTGATCGCCATGTACGTGCGTCGTACACTCTCAGTGACCGATGGCCGGTTGGTGGTGGTGATCTACTATGGCGAAGAGAAAGCAAAGAAACAAGGGCGACACAAAGCCCGCTCCTTCGACGCAGCATTCTCATTCCGCGCCGGCATCGACGCAGCATCGCTCTACCGACTTACGTCCCAAACCGCTTAAGGTCGCCAAGGGACTCAGTGGTGTCCTGCTGCTGGTCGGGCTGGTTATGCTGGTGCTCGGGGGTGGCGTATTGACGGGCAAGATTACTGAAGGTTGGGGCTTTCCCATGAGCGCCGTCTCTAATTGGGGCAAGCCTTGGGGCGCCATTCTCATCGTCGGCGCCCTTGCGTACATCGTCGCACCGCTCCTCCTATTTGTGCGTCCTCAAAAAGGAACGTTGCTCATCATGGCGGTTTGCGGGCTCAGCGTGCTGGTGGGAACGCCGTTGATTACGACGACGACGGAAATCTTCTATAACCTACTCGCCCAGCACGACTGCCAAGCCGACTGGACGCTCTGTCATCCGAATTGGATCGACTCTGTGTGGGGATATTTCATGATCGTCAACATAGGCATCCTCGTCGCGACCTACAAAGCCCTAGACCCCGCACCGGTTTCGCAAGGCGACTCAGCCCCGCAGCGTTCCTAGCGGGGCATTGCCGCTGATCCCGATTTCGGTTGCGACTTCCAACGCCGGTGCATCCACCAGTATTGGGTGGGATCTTGGCGTACGAAATCTTCGATCGCCCTCGTATAGGTCTGCGTGATCCAGCGTAGCGGGTCCGCCTGTGCATCCCACTCTTCCCTGCGGATAACCCGTTGAACACCCACTTCATATCGAGCGCCGCGGCCGAGTCGTCGTGCGTAACCCACAACAATGGGACGCCCGGTGACCATCGCCAAAAGACCGATCGACTTGTACACCGACGCCGGCCGTCCGAAGAAATCGGCGAAGACACCCTTGCGCCCCGCGTCTTGATCGCCCACAAATGCCAACAACTTGCCATCTTCGAGAACTTGCTGCGCCTCGCCCGACGCTCCTTTCTTATCCAGCAGACTCATTCCGTGCGTACGGCGGGTCTGCACCATGAAGCGATTGAGGTAGGCGTTGTCCAGTGGACGCATGATAGCCGCAACGTCAAACCCCATGGCCGCGAGCAGATGGGCCGTCACCTCGAAAGAACCATAATGCGCTGTGACCAAGATGACCCCCTTGCCGCTCAGGACCAGTTCCACGGTTTCATCAAGATTGCGCGTTTGGATGTATCGACTCCAGGTGAACTTGTTGATCAAACGGGGCAGGCAAATCGACTCCACGGCCAACATCGCCACCGACTCCAAACATCGGTCAGCAACACCGCCTAGATGTTCAGGCGATAACGCGTCGCCATACGCCGCCTTCAGATTATCCATGGCGCGTTGGCGGTGTCGAGGCATAATGCGGGGCCAGAGTCGGCCGATCCACCCGGCGGTGGCCAGGTTTCGATCGATCGGAAACATCTGCATCACCGCAAACGCCATCCGAAGGGCGATATATTGTAACCAGGCGATCGGGCCCGACTTCACTTTCATGAACACATCGTAACACGCCGCCGGGCGCGTGACTACGATACCCGCCGCTTGACCGTAACCGAAATCCCCGCGATACCATGAATCCATGACTGACGAATCGACACCTGTTACCGCCGGCGCCGAGTTTTCACTTGCCGACCTCGATTACGACCTGCCCGAAGCACTTGTCGCGCAGGAACCACTCGTCCGGCGCGATGCGTCACGCATGCTGGTGGTGGATCGAAATGCCGGGCGTGTTTCGGATCACTCCATCACGGACCTTCCCACGGCCCTACGACCTAAGGATCTACTTGTCCTCAACAATACCAAAGTGCTACCCGCTAAGTTTGTAGCTCATCGGGTTACTGGTGGAAAAATCGGAGGATTGTTCGTACACGAAGAGGCACTGGGATTGTGGCGGGTGATGCTTCAGGGATCGCGACGTCTGCGCTTGGGTGAGACGCTGAGTGTATCTGCCAAGGACGAAACGACCGGCGCGACACTAACAATCGCTGAGAATCTCGGAGGTGGATTCTGGCGCGTACGTGTGGAGCCCACGCACTCCGCTGTACAAGTCCTAAGTACGATCGGTCAAACACCACTCCCCCCCTATATCCACAGGACAGAGATGGCCAACGACGGAGTCGACCGCGACAGGTATCAGACCATCTACGCCCAGTGCCCCGGCGCCATCGCGGCCCCCACGGCCGGTCTTCATCTAAGCGAAGGCCTTCTCCAATCCATTCACGATCGAGTAATCGAAACGATATTTGTAACGCTTCATGTCGGTGTGGGTACGTTCAAGCCCATTGACGCGGATGATATTCGGAATCATGTGATGCACAGCGAATGGTTTGAGCTGAGCTCCGGAGCGGCCGAGGCCGTGGATCGATGTCGTCAACGCGGCGGGCGTGTCGTGGCCGTGGGCACGACGAGTGTTCGTGTGCTTGAAACGGCAATGGCGCGGTCTCCCGGCGGGAAACTAATCGCATGCGGCGGGGAAACAGACATCTTCATCTACCCCCCCTACCGGTTTCGCGCTGTGGATGCTTTGCTGACCAATTTTCATCTTCCCAGAAGCACGCTGCTCGCGTTGGTCATGGCTTTCGGCGGCGTCGATCGGATTCGAAAGGCGTATGCTTACGCGATGGAACACGGTTATCGGTTCTATAGTTACGGAGATGCCATGCTGATCACCTAGAAGTCCGATCATATAGAGCCTTCGATGCATTGCCCACTCCTTACTTAGGAAGGGCTTGGGGAGGCTCTCTCTCGATGAAACAAACTCCTTCAATCCCCACTTGGTAAAGGGGGAAGGAAAAGTAGCCAACCTTCTTTTGCCGGGCTATCCGTTGAAAGAACTTAACGCCGCGCCACGAGCATGGCATAGCAATGGCTATAGGACAATTGAAACTACCCGAATCACAAGAGGCTTGAAATCGCGTGCTGGAAATCGTTGACATAGTGCTGCTCGTACTGATCGGTCTGTTCGGTGGATTGGTCGGCGGCATGCTCGGGGTCGGGGGCAGCGTGGTCATGATCCCGGCCATGACCGAACTACTCGGCCCCAATCAGCATCTTTATCAAGCGGCCGCCATGATCGTCAATTTTTTCGTGGTCGTTCCGGCCGTGTATCAACACCGCCGAGCGAGAGCCATCGACTTTCGCACGGTCGCCCGACTGGTTCCGCTCTCAATCCTTGCCGCACTTGCCGGTGTGGCCGTCAGCGAATTACCGATGTTTCGCTGCAGCGGCGAAACCTACCTTCAGGGCGCGTTCGGAGCGTTTCTGATCATCATCGCGGCGGTAGACTTGTTTCGGATGTCACGCGCCAAGACGCGCGATACCATAAATGAACTCAAAGACAATCCGGCGCGTCTCTCTCCCCAACGCATCACTTGGCGATTCGCCGCCTACGTGGCCATTCCAACCGGCCTGATCGCCGGCCTACTCGGCGTCGGCGGTGGCGTGCTGGCGGTCCCCCTGCAACGCCGATTTCTGCGTATTCCGCTCCGTCAGGCGATCGCGAATTCGGCCGCGGTCATCATCCCCACCAGTCTGCTCGGCGCTACCGCAAAGAACCTCGCGATCATGGATAGACATATCGATGGCACATCGCCCTTTGTTCTGGCAGCGATCTTGATCCCGATGGCGGTGCTGGGAAGCTTCATAGGAAGCAGATGGACGCATATTGCACCTTTGAAGATGATTCGCGTCGCTTTCTGGGTGCTCTTGATGGTCGCGGGAACCAAACTGGTCTACACGACAGCGAGTTCTCTTCGCCCATCGGCGTTGGGTAAGAACGAAATCGCGTCTCGGGCGTGGATTTCCAATCGCAACAGACGATGCTTAGGGCCGTCCTCAACGAAACTGTGGCACTCTTCCTTGATGATCTGAAACCCGCATCGGCAATAACACGCGATCGCGGCCCTGTTGTCGGGAAACACGACCAGTGAGACGCGTTGCGCATCGTAGCACTGGAACGCGCGTTCCAACAATCCCAAAACGAGCGTTTTGCCCACGCCGCGACCACGGTGCTCCGGACGAACAATCAGGTGCCCCAGCCAGTGATCGGTCGGCACTTGCCGCATAGGATTCAGTTCACCGTAGGCCATGATTTCGGGGGACTCGGGCGAATCACCCGACACCAACACATAGACTCGGCCACCCGCCTTCTTCCAATGAATGACCTTTTCCGCAGTAAGCGGAAAAATAGTGCTGGGCGCTACCCACCGCTTCTGCTCCGCCGACTCTACCCAACCGGCTATCGACCCCGCATACGAAGGAACGAAAGGCCGAAGGGTGAACGAACTTGGATTTGCGGGATCATGCAACACGAAAAGTGGTCTCCGAAAGGCGGGTCTTGATGTCCTCCCGCCTGTCGATGCCTAGCTGGTGCGCGAAGAACGGTGCATCGCAGCGCAGCGCTACATCGGTACGAAACGCCGGTCCGCTGCAATTGAAACCATCCCGTGGGTTCCGAATCGGCGATGCCACACCAATAAACGGAAAAACGGGTCCAGAGTCAAAACCGGAATGAAAACTGCCCAGGACTGGATTCGAACCAGCACGCCCATAATCGGACACAAGCACCTCAAGCTTGCGCGTCTGCCAATTCCGCCACCCGGGCCGCAGTGTGTGGTGAGTCTAACGAAGCAAGGCCAATCGTCAACCATTGACCCCGCGTGCATCGAGAGCGCGCGTCAGAAGGATGTTCGTCTCTCCGTCGTGACCGAAAGGAACGATGATCCGCAGGGAAACTAGACTGACTCCTGACGAACGCGGTTCAGAAAAGAATTTCTTGAACACGCATTGGGATCGGCCTCCGCCGAGCCAATGGGCTACGGACAGGGTGAACCGTCCGGCAGGAACGGGAAGTTTTCACCGGTGAAACCCCCGAGGGCCCTGACCACGTCGAGAATGTTCACCATAAAGTCGAGCGCCGCGGGTTGAATATCCGCACGGACCTTGGTCAGCGCACAATCAGAATTGGCAAACTTTTTGAGTATGGATACGAGATCTGTCACGACGTTGACGGCTAAGTCCGGCGGGCCACAGGGGCATCCTGAGCAGTCTTGAACCACATCGCTCCATGCGCCTTGGGCGATGCTGAGCGCTGAGGAGTAACTGTTCTCGATCGCGACGTTACAAAGGGTATCGATCGCTTGAACATCGTATTGCGCGACGGCCTGAATCGAACCGCCGCCGGCGACAAGCTTGCTGGGAACGATGTAGGGATGATAAAGATGAACAAGACCGTCCGTGCCACATGTTGCACCGCCACAATCGGAATCATCGGAGCAAACCGCCCCATCTTCACTACCACCCAGGCATCGGTCCGCAAGCGTCGTCCAATCGATGAACGCCGCATCGCCGGCCTCGCACACCAACGGCGCCGCCCAGAACCATTTCTGATCCAACCCCGGTGCCTGCCCACAATCGGACACGGGCACGACACTATTATGACCGGAATTTTCGCAAACCTGATGGGGCTCACCCACGAAGAGTGTCGCCCCGTTAAACGCATTGTAGGGAGCGGGCAAGTCAGAAAAGGTAACGCGCAGTGCCGTCTCGCGTCCGAAACCGGCTGGACGAAGCGACAAAAAGCGATTGTTTTCTGCCAAGACTACGTCACGTAAAGGCGGCGCGGCAATCGGGCAGATGCCCGACAGCGCGAAAAAGGCGTTATCCACCGCTTGAACCTTGACCTGCGCCGACGACGTATCGACCGCAGGAATGACCACGATTTCTTCACCATCATTGGGGGTGTTTGCAACGAGCACGGTCGGAAAGGTCAGGCCGGCATCCAGCGACAAAAGAATATCTACGTGCGTTGCATTAACCGGCGGCTGATCCGTGCCGGCGACGCTCCAGGAAACGGTTTCGTTACCGCCTGAGACAATCGTCTCGAAAGGTGCAGTAACTACGAACGGCCCGGTTCCGGCATCGACAGTCACAGACATCTCATCGAAACCCACGCCGCCGCCACCCGCACGGTTATCCCGCACCGTCGCTCGAAACACCATGGTGCGGTTGGTGGTCGGTAGTTTCTCCGCCTCCTTGGTCGCTCCGCTGATCAAATCCTCAAGCTTGGGGAACGTCCGGGTTGGATCTGACGTCGGATTGAACGACCGAAACAACGGGATCGAACCATTATCAGGAGCCGACAACGGTACCGCCCCGCCCAGATCGCGTTCCTCCCAATGATACGTCAACGGGTCACCATTCGGATCGCTGGAGGACACGGGCGTGAGCGCAAAGGGCGTGCTTTGCGGAATAGTCACATTGGGGCCGGCGTCAACCGTCGGACCGTCGTTACCGGTGGCAGTCACCTGCGGGCACACCGAGCCGCTTCCCGAGGTAATGAAATCCCGCATTTCATCGAAGTTGATCGAATGGAAGTAGGGATCGCTGTGGTTTTGAAGATCATCCGCCAAGCAGATCCCGGCGTAGGCCATGATGGTCGATCCGCTGCCGGGTTCGTAAGCCGTCGATCCGTTTCGATTTCCACAACAACAATTACCGTTTACGCCATTAAACGAGTGGTTGCCACGAAACTGATGTCCCATTTCGTGGGCGACGAAATCGACATAGAACGGATCACCGATGGGGTTGGACAACCCCGTGACACCTAAAGCCTTCGACCCACTCTCACAAACTACCCCGAGAAATGCCACGCCTCCGCCGCCGGTACTGAAAACGTGACCAATATCGTAGTTTGCGTTGCCAATCAGCGAGTCGATCGTTTCCTGGTTTTGGCCCAGCATGGAAAAACCGCTATTATTCGTATAGGGGTCCGTCCCGCTGTTGGTAAAGACGACCAAATCGTTATTGGCCACCAAGACCATGCGGACACCCAACTCCAGCTCATAGATTCCGGTTACGCGGTTAACGGCCGTCACGATCGCCGCCATGGCATCTGGCACCGTACCACCATGAAACTGGGTATACTCACCGGTCGCGGCGACCGCCAGGCGATAGGTTCGAAGCTGTTCTCCCGAACTCGCCGCCATCGGAACCACCGGAGCGACCACTTGCTTGGGTTCAGCAAGTTGGCCGGTAAGACACTGAAACGGTTTAGCCACGGTACGGTAGTCGCTCTTGTAGTAACTGGCATGCAACTGAACGTCACCATTCACAAAAGGGTCGATATAAACCGCTCCGTCGGGTGCCAATATCTGGGCATGAAGCCCCTTGGGCGTGACATCAAAACGAACCGACGCGGAAGGATTATCAATACCCTGTCCCAGATAGGTCTTGATCTGGGGGAACTTGGCCGCCAGCTCCGGCGCCATAATCGGCGCCTCGACGACTTGAAATCTTGCGTACGTCCCGTCCGGCATGGGTAACGTGATGATCTGATTCGAATCACTCGGACGAACGTGGCTCTCCTTGGGCGCATCGATCAGTGCCGCATGGATGGCGTCCGTTCGCAACGCTGTAAGCTGAAACGCTTGGGGTTTGATGCGGACGCTGCTCGGGTCCACCGATCCCAGTTCCGCACTCGCGTTGGACCATACCCCGTCAGGAGAAATACGCTCCGGTGCAATGGGGGCACCCAGTCCGATCGGTGAAATAGCCGCAAAGGTGAGACCTACGACAACGAGAACTTTATGTCTAAACACGCTCCATATCCTCTCATCCGCGCATGACCGTACGATGCTCTGTACCTAAGAGTATATCAGCACAACCCTCATAACCGAAGCGCCAATTGTCCAGTTCGGCCGTTACCGGTCCTCACCTAGGAATGTGCCACGCTATGGCCTATGAATACCCGAACAGTACTGCACACCCACTTCTTTTATTCCTACTTTGCTTGAAATCGGGCCGTAGTTGATCCCAAGTGGTTAAGGTATGCAGTTCTGAATCGAGATCACCCCGTGCTGAAATCCCGTCGAGAAAAAATAACCGAACCGGCAAGCGAGAACATCGCGCCTATAGCAACCAAGCTAAGCAGGTCTCCGACGGGCCACCCCGCACCACGAACGATGAGCAAGGGTTTGTAGTAGTGCATGACGCTGAGAAACGAAACCGCCTTGGCCGGTTCCCAGAATTGGGCGAGGAAACTTAGGAAAAAGGAAGCCAGCACAACGCCCGAAGCAATGCCAACCGCCCGTCCACGTCGATCGCAACATGCCGATACGAATAGTGTCAAGCCGCCGACGGCCAAGTACAGGACATACGTATTGGCAGCGATCTTGATCAGAATGCTGGCCGGAACTCGATGTTCCGTGATCACGAACCACCCACCGATCCGGTTTCCGATCCATGCCATCGTGACCATGAATAGTCCGGCACACAAGAGCGCGAAGCATTCGCTCGCGTAGGTGCGCCACCGTGCGACTGGCAATGCCAATATGATGTCTATGGTTCCACGATCAACTTCACCGGCCGGCATGCGTGAACAATGTGAAATCGCTTGAGCCCATAAGACGGTAAGCACCACGGGATGGACCCACGGAAACGACGACATCACCGTCGTGTTGAGGGTATCGCCGACTTGGGCACCCAACAACGCTGACACGATGGAGCGTACGAATTCGATCTGCATAAACTGCTGCCCATATTTGGTAAATAGTGTGGGCAAGACGTAAGCGAACACCCCGAGAATGGTCGCCATCGCCGCGCCGAACAAAACCGTGGGCCATCGGACTTCGTACCATATCTTGAGTGCGACACCCCAACTCATGGCTGCACCGTTCCATCCGTGTAATAGGATCGGAAAAGGATCCCCAAGTCCGGATGACCAATCGAAACATCAGCAATCGGCTGACCGGCGCACCACGATACAAGGTCCGTAACCGGACCCGCCAGCGTCGCCTCCCATTGACCACCACCGGACCGTATCAGCCTTAGGGACGATGGTGCGTCGATGGCGTCGAAATCGACCGACTCCCGCCAGACGATATGAATCCGCCGCTCCGCGCGCCGACGGAGGCTCTCGATGCGTTCATCGGCCACGAGCCGTCCCTCGCGCAAGATGGCCACACGATCGCAAAGCCGCTCGACTTCACTGAGCGTATGGCTGGATAGAAAAACCGTATGCCCTTGGTCTGTCATCGACCGAAGCCGAGTAAACAGTTTCTCTTGCATAAGCGGATCCAGGGCTGTCGTCGGTTCATCGAGAATCAACAACTTAGGGTGGTGCGCCAGAGCGAGAATCAATCCCAGCTTCTGCCGCATTCCATGCGACATGTTCCGAACGGGCACATCGACCTCGAGCCCAAAGTCATCGGCGAGCTCATGCCCGCGCGACGCAAGATCGAGATGACGCACGCCGGCCATGATGCACAAAGCGCTCTCGCAGGTGAGCCATGGGTAGAGTCGAAGATCACCAGGAAGGTAACCGACATCAGTTTTGATATGGTGGCTGTCAAGCCAGCAATCGAGCCCGAAGATGTGTGCCGTGCCGGATGTGGCCCGCAACATCCCCATCAGCACGCGCATGGTGGTGGTCTTGCCGGAGCCGTTAGGGCCGAGGAAGCCGAACACGCTCCCCGCACTCACGCGCAGATCCAGCGCCTCGACGCCTTTGCGTCGGCCGTAAGTCTTTGTGAGTTGTCCGATGGTAATAACGCTCAGCGGACTGATCCTTTCCGGCAGTTAGTCTGTCGAAAGGATAACCCGTGTTCGTGGGTATGGCGAATGCTCGCCGGACAGGCAGATTGTGGCTTTGTCGTACTTAGAGCACTTAACAGTCAAGTATAGCGAGCCTTACTTACCTCCCCCCCTTGCAGGGGGGGATTGAAGGGGGGGTCGGTGTTTCGTAGGTCGATGCCAGTCGCGCGTCTTCACCCTCCCCCAACCCCTCCCTTGAAGAGGGGGGTAACATGACTGACCAAGCAACGCAGCGACGTAAACGCAGCAACGTAAACGCAGCAACGCAAACGCGCAGACGTAAACGCAGCGACGTAGGGGAAAAACCTCCCCCCTTTCAAAGGGGGGATTGAGGGGGGTTGCCCGCCACAGTTGAGTGTTAGACGCTCTA
>Ga0214472_10003830_pt1 | contig 15856 bp, 11 predicted proteins | sample RVTome_6_FD_207662 | JGI IMG/M metagenome (GOLD analysis project Ga0214472, IMG submission 207662) | Soil microbial communities from uranium-contaminated site in the Upper Colorado River Basin, Wyoming, United States - RVT140D175 | ecosystem: Environmental > Terrestrial > Soil > Contaminated >... | reverse complement strand
GACTCATACGTTGGACGATGTTCAGCATCTCCTGGCTGAAATTATCCATCTCACCCGTTAAGACGTTGACCTTGTTGACGAAATGGTTATAGCCGATAACCGCCGGGATCGCTGCCACCAGGCCGATCGCAGTGGCGACCAGGGCCTCGGAGATTCCCGGCGCAACCACGGCCAACGAAGCGCTGCCACTGGTGCCGATGCCGTGAAAAGCATCCATGATTCCCCAGACGGTACCGAACAGACCGATAAAAGGCGCCGCCGATCCGGTCGTCGCCAGGAAGGAAAGATACTTTTCGAGACGGTGAGTTTCGGACGTAGTAGAGCGCCGCAGCACGCGGGCAACCCGTTCCTGTTCGCCGAGATCGGCAACCAGGTTGTCGCTTTCCTGGCCATCTGACTGACGCCGGCTCTGCGCCAGCTCGCGGTAAACTTCGCGGAACAGGACGGTCAGTGGTGACTGACGAAAACCATCCAGACCCTGGCTGATGGCATCAAAGCGTTTCTTCGACCAGAAAAAATCGAGGAAACGGTCCGAATCGCGAATCGCCCGACGAATGACAAGCTGTTTGTAGAATATAATGGTCCATGAGACTACGGAAAAATAGACCAGAATCAACAGCACCAGTTTTACCACCGGCCCGGCATTGAGAACCAGTTCCAAGGGTCTTCTCCTTAAACAATGAGGTGTAGGACCCGGTATGACACCCGGGTACGCATTTATTCTGCCGCTTGATTATCGGGCAGCGTTGTCGGCAAGTCAACCGTGCACAAACGCTTTCCTCTCTACGTATTAGAACAGTTCACCCAGTGCTGCGACAATATGCTGCGATGTCTGTGACCCGGGCGAGCGGGCCACCAGACGCCGCAGATCGGCAAGCTCATCAAGATCATCCCAGCTTTCCGTTTCATGATAGGACAAATCGAGTTCCCGGCTGCGTTGGCGGGTTGCCTCCAGCACCCGGGAGGTGCTCCAGGGAATCTCCTCAAAGAGCTGCGTCGTCGCCCGCCGCATGCCGACTATCGCGTAACCGCCATCATGGCAGGGAACCACGGCGACATCGGTATCATGCAGCTGCACCAGAACCTGATGAATCAGAGACACGGGCAGGTCAGGGCTGTCGGAACCGGACAGCAAAACCGGGCCGCCACCGGCATTAAATAGTGCCCGCACAACGTTGCTCATGCGGGCACCGAGATCATCACCGGTCTGGGAGAGTAATGGCAGACCGGGGAAGTTCACCCTGAACCAGTCCCGTCGTCCGGCATAACAGATGACCAATGGCAGCTTTGCTGAAAGCAGCCGGGCGACCGTCTCCTGCAAAGCGATGCGATAGAGCTGGCTGGCCTGCTCCGCTGACAACGGCGGCGTCAGCCGCGTTTTGACCTGACCAGCCACAGGTTGCTTGGCAAACAGGCCGATAACAGGTCCGGAATGACTAATAATGTAGCTGTTTGCAGGGTTTTCCACCTTGTTCACAGCTTTATCCACGTCCGGTAGACTCCTGCCGTTCGACCATGGCATAGGCGGAATGGTTATGAATTGACTCGAAATTCTCACAGGCAACCCTGAACCAGGTCACTTCCGGAACCTTGAGCAAACGCTGGGTCACCGCCCGCACCACATCTTCGACAAACATCGGATTGTCATAGGCCTGTTCGGTCAGAGCTTTTTCGTCTTCGCGTTTGAGCAGGGAATAAACCGGCGCACTGCCGCACTCTTCCACCCAGGATACCAAATCCTCCAGCCAGATGTGGTCCGTATAACGGACCTCGACTTTTACGGCACTGCGCTGGTTATGAGCGCCCCGGGCACTGATCTCCCGCGAGCATGGGCAGAGCGAGGTAACCGGTACCGTGACACCGAGGATAAAATCGTAGCTTTCGCCGAGACTGCCCACCATACGACACTGGTACTCCATGAGGCTGCGTGCCTTTGAAATCGGGGCCTGCTTCTCGATGAAGTAAGGGAATTCCAGTTCCAGATGGGCACTGCTGGCTTCAAGACGCTCCTTCATGTCGCTCAGCATCGTGTTCATGCGGTCGATGCTGATCTGGCCATGATACTGGTTGAGAATCTCGATGAAGCGGCTCATGTGCGTGCCCTTGAAATGATGGGGCAGATCGACAAACATGTTGATGCGTGCCACCGTCTGCTGATGCTCTTTGCTCTTGTCCATGACCACGATCGGGTAACTGATATCCTTGACACCGACCTTGTCGATGGCGATGTTGCGGTCATCACGGGTTTTCTGCATATCGGGCATGCCGCCGGCTTCGCGGATATCATGGTGCGTGCCGTGTGATGCGTGAAGGCTGGAATCTTTACTGGCTTTGCTCATGACATGCTTGCTCTCGGGTTTGTGGTTGTTTCATGGATCTCGGGCTACGCGTCACGGACCACATAATCGATCGGATCTACCACCCCGGCCTCTCTGAACCCCTTCAGGCGCAAGTGGCAGGAATCGCAGCGTCCGCAGGAAATGCCGTCCGGCGTCGGATCGTAACAGGAGTGGGTCAAGCTGTAGTCGACGTCAAGGTCCAGTCCGGTCAGGATGATTTCAGCCTTGCTGAGCTGGATCAACGGCGTGTGGATCGTATAGGGGTGATCCCCTTCAACCCCGGCCTTGGTAGCCAGGTTCGCCATGTTTTCAAAGGCGCTGATAAACTCGGGTCGGCAGTCGGGATAACCCGAATAGTCCAGCGCGTTGACACCGATATAGATGTCAAAGGCGCCCAGAACTTCCGCCCAACCAAGGGCGAAACTTAAAAAGATCGTATTCCTGGCCGGCACGTAAGTGATCGGGATGTCGTCTTTTGAGGATTGATCTTTCGGCACGGCCAGATCGGCGGTCAAGGCGCTGCCGCCGAACTGGCGCAGATCGATCTGCATTACCTGATGGCTCACCACACCGATCTTCGGTGCATATTTGCGCGCCTTGTCCAACTCCACGGAATGCCGTTGACCATAAGCAAAACTCATGGCATAAACCTCAAAGCCATCGGCCCGGGCAATTGCCATACAGGTGGTGGAGTCAAGACCGCCGCTGTAAAGAACCACTGCTTTTTTTGTCATTTTCAATTTTCCCCATTCCGCATACAACATTTGATGTGTCTCAACAAGCGGTCACTCACCAAGGCGGTGAACCTTGAGCAGGTTGGTGGTGCCTGGATCGGAAAGTGGACTGCCCATGGTGATCACCACCACGTCCCCCTTGTTGAGAACCCCGGCGGCAAGCACTGCGGCATCCACCGAACGAATCTGCGCTTCCGTATCACCTTCGATATCGACCCGAATCGAACGGACTCCGGCATAGAGGGCCATGCGCCGTCGCACCGCCTGGGATGGTGTTACCGCATAGACCGGCATCGCCGGACGATACTTGGCGACCAGGGCCGCCGTACTGCCGGTCTGGGTAAAAGCCAGAATTGCCGCAGCACCGACGTTTTTCGCCACCCGGCAGGCTGCCTGGCCAATCGCTTCCGGAAGACTCTGATAGCCGCTCTGCTCAGAGAGTGCATGGAAAAACTGCTGCTTGAGTTGCGGGTCACGTTCAACGTCCACAGCAATCCGCACCATCATGGCCACAGCTTCACACGGATACTTCCCGGAAGCGGTTTCCGCCGACAACATGACTGCATCGGTGCCATCGAGAATGGCGTTGGCCACATCCGAGGTCTCGGCACGGGTAGGGCGAGGACTGTACACCATACTCTCCAACATCTGGGTCGCCGTGATGACCGGCTTGCCGGCCAGATTACACTGGCGGATAATATGCTTCTGAATCAACGGTACCTTTTCCGAGTTGATTTCTACACCGAGATCGCCACGCGCCACCATGATGCCGTCGGCTGCAGTGAGAATTTCTGCAAAGGCATCCACTGCTTCCGGCTTTTCAATTTTGGCGATCACCTTGATTGCTGCCTGCCGCTGAGAGAGCCGTTTTTTGAGCTGCAAGACATCCTCTGCTGTACGCACAAACGAGAGCGCGATATAGTCGAGTTTCTGCGCCACACAGAATTCAAGGTCGTTTATATCCTTGGCCGTAAGTGCCGGAGCAGAAACCGCCACGCCCGGCAAGTTCATCCCTTTGCGGTTTTTCAGTTCGCCGCCGACCAGAACACGGCAATAAACATTGTTGTCTGCGACCTTTTCGACCTGCAGTTCAAGCAGGCCGTCATCGAGAAGGATCCGGTCGCCAAGGTGCACGTCTTGTGGCAAGGCGCTATAATTGGTCGGGATCAGCCCGTCCTCACCAAGCACATCCGCCGTGGTCACCACCACGGATTGACCAGCGGTCAAGGTCATGACATCGCCACGCATCAGGCCGGTTCGAATCTTCGGCCCTTGCAGATCACCGAGGATGGCAACCGCCTGACGACGGTTCCGGGAAAGTTCACGGATCAGAGCGACCGTTTCAGCCAGGGTCGCGTGCTGCCCGTGAGAAAAATTGAGCCGAAAGACGTCTGCGCCTGCTTCCATCAAGGCCAGCAACATCTGCCGTGAATCACTCGACGGGCCGACGGTAACTACAATTTTATTGCGTCGAAACACATTCACAGGCAAAAGCAACTCCTTTCTTCGCAGGTTATGACCACTCAGACAAGGCAGCTCGCGCTTTACGGCAGTCAATAATAATACACTCGCAAATAATTCCGGACGAAAACCAGCCATGAGATGACAACAATCAACTATAGCATAGCGCAGATCCCGATTAAACCGGCAAAACTGTTGCTGAAGGGGAAACAGCTATGATATAAGTCTCCGTTCAATAGAGGGTTTTATGCCTAAACAGACAAACAGTCAAAAAAAATCCCCCCTCGCCACTGTGGTCCGCATCCTCCTGGGTCTTGGTGTGCTTGGCCTGCTGCTTGCCATCATCGTACCGATTGGTGCCTATTTGTACATAGCCAAGTCGCTGCCGCGTGTCGATACGCTTGCCGACTATCGACCGCCAATCATCACTCGGGTACTCAGTGATGACGGGACTGTCATTGCTGAGCTTTTTGAGGAGCGCCGGATCATCGTCCCGGTATCACGCATGCCGAAACAACTGATTCAGGCGTTTGTCGCTGCTGAAGATTCAAACTTCTTCAAACACAAGGGGATCGACACCGCTTCGATTCTGAGAGCAGCTCTTAAAAACATTAAAGCCGGAGAGATTGTTCAGGGCGGCAGCACGATTACCCAGCAGGTCGCCAAAAGTCTGCTTTTAACTCCGGAGCGCAAATTCAAGCGTAAATTCAAAGAGGCGATTCTTGCCTACCGTATGGAAAAGCGCCTCTCCAAGGAAGAGATTCTCTACCTTTACCTCAATCAGATCTTTCTTGGTCACGGCGCCTATGGCGTACAGGCGGCCGCTGAGAACTACTTTGACAAGGATGTCGAGAACCTGACCCTTGCCGAATGCAGCATCCTCGCAGGCCTGCCGAAAGCCCCCAGCCGTTATTCTCCCTACCGTAACTATGAACGCGCCAAAGATCGCCAGATTTACGTCCTTGGCCGCATGGTTGATGAGGGCTTTATCACCAGGGAAGAGTCTGATCAGGCCAAAGCGGAAGAATTGGAGATCCGGCCACGCATCAATCAACACATCACGGACACGGCATACTTCACCGAACAGGTGCGCCGCTATCTGGAGGATACGTACGGCAAAGAGCTCCTTTACCACGGCGGACTCGAAGTACAAACCAGCATGAACCTCAGGATGCAGCTGACTGCCCAGGCTGAAGTCCAGGTGAATCTGCGTGCCCATGACAAGCGTCAGGGTTATCGTGGCCCCCTTGCCGTTTTAGGCCCGGAAGAGGAAACCTTGTTCCTGCGCCAGCAGGCAGAAGCCTTTACCGAGAAGCGACCAGCTCTCAATGATGTCATTGAAGCCGTTGTCACTGGCTCCGACAAGCAGAGCCTTCATCTGCGCATGGCTGAACAGGACGGTCGCATCTCGTTGAAATCAGCAAACTGGGCCGGGCCGCCTCAAGTGGTCAAGCGCGCTGCTCAGGCAACCGGCAATGCAAGCGGCAATGCAACCCGCTTGCCCTCTGGAGCCAAAGTGCAGGTGCGGATCATCGAGATGCCGCAGAATGGTCCATGGCAACTGACTCTGGAGCAGGAGCCGGAAGCCCAGGGGGCTTTGCTGGCCATGGATCCACACAACGGCCAGATCAAGGCTATGGTCGGTGGTTATGATTTCCGCACCAGCCAGTTCAACCGTGTCCTTCAGGCTCGCCGCCTTCCCGGCTCGGCAATGAAGCCGCTCATCTACGCTGCCGCCCTTGATAAAGGCTATACACCGGCCACAATGATTCTCGACACACCGCTAATCTTCAAGGAAAAGCTGAAAAGCGGGGAAATAAAGGAATGGAAACCGAAAAACTATTCCAAACGCTTCTACGGTCCGGTTCCGTTTCGCACCGCCCTGGCTAAATCCTACAATGTCATTACGATCAAGATCCTCGAAGATATCGGCGTACGCTACGCCGCCAACTATGCTCGCAAGCTCGGCATCGAATCACATCTCGACGAGGATTTAACCCTCGGCCTCGGTTCGTCAGCTCTGACCCCGATGGAGCTTGCGCACAGTTACTCGGTGTTGGCCAACGGCGGCGTTAAGGTTGTGCCAACCTATATTAACAAGATCCTGGATCGCGACGGCAAGGTTATCGAATCCAACGATCCGGCTGATTTTCCCGCAGGACCACAGGAAGGGCAGAAACTGACAGGTCAATTGCGCAGCAGGGTTATCAGCGCGGAAACCGCCTATCTGACTACCAACATCCTGGAAAGCGTGGTTCAGCATGGCACCGGAGGGCGAGCCAAGGTATTAAACCGTCCTGCGGCCGGCAAGACCGGCACCACCAACGATCTAAAGGACGCCTGGTTTGTAGGTTATGTTCAGCAACTCCTGGCGATCACCTGGGTAGGCTACGACCAGGAGCGCCCTCTGGGTAAAAGGGAAACCGGTTCCCTGGCCGCCGCACCAGCCTGGGTCGCTTTCATGGCGGAGGCCACTAAAGATCTGCCGGTCAAACAGTTTCCGGTTCCGGACAGCATAGAATTTCGGCCGATCGATCCTCTTACCGGCTTGCTGGCACCAGAAGACAATCCGGATATTGTTATCGAGGCTTTTGCCCCCAACACTGCGCCGGTGCGTTATGCGCTGGAAGAAAAAACCCCTGATGCCAAGGATTTTTTCCGATTGGATATGGATGAGCTTTGAGTGAAGGGCTTTCCCGGGCTTTTATCATTTTTGTGAATTGTTTATTCTTAAACCAAAACCATTCAGCTGCGTACTTACCCTCCGGCCTATTTTTGCCTGCCAACCCCAACCTGCGGACAACGATCAACCACCGGGCACGCCGAGCACCAGGCCGTCTGTGCCCGACAACATTGCCGACCATGAAATATCAGGACATGCGCGGTCTGAGTCCAGCGACCGGACGGCAGCAGTTTGCAGAGCTGCTCTTCTACGCCTTCCGGTGTACGGGCAGTCGCCCAACCCAGACGGCGGGCAACACGACCAACATGGGTGTCCACAACCATCCCCGGAATATCAAAAGCATTGCCCAACACCACGTTCGCTGTTTTACGTCCGACACCTGGCAATGCAACCAGAGCCGTCAGTTCCCGAGGGACCACGCTTTTATGAAATCTCACCAGTGCAGCCGCACAACCAATCAGGTTTTTAGCCTTGTTGCGGAAAAACCCGGCAGAACGAATCAGGTTTTCAACCTCTGCCTGATCGGCAACGGCCAGACTTTCCGGGTCAGGAAAGCGCTTAAACAAAACAGGCGTCACCAGATTGACCCGCACATCGGTACACTGTGCAGAGAGAATCGTTGCAACCAGCAATTGCCAGGGGTTTTGGTGGGTGAGGGCGCAACCTGCTTCAGGGTAGGTCGCCTGCAGCAGATCGAGAGTGGCGAGCGCGTGGCTGGATGTAATTCGTGGGATTTTCATGTTTACGACGCAGGCATCTATTGACTTGAAATACTGTTATCAACGCTGTCCACAGAGTTTTCCACAGGCGGATTAACCGGGAGCAGCTTCCATACGCCTGCCTGCCAACGGCTTCAAACGCACTGAGCGCCGCGTATCCGTGACCTGCACCGTCATTGTCAGCGGCAAATGACTGGAGGCCTGGCGAGCCAGAAAGCTGTGATTGATTGAAGCCTCAAGGACTCGTACCGCTCCACGCAGATAAGCGCGGTCGCGCCCGAAAATCGGAAAACGGGCCGGGTAGGTGCCGCGCCAGAGCGGCCGGCGGGTCCGCCGCAGGGTCGAGGCCAGTTCCAGATTACCGGCACCCCAGAAGTAGTCGGCAAAATCGCCCATAATCAACGCCGGGCAAACCAGGGATGGATTACCGAGCAGATCCGGTCCAAGCAGATTTGCAACCTGGTGACTGCGCAGGCGGGGAAAACTGTCGAGGCAGACATTAAGCAGGTGCATACGCTTGCCGCCAAGCTCCACGTCAGCACGCAGACACTGGCCACCGTATCCAAGATCGAATTTCTGCACCGCCTTTAGCGGGAAAAAAGAAAGATAGGCGAGCGTTCCACCGCCGGCATCCCGATAAACATCAAGGCCGAGACGTTCCGCAAGATAAGGCAGAATATCAAGCTGATGTGTGGCACCAAACTCCTGCAGAGCCACGATATCGGGAGCGGTGTCTGCAATCACATTCAAAATCCGGTCAGGGTTGATCCAACCGTCACTGCCGCGGCAATCTTGAATGTTATAGGTCATGATGCGGGCGGTGGTCATACCTGCCTCGCTGCCAGGAAGCTGTCGTACGTAACCGGAACCTGGTACCGCTAAAAAGTGGCGGCGCTATTATTGCTGAGCCAGGCGTTTGACATTTCGAATAACGACTGGCTCCACGGGAACATCACTGAACCGACGATATGTGTGCGTCGGACTGGCGGCGATCTTGTCTACCACATCCATTCCTTTGACGACCTTGCCAAACACGGCGTAGCCATAGCCTCTGGTCGTGGTATCTTTGTGGTCGAGAAAAGCATTATCCTTGAGGTTGATGAAAAACTGGCTGGTTGCACTGTCAACCACGCCGGTACGGGCCATGGCGATAGTGCCACGCAGGTTGCGCAGACCATTGCCGGCCTCATTCTTGATTTCTTCCCCGGTCTTTTTCGGCTCCATTTCGGCGGTAAAGTTGCCGCCCTGGATCATGAAGTCTTTAATAACCCGATGAAAGATTGTATCTGCGTAGTGTCCGCTATCCGTATAGGCCAGGAAGTTGGCCACCGACAGCGGCGCCTTTTCGCTGTCCAGCTCTACGGTAATGTCGCCATAGTTGGTCTCGATGACAACCAGCTCCAGGGCAAATGCCGGAGCAGTCAGCAGCAAGCTTGCAAAGAGAATTGTCAGTAAAATCCTTTTCATCGTCGTTCGTCCTTTCCCTTAGTCGTCTTCAGAGGTCAGTGTCCGCATCATCAGATCGTCAGCCGCCTGCTGAGGGTCTTTGTTTTCGTAGAGAACCTGATACATCTGCTCGGTGATCGGCATGTCTACACCGAGTCGGGTAGACAGCTGGTAAGCGGAAAGAGTCGTCTTGACGCCTTCAGCCACCATGCGCATCTGTTTGAGAATTTCGTCCAGTTTGCGGCCGCGGCCCAGCTCGATGCCGACTGAGCGGTTTCTCGAAAGGTCACCGGTGCAGGTTAACACCAGATCACCCATACCAGCCAGGCCGGAAAACGTTGCTTCCTGGGCACCCATAGCATTACCGAGCCGAGCTATTTCAGCCAGGCCGCGCGTAATCAGGGCGGCACGGGCATTATGGTTAAAGCCAAGGCCGTCAGCCACGCCGGCGGCCAGAGCAATCACGTTCTTTATCGCACCGCCGATTTCAACGCCGACAACATCCTGGTTGGTATAAACCCGAAAATAATTGGTACTGAACAGCTCCTGTATCCGAACTGCCACATCAGGGTTATCAGCCGCCACAGAAACCGCCGTTGGCTGTTCTGCTGCTACTTCGCGAGCAAAAGACGGTCCGGAAAGGAAGGCGCTTCGCTTCTTGACGTCTGTGCCAATGACTTCCTGCAAAACTTCCGACATGGTCATCAACGTATCGTTTTCAATCCCCTTGGCCGCTGAAACCAGCAGACAGTCATCCGCCAGGTGTGGCTTAAGTTGTTTGAGGACAGGACGCATGACCTGCGACGGCGACACCAGAACCACAACCTGACAATTCTCAACAGCTTCGGTCAGGACATTGGTGTATGAGAGGTTTGGGGAGAGGGTTATTCCATCCAGGTAAAGATCATTGATACAGGTCTTCGTCAACCGGTCTGCCAGGTCTTTTTCATAGACCCAGAGGGTCACCTTATAACCTTTTTTGGCCAACAGGTTGGCAAGGGTTGTTCCCCAGCTTCCGGCACCAATGACTCCGATTTTCATCATAATAAAACCTCAGATGGCTTTCTTTTTCTTTTCAATCCGCTCGCGCACCTGTGCAGTTTTCCGTTCCAGTATATCCGGTTTGGGATAAATTCCCGCCAGATCTTCGAGAATCTTCAGTGCCTCAAGCAGCTCTTCCTGCGCTTCCAGAACCGTTGCCAGACCAAAATTTGCTTCAAGGGCAAAAGGGCTTTCCGTCCAGCGCTCCACCACCAGTCGATAGGCTCCGGCCGCCTCGGGAAGCTTGCTTTCAAGAGCATAGGTCACGGCTATACGATACTGCACCTCGGCAGTCAAGGTGCTCTGCGGATAATTATTCAGCAGACCATCGAACTCAATCCTGGCCTGATCGAAATGATTCAAACGAAAGTAGCAGTCGGCCACCTCGTACTGCAGTTGGTCCTTTCCCGGGACAGGATGATCAAGAATTTTCTGGTAAACCGCTATCGCCTGACTGCAGTCATTGAGACGATACTTGTAAAGAACGGCGACCTGCTGCATGGCCGGCAACACCTCTGCGGATCCCGGGAAATCCCGTTCAAGCAGAAGATAGGTCAACAAGGCATCAGAATAACGGCCCAGATACAGATCCTGGATCTCGGCAGTCTGATAAAGCACTTCCGGAGTTCGTTCGAAAGCCGGATATTTGTCGTGCAGTTGTTCAAAAAGTTCAACAGCCTCGACATATTTACCCGCCTGCCTGAGTGCCAGACCTTGCTGGAATGTCTCTTCGAGTCTCGTTTGCAGATTAGCGTAATACCAGCAACCTCCGGCAACCATCATCAACAACAAAGTCAGACCGAGAAAAGCCCAAAGTCTATTTTTAGACCCCTTCTTCTGGCGCTTCAACTCCTCCATCAGGAGATGTTTCTTCAATTTCTGGATGCTCTTCGTCATCTTCCTTCTCAGCCAGCTTTGCGACTGCCACGATACGCTCTTCTGCTTCAAGAACCATCAGACGCACCCCCATGGTGTTGCGTCCGATAATCGAAAGGGCACTGACGCGGGTACGCAGCACTTTGCCGCGATCGGTTATAAACATCAGGTCGGATTCATTGTCGACCAGTTTTACATCAACCACCTGGCCGTTGCGGCCACCGGTCTTGATGGTGATAATGCCTTTGCCGCCGCGACTCTGGACACGGTACTCGGCAAGGCTGGTGCGCTTGCCGTAGCCCGTCTCCGTCACAGACACGAGCGTTGACGCGGTCGCATCGGAAACGACTTCCATACCGATAATTTCATCGCCATTTTCAAGCATCATGCCGCGTACGCCACGGGTCGTGCGACCCATCGGCCGGGCGTCGGATTCGTTAAAGCGAATCGATTTGCCGTTGTGGCTGGCCAACAGGATGTCCATGGTACCATCGGTCAGTCTTGCCGCGATCAGACTGTCGTCCTCATCAATGGTCAGGGCGATGATACCGCCCAGGCGTGGATGGGAATAGGCCATCAGATCGGTTTTCTTGACCGTTCCTTTCTGGGTTGCCGTTATAATGAATCGGCCCTCGGTGAATTCCTTGACCGGCAGGATCGTCCTCACGGTTTCATCTTCCGCCAGATTTAACAGGTTGACCACCGCCTTGCCGCGTGCCGCGCGGCCGCCTTGTGGAATTTCGTGGACTTTCAGCCAATAAACCTTGCCCTTGCTGGTAAAGATCAACACATAGCTGTGGGTCGATGCAATAAACAGGCTCTCTACGAAATCCTCGTCCTTGGGCCGCATACCGGTCGCGCCTTTGCCACCGCGCCGCTGCGCCCGGTACAGAGAGACCGCGTTGCGCTTGATGTAACCGGAATGCGACACGGTTACCACCATGTCTTCTTCGACGATCAGATCCTCGATAGAGAGGTCAGCAGTCAACTCAATAATTTCCGTGCGTCTGGGATTATTGTAGCGTTCGCGGATTTCGAGCAACTCACCCTTGATGATCTTGAGGATCTCGAGTTCGCTGCCAAGAATCTCCTTAAGGCGCATGATAACAGCCAGGAGCTGGTTGTACTCCTCGATGATCTTGTCGCGCTCAAGTCCGGTCAGTCGATGCAGGCGCATATCGAGAATCGCCTGAGCCTGAATCTCGGAGAGCTCAAAACGTGCAATCAGACGCTCCTTTGCTTCCGCCGGGTTGGCGCTTGTCTTGATCACCTGAATGACTTCATCGAGATTGTCCAGGGCTATTTTCAGACCCTCGAGAATATGGGCGCGGGCTTCGGCCTTTTTAAGCTCGAAAATGGTTCTGCGCGTGACGATCTCTTTGCGGTGTTCGATGAAATACCCCAGCACTTCGCGCAAAGCCAGGATCTTCGGCTGTCCACCCACGATTGCCAGCATGATGATACCGAACGATGACTGCATCGCTGTCATCTTGTAAAGCTGGTTGATGATGACCTGTGGGATGGAATCTTTTTTGATCTCGATGACGATGCGCATGCCGTCGCGATCCGATTCATCACGCAAATCGGAGATGCCCTCGATCTTTTTTTCCTTGACCAGGTCGGCGATTTTTTCAATCAGGCGGGCCTTGTTGACCTGAAACGGAATCTCGGTGATCACAACGCTTTCGCGACCGGTACGCCGATTTTGTTCAACCATCGCCCGGGCACGCATCTGGATGATGCCACGCCCGCAGCGATAGGCTTCGCGGATACCCTCACGGCCGAGAATGAAGCCGCTGGTCGGAAAGTCGGGGCCGGGAATGTGCTGCAGCAGGGTTTCATCGTCAATCTTCGGATCGTCTATCATTGCCACAAGACCGTCGATCACCTCGCCGAGGTTGTGCGGCGGGATCTTGGTCGCCATACCGACAGCAATCCCCTCAGAACCGTTGACCAGCAGATTGGGAAATTTGCAGGGCAACACCAGAGGTTCTTCGAGGGAGTCGTCATAGTTGGGGCCAAATTCGACCGTTTCCTTGTCGATGTCGTTGAGCAGTTCGTGGGCCAGACGGTCCATACGAATTTCGGTATAACGCATTGCCGCCGCCGAGTCGCCGTCGACCGATCCGAAGTTGCCCTGACCATCCACCAGTGGGTAGCGCATGGAAAAATCCTGGGCCATACGCACGATGGTGTCATAAACCGCCGAGTCGCCGTGGGGATGGTATTTACCGATGACGTCGCCGACCACACGAGCCGATTTTTTGTACGGTTTGTTATAGTCGTTGCTGAGCTCATTCATAGCAAAGAGCACCCGTCGATGGACCGGCTTCAGGCCATCGCGAACGTCCGGCAGAGCACGTCCGACGATTACACTCATGGCATAGTCCATATAGGACTTGCGCATTTCATCTTCAATGTTGACTGTGATGCGGTTCTGTTCTGTAAGCATTACAGATTTTCCTCCGGAAAATCAGGAACGCAGGACGCGGGATGCTGGACATGCACTTCTGGCGAGTCCCCAGCCCACAACCCCAGGTCCCGGGTTTTAAACATCCAAATTCGACACGTTCATAGCGTTCTGTTCAATAAACTCGCGGCGCGGTTCGACCTGGTCACCCATCAGAACTGTAAAAATCTGCTCCGCCTCGATAGTATCCTCGATTTTGACCTGCAGTAGAATCCGCTTTTCCGGGTCCATGGTCGTTTCCCAGAGCTGGCTGGGGTTCATTTCCCCCAGGCCTTTGTAGCGCTGGATATACTGGCCTTTTTTGGCACGGGCGAAGAAATGCTTGAGCAAGTCCTGGCGGTCACTGACAGATGCTTCCTCTTCATTGTCTTTGTAGATCACGGCTCTTTCATTGAGACAGACATCTTCCACCTGCTTGTAGGCCTGCAACAGCAGCTTGTATTCATACATAGACAGGCTCTCGAGCATCTTCTGGTCGATAAAAGTGCGCAGGTTGCCCCGGCTGTAGAGAATCCTCGACGGTTCGCCCAACACCTGAAAATTCGCTTCCGGTTCAATATTTCTCAGTTTGGTGGCGAGCGGCTCAAGATCAATCAAGTCAGCAAAACCGTTCTGCAATTTACCGCGCACAAAGATTTTCAGCACGTCGGGATGGATCCCCTTGATGACCATTTTTTCAAAATGCTCGTTGTACTCGATAATATTGCGCAGGGTCGGAATAATCTGCTTACCACGCAATACCTTACCGCTTTTTTCCATATGCACGCTCATGCCCTCAACACCTTCATCAAGCAGGTATTCGCGCAGGGCGTCCTCATCCTTCAGATAAAGCTCCTTTTTACCCCGCTTGGCCTTATAAAGAGGCGGCTGCGCGATATACAGATAGCCGCGTTCAATCAACTCCGTCATCTGCCGGAAAAAGAAGGTGAGCAACAGGGTACGTATATGCGAACCATCGACATCGGCGTCAGTCATGATGATGATGCGATGATAACGCAATTTGGAGATGTCAAAATCATCCTTGCCTATACTGGTGCCCAAAGCGGTTATCAGGGTGCGAATTTCGTTGGAGGTGAGCATTTTGTCGAAACGCGCTTTTTCGACGTTGAGGATCTTGCCCTTGAGCGGCAGGATCGCCTGATAACGTCGTTCACGGCCCTGTTTGGCGCTGCCTCCGGCCGAGTCGCCCTCGACCAGGTAAAGTTCGCACAGCGCCGGATCCTTTTCCTGGCAGTCAGCCAGTTTACCCGGCAGGGCCAGACCATCCAGAGCACCTTTGCGACGGGTCAGGTCGCGGGCTTTCCTGGCCGCTTCACGGGCCCTGGCGGCATCAATGCCCTTCTCGAGAATTTTGCGGGCCACCGACGGATTCTCTTCGAGATATTCCGCCAGTTTTTCGTTCATCAGGGTTTCTACATATCCCTTGATCTCTGAATTACCCAACTTGGTCTTGGTCTGCCCTTCAAACTGCGGATCGGGAACCTTGACCGAAATAACTGCGGCCATGCCTTCACGCAGGTCGTCCCCGGAAATCGTGGTTTTCATGTTTTTCAGCAGGTTGTTGGTTGTCGCATAGCTGTTCATGGTACGCGTCAGCGCTGCTTTGAAACCACTCAGGTGGGTGCCGCCTTCATGTGTATTTATGTTGTTGGCGAAAGAGAAAATTTTCTCGTCGTAAGCATCGTTGTACTGGATGGCAATTTCTATTTCTACCCCTTCCCTGGAACCGCTGAAAAAAATCGGTTTCGGGTGCACGGGGTTTTTGGCCCGGTTGATGTACTCGACAAACGAGACGATGCCACCTTCATAATGGAAGGTGTGACTCTTGTCAGTACGCTCATCAATGATCTCAATCTTGACTCCGGCATTAAGGAACGCCATTTCCCTAATGCGCTGAGACAGGGTTTCGAATGAGATGTCCGTGGTTTCAAAAATCTCCGGATCCGGCCAGAAAATAATCCTGGTGCCGCGTAGCTTGGTGGTGCCGTCTTCAACCAGATCCGCGATCGGTACTCCGCGCTCATAGGTCTGCCGGTAAATCTTGCCGTCACGACGAATTTCCAGTTCCAGGCGCTTTGATAATGCAT
>Ga0214472_10003829_pt1 | contig 15858 bp, 25 predicted proteins | sample RVTome_6_FD_207662 | JGI IMG/M metagenome (GOLD analysis project Ga0214472, IMG submission 207662) | Soil microbial communities from uranium-contaminated site in the Upper Colorado River Basin, Wyoming, United States - RVT140D175 | ecosystem: Environmental > Terrestrial > Soil > Contaminated >... | reverse complement strand
TTGCGCCGATGCCGGCGGCAGACATCGGGGCCATCGTCAAAGGCGCGTTCTCCACGCTCAATGATTTCTACTCCGCGCTGATAGGCTTCACCTACAACCCGTTCGGGGAATACTCCCCCGCGGAGCACACGAAGATATCGCTGGCCGGGGGGATTTACAACAAGCTGAAGCAGTTCGGGCTGGGCTTCGCGCACGGCGGGGAGTTCGACGTGCACCGGCCGACGGTGTTCATGGCGGGCGAGGCATTCCGGCCGGAACGCGTGTCGGTGAGGCCGGTGAACGGCGACAACGCCGGCGGCGGGAGCGGCGGGGACGTGTACGTGAACTTCCACGACGGCGCCATCAGGATCACGACCCGCGATGCGCGCAGCCCGGGCGAGCAGCGGCGGATCGCGCGGCAGATCGTCGGGCACGTGCGCGAGGAGCTGCGGCGGTGATCCTTCGAGCGCCTCAGGATGAGCGGAACGGCGCTGCGGCGCCAGGGCGCGGCAAGCAAGCGCCCCTACGGATGAGCGGGACGGCCTGAGATGGTGACAGGCACCATAAGCGTGCTGCTGGACCTGGACGAGGACGGGACCTGCGAGACGGAGATCGGGCCGTACGTGGACTGGGACCAGAGCTTCCAGGCGCAGGGGATGGGCAGCGCGGGCGGGGCGGACCGGGCGAGCGTGCAGTCGCTGACGATCCACGTGAAGAACGACGACGGACGGTTTTCGCCGAAGAACGCGGCGGGGCCGTACTACCCGGCGCTGCGGGGCAACAAGCCGTTCGGGGTGCAGGTGCAGGTCACCTTCGACAGCGTGACATACGACGTGTTCACGGGCCGGGTGTGGGATGTCGTCGTGAACAGGGACCGGGAGTCGCACGAGGCGTGGCTGGACTGCCGCGACCGTTCGGACGCCTTCGCGCGGGCGGAGATCACGCTGCCGATCATGACGGACATCGAGACGGGGACGATGGTGCACCGGGTGCTGGACCTGTACGAGGGGGAGCTGGCCCCCAACCCGCGGTTCGTGATTGAGGACCTGACGCTGCACTACGAAGAGACGGCCGGCGCCGCCCCGACGCGTGTAGCGGAGGCGATGGAGGGCCAGTGGGCGATGGAGAAGGTGGCATCGGCGAACCTGCAGGGGTATCGCGCCATCCTCGACAGCGCGACGGCGGCAGGCGTGCCGTACGAGCTTGCTGTGTACGTCTGGCGCGGGTCCGGCGAGGCTACACCCAGCGCCGTCAGGCTCTATGCAGGGGACGACATACACGGCCTGTGGCCCACCGTTGACACAACGCTGGCGGAGGGGCGCTGGAACCGGCTGCCGTACTCCGTGACGTTCGACCCGGCGAGCACTAACCGCGACCTGTACGTGCTGAACAACTCCGGCGGCGCAGCAACGTTCCGAACGGGCGCGGTGCACGTGGTGGCGCTGGTGGATGCGGCCGCGCGGCGCATCGACGCTGGAAAGTCGAAGCTGTCATTCAACTCGTACCAGCGGGTGTTGTGCGGGGATGCGGTGGACGAGATCAGGGTGAACGAGCTGGGCGCGCGTTTCTACTTCGCGGCGGACGGCGCGGCGGTGTTCGAAGACCAGCATCACCGCTGGCGGGAGACGCACAGCCGGGTATCGCAGGCGACGTTCGACCACACGTACGCGGCGCTGCACTACCGGGAGTCGGCGGAGTCGCGGGTGTCGAAGGTGATCTATGACTACCCGGAGTGGGAAGAGGGGACGCCGGGGGAGGACGCCTGGGGGCTGTTCCCGGTGCCGCAGGAGATACCGCCGAAGGTGGGGAGCGTCAAGGGCGAGCTGCGGATCCCGATCGACCACCAGGGCGGGCTCGTGCGCGACGCGATCCGGCCGGTGGCGAACGAAGACTGGTTCGTGGAGGACGCGGCCGGCGCCGATGCGTCGGTGGACATCGAGCTGCAGTGGGAGCACTTCGGGGGCGGCGCGCTGGCCGTGCTGCTGAACGACTCCACGATACCTGGCACGACGCTGACCTCGTTCAAGTACCGGGGGACGACGGTGCGCCTGGGCAGCGCGCGGAAGGCGGTGGAGTACACGCCGGCGGTGGCGCCGCGGGAGAACCTGCCGCACGCCTTCCGCTACACGCTGAACGCGGACCGCAACAGGCTGACGGCGTGGGCGCAGTACATCGGGAACCGGCACGGCCCGCAGCTGGAGGAGGTGGGGCTGGAGGTGGACGCGCCGTGGCCGGTGGCTTCGCAGGCGCTGCACGTGGCGCTGGCGAAGGAGGTGCTGAGCCGGGGCATCTCGGACCGGATAACGGTGAAGGACACGAAGCTGCCGTGGAGCTCGCAGGTGAACGGGGATTACTGGATCGAGTCGGTGGACTGGACGATCGAGGGGGAGCGCATCGGCGTGTCGTGGACGACGTCGCCGGTCGACGGGTTCGACTTCCTGGTGCTGGACGTGGGGCAGCTGGACATTGACAGGCTGGCGTGACGGTGAAGGAACAAGGAACAAGGAACAAGGAACAAGGGGTGCGCGATGGCTGATGCATTTCCGGCGGTGCGGACGTGGGTGTTCGAGGAGATACACGAGTCCACCCACCACAACGACGACAGCGACCGCTTCACGGCGCTCAGGAACGCCATGGAGGGGGATGCCAGCGTGGCGCTGGTGCACAAGCACAAGAGCGGCGCGCTGGCGTCGCGGCCGGCGGCGGGGAACGCGGGACGGGTCTACGTGGCGACGGACGGCGGGGCAGAGCGGGCGTTCTTTGATGACGGAACGGTGTGGTGGGAGGCGCCGCTGCTGGACAGCACTCCGGCTCAGGGGGACCTGCCGTACTTCGACGGCGACAAGTACGCGCTGCTGCCGCTGGGCTCAGCGTTCCAGGGGCTGCGGGTCAACGCGGCGGCGGACGGCTTTGAGTGGGCGGACGACCCGCCGATCCGGAAAGTGGCCGACGAGACGGTCAACAACTCGGCGGCGCTGCAGGACGACGACGAGCTGTTGTTCGCGATCGGCGCCAACGAGGTATGGCTCATGGAGCTGGCCGCGTTCATCAATGAAGCGGACGCCACGCCGGGGTTCGATTGGGCATTTACGGGGCCGGCCGGGACGGTAAACACGGTCGCGCTCATGGCCCTGTACAACGCGGACGGGACCATCGTCCAGGGGGCAATCCCGTTGTTGACGGGCTTCGGCGCCTCGCTGGCGGTGGATACGTCGGTGCTCAGTGTAAAGGGGATTGTCCGCAACGGGGCGACGGCAGGGACGATCCAGTTCAAGTGGGCGCAGCAGGTGGCGCACGCGTCGAACACGAAGGTGTTGCTGGACTCGTGGCTGGCGCGGCGGAGGGTGGCGTAGCCGGTGTCGAAAGAACAGCGGGATGCTGCCCAGAGGAACTTGACGCCGGCCGGCGGGATGCAGTGGCCGAAGGCACCGCTGTCCCCAAATCAAATTGCCGGATTTGCAGCAAAGCGCCGAAAGCTGGACGACATTCTGCGTCCGCCGCCGTTGATCGTCATCGGAAGCCGAATCTATGAAACCTGGCCATCCTACGTTGTGCAGCCGGTGCTAATGTTCGACGCTGATACACCGGAGCCTGAAGCTGCTACCCAAATTATCGCAACGCTGTTTGATCTGGGTAAGAAGTGGTGGGAAGCAAATGGGCTCGACCTTTAAGGTAGCGCCGCCGCTGGTATACCGCGATTATCAGGGGTTCACGTGGGACGAGCTTAAGGTGGAATTTGGCGTGGACGATGCGACCTTGGCGGGGCTCGGCCAGCCTCCGTATGACGAAAATGGAGGAGCGCAATGGATCGTCTGGCGCCAGATGCTCGGGGAGGCGGCGGAGTTCGGCGGGATAGGTATTGATTTACTAAACCCCAGACGTCTTTATTACACGTTCTTTTTCGGTGTTAACGCTGCTGGCGGCATGGTGGGTGCCGAGAACTGGGACACCCCCGGCTTAGAAGAGCCAGGAGGTGATCCGTGGGTTCTGCCGGGCCGCTGCAATATCAGCGGTGGATTCGCTTACACGGCTGTCTCCATCGACCCTGAGAGCGTTGGATTTTCTGCTCAGCCCAGCACCGCCAACACATTGAGTCACGCCGTAGGCGCGCTGATGCACGAACTCGGACATGCGTTTGGTGACGGGTTTTACGCCCCACTCCCTCACACAGATGCTTCTCCCTGGCTTCCAAACATAATGTCGTACCAGTGGTACCAGTGGCCCAATGTTAATTTTTCCGTCTCTCAAAAAGCCACTCTTAAGGGCTCTCCATTTCTGGCTTACAAGTCAATTACAACTGTTGGCGGTGGCCGGGACGACTTCGTGGCGGCGCAGCCTTGAGCAGCAACCTGCCGCGCGAAGACCCGCTGCGGAAGTCGAGCATCCCGCCGCGCCCGTCGCGGCTGCCGCGCATTATCCGCGAGGTGGAGCTTGTGGAGGGAGCGGGCGTGGCCCAGCACGGCGATGGCTCGCACCAGGAGGAGTACCAGCACACCGAGGAGAAGGGTCAGCCTGACGGGTACGCGTCGCTGGGCCCGGATGGTGAGTTGGTGGAGGTGCCTGACGCGTCTGTGGTGCCGTACACGCCGTCTGTCGGTGAGCACTGGACAGATGTGCCAACGGCGGTGGCCCCGGCGGTGGATGAGCTTGTGGCGCGGATGCAGGGGGTTGAGGGCGGCGCGGGCCACTCGACGCATGATGCGCCGGACGTGGATTACACGCCTGGCGACGGTGCGGACTGGGCAGACCCGGACCCGGCGACGGTGCAAGAGGCGCTTGATGCGCTGGCGGCCGCAGGCGGGGGCGGCGGGGATGTGGCCACGGACGCCATCTGGGACGCGGCTGGCGACGTTGCGGTGGGCACCGGCGCGGACACGGCGGCACGGCTGGCAATGGGCAGCGCCTTACAGGTCTTGCGCGTCAACGCTGGCGCGACGGCATTGGAGTGGGCGGCGGCGGGTGGCGGGCCTGACACTGTGGACCTCTGGCTAGAAGGGATGTTTGGGGCATGACGGCAGCGAACCGGCGGCCTTACCGGGCGACAGACAGCGACACGGCGGGCACGTCCACGGTCACTCAGGACTACCTGGTGCCGACAGGGAAGGTGTGGCAGGTCGGCGTGCTGACGGCGGAGTTCGGGACAGCGGCGGCGGGCAACACCTGTGACATTCAGCACGACTCCGAGGTGACCAGCACCTTCGTCAACCTGACTGACCAGATGCTCAACTTCACGAAGGCGAACTACGACCCGCTGTCGGAGTACCCGGACAACATCGAGCTGGAGGCGGGCAAGACGCTGCGCTTCGAGTTTGCGCGCGGGACAAGCTCGACGTGCGCCAGCAAGATCAGGGTGAGGGAGCGCGACGCATGACCGTAGCTTCCCCGCAGCGCCAGCGTAAGGGCGTGGCGTTGCCGTTCGCGGCGGTCGCGTCGGTCAACCAGGTGTTGCGGCGGGGGATGCAGCACACGACGGCGGAGACGAACGGCACGGTGGCGTCCGGGAATATGTTCGCCTGCCCGATGATGATTCCGGCGGGGGCTTCAATCGACCAGATCAACGTCCACTTCAACACAGTGGACGCCAACAAGGGGACGGCGCGCCTGGGGGTGTACGACACGGACGAGGTGCTGGGCGGGCCGGGTAGCCTGCTCGCGCAGCTGGGGACGTGCCTGGAGCCGGCCGCGGCGGGCGTCGTTGCTACGTCTGTCTCGCCGGCGTGGGCCTGCGCCAAGACGGGGCTCTACTGGATCGTGCTGCTGGGCGAGACGCAGAGCATGGACTTGAAGATGCAGCGAGGCTCAGGGCTGTTCACGGCGGCTGTAACCAGCTCCGCCCCTTACGTCAGCTACGGATACAAGCGGACAGGCATCTCGACGGGGAGCCTGCCTGCGACGTTCGGGGCTGGAGCACTTACCGAGACGGGGCCGAAGATAATCACGCGCATCCTGGCCGCGCCGCCCGCCTGCACACCGGCCCGCCGCGTGCCTTCGATAGAGCGGGCCTGGCCGAAGGCGGGAGAATACACCGTGGAGGGCGTCCAGGCGTTCCTGGCGACGCTAACGACGGTGATCACGGGCGGCGACATGGTGCTGACGCCCATCTTCATTGAGGCCCCCGCGCTGGTGAAAACACTGAGCTTCACCGTTACGAGCGCCGCATCAGCCGGGGCGACGGGCAAGCTGCTCATTTACGACGCGCGGCCCGACAACTATCCCAACCGGCTGCTGTTCTCCGGCAGCGCGGCCATCGACTCGACGGGCTTGAAGAGCTTCACCGTCGCTTTCCCGCTGGCTCCCGGCCTCTACTGGCTGGGGGTCTACGCCTCGCACAACGTCACGCTCGACGCGGTAGCTGTGGACGGGACGGCGCTGTTCAGCATCGCGGCGGCGAACTACCCGACGGCGGGCATCAAGGTGACGGCGAACGCGCCCGACCCGTTCAGCGGCACGGTGACAGACCACACGGCGGGGAAAGCGCCCTCGATCAATGTCACGCTCAACAGTGGGCCGAAGGGGCTGACCCCGCTCGACCGCTACCGGACGCTGCCCGCAACGTGGCCGCACCTCTACGTGCCGGGCTGGTATACCGGGCCGGGGCATATGCCGTGGCAGATAAGCACGATCAAGATCGCAACGGGCGCGAACACGCGGGGGATGATGATGGTGCTGGACAGGCCGATGGCGTTCGACCGTATCCACACCGTCATCGGCTCGTTCAACGCCAACGTTACGTTCCGCTTCGGGCTCTACGCCAACCTGCCGCACTCACTGGGTCCGGGCGCGCTGCTGTATAAGTTCGGCACGGTGGCGATGACGGCAGGCGGCCTGGCGGAGGTCACAATCGACATCGTGTTGCAGCCGGGCATCTACTGGCCCGCCGTGGTGGTGGAGTCGGGCGACCAGACAAACCAGCTCTATATGTGCACCGGCTGGGCGATGCAGCAAGGCGGCGGCTCGACGACGGACAACGAGCCGAACATCGGCTGGTCAGGGGCGGCGGGCCTGCCCGACCCGGCGGCGGGCGGCATCAGCACAGACGCGCCCGTGGTGGGGATGCGCGTGAAGAGCTACGGAGGCTAATCCTTCCCCGGAAGGACTGGCCCTTCCCCGAATCCTTCGGCGGAAGGACGAAAGGACAGGGTGATGGTGCGACGGATTCACTACACAACGACGGACGGCGGGCCGCAGACGGCGGTTTCTTACTGGTCGCTGCAAGAGGAGGTCATGGCGGACTTCGGGCAGGAGTTCCGGCAACTGGCGCTGGACGCCTTCGACGTGGCCCCTTCGACGATCACGGACATCGACGAGTTCCGGGCGCACTTCAAGCCGGAGCGGGCCTTCGCGGAGGCGATGAAGCGGATGGGCTACACGAACGCGACGCTGGCGGCGGTGCCGCAGGCGGTCAAGGACGCCTTCAAGGTCTACTCGCGGGTGGCGCTGATGGCGCTGCTGTTCGACCATGGGCGGCTGCCGGGCGGATCGTCGCCGATTGACTGGGGCACGCGGGAGGCGATTCCTTGAGCGCCCTCTGCCACTCCTCGTCGGAAATGAATAGCCACCAGTCGCCTGCCGGGATCGTGCAGGGGAGCTTGTCGATCACGAAGGGCTTGAACATCGGCATCATTGTAGCACCGTGCCGGGCGAAGGAATACGGCGCGCCGGTCGTCTGCGAGCGCGGGGCGCGGACGCGCATGGGGCTGTGCTGGCCGCATCAGCTGGCGTTCCTGCGCTGGTGGCGCGGGACGCTGACGACGGGGTGGAACTGATGACGACAAGCGACTGGGCATCCCTGGCCTCCACGGTTGGGTTTATGGGGCTGGCGATACTGATGGCGGGCTCGTGCTATCTGGCGGTGCAGGTGGCCGGGTTGCCGGTGCGCATCCGGCAGGCGCTGATCTGCCTGGGGAGCCTGGGGCCGATCTTTGCGCTGGTCTCCGCCATCGCGTTGCTCGCCCGGCCGCCCTTCATGGTGATCTCGCCGGGAACGGTGGTGACCCTTAACGGCATCGTCATCTGGACGGTGTTCATCGCCGCCATCATCGGCGTGCTGCGCCAGGAGAACCGCTGATGGACCCGGCAACCGTCGCGGCTATCGGCCTGGGTCTTGTCAGCCTGACCGGTGTTGGCTGGCAGGTGTGGAACACGCACGGCATGAACCGGGCCAAGGAGGCCGTGGACTGGACAGAGGTGGCGGAGAAGGCGGAGAGACGGGCGGAACGGTGGCGCGAGATGCTGGACATCCTGCGGCTGTGGCAGGAGGCGGCGACGCCTCTTCTGGTGAAGTGTGCTGACCACAACCCCGAGTTGGCGCCTGCGATCTATGAGCTGCTCGGACTTAACCAGCGGGCGGCGGCGAAGGTGGAGGAAGTGCGAAGGGAAGAGACGGCGCCGTGATCCTTCCGTGGTGGGCGTGGTGTCCGGGGCTGGTGCTGACGGCGCTGGCGGTGTACGTGGTGTGGGAGACGGCCCGGCACACGGCGCGGATGGCGGCGCCGGAGGCTCAGCAGTGGGCCTATCTATGGAAGGAGAAGAGCAATGCCTAGACCAGATGTGATCGTGAAGCCGCAGCCGTGGCTCTGGCAGCCGCGGTTCCGGCCGATCCGGTTTCTCGAGATCCACGCGACGCGCGGGCCGACGACGCCGGACAAGCAGTTCGGAGCGACCGTGAACTGGATGCAGTCAGCCGGCAATGGCAACCCGCTGCAAGGCTGGGGATCGAGCTGCTCGTACGTGCTCGACCGCGACGGGACGCTGGGCATCGTGCTCGCGGACGACGAGATGCCGAAGTACAGCGCGGGCTACGGCGGCGCCGGTTCGGAGTGGAGCATCGACGAGTACGGCATTTCGTATGAGTGGTGCCAGTCGCCTGCGCAGGAGGAGTTCACGACGGCGCAGTACGAGCGCGGCGCCGTGGAGTTCGCGACCAAATGCCGGCTCTACGGCATCGAGCCACGCATCCTCGATGAGGAGGTCCGCACGCAGAAGGGGCCAGTGAACTTCAGTGGCTTCGTGCGGCATGACCGCTGCGGCAACGGATATCGCCTGGGGAAGTCCGACCCGGGGCCGAAGTTCCGGGATGCGGATTTCGTGGCGCTGGTCAAAGAGCGAATGAACCCGGCGCAACCGCCGGTAGAGGAGGAGACGATGAGCAGTCAGGAGTACAAGGAGCTGCGGGCGGCGGTGGACGCGCTGCAGAAGAAGGCGGCGGCGAACGTGGAGTTCGTGCAGTTCGAGGGGTTCCCCCAGGTATACCGCGTGAGCGGGCACACGCTGGAGCACGCGAAGGACCTGGCGTCGTTCGATGCGCAGTCGGACTTCGCGGAGGTGCGGGTGTTGAAGAAGGGCAGCGCGGACTACGCGACGTTCGCGAGGTTCAACGCGTCGTTCGCTTCGCTGCCGCGGGAGGTGGGCGGGCTGTAAGGCCCTCACCCCCCGGCCCCCTCCACCGCGGCGGACAGATCTCCAGTGCGCGGGCGAGGGGGAGTGAAAAAGAAAAGTGAAATTTAGCAGAGGGAATTACAAACGGGAGGGGACGATGACGTTCACGAAGCAAGACGCGCTGACGTTCGTGCTGGGGCTCGGCGCGGCCGTGCTCTTCGAGCTGGGGCTGCAGCTGCTCGCGCTGTCGGGGCTGCTGCAGGGGTACCTTGACGGCGGGATGGAGATCGACTGGACGCGGTTCGGCGTCGGCGTGGCGATCGCGGAGCTGACGGCGGTGGGGCGCTATCTAACGACGCGCATCCCGGAGTGGCTGCTGCGGCGGCAGGCCGGGGGCTAAGAAGCAATGGGGCGCTTGAACCACAAAAGGTAGAGGTTGCCGATACCTCCGCTGCGCATGGTGACGGACACCAACTCCCAGCCCTCGGCCCCCAGCTCGTTGACGAATTCACCGGCGACGCGGTCCTTCAATTCGACCAAGTGAGCCTTCTCGTCGAGCGCAATCACGGAGAAATCGTACGCGCCCTTGTCCTTCAGGCGGGCGAGCCGGTATTCCCAGCGGGTCACCGATATCCCTCCGCGACGCACTTCTCGATCAACTCAGTTTGGCGCTCATAAGTCGTTTCGATGGGCTCACCGTTGAGAGCCTTCTCGCAGCGGAAGGCGCTGGTGCGGATCGAGTCGTCGAGCGAGGCGTAGACGATGAAGGCGGCGATGGAGGCAGCGACCCCGGCGAGAACGAGCACCACGAGGTGACGCCGGATCCATGAGCGTCCGTCCATCTGCCGTACCTGGGCTTCGGAAACGCGGTCATCGAAACTCATGTGCCGCCCCCTTTCTGGCCGCGATTATAACCCCTTGACTTTGGGGGCGCGCGGGCGCAGACTCGCCGGTATCCGTCGTTGGGGGTACTGCTGTGCGCCTGGTTCTTGTTCTTTCTCTCGCTATCGTTCTCGCCCTGGCCGCTGCGTGCGGCGGGGGAGGGCGATTGCCAATCGCCCCTACAGGCACGCCCAGCCCCACGATTACGGGGGCGCCGCTGGCGACCGAGCGCGCGGCGCGGGGGACGGTGGCCCCGGCGCGGGATAGGCCGTCTGTGACGGCTCGCGCGACGGCTGCGGCTGTGACGGCGGCTGTGACTGCAGAACCTACGCCTGCGCCCACGGCCGCGCCCACGCTTTCCCCCACGCCCGAGCCCGCGCCTGTCATTACGGCATCACCTACACCTGTGCCGCCGAGTTGCGATCCGTCTTATCCGACGGTGTGCATCGCGCCACCGCCGCCGGACCTGAACTGTGCGGATGTCCCGTACAAGAAGTTCCAGGTGTTGGAGCCGGACCCGCACGGGTTCGACAACGATAACGACGGGGTAGGGTGCGAGTCGTAGCCCTTCGAGACGGGCTGCGGCCCTCCTCAGGATGAGCGGGGGTGACGGGGCCGAGGGCGGGTTTGAAACCCGCCCCTACGTGGGGAGGCCTGCGGGCCGAGGGCGGGTTTGAAACCCGCCCCTACGGGCTCGGGGTCAGCCCGCGCGGCGGGCGTTCCTGATCTTCTTCAGCGCCTCTTCTTCGGCGACCCATTGCGTGTAGATGTGGGCCGACTTCTCGGAGCTCTGGCCCATCGCCCGCGCCGTCTCGATGCTGGACAGGCCCCAGCGGACGGTCTGCATGCCAAAGTTGTGCCGGAACGCGTGGAAGTAGATGTGCTTGCCGAGCCCCGCGGCGTGCGCCTTCTTCTCGATGCGGCGTAGCGCCTGGGTCAGGGCGTTGGGGCTCATCGGCTGGCCGTCGTCGGTGATCCAGACGGCGGGGGACGCGAACGGCCGCGACGCCAGGTAGTCCCTGAGCGCGGCGGCGCAGCCGGCGTCGAGGTCAGCGAAGTAGGGGCGCTTCCCTTTGCTGTGCTTGGTGCGGATGAGGCCGCGCGCGAAGTCGAGGTCGTCGGTGGCGAGCGCGGCGAACTCGGACTTGCGGAAGGGTGTTGTGTGCAGCATCCAGACGAGCGCCTGGTCGCGCTTGCCGATCCACGTCCAGTGGGGGCAGCAGCGCAGGAGCAGGCGGATATCGTCGTCGTCGAGCTTCGGCGGTCGCCGCGCGGGTCCGGCCGGCGGGCAGATGAGATCGCCCATGAAGGACGTCTCGATGACGCCCTCGCGGACGAGGAAGAGGGCGAAGGCGTTGAGGGCTTTCCAGCGGATGCGCTTGGTGTTCTGTGACCAGCGGGGGTTGGCGAGGAAGGCGCGCACGTGGAACTTGGTCCAGGTGGACGGTGCGCCGGGGAACTTGCGGTGGAAGAGGCCGACGTGCTCTTCGTGAATGGCGATAGTCCGCGGCTCGATGTTGCCGCGGGCTTGCAGTTCGAGGCGGAACGCTTCCAGGGCGGAGAAGAAGTCCAACGGGCAGAACCCCCTTTGTTAGCCCGTATGTTCGGCGCGCGCCGCTGTTATCGTCAACCGGGAAGTGTCAGTGGACCCGGCGCCAGACGTACGGGCGACGGTGAAAACATTGCGTCAAGGGCTGTGCGCAACGCGGACGGGTGGGTCTCGGTCATGTGTCGAATGAGGTCCTGAATCTCTATCTCAACAACAGCGGCGGCGTACGCCTTCACGTCCCGCCCACAGAGGCGACAACTGTAATAGTTATAATCCATGCTGGACATCCGTGCGGCTCCTTTCAGCCCCCCGGCGGTTTTGGAAGGTAGGTGGTCTTTGAGGGCGCTTGTGACCACCTATTTGGAAGGCAGATGCTCTACCACTGAGCTACTCCCGCTCGCCCCGGATTGTATCAGGGGCGGCGGAAGGCAGGCGGTCTAGCGTGCCGGCGCGAGCGCCGGGCCTGACTTGCCAGCAGAGGTGTCGCGAGCGTCCGCCTCAGCCATCTCCAGCGCCTCGTCCGTCGAGATGCCGGCGATTAAGCCAAGTATACGCAGGGACCGTCCGTCGCGCGGGATCCGGCGGTAGCCTGGTTTCAAGGACATCCAGGTCTTCAACGTATTCGGCAAGATCGGCTCGCCGTGTCGAATTGATTCCCTGACTGCCATATCTTCCACGCTGCTGTATCCGCGCTGACGCATGATTCCCCGCAAGAGTTCGGGGATGCTCATGCGACGTACCTCCGTGATGATTGTCGTCAACAGATACCTACTCTGTCAATAATGTGGATAAGCGACAGTCATGGGTTGACTTCTCTAGCATCGCCCTTTAGTATCCGTTGTGAGCTAACAAGATGCAACGCGGAAGGTGCTATGACAGTTAAGCAAATGATTACGGCAGCGGACCTCAGGGCCGAGATCGCCCGCCACAAGCTCGGCCACAAGGATATCGCGATGCGCATCCCGGTTCACGTGAAGCACCTGTACGCGGTGCTGAACGAGGGCAAGCCGATGACGCCGCGAATGGCGGGCAACATCGACCGGGCGATTCAGGACATCCTTGCGGAGCGGGAGCGAGCGGCGTGAGCCCCGCGAAGGCGAAGGCTCCTAACCCAGACGCGGGATCTGCGTATGCCAGTGTGCCGGCCTTCCGCCCGTCGATCCCGCTGAAGGCGGGTCCGGTGCAGGTGGTGGTGCACCTGAACATCAACGCTGACGTGATGAAGCAGACGCCGGAGGCGGTGGTGCAGTACGTGCTTATGGTGCGGGCGCTTCTATTGCAGGAGATGAAGCCGGACAACGGGGTGGAGGAAGCGGCGTGAGCGGGGGGTACGGCGATGGTGAGGGGCTGCGCGAGATCGTGGAAGTCGTGGAGGCGGGGATGCGCAGGGCGAACGAGTACCTGGCGGCGGGCTACCGGTTGATCACGGTTCAGAAGCTGCAGCGGTACCGCAACGACCGCAGTGGCAGCGAAACTTTCACGGGTTATGTGCTGGGCCGCACGGAGGAGACGCCGCACGTTGACCTGCCATACGAAGAGCCCGCGCAGACGGCGGCGGTGGCATGAGCGGCGCTGCGGCGCCAGGGCGGGTTTCAAACCCGCCCCTACCGGGCGGTGTGCTGACGCTGCGGGTGCAGCTGGCGCACGGGTGTAGCGGGTGCCGGGTGGTGATTGCGCCGCAGTCGCTGGCGGTGCGGGAGGACGTGGGGCCGGGGCGCTGGCGGTACTGGCACCCGGGGTGCTGGGAGACGGTGGTGGCGGCGTGAACGTGAACCCGACGGTCCGCCTTGGCGACGAAATCATGGTTGACGGCAAGCCGGCCGTCGTCACGTCCGCCGTGTGGGAGGACGACACGCTGGAGGTGATGCACCAGGGGCGCCCGCAGCGGCTACACAAGAGCAGGCTGGCGTTCCCCGGGCAGGACGGCGCCGGCGCCGGGGACGATCCTTTCCGGAAGCTCATCACCTACATGGAGAGCATGGTCATCGCGTTCGAGAAGACGGCGCAGCAGGCGACGGAGCGCGCGGCGACGCGGACCGGTCAGGTACGCCGTCTGCGCAAGGCGCTGAGCGTGCTCACAGGCGAGACGCGGAAGGGAGCGAGCCACGAATGGACGCCCGAACAGCGCGCGGCGGCGGCGGAGCGGATGAGGGCTCGCAACCTGGCGAAGAGCCAGGGATCGGCGGCGGCATCATGACGGACGGACGCGTGAAGGAAGAAGAGCAGCCCGACGACGCGGCGACGCTGACGGAGGGCGACCAGGGCGTGACATCGAGTGTGACCGTGGACGGCGAGCCGGTGCCGGGAACGCTCGAAGAGACGGACGAGTTCATGTCCGAGGCGACGGTCAGCGTCAACGGGAGTGAGCCGGTGCCGCTGTCGGAATTCGGGCCGGGCTCTGCGGCCGGCGCCGAGAGTGAGGACATGGACGTGACGATATCGACGAACGAGGGCTCGGTGGAGACGACGCTCGGCCAGCTGCACGATGTGGCGAATACGCTGAAGTTGCGGCCGCCGGCGGATGACCACTTCTCGGGGGATTTCATGCAGTCGGAGGCGCTGTGCGAGCTGGCGGCGGAGATCATCGAGAAGTACGAGGAGCTGGCGTTCGTCGGGGAGTACAGCTACGAGGTCGTGTGGAAGCGCACGGGCGGGCAGAAGGGCCGGAAGGCGGTGCTGGGCAAGTGCACGGTGCCGACGGGGCTGACGCGCTTCTACAGCAACGAGGACTGGGTTATCTGGATCGCGGCGGACCATGCGCGCGACTGCCAGTTGAACGCCCGGCAGATCGAGGCGCTGCTGTACCACGAGCTGCTGCACTGCTCGCTGGGGGATGAGCCGGTGGCGGACCCGAAGCCGTCGGTTGTCGGGCATGACATCGAGTGTTTCCTGCGGGAGGTGGAGGAGTACGGGCTGTGGATGCCGGACCTGCAGGCGGCGGCGCCGGTGTTCGGGCGGCAGCTGGCGTTTGACCCGCTGACGGGTGAGGTGCGGGAGTAATGAGCGAGACGGCGGTTACGGTCCGCGCGCCGATGGCGTTTGGGAGGACGTACCAGCCGGCGTGCGCGCTCTGTAGCAGCGCGGCGGCGGCCGGGATGGCGGCGCCCGCGAGCCATCCGAAGTGCCAGCTGTGCGGCATCCTGGCGGGGCCGGGGCATGCGCTGTACAGGGTGAGCTCGGCGGGGCTGTGCGGGAGCTGCCATGGCCGGCCGGACTCCTGGACGTACGACGTTAATCCGGTAGGCACCCGCCGGCGCCGGGTGCTGGAGCTTCACCTGCTGGAGCTCTCGCATTACGAGATCGCCAAGCGGCTGGGTGTGGCGACGAGCATTGTGAGGCAGGACCTCATCGCGCTGGACGTGTGGGCCCTTCGGGACGAGGCTGCGGCCTCTCCTCAGGATGAGCGGAGGGGCGTGGCGTGAGCCCCTTCGACGCCGCTCAGGACGGGCAGATGCGGCTGGGCCAGGACGAGCCCGACGCGGTGGTTGAGCGCGCGCGGGCGGTGCTGGGGCAGGTGCGCTGTCCGTCGTGCAACGGGGCGCTGGTGGAGGCGCGCGGGCGGAAGGCGTGTGCGGGGTGCGGGTGGCGGAGCCAGCCTCAGAGCGGGGGCCGCGAGCGGAGGCGGTTGCGGAGGCGCGAATTTGTGCATTGACATCGGGTTGGAAAACCCGACCCACAGAGGCCGGTCTAGCGTGCGCTGCCGGGGGTGTGACCGCTGGTTCGACCCGCGCGCGGGCGGGGACTGGTGGGCGCAGCGGTGCGGCGCCTGCGTGCCGGCTGAGCCGGCTCCGGCGTTCTGGTCGCGAGTGACCCGGCTCATACAGACAGGTTTGTGGTCCCACCGCCCCGTTGTGCAGCGGGGCGAACATTCGACCCCCTCGCTTCTGCGGCTCGCTCTCCTAAAGCAACGCCTTTTCGCAGGAGCGGGGCGGTGGGTTCACAAGCGCAGGCCCCAGGGCGGGTTTGAAACCCGCCCCTACCGGAGGACCGATGTTTCATTGGTGAGGCCCGCGCCCCCGCGGGTAAACCCCCCTCGCGCCCTGGACGGTGGCTGGACCCTCCCCCAGGGC
>Ga0214472_10003827_pt1 | contig 15866 bp, 13 predicted proteins | sample RVTome_6_FD_207662 | JGI IMG/M metagenome (GOLD analysis project Ga0214472, IMG submission 207662) | Soil microbial communities from uranium-contaminated site in the Upper Colorado River Basin, Wyoming, United States - RVT140D175 | ecosystem: Environmental > Terrestrial > Soil > Contaminated >... | reverse complement strand
CGATGAACGCCGGATTCGAACTTGAGCTCGGCAAAAACGCCGCGTCCGGAGATCGAGGCACTGGCTTCCTTGAGGCCGCCGATGCCGGTCTCGGAAAGGTCCAGGACTTCGAAGCGCCATCCCTGAATATCGGCAAACCGCTGATACATGCGAAACAGCTCGGCCGCGAAAAGGGCCGCTTCGTCGCCGCCGGTTCCGGCCCGGACTTCCAGAATGGCATTCCGCTCATCGTCGCGATCCTTGGGCAGCAGCGACACCTGAATATCGCGCTGCAGCTGCGGGATCCGCTCCTTGAGTCCGTAGAATTCCGCTTCGGCCAGCGCCTTCATCTCGGCATCGGATGACGCATCCGTCATCATCCCGGCCAGATCGGCCATCTCATTCTGCGCCTTACGCAGCTGATGGATGGTTTCGACGAGCGGCGTGATATCGGAGAACTCCTTGAGCATTGCGGTATAGGCGCTCGAGCCGGGATCGCTGTGCGTCGCCAGAACATCGCGCAGTTCCTCGTAACGCGCCGCAACGGCATCAAGTTTTTGATCCAGATTCACGCCCGACTACTCCTTCAGGTTCTCTTCACGCCCGGCAGCAGAACCGCCGGGTTTTTCATCGTTTTCCAATTCGCTGCCAATGCCGCGATCCCTGTCCTGCGCCAGACCGAACAAACGGCGGGCGGCAGAGGCCAACTGCGCGGGATCCAGACCGCCCGATCCCTGTGCGGCCGCAGTCTCGCGCAGAACCGTCGAGGGCTCATGCAGCAGCCGGTTCACCAGCAATCGCGTGGCGGCTTCGGCATCCAGCTTTCCTTCGCTCAAGACCTGTTCGCGCAGGTCTTCGAAGTGGCGCCGCAAATGGGCAACAGCGGGTCCCGCCGACCGCTCGGCCGATTTGCGCTCAAAGCGCAGCAGTTCCTCACCCAGAATCTTCCAGGCCGCCATTGTCGCGGTTTCACGCGAAACCTTTCCGGCCAGCGCCAGCTTTTCCAGATCGTCGAGGTTATAGACGTAAACGCCGTCCATCCCGCCAACCGCTGGCGCCACATCACCCGGAACCGAAGTATCGACCACGAATATCGGCTTCTTGCGCCGGCTGCGCAGTGCAGCCTCAAGCATCGGTACTTCGAGGATGTAATGCCCTGTACCGTCCGCGGCAATAACGATATCGGCGGTTTCCAGAGCCAGCCCCAACTGCTGCCAGGGGCGGGTATGACACCCGAAACGGTGAGATGCAATCTCCGCCCGGCGATCGGAGCTGTGCAGAACCGTCAGATCGGCCAGCCCGGCCGCCCGGAACTCTACCGCCAGAAGTTCGCCCATTTCCCCCAGACCGACCAGCAGGCCGGTGCAGCGTGACAGCTCACCATGCAGATCCCGCGCGGTCTGAAGCGCCGAAGCAATCAGAGAGACCGGCTGCTGCGCGACCGGAGTCTCGCTACGGATCCGCTTCGCCGTGGCGAAAGCCGTCTGCATCACCGATTCCAGAAGCGGACCACCCATGCCCTGATCGACCGCCAGACGATGACTGGCCTTGACCTGTCCCAGGATCTGCGGCTCGCCGATCACCTGACTGTCCAGAGATGAGGTGACCGCAAAAACGTGGCGCAGGGCCGCGCGGCCCCGGTGAAAATAGCCCTCTTCGTCCAGAATGGCGTCGTAACCGCCGATCCGCCGGACCATGACATCCCGCAGCCGGGTTTCGAAAGAACATGACGGCTGATACCCGGCGGTTTTTTCACCGGCGCCAGGGGGAGATCCGGTCTGCACGGCAACGATATCAAGCCGTTCGCAGGTCGATATCACCAGAGCTTCGTCAATGCCCGCAGCCTGCAGCTCCGAGAGAATCTGCGCCTGATCGGCTTCTTCGGCAAAGAGATGGTCGCGCAGGGCCAGAGACGCTGTCCGCTGGCTGATGCCAATCACGACAAGACGTTCGGTGGTTGCCTGCGCGGCAGAGACCACGACTGCCCGCTACCGATAGCGGGCGAGGTACCCGGCCACGGCTTCCAGGGAAACGAGTTCCTGTTCGCCCGAGTCCAGATCGCGGACCGTGGCGGAGTTATTCGCCAGTTCGTCTTCGTCCAACAACACGGCGGCACGGGCTCCCAGCTTGTTTGCACGTTTCATACGCTTGCGGACATTACCACTGAACCCCAGTTCGATGCCATATCCGGCATGACGAAGCTTTTGGGTGAGATTCAGCGCCACGGCTTCCGCGGCCTGCCCTACAGGGATCACGGCGATCAGACGCGGCGCCGGCACGTCCCGGTCCATCAGCATTGACAGCCGCTCGATACCCGCTGCCCAGCCGACGCCGGGTGTGGCAGGGCCGCCCATGGTCTGCACCAGACCGTCATAACGCCCTCCTGCCAGAACCGCGCTCTGGGCCCCGAGAAGCTCGGTCGTGAATTCGAAAGCCGTGTGACAATAGTAATCCAGCCCGCGGACCAGGCGGGCATTAAGCCGGTACGCGATGCCCAGGCTGTCGAGGCCCTGCTTTACTGTCGCAAAAAAATCCTGGCTCTCCGCGTTCATATAGTCGCCGAACACCGGCGCACCGGCCACCAGACGGCGATCGCCTTCATTCTTGGAATCGAGAATCCGCAGAGGGTTGCGTTCCAGACGGTCCCGGCTGTCGGCCGAGAGATCATCGCGGTGTTCAGAAAAGTATTCCACCAGAGCGGCGCGATAGGCGGTGCGGCTTTCGCTGTCACCCAGAGTATTGAGCTCGAGAGTCGTGTTCTCGTAAACCCCGAGGCCGGAAAGGATATGGGCGCCGAGTGCGATCAACTCAATATCGCCCTGGGCCTTGGGAACCCCCAGCAACTCGGCGCCGAACTGATGAAACTGCCGTTGCCGCCCCTTCTGGGGCCGCTCGTGCCGAAACATGGGACCGGCATAGAAAAACTTCAGCGGCAGCTCCTGCGCCAGCCCGCCCGACATAAAGGCGCGCGCAACCCCCGCGGTATTCTCGGGCCGCAGGGTGATCTGCTCGCCTTCCTTCATTTCGAAGGTATACATCTCCTTGGTCACGATGTCGGAGGTATCGCCGAGGGTCCGTTTGAAGACCTCGGTAAACTCGAAGATCGGCGTCGCCATCTCCAGATAGCCATAGCGCTCCGCGGTTTCGCGCGCGGTTTCGATGACGGCTCTGTGGCGGCGCATCTCCTCGGGCAGAATGTCGCGCGTGCCGCGGACCGGTTGCAGTGCTGACACAGTTTTCTCCGGAATTCTCTGATGGGTTCGGGTTGCTTTGGGTTGTTTCGGATCGGGCGCCGCGCTATTCCGCGGCGGCGGTCCGCTCAGCCTCGGCCTGAGCCGCCAATTCGGCATCGATCTCAGCAGCTTTCGCTTCGACCATTTCGACCAGATGGTCGACGATGTCCTGATCTTTCAGCCGGTGATCCGGCAGGCCGGCGACATAAACCTGATGGGTTCCATTGCCGCCGCCGGTAAAGCCGATATCGGTCTCGCGCGCCTCGCCGGGACCGTTCACCACGCAGCCGATCACCGAGAGGGTCATCGGCGTGGTGATGTGCGCCAGACGCTTTTCCAGGACCTCGACGGTATTGATGACGTTGAACTGCTGACGGGCGCAGGAGGGGCAGGAGATCACATTGACGCCCCGGTGGCGCAGACCAAGCGACTTGAGCATGTCGAAACCGACCTTGATCTCTTCCACCGGGTCAGCGGACAGCGACACCCGCAGGGTATCGCCGATACCGGCCCAAAGCAGCGCCCCCAGACCGATCGAGGACTTGACGGTCCCGATGCGCAGACCGCCGGCTTCCGTCACCCCGATGTGAAGAGGATAGTCGCAGACATCGGCCAGGCCCTGATAGGCGGCCACGGCGAGAAACACATCGGACGCCTTGCAGGAAATCTTGGTCTCGAAGAAGTCGTTGTCTTCCAGAATCCGGATGTGATTGAGCGCGGACTCGACCATCGCCTCGGGGCAGGGCTCGCCGTACTTTTCGAGCAATTCGCGCTCTAGAGACCCGGCATTGACGCCGATGCGGATGGAACAGCCATGGTCCCTGGCCGCCTTGACCACTTCACGGACCCGGTCGCTGCTGCCGATATTGCCCGGATTGATGCGCAGACAGGCAGCCCCGGCCTCGGCCGCCTCGATGGCGCGTTTGTAATGGAAATGGATATCCGCGACGATCGGGACCGAAACCTGCGGGATGATCTTCGCAAGCGCCACGGTCGAGTCTGCGTCGGGGCAGGAGATCCGCACGATATCCGCGCCGGCCGCCTCCATATCACGGACCTGGGCAACAGTGCCCTCGACATCGGTGGTCAGGGTATTGGTCATGCTCTGCACCGTTATCGGTGCATCACCGCCCACCTTGACGTTGCCGACAGAGATCTGACGCGACTTGCGGCGATAGATATCCCGATATGGCCGAACACTCATGATTTCGCTCTTACCCGTGGTAGAGTTGCAGCACTCACGCGGGGTATATCCGTCTTTTCCAGCACTCAACGCACCCCGGCCGATGGATATCGGCAGCGTTTCCAAAGGCCGGAAACACCCCGAACGGCCCGCAGTCCGTTTTCAGGCCGGAAAATGCGCCCTTTGCGCCAAAACTTCAAGAGCCGAGGTTCAGGCACCCGGGTTCGGGCTCTCTGGCGTGATGGGGCCTGGAAGCCCCCAAGATGCGGCCGAAAAGGCCAGCCGTTATTGTGCTGCAGCGCCGGTGAGCAGACCCTGAGGGTCGAGCGCAAGGTCACGCCGGACCGATCCGACAGGCCCCAGAGGCGCCATAAGGGCTCCGTCCACCAGGACATCGATGCCGCCTGCATTGCCGGTCAACAGCGTCAGGCCCTTCTGATTTGGAACCCGGTAGACATCGCCTTCGCGCAACACACGGGTCAGAAGCAACTCATTCGCGCTGTCCCTGACCTGCACCCAGGAGTCCTGCGTCGCCCGCAGAATAATCCGCGCATCGGCATTGTCCTCGCCGTAGATCTGAGGCTGGGTCGCGTCGGGAACCGATACGGTCTGCGTGGTGGCCGGCGCCGCCGGAGCGGCTGGAATCTCTGTGGTCGCGGGCACCTGAACGGAAGGTGTCGCAACGGCAGGCGACTGAACGACCGGGGTCTGAAGACTCGGGGTCTGAAGAGTTGGAGTCTGATTGCTGGTAGCCGCGGCTGAAGTCTGGGTGGTCGCCGGGTTTACGGCTGCGGCAGTCCCGGAAACCGCTGTCTCCGAAGAGGTGGTTGCCGTGGACTGAGCATTGGAGGCCGCGGTATCTGCCGTTTCGCTGCCTTGTGACCCCTGCGATGGGGTCCCTGCAGCCGATGGAACGCTGGTGGACGAAGCGGTTTCAGCGCTCTGACTCGCCGGTGCCTGAGAACCACCGCCAGAGCTAGCCGTCGGTTGGGATACGGAGCCATCCGGCAGCGCCCCCTCGAAAAGCGCCTGCAAGCGGTCCGGCACAGCCGGAATGAAATCGGTGAAGCCGGTCTCCTTGTTCGAAAGATAGTGCCAGCCCCCGTATGCAATTGAGCCCATCAGCACGGCAACGAGCAGAATCGCCCCGCCCGGGACCTTTCCTTCGGGAACCGGCGTTGGAAACACAAGCTGAGTCTGGCCTTCAAGCCCGTGAACATCCTCGCGGAAGCGATCCACAATATCTTTTTCATTGAGATGAAGGTAATCGGCATAGGTTTTTATGAAACCAAGCGCATAAGTCGGGCCGGGTAGTGCGTCGTAACGCCCCTGCTCAATCGCCTCCAGATAGACATAGCGAATCCGCAACGCCTCGGCGACGGTTTTGAGATCCTGCCCCGACTGCTTACGATGGCGCCGCAGAGTCGCGGCAACAGTCTCGCGTGGAGCGAGATCAAGGTCCCCGGTATTCAACAGGGGCTCTTCATTGATTTTATTAGGCTTCACGATTCGATACGCGCCATGATGAAGACTCTGGTGACATTGATAATCTGAACATCACGGAAATCTAATGCATCTTGGTTAACAATGGGTTTTTATTTTGCACCCTGAGGCTCTTGGCCAAATTTCCGCCTTCCGTGCGCATCGCCCTGGCATTCAAGGCCGTGCCACCCAAGGCCCTGAATCTTAGTAAATTTACACCACATCCGGCAATGCTTCAGTCTGCCTGCCCTGAGTTGGCGTCTTGACGCCACCCATATGAAGATGCGGGACCGTCCGATCACGTCCGAGTAAAAATCTGTCAAAAAAAGAATCGTCCGCCGAGAATAAGAACCGGGAAGTCACAATCGGCTACAGTTTAACGCCGTGCCCGTCGGCATAGTTCCGCAACCGGGCGCGAAGGCTGTGGTCCGGCAGATCAAGCCAGGATCGCATCGCCTCCTGCAGCAACTCGACATTCAGACTGCGGACCATGGTTTTGACCGGCGCGACACTCGGCGCGGGCATGGAGAGATTGGTGTAACCGCAACCGAGCAAGGCCATCGCCTCCAAAGGATGCGCCGCCATATCCCCGCAAAGTGACAAGGCGACGTTCGTCCCGTTCACCTGCTCGGCGATCAGACACAGCAACTTCAGGAACCCCGGTGCCAGGACATCGTAGCGCCGGACAAGCCGGGGATTGCCGCGATCGGCCGCGAAATGAAACTGGAAAAGATCGTTGCTGCCGACGGAAATGAAATCGACCTTGTCCAGCAGTGCGGGCAGTTGCCACACAAGTGACGGAACCTCCAGCATAATGCCGACCTTGACCGATGACGGCAGTTTGCGGCCGTTGGAACCTTCACGGCTGATCTCCCGATCCAGCAGAGCCTGGGCCGCCTGAAGCTCGGCGACATCGCAGACCATCGGGAACATGATCCGAAGCTCGCGCCCCTGATTTGCTCTCAACAGGGCCCGGATCTGCTGGCGCAGAATCGCCGGCCGGTCCAGGCCGATGCGAATGGCACGCCACCCCATGGCCGGATTCTCGTCGATCTCTCCCTTCCAGTAGGGCAGAACCTTATCGCCGCCGACATCCAGGGTCCGAAAAACCACCGGCTTGCCGTCAACCTGCTCAACGATCCGCGTGTAGAGTTCGGTCTGGGCCGTCACACCCGGAAAGGTGTCGCGGACCATGAAGGGGATTTCGGTGCGGTAGAGTCCGATGCCGTCTGCGCCGCTGTCGTGCAGATGCGGAATATCGATCAGCATTCCGGCATTGATGTTCAGCGCGATGCGCCTGCCATCAGCGGTCATGGGCGGCAGATCGCGCGTGGCGGCGAACATTTCATTGCGCCGGTCCCGTTCGGCGATCGTCTTGGCAAAGGCCGCCTGAACTTCGTCATTGGGCCGCAACAGCACCTGTTCGTTGTCGGCATCAACGACAATGCGGTCACCAAAGCGTGCCGAAGTGACGATATCGCGGCAACGCCCGATCACGGGAATGTTGAGGGCCCGCGCAATGATCACGACATGCGCCGTGGGCGATCCCTCCTCCAGCACCACCGCCCGCAGGCGGTTGGCGTCATAGTCGAGCAATTCGGCCGGTCCCAGATTCCGGGCAACAAGAATCATGTCGTCCGGCAGGTCCTGAGCGTCGGAGCCGTCCAGACCCAGCAGATGATGAAGCAGCCGGTTTCCGAGATCTTCCAGATCCGAAAGGCGTTCCTTCAGATAGGGATCCTTGATCTTGGCCATGCGCGTACGGGTATCGACCTGGATCTTCTGGACCGCCGCTTCCGCGGTCAGTCCGCTCAGGATCGCTTCATCGATCCGGCCGATCCAGCCTCTGTCCTCGGCGAACATCCGATAGACTTCCAGCACATCACGGTGTTCACCCAGTTCGGCAACATCGGCGCGGGCCATCAGATCATCGATCGCGCCGCGCATCTCGGCGATCGCAGTCCCCAGGCGCCGACGCTCTTCCTCAGGATCATCGGCAATCACCTGTGAGATAACGATCCCGCGTTTGTGGGGCACCACCTGCCCGATGGCGAGGCCTTCATTGAGTGTCAGACCACCCAGGCGCATCGGCCTGCCTTCGGCTTCGGCATTCCCGCCGTCATCGTCGACCAGCGCAATTTCGCCGCCGGCAAAGAGCTCCGCCAGCAGCATGGCGACCGTTTCGAGGGCTTCGACTTCTTCGTCGGTATAGTTCCGGGGCGTTACGTTCTGAACGGCCAGGACGCCGATGACACGTCCGGCGCGCTGAATCGGCACACCAAGCAGCGACTGGTAGATCTCTTCACCGGTCTCAGGCCGATAGGCGAAATTCGGATGTGACTGCGCGTCCGCCAGGGCCAGAGGCAGAGCAAGGGCCGCAACCTGGCCGACGATACCTTCCTCGATATGCAACCGCGTCTGATGGACCGCTTCGGGCTTCAGCCCCATGGTCGCGAAGAGCTCCAGTTCGTCGCCGGGCCTCAGAACATAGATAGAACAGACTTCAGCAACGATATCCTGAGCGATCAGCCGCACGATCTTGTCGAGTTTCGTCTGGCTGCTGTCACGTTCCTTCATCAGATCGCGCAGCAAGCGCAGCAAACGCCGGGAACCGGCCCAGCCGTGAGACCTGGCGTCCTGCGGTTTAACGTCGCGAATCATGCCGTCGAGGCTTTTAACGCTTCGCGCCCTGTCGTGCACCACAAGCTCTGCGGATACCGGTGTGGCTGGAGCTGTTACGGGCGCTGTTGTTTCCGATGCAGAGATTTCGCCGTCGGCCTCGGATGTCAGACGGCCGGCCGAGTCCTCATCAGCCAGCGGACTTTTGTCCCCTGAATCGCTCACGGAAGGACCCTTCTGGTCCTTCTGTCGCAGCGGCGGATTGTTCGGCGGAGCATTCATGTTGGTGCAATCTTACACCAGGTTCGGACAAGATGTATGGCGTTTTCACGCCGCATCGAGACCATAGGCCGTATGCAGGCTGCGCAGCGCCAGTTCGGCATACTCTTCCGCCAGTAAAACGCTGACCTTGATCTCCGAGGTCGAAATGACCTGCAGATTGATGCCTTTATCAGCCAGCACCGTGAACATCTTCTTGGCCACGCCGGCGTGGCTGCGCATCCCGACACCGATCACCGAAATTTTCACGACGTTCGGGTCCGACATCAGCATGCCGTACTTCAGCGCTTCCTTGTGCGCCTCCAGAACCGCAACGGCGCGGTCCATATCGGTCTTGGTGACGGTGAAGGTCATATCGGTCCAGTCGCCATCAGACGAATAGCTCTGGACGATCATATCCACATTGATCGAGGCATCCGCCAGCGGGCCGAAAATACCGGCCGCGATACCGGGGCGGTCCGGCACCCGGGTCAGGGTGATCTTGGCTTCGTCGCGGCTATAGGCGATGCCGCTTACAAGTGCGTCTTCCACTATTTCTTCCTCGTCAACGACCAGCGTCCCTTCGGTGTCATTGAAACTGGACCGCACCTGAACGCGGACCGAATGTTTCATCGCCATCTCGACCGAGCGTGTCTGCAACACCTTGGCGCCCTGGGACGCCATTTCAAGCATCTCTTCGTAGGTGATCTTTTCGAGTTTGCGCGCTTTCGAAACGATCCGCGGATCGGTCGTATATACCCCATCGACATCGGTATAGATATCGCAACGATCCGCCTTCAGCGCGGCGGCAAGCGCGACCGCCGAGGTATCGGAGCCGCCACGGCCCAGGGTCGATATGCGGCCGTCCGGACCGATCCCCTGAAAACCCGCGAAAACCGCGACCTGGCCTTCGCCGAAGCGCCGAACAATATCCGCCACCTCGATCTCGCGGATACGTGCGCTGCCGTGGCTCCCGTCGGTTTTGATCGGCGCCTGCCAACCAAGCCAGGAGCGCGCGTTTACACCGATCGACTGCAGCACGATGGACAGCAGACCGCTGGTAACCTGTTCGCCCGAGGAGACAACCACGTCGTACTCGCGCAAATCGGCAAGCTTGGCGGCTGAATCGACATAGCCGATCAACTGGTTGGTAACGCCGGACATGGCGGATACGACGACGGCCACTTCATGGCCGGCATCAACCTCGGCCTTGACCCGACGGGCTACGTGGCGGATACGGTCGAGATCAGCCACCGAAGTACCACCGAATTTCATAACGATCCGGGACATAACGACCTTGAACTAAAAAGGAAACGATCAGGTTGCCCGCAATGGGGCGGCTATCCATACTCTTTACCTGGGGCCGGTTGCAAGTATACCGCAAAAAAAAACCGGCCCGGAATATTTTACCGGAACGGATCCCCATGACGAAAGTTCAGGACCACACCAGCGTCGACTCCCAGGAAATCGAGAAATTCTCGGCCATTGCGGCTGAATGGTGGGATCCGGCGGGGAAATTCCGCCCGTTGCATCAACTCAACCCGACCCGGATCGGCCACATACGCGATCGGGCCGCAGCGCACTTCGGCAGGGATCCTCTGGCCGAGCGGCCGCTGGCCGGTCTGAGCGTACTGGATATCGGCTGCGGCGGCGGACTGCTGGGCGAACCCCTCACCCGCCTCGGTGCCGAAGTGACGGCAATCGACGCCGCCGAGAAAAATATCAAGATCGCCGGCACACATGCGGACGAAATGGGATTGAAGATCAACTATCGCCACGCCACAGCCGAAGATCTCGCCACCGAAGGAAAGACCTTCGATGTCGTTCTCTGTATGGAAGTCATCGAGCATGTCGCCGACGTCAACTCCTTCTCCAAAGCGGCTTGCGCGCTGGTGAAACCGGGGGGGATCATCGTCGGCTCGACCCTGAACCGGACTCCGAAGTCCTATCTGATGGCCATCCTCGGAGCTGAATACGTCCTGCGCTGGTTGCCGCGCGGGACCCATGACTGGAAGAAGTTCCTGCGCCCCTCGGAATTCGCCGGCCTGCTGCGGGCGCAGGGGATGGAGATCGAGGACATCAGCGGGATGGTCTACAACCCGGTGAACGGAAAATGGCGTCTCTCGCGCCGCAATCTGGACGTCAGCTACCTGATTCTGGCGGCCAAACCATAACTGCGCCGCCGCAGCGCACGCCAGTCAGTTAACCGGAAGCCGGAATCCGGTTCAGCAGCCAGGCCGGAACAATCGCAGCCGGAACATCGCAGCGGCGACATCAGGAATCGTGACGCGGCACCCAGGGAACGCGGGCGAACTCGATGCCCTCTTCATCCAGGGCTTTGGCGTCTTCGTAGCTCGACTCGCCGTAAATACCCCGCTGCTCGACTTCGCCGTAATGAATCTTGCGGGCCTCTTCCGCGAAATCTGACCCCACATAATCACATTCGCGTTCGACATTCTCACGCAGCTCTCTCAGCGCACGCATGATTTCAGTCACCTTTGCCACATCCGCATTGGTTGCGACGGAGCCGGGCACGCTCCTTGGCGGTGCAACCGCCTCCGGTGCGTCGAGAACCTCGACGCCGCTAAAATCAGGCGCGGGCTGCCGCCCGGCGGACAGGGGCTCTTTATTCTGACGGCGGGTCGACACATTCGGGGCCATAAGGGCCTTTTCCACCCGCCGGGACCCGCAGACCGGACAGCAGACCGCTTCCGCTTCCACCTGTTCCTGGTAAGCTGCACTGTCTTTGAACCAGACCTCGAAGACATGGTCCTTCTTACATTTCAGATCAAAAACTATCATCTCGCCTATATCGTCCCATTACAGACAGCCGTTCCAACTAGCCCCTGTGTCACATCAGGGTCATAAAACTGTCTGAAACCCATTCTCTGAATGATAAGACTCGCGAAACAGCGACGGATCAAGAAAAATGACACAGAAAATCCCGCTAACGGGATCACCTGCGGAGCCACATAACGACGCGCCTTCGGCCTGGGTCCGGCGCTTTTCAGGCTGCGTCCCGCAAGGAGGCGAAGTGCTGGATCTGGCCTGCGGTGCCGGACGCCACAGCCGCCTTTTTCTGCAACTGGATCATTCGGTTGTCGCCGTCGATCGCGATCTGTCACGCCTGCAGGAAATGCCGGCCGGCAGCCGTTTTACGGCTTTGCAGCACGATCTCGAAGACGGCGGCAGCTTCGCACTGAAAGACCGGCAATTTGCGGCCGTTATCGTGACCAACTACCTGTTCCGGCCGATCCTGGCGGCCATTGTCCAGGCCGTCGCGCCGGGTGGGGTTCTGATTTACGAAACCTTTGCGCAGGGCAACGAGCGCTTCGGACACCCGTCGAACCCCGATTTTCTTCTCGCGCCGGGCGAACTGCTGGACGCGGTTGCCGGTCAGCTTCGGGTTCTGGCTTATGAGGATCTGCTTGTTGACAGCCCTAAACCTGCTGCCGTTCAGCGCATCTGCGCCCGCCGCGAGCTCTGAGATTCGGAGGCCGTCCGGGCGGCAGCCCTGAAGCTATCGCCGCAAACCGCTCAGGCCGGAAGCTCGAAGCTCTTCGCGTGCGACAGGGACGGCACCATGGCGCGGGCGCGGGTCACCGCCGCCGGATCGATTTCCGCGGTCACGAACCCCGGCTCTTCGCCCCCGTCGGCAAGGACGTCGCCCCAGGGCGAGACGATCAGCGAATGCCCGTAGGTCTGGCGTCCACCAGCGTGGGTTCCGCATTGCGCCGGCGCAAAGATATAGCAGCCGGTTTCGATGGCTCGTGCCCGCAGCAGCGTGTGCCAGTGCGCGGTGCCGGTGACACGGGTAAAGGCCGATGGGACGGTGATAAACTCGGCCCCGGCTTCAGCCAGCGCCCGGTAAAGCGCCGGGAAGCGTACGTCATAACAGATCGTCAGGCCGAGACGCCCCCAGGGCAAATCCGCCACCACGGCTTTGCCGCCAGGGCGGTAAGTTGCGGATTCCCGGTAGGTCTGGCCATCCTGGACCTCGACGTCGAACATATGGATCTTGTCGTAGCGGGCCGCAATCTCGCCATCGGGACGAAAGAGAAACGAACGGTTCGCAATCCTGTCGTCGCCGAGGCCGATGCCGAAGGATCCCGCCAGCAGCCAGATATCCAGCTCTGCGGCAAGTTTCCGGAAAGCCGCGATGCCCGGATGACTTTCCTCGGGCAGGGATTTTTCCAGAGCAGCGGCCCGGTTCGCTGCGATCAGCGAGGTCACTTCCGGGGTCATGATCAGATCCGCACCAGCGTCACGGGCCTGGCGGATCAGATCGGACGCGGCTTCGAGACTCGGCGCATGATCGGCCGCCGCCGTCATCTGAATGCAGGCCGCGGTAAAAAGGTCGGTTGGTTCTGCGTCAGAAAAGGTCACTTCGTTCAGGGTGCCTTTGTCAGCAGCGGATCGAGATTGCCCCGCTGCTCAAGAGCATAGAGTTCATCACATCCGCCGATGTGTTGACCATCGATAAAAATCTGCGGAACGCTGGTCCGGCCACCGGCGCGCTCGATCATCTCCCGCCGCCGCCCAGGCTGCAGCATGATGTCGATTTCTTCAAATTCAGCGCCTTTTGCCTCAAGCAGACGTTTCGCCCGCGCGCAAAAGCCACACAGCATACTGGAGTAAATTTCGATCCCGGGTACTTGTTTTTCGGGCACTTGTTTTTCGGGCACTTGTTTTTCGGGCATTTGGCTCTCTGGCATTTGACTCTCTGGTATTTAATTCTCTGGTATTTAATTCTCTGGTATTTAATTCTCTGGCATTCCGCTCTTTGATCGCTGCCGCAATCAAAGTTACGCGGTCTCTCCTGCGCAGCCGGAATCCCTATATCTCCGGTGGATCTGGGGACGTCATCGGCAAATTACAGCCCGGAACGCTGAGATCGCCTTAATTTTGTTCCCTTATGCCGCAGAAATATCCTGCAGGTTACACCCCGTACCGCTATTTCCCCCCTCAGACACGAAAAACACGGGCGAGGACAAGGACGTCCACGCCTGCCGCACCGCCGTCGGACAGGCTCTTTGCACAGGCCGTGATCGTCGCCCCTGTCGTATAGACATCATCGATCAGCAGAACCCTGCGCCCTTCTATCTCCCGGCGTTGTGAGGGGCGGACCCGAAAGGCGCCCGCAACATTGAGCCGCCGGGCATTTGCGCTGAGATGGCCCTGGGACCGGGTTGCCCGCCGCCGCTCGAGCCCCTGTCCCAGGAAAGGCTTGCCGCAGCCCTCCGCCAGCTTGCGGGCCAGCAGGGCCGACTGATTGTAACGCCGCAGAAAAAGCCGCCGCCAATGCAACGGCACCGGCACGACGACATCGGCATCTTCCAGCAGTTCCGCGCCGGCCTGGGTCATCCAGGCGGCAAGTGTCGCCGCCGTCTCGGTCCGGTCGGCATGCTTGAAAGCCAATATGAGGGCGCGGCTGGCGTCATCATACCCCAAGGCCGCCCGCGCCCGATCAAACGGCTTGGGGCTACGCAGGCAATCGGCGCAAAGTGGTCCCCGGGAGTCCGCGCCGGACAGGACATCGCTTGCGGATTCGCCCAGGACATCAAGGGTCGCGGGATCGTACTCAAAGGGAAATCCGCAGCAATCGCACCAGGGCTGACCGAGGAACCGCAGTTCCTTCCAGCAATCGGCGCAGACGGTGCCGTTACGCGCCACGACCGTGCGGCACTTCGCACAGGTGGGCGGCAGAACGGCATCCAGCGCCATATGTGCAATCGCCTGCAATCCCCGCATGGAGGCCAGCATGCCCCGTACAGCCGTTGGAGATCAATCTCTCAGATCAGATCCGGTTCAGATGGAATCGCCGCAAGCGATCCGTCGTACCGGTGAATCTGCTCAAATCGTATGGTATAGAGCGGCAATTGAATTTCCTGGCGCTCAGTTCAGGGTCAATGGAGCAGTCAGGCGCTTTCGGAGTTTGCCAAGAGGCCGGATCTTTGATATCGCCCGGCGACGGTACGCCTGCAGATGTCGGACCTGATGAGCGGGCAGAAAACGGATAGCGCGATGAGCGATGCAATGAACGTCTTCGATCGCCGGCTGGTTCGCCGGCACCGGGACCGGGCGGCGGCAACGATTTCCGACTACAGCTTTCTGTTCGATGCCGTCGCCCTGAGACTGGCGGACCGTCTGCTCGATATAACACGCCGTTTCCCCAACTGTCTCGACCTCGGGTGCCGGGGTAGCGCCATGGCCCGCGCTCTTGCCGAGCGCCGGGACATCGAGATGCTGGTCCAGTGCGACCTTTCACCCCTGATGGCCCGGGCGGCGAAGGTTCAGGCGGAAGGCTCCGGACAGGTCATGATGCAACTTGGCGCCGATGAAGAATGCCTGCCCTTCGCGCCGGCAAGTTTCGAGCTTGTCGTCTCCGCGCTCACCCTGCACTGGACCAACGATCTGCCCGGTGCCCTGATTCAGATCCGGCAGGCATTGAAACCGGACGGCCTGTTCCTGGGCGCCATGCTCGGGGGCGATAGCCTGCACGAGCTCCGAACCGCCCTGCTGCAGGCTGAAATCGAGATCGAGGGCGGGGCCAGCCCGCGTATGTCGCCACTCGCCGATCTGCGCGACGCCGGGGCCTTGCTGCAGCGGGCGGGCTTTGCCCTGCCGGTGGCCGATACGGACCGCATCACGGTCAGCTATCCCAATGCTTTCAAACTGATGCAGGATCTGCGCGGCATGGGCGAGACCAATGCGATCCATGAGCGCCGCCGGACCCCGACGCGGCGCGCCACCCTGTTCCGGGCGGCGGAAATCTATCAGGAAATGTTTGCGGATGCGGATGGACGCGTGCCGGCGACCTTCGACGTCCTGACCCTCACCGGATGGGCCCCCGATGCCTCGCAGCAGCAGCCTCTGCGCCCGGGCAGCGCCAAAAGCAGGCTGGCCGAGGCACTCGGCGTCAGCGAACAGGGCGCTAACGAAAGCCCCGGAAGCGGACGCGGCAGACCGCCCAGCTAATCCGAGTCGGCCGGATAGCCGTTAAATAATGTCTTGCGACGGACGTGAAAGCAGGTCGCTTCGTTGCGCGATGGTCCTAGAGCAGGTCGCGCAGCTGCGCGGTGGTCCTAGAGTAGGTGGCGCAGCGGCGCGAC
>Ga0214472_10003826_pt1 | contig 15866 bp, 14 predicted proteins | sample RVTome_6_FD_207662 | JGI IMG/M metagenome (GOLD analysis project Ga0214472, IMG submission 207662) | Soil microbial communities from uranium-contaminated site in the Upper Colorado River Basin, Wyoming, United States - RVT140D175 | ecosystem: Environmental > Terrestrial > Soil > Contaminated >... | reverse complement strand
CACTGACGGGGCATGGCTGTCATCTCGTCACGGTCAACAACTACCTGGCACGCCGAGATTCCCAGTGGATGGGCCACGTCTACAAGTACCTCGGTCTCCGCGTGGCTTGTCTCGATGATACCGAGCCCTCCACTGCCGAGCGACGCGAGGCATACCGGGCGGACATCACCTACGGCACCAACAACGAGTTCGGGTTCGACTACCTCCGGGACAACATGGTGTTCGCCTTGGAGCAACGCGTACAACGAGAACACGCGTATGCCATCATCGACGAGGTCGACTCGATTCTCATCGACGAGGCCCGCACACCACTCATCATCAGTGGGCCGGTCGGCCATGAGGGAGACGACAAGTACGCCCAGTTCAACCGCCAGGTCGCCGAACTGGTCCGCAAGCAAACTGGGGTGGTCAACGGCCTGCTATCCGAGGCGGAGGCTCTGCTCGGCGATCAATCGACCCGAGAGCAGGCGGGAATCCTGTTGTACAAGGCCCAATTGGGGATGCCCAAAAACAAGCGGCTCTTGAAGCTGCTCAATGAAACGGGCGTCAAGACGCTGGTGCAGAGGACGGAACTGTCCTACATCGCCGATCGCAAACTCCCGGTTCGGCAACAGCAGTTCCGGGATCTGGAGGAGACACTCTCCTTCGTGCTCGATGAAAAAGGTCACTCGGTTCATCTCACCGACCGTGGGACGACCGCCATGTCTCCGGATGATCCGTCCCTCTTCATCGTCCCCGACATCTCCGAAATCGTGCATGAGATCGACCGCGATCCCGACCTCAACCCGACCGAGCGAGTCGCCAAGCGTACCGAGGTCGAAGCTGAATACGCCGCCAAGAGCGAGAAGCTCCACATCATTCACAAACTGTTGCAGGCCCACGCACTGTACGAGAAGGACGTGGAGTACATCGTGCAGGACAACCAGGTGCTCATCGTCGATGAGTTCACCGGCCGGGTCATGGCGGGACGTCGGTGGGCTGATGGTTTGCACCAGGCGGTCGAGGCCAAGGAGGGTGTGCAGGTCAAGGGTGAGACCCAGACCATGGCCACGATCACCATTCAGAACTATTTCCGGATGTATCACAAGTTGGCGGGGATGACGGGGACTGCGGAGACCGAGGAAACCGAATTCTTCACGATCTATGGCCTTGACGTGAATGTGGTGCCGACCAACCGGCCGATTCGCCGGAACGACAAACCGGATCACATCTACCGGACCCGTCGCGAGAAATACAATGCCGTCGTCGATGAGGTCGCGCGCCTGAACCAGGACCGTCTGCCCGTACTGATAGGGACCACCTCGGTGGAAGTGTCCGAGACCTTGAGCAAGATGCTCAAGCGAAGAGGTCTCAAACACGAAGTCCTGAACGCCAAGCACCACCAGCGCGAGGCGGAGATCGTTGCGGCAGCGGGACAACCCGACGCCGTCACGATCGCGACCAACATGGCCGGTCGTGGCACCGACATCAAACTGGGCGCCCTCGATCTCGAAGCCCCGGAAGCAGGACTTCAGATCATCGGAACGGAGCGTCACGAGTCACGACGGATCGACCGTCAGCTCAGAGGTCGAGCCGGGCGTCAAGGCGACCCGGGCGCGTCTCTCTTCTTCCTCTCGCTCGAGGACGACCTGATGCGTCTCTTCGGGTCGGATCGTATCGCGCGGTACATGGAAAAGAGCGGCGCAGAAGAGGGCGAGGTCATCACCGGCAAGCTGGTCACTCGTGCCATCGAGTCGGCCCAGAAGCGGGTAGAACTCCAGAATTTCCAGCAACGTAAGCGGCTGCTGGAATACGACGACGTGATGAACCAACAGCGTGAGGTCGTCTACTCGCTTCGGCTCTTCGCGCTGGAACGTGGGGAAGAGTTGAAGGCCGAAGCGAGGCGCATGATCGCCACCGCGCTCGAGACTGCCATCGACAAGTACCTGGTCGACATCGAACGGCCGGAGGACTGGGATCGGCCCGAGCTGCAGACCCATCTCTCGATGCGGTTCCTGGTGGTCTGCGATGCGGTGCTCGACCCGCAGGCGACGCCAGATCGCGAGGCGTTGGTGGCTGCCGTCCAGGAGGAAGGCGAGGCGTCCTTTGGACGGAAGGTGCAGTTCCTGCAGGATTTCGGAAGGAAGCTGAACGTTCCGGATGTCGATCTGTCGGTGCTCTCCCAGGTCACGCTCCAAGTGTTGGACGAGAAGTGGAAGGATCACCTGTACGATCTCGACCAACTGCGGAATGCCATTCAGTATCGTGCCTATGGGCAGCGGGACCCGCTGGTCGAGTACAAGCGTGAGGCCTACGACATGTTCGAAGACCTCATGACCGACATCCAGGCCACCTTTACGGAACGGTACCTCAAGGTCCAGGTGAACGCCGAGCCGCCACGAAGGCCTCCCCCGGTCCGCGCGCCCCAACCGGTGCAGAGTGAGGAAGATGCCCTCTTTGCGACACCGGGGTCCCGGGGCCGGCCTGCCGGTGGGCTACAACAGGGAGCACCAGGGACCGCGACCAAGGCGGCTCCCGCGGCGTTGACCACGTCGTTGGGCCGCGTGCCGACGGGAGAGCAGGTACCTGCGGTTGGACGCAACGATCCCTGTCCCTGCGGCTCGGGCAAGAAGTACAAGAAGTGTCACGGGGCGGCGAATTAGCAGGGTTCCGCACCGGTTGATCACACAAACGAGCCGCCGCCCTCCGGGGTGGCGGTTATCGTATGGGCTCATGACTCCCACCGTTATGGAGCGTGAGCGACCACGTGAGCGTCTCTGGTCACTCGGGCCGTCAGCCCTCACCTCGGTCGAACTCCTGGCCATCGTCCTCGGCACCGGCCAGGCCGGTCAGGATGCCGTCGCGGTGGCCACGCGGCTCCTCCTCCCCGTCGAAGGCTCTCTGCGGAGGTTGGTTGGTCGGCCGCAGGCAGAACTGATTCGGGCAGCGGGCATCGGCCCGGCGAAGGCTGCCCGGGTCCTGGCCGCCTTGGAACTCGGCCAGCGCTTGGTCAGCGAACTTCGGCCCCCGGCAGAGCGAATCCAGGGTCCCGAGGACGTGGTGCGATGGGTTGCGCCCCGGCTCCGTGATCTGGCCGTGGAGGAGTTTCACGTACTCGCCCTGGATCGACAAAATCGGCTCCTGCGCGACATCACTGTGACGCGGGGGCTGCTCGACAGCTCGCTGGTCCACCCGAGGGAGGTTTTTCGTAGTGCCATCGCAGAGGCCGCCGCGGGCGTTATCGTGGTCCACAACCACCCCAGCGGAGACCCCACTCCGTCTCCCGAAGACCGGGCGGTCACTCGACAACTCGTCGAGGCGGGGCGTCTCCTCGACCTCCCCGTCTACGACCATGTCATCGTGGCGGGCGATCGGTTCGTGAGTTGTGCCTCGCTGGGGCTGATCGACGGGTACGCCCAGGTCCCTCTGCGTTGACGTCCTTGGGTGCTCACGGCATCCTTGTAGGGTGAGCCCCGATACCCTCCTCGCCGTTCCCGCGGAATTCCGTGCTGCCCTCGAGCAACACGCCGATCGACTCGATCTCGACCTGATCGAGCGCGCCCTCCGCTTCAGCGCCTCGGCGCATCGAGGCCAACGTCGCATGAGCGGTGAGGACTTCGTCTCCCACAGCATCGCGGTGGCGAACATCCTCCTCGCCCTCCTGGTGGACTCCACCTCGATTGCCGCCGCCCTCCTCCACGACGTCGTCGAAGACGCCGACGTGCAAAGCGAACATCTCTCGGAACAGTTTGGGTCGGAGGTGGCGGGGTTGGTCGAGGGATTGACCAAGATCTCGCATCTCACCTTCCAGTCGACGACCGAAGCGCAGGTGGAGAACTACCGGAAACTCCTCCTCTCGATCGCCAAGGATGCCCGGGTCATCATCATCAAGCTTGCCGACCGGCTTCACAACATGCGGACCCTCGAGCACCTCCCCGAGGAACGCCGGACCCGGATTGCACTGGAGACCCGTGAGATTTATGCCCCGCTTGCGCACCGGTTCGGGATGGCGGGGATCAAAGCCGAACTCGAGGATCTGGCATTCAAGTTCCTGGAACCGGGAGAGTATGAGGCGCTCGCCGACCAGCTCGCGGAACGACAGGAGGAGCGGGCGCAGTTGATCCGTACGTTGCGCATCCCCCTGGAACACGAACTCCGGCGCGCCGAAATCGGCGAAGTGGACATCACCGGACGCCCCAAACACCTCTGGTCGATCTACCAGAAGATGCAGCGTCGGCACACCCAGTTCGACCAGATCTACGACATGATGGCCGTGCGAGTGATCGTCCCCAACGTCCCCGAGTGCTACCACGTGCTCGGGATCATCCATCACCGGTGGACCCCGCTCCAGGAACGATTCAAGGACTACATCGCTAGTCCCAAGTCCAACGGCTATCAATCGCTGCATACGACGATTTTCGGCCCGGGTGGGCATCTCTTCGAAGTGCAGATTCGTACCCGGGAAATGCACCGTACCGCGGAGTACGGAATCGCGGCGCACTGGCTGTACAAGGCCGATCAACCACCCGATGAACTCGATCGTCATCTCGGCTGGTTCCGCCAACTCCTCGAGCTGCAGCAGGACACCGCGAGTCCGGAGGAATTCCTCGAATTCCTCAAGGTGGACCTCTATCAAGACGAGATCTTCGTCTTCACCCCACAGGGCGATGTCAAGCAGCTCCCCAAGGGAGCGACCGCCATTGATTTCGCATTCCACGTGCACACCGAGGTTGGCCTGCGCTGTCAGGGCGCCAAGGTGAACGGTCGAATCGCTCCGCTCCATCGCGAACTCAAGAACGGCGACACCGTCGAGATCCTCACGGGGGCCGGCGCCCGGCCCAGCCGGGATTGGCTCAGCCACGTCACGACCGCCCGGGCTCGCCACAAGATCCGTCAGTGGGTCCGGCAGGAGGAGGGGACCATCAGCCTGCAGTTGGGCCGGGAGATCCTCGATCGCGAAGTGAAGCGCCGGCGACTGACCGCTCCCAGGGATGCCACCCTCAACGCCGCGGCACCGGTACTGGGACTGAACGGTGGGGAGCAGCTGCTGATTGCGATGGGGCGCGGGGATGTGGCGATCGGGCAGGTGATGAAGGCGATCTATCCGGATGTCCCCGAAGATGAGCTGCGCGCTCCCAAGCCGACGGCCTTTGGGCGCGTCATCGATCGCATCCGACTCGGCCGCGGGATCAAGATCCAGGGCGTGGACGGGTTGATGGTCCGGTACGCCCAGTGCTGCCAGCCCGTTCCCGGGGATACCGTGGTGGGGTACGTCACCCAGGGGCGCGGGATCTCGATCCACCGGTCAGATTGTCCGAACTTGCTCACCCTCAGTGCCACCGACCGGAGAGTGGAGATCGACTGGCAGGAGGTAGAAGGTGAATCGTTCGTCGTGCGCTTGGTCCTGAACGCCACCGACCGAAGAGGACTTTACGCCGACGTGATGAGCGCGGTGAGCGGGACGGGGACCAACATCCGGCGAGCCGACCTGCATGCCAAGGACGGCGCGGCGTTCGGGACCATTCTCGTCGAGGTCGATAACCTTCCTCATCTCGCCAAGGTCCTGAAAGCCGTCAAACGCGTCAAGGGAGTGAACAACATCGAACGGCGGGATTCCCCCGTCCAATAGGAAGAGCCCATGGCGAACCACTGGATTCTGAAGACGGAGCCCGGCACCTACAGTTTCGCCAACCTGGTGAAGCAGAAGCGGGCACGATGGGATGGTGTGGCGAACCCGGTCGCCCTCAAGCACATTCGGAACATGCGGGCTGGAGACACGGCGTTAATCTATCATACCGGATCCGCGCGCGAGGCCGTGGGTACCGCGACGATCACCAGCAATCCCTATCCCGACCCCAACGCCGGCAACCCGAAGCTCGTTGTGGTCGACCTCGAGCCGGGGAAACTTCTGCCCAAACCCGTCCCCCTGGCAACGATCAAGGCTGACACGCTCTTCGCGTCACACCCCTTGGTCCGGATCGGGCGCCTTTCGGTGGCCCCTTTGAGTACCGCCGAATGGGAGCGACTGCTCCAACTCGGTGGGGTGCGCTGAGTCACCTTCCCCCAGGGACCCCGAACAAAGCCCGGCAATCCAGCTATATTTCCCAGATGAATGCCCCGTCGTTCCGGGTGGTCGCCCCATTCAGCCCCGCCGGCGATCAGCCCTGCGCCATCCGGGAACTGACCGATGGCCTGCTGCGGGGGGACGCCCATCAGACGCTGCTCGGCGTGACCGGCTCCGGCAAGACCCTCAGTCTTGCTCATGTGATCGCGGCCTACGGTCGGCCGACCCTGGTCCTCTCGCACAACAAGACCCTGGCCGCGCAACTCTATGGCGAACTCAAGCAGTTCCTCCCGCAGAACGCTGTGGAGTACTTCGTATCGTACTACGACTACTACCAGCCGGAGGCGTACGTGCCTGCGACGGACGTCTATATCGAGAAGGACGCCTCCATCAACGAGGACATCGAGCGACTCCGCTTGCGCACCACCTCGAGTCTGATGGAACGTGAGGATGTCGTGGTGGTGTCGACGGTGAGTGCCATCTATGGGCTCGGGGATCCCCTCGCCTACCGGAAGCTGATGCTGACCCTCGAGGTCGGGGAGGTTCGCGACCGCGATGCCGTGTTGGGGGATCTCGTCGCGATTCAGTACCAGCGCAATGATGCCGCCTTCGAACAGGGGGTCTTTCGGGTCCGTGGTGATACGGTCGAGGTCTTTCCTGCCTATGAAGAACAGGCGGTGCGGATCGAACTCTTCGGAAACGAGATCGAGAGGATCAGCAAGATCCATCCGCTGACGGGAGATGTCATCACGCAATTGCAGAAGTGTGCCATCTATCCGGCGACACACTTCGTGACCGAGCGTGCCACCATCGAACGCGGCGTGGCACTGATCCGGGAAGAGTTAGGGGTTCGTCTCGCCGAACTACGATCGGCCGGGAAGCTGCTGGAAGCGCAGCGCCTCGAATCCCGCACCACATTCGACATCGAGATGATGCTGGAAATCGGTACCTGTCCCGGGATCGAGAACTACTCGCGCCACCTGAGCGGCAGGCGCGAGGGTGAACGCCCAGCCTGCCTGATCGACTACTTCCCAGCCGATTTCCTGATGGTGGCGGATGAATCACATGTCAGCCTTCCCCAACTCGGTGGGATGTACAACGGCGACCGGGCCCGCAAGTTGACACTAGTCGAGTACGGCTTCCGGCTGCCTTCCGCGCTCGATAACCGGCCGTTGCGATTCGACGAGTTCCTCGAGTTGGTCCCTCGGATGATCAGTGTGTCCGCCACCCCGGGCCCACTCGAACTCGAGCGGTCGGGAGGGGTGATCGTGGAACAGATCAACCGGCCCACGGGGTTGGTCGATCCCGAGGTCGAAGTGCGGCCGGTCAAGGGGCAGGTCGATGACCTCCTGCATGAGATTCGCCTGCGCGTAGCCCGGCAGGAACGGGTGCTCGTCACCACACTAACCAAGCGGATGTCGGAGGACCTCACCGACTACCTGCAACAGGCCGGCGTGCGTGTCCGGTATCTCCATTCCGACATCGACGCCATCGAGCGCGTCGAGATCCTCCGGGGGCTGCGCCTGGGAGACTTCGATGTGCTGTGCGGAATCAACCTGCTGCGTGAGGGGCTCGATCTGCCCGAAGTTTCACTGGTGGCCATCCTCGACGCGGACCAGGAAGGGTTCCTCCGTTCGGATCGTTCGCTGATTCAGACCGTGGGGCGCGCGGCACGCAATCTCCAGGGAAGGGGGATTCTCTACGCCGATCGCGTGACCGGATCCATGCAGCGAGCCCTCGACGAGATGGACCGTCGTCGTCGGCTCCAGCAGGAATACAACTCGCTCCACGGGATTACCCCGACCTCGATCATCAAGTCGATCGAAGAGACACGACTGAGTACTCGGGTGGCCGATGCGCGCGTCGAACGGGCGATTCCACGGAAGGAGGGAGCCACGCCGAACCTGCACGATCCCAAACAGCGAGCAACCCATATCGCCGCCCTCGAACGACAGATGCGCGACGCGGCCGCCAACCTCGAGTTCGAAGTTGCCGCGATCCTGAGAGACGAGATCAACGATCTTCGGGCCGCCGATGCCCCCTCGGTCGTTCGACCCCAACGCGGCACCCACCAACGACGCCCCGCAACACGATATCGGCGATGATTCCGCTCACCGAACGTCAACTGATTGAACTCGGTGAGGATCTCGGGCGACGCCTCCCCTCGGGAGCAGTCGTTTGGTTGGAAGGAGAATTGGGGGCAGGGAAGACCACTATGGCCCAAGCCATCGTCACGGGTCGGGGCGGTTTGGGCGCCGAGGTCCGCAGCCCGACCTATACACTGGTGCATAGGCATGACGGACCGTTTGGCCAGATCGCTCATGTGGATTGCTACCGCTTTCGTTCGCCCGATGAGGGTGCGGAACTCGACTGGGCCGATCTCGCATCCGGCGACCTCTTGCTGGTCGAGTGGCCTGGTCGGGGAGGAGCCTGGGTACCGCCTCCGAGTCTGCGGGTCCAGCTCCAACACACTGAGTCCGAAGAGCTGCGGACCGTGGTGCTGGTGGGCGATCCTGTGCCTGACATGCCCCCGGGATTGGAGGCGAATCATGTCTGAGGTGCGCCTCGCGCTCGACACGGCATCGGATAGACTCAGTGTGGCGGTCCAGGCCGGCGTCGGTCCTGTTGCTCAGCGAAGTATCAGAGGCGCTCGGCGCCACGCCGCTTCACTGCTCCCGCTGGCGACCGAGGCGCTCTCCGAGATTGGGGCGCATCCTGGCGATATCACCGCGGTGGTACTCGCCGATGGGCCGGGCAGCTTTACTGGACTTCGTGTCGGCGCCGCCTTTGCCAAGGCCCTCACCGTCACTGGAGAGGTGGAACTGTCCGTGATTCCAAGCCTTCTGGTGCGCGCGGCTGGAGCAGCAGACGGTGCGCAGCGCATTCTGGCGATGAGCCCGGCGATGAGGGGTGAGGTGTTTGCAGGAATGTGGGAGTTCGCACCACAGATCGTGACAGAGATTGTCGCCCCACGAGCCTTCACCGTCGACGCGCTCGTCAACCTGCCCCGCGCCGAGACAGTGGTTGGGGAATGGCCGGATCCGGTCAGGCACGCCCTCGCAGACGCCTGGGGGGTACAGCCTGAGGAGGTTTGGCCGCAGGCCGCGACCATGCTCAGGCTGGTGGGGTTGTGTGGTGGGACTCGCGTGGTTGAGGACCCCGAGGGGTGGGAGCCCTGTTACGGCCGACCCGCAGAAGCCCAAGCCAGGTGGGAAAGGGAGCATGGGAGACCCCTGCCGAATTCGCCCGGCCACTCTCGCTGACGCCGCGCGTCTCGCGGAGCTGGAGCGGTCCTGTTTTTCCGACCCGTGGAGTGATTCGGCGATTCGGGAAGCGCTCGGGACACCGGGAGCCTTGGCCCTCGTGGCGGAGCTGTCCGATCGGGTCGTCAGTTACTGTCTCTCGCGACGCGTTTCGACGTCCGCCGAGGTGCTGACTCTCGGTACCGAAGGGGGGTCGAGGCGATTGGGAATCGCGCGCCGGCTTCTGGAGGAACTCGTCGATCGTCTGGGTGCCGATGGGGTGGACGAGGTCTGGCTCGAGGTCCGGGAATCCAATCGGGGGGCGCTACAACTTTACCACGCGATGGGGTTCCGGACGGCTGGCATGCGCCGTGCTTATTATCGGTCGCCGACCGAGGATGCTTTGGTGCTTCGGCTCGCTCTTTCCGGGGGTGCGTAGAACGGCTCCGGAAGGCGTATCTTTGGTTGACAAAACAACTTACGGCTCCTATACTCTGCCGGGGTTCATCCCTTTGAACCACGTTTTTTACCCCGGAGGTCACCGTGAGCCGAAGCCTGAACAAAGTCATCCTCATTGGCAATTTGGGGGCTGATCCCGAAGTCCGCAGTACTTCCAATGGGGCACGGGTGGCCACGATTTCCATTGCCACCAGTCGAAATTGGAACGACAAGGCCGGCGAGCGCCAGGAAAAGACCGAGTGGCACCGGGTCGTTCTCTGGAACAACCGTACGGGCGGTCTGGCCGACATCGTCGAGCGGTACTGCAAGAAGGGCGACAAGGTATACGTCGAGGGCAGCATTGAGTACCGGTCATGGCAGGATCGTGAGGGACAGACGCGCTACACCACCGAGATTAGGGCGCGCGAACTGATCCTGCTGTCCGGTCGGTCGGCCGACGGGGCTGATTCTTTCCAGGGTTCCAAAGGGGCGCCAGCCGTCACACCAGGGAAGGAAGAGTCCTTCGGCGAATTCCCGGAGGCACTTGATGGCGAGGAAGACGACCTTCCATTCTAGACCTATGATCCTAGGTGCTTTGGCACTCGTGATGGCTGTATTGCCTACGAGTGCCCAGGACACCTCCCCCCGTCCAGCCACGCATACCGTCAATCGAGGTGACACCCTCTGGGGTCTCGCCCGCACCTATCTTGGCGATGCGATGCTCTGGCCTCAGTTGTACCGTCTCAATACGAGCGTCGTGGAAGATCCTCACTGGATCTACCCCGGCGAGGTGCTCAACCTGAGCGCCACGGGTGGCGAGAGCGCGGTCCCCACCCAACAGGAAGCTGCTCAACCCGGTCCTGTGGTTGCGGACGCCCCTGAGGAAACGACCCCGGTTCCAGCCAGGCAGGCGGATGCCAATCAGGATCCCGGTGAGTTTTACGAGTACCCGATGCCTGAGTTTGCGCGGCGGAGGGTGGCCGACGTCACCGCCGCGCTCACCAGCTATGTCGATCAGACCTATCGCCCTCTTCGGCCCGGCGAGTTCTATTCGTCCGGCTTTCTGACCGAACAGCAGACGTTGCCATTCGGGCAGCTGCTCGGTGCGGTCACTCCCCAGCAGATCCGCAATCTCAGCGAGCGTTCCTCAGCCACTCTGTACTCCACCGTCGCCGTGCGGCCACCAGTTGGGGGGGCCTATGCCCCTGGCGACAGTCTGCTCGTGGTACAACTCGGTGACGAATGGCGTGAATACGGGAGTGCCGTCGTGCCGACCGGACTGGTTCGGATCACCGGTAGGGCACAAGGTCAGTTCCTCGGCGAGGTGGTGGCAGTATACGGCCCGATCCGAGATGGACAGCTCGTCCTTCCCGCCGAGCGGTTCAGCGCGGGTCCAGCGGAGCGCGCGGTGCCCGTCGATGATGGGCTTAGCGGGACGGTCATCGGAGGGCGCGAGTTGCGCGAACTGAAGCATCCGCTGAACGTGCTCTTCATCGATCGCGGTCGTCAGGATGATGTCCGCCCTGGAGATCTCTTCGAAATTCGCCGCCGCCCCGAGGCGCGAGCCGGTGCGGCCGATGCGGTGGATGAACTGATGGCCATGGGTCAGGTCGTGCGGGTAGGCTCGACGACCTCGACACTCCTACTTCTCCAAGTGGTCTCACCCGACATCAGTCCCGGGACACCCGTGCGCCAAGTGGCCAGGCTGCCGGCCGGCGTGGATCGTTAGCGAACGCTGTTCAGCTCGACGTTGACGTGTAAGGAATCCGTCGGACGGGCGTCTCCATCGCCAACCGACGGATTCGTGTTTGAGGACCCCCACTCCAATGCCGTTGCTCAACGGCCTATGTTTCGTCATTTCGGCCCGGCGGCCGATGCCATTCTCTGGGAGTAGCGATGCTGCAGGCCGAAGCCCCACAACTCACCTCCATTACCGACCTCATTGCAACGGCGTCGGTCGAGACCAAGGTCGTCTTGGGAGTCATCGCGCTCCTTTCCATTGCCTCCTGGTTCATCATCGGACTCAAATGGTGGTCGTTCCGGCGCATTGGGCAGCAGAGCGGCAGGTTCTTCGCCGAGGTCGAAGGGACACCAGGGCTTCGAGAGGCCTACCGCAACGTGATGAAGCAGCCGCCGTCCCCGTTCAGTCGGCTGTTCCGTGAGGGGATCACGTTCTACAGCGAACTTCGTCCGGGAGCCATCGGAGAGAGTCAGGAGGAGAGTCATAGCCTCTCTGAATCCCAACTCGAAGCCCTCAAGATGGTTCTTGCGAAAGAAATCGCCGAAGAGCGGGACGCCGTGGCGCACTACGTTCCGTGGTTGGCAACCATCGGTGCCGTGAGCCCGCTGCTCGGGCTGTTGGGTACCGTTCTTGGGGTCATGCAGGCTTTCTTCGGGATCGCGTCGAAGGGTTCGGGGAATATTGCGGCCGTCGCCCCTGGGGTTGCCGAGGCCCTGGTCACCACGGTCGCCGGCTTGGCCGTCGCCATCCCGGCCGTGATGGCCTACAATTTCCTGGCGACACGCGTCAGCGGCTTCGAGGGCGATCTCGAGGGCTTCGGCGCGGCTTTGATCGGCTGGATGGCCCGGGAGCGGCTGCTGTAAGATGATCGGTTCCAGCAGGACCCGACTTGGTCGGCGAGGCGCGCTCCCGTTGACGGCCGATATCAACGTGACCTCGCTGATGGACATCGCGTTCGTGCTGCTCATCATCTTCATGATCACGGCCCCGATGCTTCAGGGCGGAATTGACGTCCAACTGCCCAAGACGGTCGCCCGGCCACTGACCACAAAAGAAGCGTTAATCATTACCGTGGATCGTGCCGGAAGAGTCTTCGTCGATCGGGAGGGCATGACCTTCGAGGAATTCCGGGCCAGCCTGCCGTCCATCGTGGCAAGCCGGAGTCCAACGGGGGCCTATGTGCGGGGCGACAGTCGCGCCGAGTATGGGGTCGTTCTCCGGGTGCTCGGCGTTCTGCGTGAGGCCGGGATCGCCGACGTGGGGATGGTGGCGGAGGACGAACGTCAGTGAGCATAGGACTGCGCCATACCAATCGCGAAGAAGTCATGGCCGGGCTCACGGGTGCCGCCGCGGCGCACCTCGTTCTGGTCATGATCGTGTTTCTGGCTACCCGGCAGGTCCCCTTGGCCGGCACCGTCTACCGTGTCAACCTGGTGGCCGCTCCAGCGCCCACCGAGGCTCGGCGTGTGGCGCCCGAGGCGACTCCACGTCCCGTCGAGCGTACCGCGCCAATCGATCCGCCGCGACCCAAACCGCAGGTGGTTCCTCCTCCACCTCCAACCAAGATTGTCCCGCAACGACAGGTCGAGGCGCCGGTTGAGACCGCCAATCCTGCCACGCCGATGCCCGATGAGACGCCGTCCACAGGGGCCGACGTGGCCAACGTCAGCACACCGGGTGCCGATTTTCCCTTTCCCGAGTACCTCAGGAATATCGTGAACGAGATCTACCGTCGGTGGCAGCGGCCCGAGGGGGCTCCGACACTTCGTACCGAGATCCGGTTCGTGGTTCTGCGAGACGGGCTCGTAAAGGACATTGCCGTCGCAACCGGCTCCAGGAGTTTTTCCTTCGACCTCTCCGCACGGGGCGCGGTGGAGGCCGCAGCGAACGCGCAAGCCTTCGGACCGCTCCCCGAAGGATTCATCGGTGATGCCCTGGCCATCTCCCTCTGGTTCAGACCGCGAGGCACGCCGTGAGGCGCACCCTGCTCCTGTCCGCTGTGGGGCTGTTCGTGTTCGGCAAGGTCGCGGCGGCGCAGGATACGACGCGGGCTGTGCTGCAACTGCTCTACGACAACCCGCAGGTCCGTCCGACCCTCGTGGTCGTCCCCGTGGCCGGACTCGACTCGGTACGAGCGATCGTCGAGCGGGACCTCGATCAGAGTGACCGGTTCGAGTTGATCGTGATGCCGATCGTGACACAGCCTGTGGAACCCGGCGCGCTCAACCTGGCTCCCTATCGCGCCATGAACGCCGAACTCGCTCTGGAGATGGTACCCGCGGGGGGCGCGCTGGTGACGGTTCGGCTCTACGATGTCGCCACGGGACTCATCCGAAACGAGGGTCTCATGGCCGTAGATTATTCGGGAACCGGTGAGGGGAGGATGACTGTCCATCGCCTGTCGGACGAGGTCGTGCGATGGGCAACGGGGAAGCCGGGGATCGCCGCAACCAGGGTCCTCTATGTGTTGGGCAACAGAGTGTGGCGGATCGACACCGATGGCTACGGTTCGCGGCCGTTGACCCCCGCAGGGGTGACGGCGTATTCCCCGGCATGGAGCCCTGACGGGCGGCGGTTCGCCTACACGGAACTGACCGACGGCCAGGGGTATGTCGTGTTGCAGAGCCTGACCTCGGGGAATAGGGTCGTACTCCCCGGAACCGAGCGGACGATGAACATCACGCCCTCCTTTTCGCCAGACGGGAACCAGATCGCGTTCTCGAGGGTCGTCAATGGCGCGTATGCCCTGCACAAAGCCGACGTCACCAACCTCTGCTGCGTCGAACGTCTCACCCCTGGTCGGTTTGCAGAAAATCTGTCTCCAACGTATTCTCCGGATGGACGGCGGATTGCGTTCGTTTCGACCCGCGCCGGCAGCGCCCAGATCTATGTCATGTCGTCAGATGGGACCAATCAAGAACTCTTGGTCCCGTTCGATTATGGGATCACGGGGGCATCATTTGCGCCGGAATGGTCGCCGGATGGCCTGAGACTGATATTTCACCGATCGATGGGATCCGGTTTCCAGGTCTTGGTTTTCGATATCACGAGCGACCGCGTCCGTCAGGTGACCTCCGAGGGCCGAAACGAAGACGCTTCCTGGGCTCCCGATGGTCGACACATTATTTTCACGTCCAGTCGATCGGGGGGTCGGCAATTACACATTCTCGATCTCGAAACCAGTCGGGTTCGGAGTATTCCGACTCCCGGAACTGCTCAACTCGCCACGTGGTCGCCGCGTTTGAGCGGGGCTCCGTAGCAGATCCCTCAAGGAGGCTCTTCGTGACACTGCGCACCGTGTTGTTCTCACTCGCATCTGGTGGACTCCTTGTTGCGGCATGCAGCAAGAAGGTGGAGCCGGTCGTAACGCCTCCACCGGTGGAAACCACTACTCCCACCCCCCCTCCGCCGCCACCACCGCCCCCACCGCCGAGCACGGAACCCACCTGCGAGCAGGTGATCACGCGCATGGTCTCTGAGTTGGCCGCGTTGGTGCATTTCGATACCGACAAGTCCGATATTCGGCCCGGTGATGCTGTGGTGCTGGATGGCAAGGCCAGCATTCTACAATCACATCCTCAAGTCCGGGTCCGGATTACAGGGCATGCCGACGAGCGATACACGGCCGAATACAACCTGGTGCTGGGGACCAAGCGGGCTGAGTCTGCAAAGAGCTACTTGGTGTCCAAGGGCGTGGGTGGGGGTCGCGTGGAGACAGCCAGTCTCGGCGAGACGGCGCCGCTCGACCCGGGGCACACGGAATCCGCGTGGTCTCGGAATCGTCGGGCGGAGGTTTCAGTGATCGCCGGCCTAAATACCCTGGCGTCCCATCTCTCGCGGTGTCAGTGACCCGACACCTCGTCGGATCGCTCGTGGCGGCGTTCGTGGTGGCGGGTTGTGCCACCAAGGGCGCCGTGCAGCGGGTTGAGACCGAGTTGGTCGTCCTGCGGACCCAGATGGCCAGGCAGGATTCGGTGCGGGCTGCCGAACTCGGTCGTATCATCGCGTTACAACAGCGGACCCTCGACTCGCTTGAGTCCACCCGGGAGTCCATCCGTCAAGCCAGGACGGAACTTCGGAGTGACCATCTCGATATTCAGGCATCGCTGGTCACCATCCAGGAACTCACGGGGCAGAGCCAACGTCGGCTCAGCGAACTCCGACGACAGATCGACGACCGACTCGAGCGGATCGCTGCTGACACGATGGAGATGCCCCTCCCCGATTCAGGTGCTTCCGTTCCGCCTCCGATAACCCCAACTCCGGATCAACTGTTCCAGGCTTCGCTCGCGGAACTGCGGAGGGGGAGCCTGGGCACCGCCCGGGCAGGATTCCACGAGTATCTCCGGTCGTACCCCACCCATACGCAGGTCTCGGATGCCCTCTATTATCTCGGCGAGAC
>Ga0214472_10003825_pt1 | contig 15877 bp, 16 predicted proteins | sample RVTome_6_FD_207662 | JGI IMG/M metagenome (GOLD analysis project Ga0214472, IMG submission 207662) | Soil microbial communities from uranium-contaminated site in the Upper Colorado River Basin, Wyoming, United States - RVT140D175 | ecosystem: Environmental > Terrestrial > Soil > Contaminated >... | reverse complement strand
CGTGGCGATGAGGTCGATATTGAACTCGCGCTCGAGCCGCTCGCGGATGATCTCGAGATGTAGCAGGCCGAGAAAGCCGCAGCGGAAGCCGAAGCCGAGCGCGGCGGAGGTCTCCATCTCATAAGTGAAGCTGGCATCGTTGAGTCTCAGCTTGCCGACCGCCTCGCGCAAGTTTTCGAACTCGCTGGCATCGACCGGAAAGAGCCCGCAGAACACCACGGGCTGCGCCGGCTTGAAGCCGGCGAGGGGGGCCGCCGCGGGCTTCTTCTCGTCGGTGACGGTATCGCCGACGCGGGTGTCCGCCACCTGCCTGATCGAGGCGGTGAAGAAGCCGATCTCGCCCGGCCCGAGCGCGTTTCGCATTTCCTGCTTGGGGCGGAAGATGCCGACGCGGTCGATTTGGTAGGAGCCCCCCGTCAGCATCAGCCTGATGCGCTGACCCTTGGTCAGAATCCCGTCGATGATGCGCACCAGCACGACCACGCCGAGATAGGCGTCGTACCAGCTGTCGACGAGCAGCGCCTTGAGTGGCGCGCGTGCATCGCCCCGGGGCGCCGGCAGGCGGTGCACGATCGCCTCCAGCACCTCCTCGACGCCCTTGCCGGTCTTGGCGGAGATTTCCAGCGCGTCATGGGCGTCGAGCCCGATCACGTCCTCGATCTGCTGGCGAACCCGGTCGGGTTCCGCGGCGGGGAGATCGATCTTGTTGAGGACCGGCACGACCTCGTGATTGTTGTCGAGCGCCTGATAGACATTGGCGAGCGTCTGCGCCTCGACCCCTTGGGTGGCGTCGACCACGAGCAGAGAGCCCTCGCAGGCGGCCAGCGACCGGTTCACCTCATAGGCGAAATCCACGTGGCCCGGCGTGTCGATCAGATTCAGCTCGTAGAGCTGGCCGTCCTTCGCGCGATAGTCGAGCCGCACGGTCTGCGCCTTGATGGTGATGCCACGCTCTCGCTCGATGTCCATGGAATCGAGCACCTGTTCCTTCATCTCCCGCGCCGTAAGCCCGCCGCAGAGCTGGATCAGCCGGTCTGCCAGCGTCGACTTGCCGTGATCGATATGGGCGATGATGGAGAAGTTGCGGATGCGGGAAAGCGGCGTCGTCTCGAATTGACTCATGGGCGGTTGGTACGGGAGCAAGCCCCGAAGGGTCAAGCGGTCGCACCCCCGAATTGAGGCAAAACGGTGGGTGGAACCGCCCTATTATGGTAGTCGTTCGGTTCTAGAGGTGACTGGTTTTACCGAATCGCAGAAACCAAAACGGAGGCATCTGATGCTGAAAAAAGTGCTTTTGGCTGCTGTCGCGACCGCTTTTGTTGCCGCCACTGCTCTCCCGGTCCAAGTCACGCCGGCCGAGGCTGGCATGAAGTCCTCCTGTAAGCACGCCGCGAAGGTCAAGTTTGCAGGGGATCGCAAGGCGCGTCACGCCTACAAGAAGGCGTGCAAGGAAGCGCATAAGGCCTAGCAAGCCCGACGCCAATCGCGCCCGGCAAACAGCTTGTGGCTTTGAAGAAAGGGGCCCGTGGGCCCCTTTCTTTGTTTGTAAATCGATAGATAAGGGAAGAAGCATGTTGACGAGAGCGCCCAAAACGGGGCCTTATCCGGCGCGTAACGTTGCGTAGTCACTCACGGGAGTAACCTTATGCTTAAGAAAGTGTTTTTAGCCGCGGCAGCGTCACTAATCCTGGCCGGCGCCACCATGACCATGGCGCCCGCTCCGGCCCAGGCTGGCAGCGGATGCCACAAGGCCGCGAAGGCGGAATACCCCGACGATCGGAAGGCGCGCAAAGCCTATAGGAAAGACTGCAAGGCGCATCACAAGGCCTACAAGAAGGCCCACAAGAAGCATCACCTGTTCCGTCGCAAGTAGGCGACCTGGCCGCTTCTCGGCTTACGCATTTGGAAGGACCCGCGGGCTTCGCGGGTCCTTTCTTTTTGCCGGCTCAGATGCCGGCGTACCACTCGTAACCTAAATCCTCCCAGAAGCCGCCCCGCCCGCCGCGGATGCTCGCCAGGCCGTCGACCGCCTCAATGCGCATCACATATTTCGCCATCTTGTAGCCGAGCTGCCGCTCCACGCGGAGCCTGAGCGGCGCCCCGTGGGGGATGGGAAGCGTCTGATCGTTCATCTCATAGGCGAGAATGGTCTGCGCGTGGAAGGCGTCGGCGAGCCCGATCGACTCGTAATATTTGTCGGCCTCTGTGCCGGTCTGGCCAAGATCGTCGGCGCAGTAGAAGACGATGTAGCGCGCGTCTTGCTTGAGCTTCGCCTTCTCGAGCAAAGCGCTGAGCGGGACGCCCTTCCACTTGCCGATGCAGCTCCACCCCTCGACACAGTCATGCCGCGTGATCTGGGTGCGGGACGGCATGGCCCGGATTTCGGCAAGGGAGAGTTCGAGAGGTTCCTCGACGAGACCTCCGACCACGAGCTTCCAGTCGGCGAAGCCGTTCTTCGCGTGCGTCACATAGTCGGGATCTTCGGGATCGGTCGAGCCGTTCGCCTTGAAGTCGCGCGAGAGATCGGCCTCGCTATATTCGCGTGCCAGCGCCTCAGGCGAGAGCAGCGCCCGTTGTGTGACGTGGGTCAGGGTCTCGGCGGAATCCAACACGCGCCTGACCCAGGGCTGATCCGACAGATCCTCGCAGCCGCCGAGCAGGGCCGCGCTCGCGGCGGCAAGCCCGCGCGCCAGGAAGCCGCGCCGGTCAAGTCTCCGCTCCCCGCTCATGGCTTATCCTCCGCCGGCGCGATCACATAGCGGCCGGTGATCATGGAGCGGAGATTGTTCCAGACGCCCGAGATCAGCACCATGACGAGATGCACCACGACGAAGATCACGATTCCGCTCGCCGCGATGAAATGGATGGTGCGGGCGGATTGCCTGCCGCCGAACATGTCGAGCAGGAAGGGGAAGGCGGCATCCATGCCGGGCGACATGGCGAGCCCCGTCAGCAGCATCAGCGGCAGAAGGATGAGGGCAACGAGCAGATAAGCGAGCTTCTGGAGAACGTTGTAGCGCTTGGCCTCCTCGCCCGTCGGAAATTTAAGCCGCACATGCTCCCAAATGGATGCGCCGATATGTTTTAGCTCCTTGCCCGAGGGTGCGAGGTCGCGCCGAAGATGGCCGCTGGCGAGGCTCCACAGGAGATAGGCAAGGCCATTGAAGAGAAAGAGCCAGGCGAAGAAGAAATGCCAGCGCCGGCCCGTGGCGAGATCGCGGTGGCCGGGAAGCGTCGACCACCAGGGAAAGCCGCGGTCCTCATATCCATTTTCGGCATCGCCGGCGAGCCCGAACGCGCCCGTGGTGTCGAACGCGTGGCCGAAGACCGTGGTCACGCCTTTGACGCGTTCGCCGTCCTGCACGGCCCCCATCGCCATGACGGGTCGCTCGAAATCGGACTTCGAGCCGAGATAGAGCGCGGGATGGGCGTTGAAGATTTGCAGGCCGCTCATCAGGAGGACGAGCAGCACGAGCGCGTTCACCCAATGGGTGAGGCGCACCGCGCCCGAATGACGGTAGATGACCTCGCGCTTCTCCATGGCGCCTCTAGCTACGGTCGGGTTGGGCGCTCGGATGCATCTCTCAGGACGGGTTGCCCCAAATCTCGGCGAGGCGCTGGGCGCGGCCGCACCCCCATTTATAGTATTTGTAGCTCACCGGATTCTGGTTGTGATAATCCTGGTGGTAGTCCTCCGCGGCGGTGAACGTGGTCACCGGCTTGATCGCGGTCGCGACCTTTTGCTTGTAGCGGGCGGCGATCTCTTCCTTGGTCTTTTCGGCCAGCTGCTTCTCCTCGTCATTGGCGATGAAGACGACGCTGCGATAGGCATTGCCCTGGTCGCAGAACTGTCCGTCCGGATCGAACGGGTCGATGTTGCGCCAGAAATGGTCGAGCAGCGTGGCGTAGGTGACCTTGGCGGGGTCGTAGGTCACCTTGACCGCTTCCTGGTAGCCCTCATGGCTACCGTAATTCGGGTTGGGTTTGGTGCCGCCGGCATAGCCGGACACGGTCTCGGTCACGCCGTCGACCTGGTCGAAAGCATCCTCCACGCACCAGAAGCAGCCGCCCGCGAAGATCGCGGTCTTCGTATCGGCGGCGCGTGTATCGTGCGATCCGCAAGCGAGGACGATTACGGCAAGGAAGGCGGCGGTCAGCGCGGCGCAAATCCATCTCGCGATCATGGAGTCCTCCAGTTTGCGGTCTGGCCGCAACCATAAGAAGTGCCGGGAAGGGCGCAAAGTGGCTCTCGCGCGACCGTGAAATGAATTGATGCCGGTGCGCCCGCCGATAAGCGCTTGGGCGGGCTTAGCCATTTGGGCTATTCAGGGGTGATGCAACAGCTTCTCTCTTCGCCCCAAGGCGAAATCAAGCGCGCCTATGATGTGGTCGTGGTCGGCTCGGGCTATGGCGGCGGCGTCGCGGCCTCGCGGCTGTCCCGCGCGGGCCAAAGCGTCTGCGTCATCGAGAAGGGTAAGGAGTTTCCCACCGGATCGTTTCCGAGTCGCCTGCCTGAGCTTCGGCGTGAGTTGCAATTGAATGGCGGCAAGATGCGCTCGGGCTCACGCACCGGCCTGTTCGACTTCAGGCTCGGCGCCGACATTCATGTGCTGGTCGGCTGCGGCCTTGGCGGTGGCTCGCTCATCAATGCCGGCGTTGCGCTCGTACCCGACGCCCGCGTCTTTGCCGACCCCGCTTGGCCCGAAGAGGTCGCCGCCGACGGGCTGCTCGAGCGTGGCTTCAAGCGGGCGGCGTCGATGCTCCGCCCGGCCCGCTATGCAAACGCGCCGGAGCTGACCAAATACCGCGCCCTCCAAGCGTCAAGCGCCGCCTTCGGCGTGCCCCCGGTGGCGGCGCCCGTGGTGGTGAGCTTCGAAGAAATCGTCAATCCGGCCGGCGTGGCGCAAGCTGCCTGCACGCTGTGCGGCGATTGCTGCTCCGGCTGCAATGTCGGCGCCAAGAACACCGTCGCCATGACCTATCTCCCCGACGCCAAAGCGCATGGCGCCGACATCTTCACCGAGCTCAGCGTCGGTCACGTGGCCAAAGAGGAGGGGGGCTGGCGCGTCTATTTCGCGCCGTCCGATGAGAAGGACGCGACCCCGAGCTTCGTCGATGCGAGGACCGTGGTGCTTGCCGCCGGCACGCTCGGCTCGACCGAGATCCTGCTGCGATCCCGCGAGCGCGGGCTCGGCCTCTCCGATCGGCTAGGGGAGGGGTTCTCGGCCAATGGCGACATCATCGCTTTCGCCCTTGGCGGCAGCGAGCGGGTGAACGGCATCGGCGTGGGCCACCCGCCGAAATTCGCCGGCGACGCGATCGGCGCCTGCGTGGCGGGGCAGATCGAGCTTCCCGACGGAAACGAGCTCGACCGCTCCATGATCCTGCAAGAAGGCGTGCTTCCCTCGGCGCTGGCGCCGCTGCTCCCGGTGTTCTTCATCTCAGGCGGCAGGCTGCTTGGCGCTGCGCAAAGTCTGATCAAGGGTGTCTATCAGGGCCCGCTGTCCCATCTTCACACCTTCTTCGTCGTGTCCCACGACGACGCGGGTGGCCGCATCAGGCTCGATAACGGCAGCGCCCAGGTCCACTGGCCCGGCGTGGCCGACCAACCCGTCTATGCCCGCGTCGATGAGGCCCTGACCAAGGCGGCGCAAGCCGTCGGCGCGCGCTACATCAAGAGCCCGCTGGCCGCGACGAACATGGGCACGAAACCTGCAACGGCCCACCCGCTCGGCGGCTGCGGCATGGGACAAAATGCGGAAAGCGGCGTGGTGAACCACAAATGCCAGGTGTTCGATGGCAAGGGGAGGGAGAGCGTGCATGCAGACCTTTATGTCTGCGACGGGTCGACAATCCCGCGCTCGATCGGCGTAAATCCGCTGCTCACCATTACGGCGCTCACCGAGCGGGCCATGGTGCATCTTGCCCGCGACCACAATCTGGGGTTCGATACTGGCCCGCGTGTCCGCCAGGAGGCGGACCAGGCACTGACATGAGGGTTGCCTGACCATGGCACGCCTCTGGCTCAAATCGCTTGGCATGGCTGCGGCGGGCGCCGCGCTTCTTCCGGTCGCCGGCAGCCTGCTCTACGCCGCCGCGCGTGTGGCGCCATGCGACCGGACCGAGCTCACGGCATCGATCGGCGCCAGCCAAGACGCATCAACGCAACGATCGGCCCTCGACCGCCTCACCATCGTGCTTGTCGGCGACACGGGCTTCAACCCGACCGATGCCAAGGTCGATGCCAAGGGCCTGCGCAAGGGCAAGCAGGTGATGAGCTTCACCGAGACGCTCGCCGGAATTACCCGTGACGTCGACGGCGATCTCGCCTTCATCAATCTCGAGACCGTCGTCACCGACCGCAACGACCTCGCGCCGGAGACCAAGGGCAAGGGCGCGTTCCACTTCAGAAGCCACCCGGCCGCGCTAAAAGCGCTGATCGATGCCGGCTTCAATCTATTCTCGCTCGCCAACAACCATGCCTTCGACTATGGCGCCCCCGGGATCGAGGAAACGCTCTACCACCTCGCCGTGGCCAACGCTGAGCGGGCTATCGCCTATGCCGGCATCGGCAGCAATTTCGAGGAGGCGATCCGCCCCGGCTGCATCGACCTCGAAGGCACGCGGATCGCATTATCGGCCATCGGCATCATGACCGGCGATCAGCCGCAATATCGCGCCGGCCCGAACAAGCCTGGACAGGCTTCCTACCGCGATCGCCCCGATTTCGAGGCGGCGGTGGATAAGCTCGCCGCCCTGCCGGCCAACTACCGCATTCTCTCCATCCATTACGGGCTCGAAGGCCGCGTCGAGCCTGACGAGCGGCAGCTTGCAGATTGGCGTGGCTTTGCCGCCGAGCAGAAGGGCATCGATCTCATCGTCGGCCATCATCCGCATGTGGCCCAAGGCGTGGAGCTGAACGGCAAGTCGCTTATCTTCTACGGACTCGGCAATTTCCTGCATCCCGGGACCGCCGAGATGACCCGCTTCGGGCTGTGCCGCGACTATGGGGTGATGGCCAAGGTACATCTGGCGCGCATCGACGGCGCCTGGCGGGTAGAGGCCATCGAGGCGATCCCTCTCACCAACACGCAGATGAAGCCCGGGCGCTTCAAGGCGGAGGAAGGGACCAAGCGCATCTATGCGCTCAATCACCTCGCGGCCGGGCTCGACGACGAAAAAACTGCAAAGGGCGTGCGCTTCACGCCGCAAGCCGACGGCTCCGGGCTCTATTGCGCCGACGGCGCGGCGGAGCTTGGCGGCAAGCTTGGGACGTTGTGCCAGGGCTGGCAGCAAGCCGGAGAGCCGGACAAGAAGCTCGCCACCAAGATCGCCGATGCGTGTGAGGACAAGCCGTTCTACGGCAAACCGGCTTTGGTCAAGCGCCGCCTGCCGCAGCGCCGCAGGCCGGCGGCCCAGCCCTTCCCCTTCGGCGGCCCGTTCTAGGCGAAGCTATCCGCGCAACTGCCCGCCGGTCGCCTTCTTGACCGCGGCGACGATCTTCTCCGCCACCGCCTCGATCTCGGCGTCGGTCAGCGTCTTCTCGCGTGGCTGGAGCGTCACCTCGATGGCGAGCGACTTCTTGCCCTCCGGCACGCCTTGTCCGGTGAACACATCGAACACGCTTACGTCGCTAATAAGCGCGCGATCGGCGCTCGAAGCGGCGCGCACCACATCGCCGGCCTGAACCTCGCGGTCGAGCAGGAAGGCAAAGTCGCGCCTGACCGGCTGGAGGTCGGAAGCCTCGAGCGCCTTGCCGGCGCCCTTGCGTTTCGAAGCCGGCACAGCGTCGAGGTAAAGCTCGAAGCCTGCGATCGGCGGATCGATGCCGAGCTTGGCGAGAAGGTCGGGATGAAATTCCCCGAACATCCCGAGCACGGTCTTAGGCCCGAGCCTGAGCGTGCCGGAGCGGCCGGGATGGAACCATGACGGCGCCTCGCGCGTAACGGTCAGGCTGGCCTGGTCGAGGCCAAGGGCCGCAAGTGCGGCAACCGCGTCGGCCTTGGCGGCGAACATGTCTGCGGCAGGGGCTTCACCCGACCAATGGCGGCCTGAGCCTGAGAGCGTCGAGCGGCCGAAGCGAACGCCGGACGCTGCGACGATCTGGTCCTCTGGTGCGGCGCCCCGATAGGCTTGACCAAGCTCGAACAGGGCGCCGTCGGCGAAGCCCCTGTCGCGGTTCCGCTGCGCGGCGGTGATCAGCCCCGGCAGCAGCGAGGGACGCATCTGCGCAAGCTCGGTCGAGATCGGATTGCTCAAGGTAAGCTCGACTTGGCCGCCACCGAACAGTTTCGCTTCTTCCGGCGGGATGAACGACCAGGTCACGGCCTCGACCAGCCCACGGCCTGCGAGCAGGCGCCGCGTCAGCCTCTGCCGCCTTTGCGCCTCGGTGAGCACGGGCCGCGCCACGCCGGCTTCGCGAGTCATCGGCGTGGCGGGAACAGCATCCACGCCGGTGAGCCGCACCACCTCCTCGACGAGATCGGCAGGGCCGGTGATGTCGGGGCGCCAGGAGGGCGCCGCCGCCTTGAGATGCTTGCCTCTGCCATCGAGCGCGACGCCGAGAGCTGCAAGTAGGCGTTTGATCTCGGCTGGACCCAGGTCGAGCCCGCTCAGGCGCTTGACCCGGCCGAGATCGAATTTGAACGGCCGGTTGGGCTTCGGCGGCTTGCCGGCGACCGTGATCCTGCTTGGGGTCCCGCCGCAAAGTTGCAGCACGAGGTTCGTGGCAAGCTCGAGTCCGGGCACGACGAAATCGGGATCGACGCCGCGCTCGAATCTAAAGCGCGCGTCCGACTGAATGCCGAGCTTCCGCCCCGTGCGCCCCGTGCGTCTAGGATCGAAATAGGCCGACTCGATGAAGACATTGGTGGTCGCTTCGGTAACGCCGGTGTCCGCGCCGCCGATCACCCCGCCAAATCCGAGCACGGCACGGTCGTCGGCGATGACGCAACAGTCCTCATCGACCTCGTAGGTCTTGCCGTCGAGCGCGAGGAATTTTTCGCCCTTCTTGCCCAGCCGCGCGCGGATGGCGCCGGTGAGCTTGTCGGCGTCGTAGACGTGCAGCGGGCGGCCGCGGTCGTAGGCGATCAAATTGGTGATGTCGACCAACGCATTGATGGGCCGAAGTCCGATGGCCTTGAGCCTGCGCTGGAGCCAGTCGGGGGAGGGCCCGTTCTTGACGCCGCGCACGAGCCGCCCGGCGAAGACGGGGCAGGCGTCCGCACTTTCCTTGGCGAACTCGAGCTCAATCGGGATCGGATTGGGAAAGCCGCTCTTGACCGGCTTGACCGTGTCCTTCTTCAGCTTGCCGATTCCGGCCGCGGCGAGGTCGCGAGCAATGCCGCGCACGCCGAGACAATCGGGACGGTTCGGCGTGATGGCGACCTCTATGACCGCATCGTCGAGCCCGAGCGCGCTGGCGGCGGAACTCCCCACCTTGGCGCGTGGATCGAGCTCGATGATGCCGGTGTGCTCGTCCGAGAGCTCAAGCTCGCGCTCCGAAAGCAGCATGCCGCTCGACTCGACGCCTCTGATCTTGGCCTTGGTGAGGGTAAGATCAATTCCTGGAACGTAGCTGCCCACTGGCGCGAACACGCCCTTCATGCCCGCCCGCGCGTTCGGCGCGCCGCACACGACCTGAAGGCGCTCTTTGCCGGTATCGACCTCGCACACGCTGAGCTTATCGGCGTTGGGGTGCTTCTCGCATTTCACCACTTCCGCCACGCGGAACGGGGCGAGCGCGGTTTTGGGATCGAACAGCTCCTCGACCTCGAGCCCGATGCGGGTGAGGGTATCGGCGATCTTCTCGACGCTCGCCTTGGTGTCGAGATGCTCTTTCAGCCATGCCTGCGTGAATTTCATGGCTCAGGAGAGTCCAGCAGCAAGCGTGGGGATAGCGAGCGGCGGGAAGCCGTAATGCTTGAGCCAGCGGAGATCGCCCGAGAAGAACGCGCGCAAGTCCGGCATCCCGTATTTCAGCATGGCGATGCGGTCGATGCCGAGCCCGAAGGCGAAGCCCTGGTAGCGCTCGGGATCGAGCCCTACATTCCTAAGCACGTTCGGATGCACCATGCCGCAGCCCAAGATCTCGAGCCATTGATCGCCCTCGCCGATCCTGATCTCGTCACCCACTTTGGCGTAGCCGATATCCACTTCCATAGACGGCTCCGTGAAGGGGAAATAGCTCGCGCGGAAGCGCATCTTCACCTCGGGCACCTCGAAGAAGGCTTTGCAGAACTCCTCCAGCACCCATTTCAGATGCCCGAGATGGGTCTCCTCGTCGATCACCAGCCCCTCGACCTGATGGAACATCGGCGTGTGGGTCTGGTCTGAATCGCAGCGATAGACCCTGCCCGGCGCGATGATGCGCAAGGGAGGTTTCTCTTTAAGCATGGTGCGGATTTGCACCGGGCTCGTATGCGTGCGTAGCAGCGGGCGCGTCCCGTCGGCGCTTGGCGCGAAATAGAACGTATCGTGGTCCTGGCGCGCGGGGTGCTCGGGCGGAATGTTGAGTGCGGTGAAATTGTTGAAATCGGTCTCGATGTCCGGGCCTTCGGCGATCGAGAAGCCCATATCGGCGAAGATCTCGGTGATCTCGTCGCTCACCTGACTGACGGGATGGATGCGACCCTCGGCCAGCGGACCTTCGCGCACGGGGAGCGTGACGTCGGCGCGTTCATGCGCCAGCTTCTCAGCCGTTGCCGCGCGTGCAAGCTCTCGGCGCCTTGCTTCGAGCGCCTCGCCGATGGATGCCTTCAAGCTGTTGACGACTTGACCGTAGGCTTTGCGCTCGTCCGGCGGCAGCGAGCCGAGCGCCTGCATCAGCTCGGAGATGCGGCCCTTGCGGCCGAGCGCCGCGATGCGGACCTCTTCAAGCTTGTCGAGATCGGAGGCTTCCGCGATGGCGTGAAGCAGCTCGGTCTTGAGGCTGTAGAGCTCCAGCGCGCTCATGGCTCAGGCTCCCAGGCTAGGGCCAAGCTCGCTTCGCGGCTCACCCCCGCGCAGCGGCAGACGCAGCCTCGACCAGGCCCTTGAAGGTTTGCGGTTCGCGCACGGCGATGTCGGCAAGCACCTTGCGGTCGAGCTCGATCCCGGCCTTTCTCAGCCCATCGATCAGCCGCCCATAGGTGAGGCCGTTGGCGCGGGCGGCCGCGTTGATGCGCTGGATCCACAGCGAGCGGAAGGTGCGCTTCTTCACCTTGCGGTCGCGATAGGCATACTGGCCGGCCTTGTCGACCGCCTGCTTGGCGACGCGGATGGTGTTCTTGCGGCGGCCATAATAGCCCTTGGCCTGCTTCAGCACCTTGCGGTGGCGGGCATGGCTGGTAACGCCGCGTTTCACACGGGACATGACGGTGCTCCTTCGAAGTCGGCCCTGGCGCTAGCGGCTGTAGGGCAGGAAATTCTTCTTCACGATCTTGGCGTCCTCGTCCGACAGAACCATGGTCCCACGCGCGTTCCGGATGAACTTGGTGGGGCGCTGGATCATGCCGTGACGCTTACGCGAGGCCTGGCATTTCACCTTGCCGGTCGCCGTGACTTTGAAGCGCTTCTTGGCACCGCTCTTGGTCTTGAGCTTGGGCATTTGGCTTCCTTGGTTTGACCCCGGCTCACGGCCTGGAAAGTCGGCCATTGGGCGGAGATGAGTTTCAGCGATTGGAAAGCATGCGAGCCGCCACGGCATGCCCCGCCGGGCGGCTCCTAGTGGTGCGCCTTATAGGGTGGATTTGGGCCCTCATGCAAGGGTTCCGGGGCCTGTGTCAGAACGGACCATTAAGCCTTTCCGGCTTAACGGTTGCTTCCGGGGTCTGGCCCCCTTAGCCTTGACGGCCAAGGCTGCCTCCCTAGCCCACGGTTAAGAGCGTCATTTGCACCACGGCGACAACTTGAGAGCGCGAGCGACGATGGACGTCTTGGCACCATTTCGCAGGCTGGTCGCCTGGTATGCGCGGCAAAGTCGCTTCGCGAGGGACGCGATCGTCATCGGTCTCATTGGCGTCCCGGTTTATTTCGGTGCCGTTTGGTACGACGCTCTCGACCGCTTTCTCGTGCTCACCAACCAGCCGCAAAGCGATGCCACCCGACTGGCTCGTCATCCTTATCGTCTGCCTTGGCATCGCTGCCAAAATCTACTCCATTCGCCGCGTCGTCGACTTGCACCGCGAGGTCGCCCTAAGGCGGAAGGCCGAGGCCGAGGCGCATCAGCTGGCCCGCCACGACGTGCTCACCGGACTTCCCAACCGCCGCTGGTTCATCGAGGATTTCGACAAATGGACTTGCAATCTGCCGGAGGGCGAGGCCTGCGCGCTCTTCGTCGTGGACCTCGATAATTTCAAGCCGATCAATGATGTCTACGGTCACCGGCTCGGCGACGAAGTTCTCAAGGTGGTTGCCAAGCGCCTGACGCAGATTGCGGAAGGAGGATCGGTGGCGCGGCTTGGCGGCGATGAGTTCGGCATCATCCTGCGCTACCGCCTCGACAGCAACACTCCCGAGCGAGTGGCGCGGCGGATCGTGCACGAGGTTTCCAAGCCGGTTCCGCTCGCGGCCCTTGCGCTCCAGGTCGGCGTCAGCGTCGGGGGTATCGACTGGTCCGCCCGACGTCGCCGGCAGCGTTGTCATGGCCGAGCGGGACGGTACTCGGGTCGAAACCGCGTTGCGTCAGGCGGACATGGCCATGTATTGGGCGAAGTCCGAGGGCCGTGGCCGCTACCGCTTCTTCGACCGCAGCATGGACGAGAAATTACGGCAAAGGGTTGAGCTCGAAGCCGAGATCAGTGGCGCCATCGCCGCCGGCCACATCGTTCCCTACTTTCAGCCGATCGTCGATCTCCACAGTCGAAAGACGGTCGGCTTCGAGGTGCTGGCGCGATGGGAGCATCCAAAGCGCGGCCTGCTTTTGCCTGACATCTTCATCCCGATCGCCGAAGACACGGGCATGATCGGCAAGATGACCGACCGTCTGCTCGAACAGGCGATGCGCGACGCCAAGGATTGGCCCGAGCACATCACTCTCTCGATCAATTTTTCGCCGCGGCAAATTTCCGATCCGGAGCTCGCACAGAGGATCCTGGGCATTCTCACCATGGTCTCGTTTTCTCCCCGCCGCCTGATGATCGAAATCACCGAGAGTGCCGTGGTGCAAAGGCTGGAGGATGCCAAGGCTGTCCTTCACGCGCTCCGCAAGGCCGGCGTGCGCGTCGCGCTGGACGATTTCGGTACCGGCTACTCCGGCTTCTATCATTTGCGCGAGCTTGAGCTCGATACCATCAAGATCGACCGCAACTTCGTCGCCCAAATGCTAATCAAGCCCGAGGAGGCGCGCATCGTAAAGGCGATCGTGAGCCTCGGCCGCGCCCTTGGTCTCAAGACCACGGCCGAGGGGATCGAGAGCGAGGAGGCGCTGGAGCTTCTCATCAAGCTTGGCTGCAACTCAGGTCAGGGCTACTTGTTCGGCCAGGCTCAGCCTGCCTCGGAGGTGACCGAAGCTCTGCACGAGGAGATCCAGGCTTTGGGCAAGACAGGGCGCCGGATCGCCTAACGCGGCGCCAGGATCATCACCATCTGCCGACCCTCGAGCCGCGGCTCGGATTCTACCTTGGCGATGGTCGAAGTATCCACCTTCACGCGCTCGAGCAGCTGCGCGCCGAGCTCCTGATGCGCCATCTCGCGGCCCCTGAAGCGCAAGGTGACCTTCACCTTGTCCCCTTCCTCGAAGAAGCGGCGGATCGAGCGCATCTTCACGTCATAGTCGTGGATGTCGATGTTCGGCCGCATCTTGATCTCCTTGATCTCGACGGTGCGCTGCTTCTTGCGCGCCTCGGCGGCCTTTTTCTGCGCCTGGTATTTGTACTTGCCGAAATCCAGGATCTTGCACACCGGCGGCTCGGAATTGGGCGAGATCTCGACCAGATCGAGTCCGGCCTCGACTGCGCGCGCCAACGCGTCGGCGATGGGGACCACGCCGACATTGGTGCCAGTGGCGTCGATGAGTTGGATGTTCGGAGTGTCGATGCCCTCGTTGATGCGGGGGCCTCCCTTATCGGGAGTAAGCTTCATCGGCCGTCTTACGATGTCTTGCTCTCCTCTTCACGAACGACGGCGGCGTATTCGCGGCCAAAAGGCGATGGAGCCCCCGTGGTTCGAACTGACAAACTTCCAGTGTTCTACAGGAACGGAAATGCGCCTGACAAGTCAAGCCGCACGCGCGCGGGCGGACGGGATCGCCAGCGTTTCCAAGGAAAGATTGGAAACTGCCGCCTAGACGGTGACCTCGTCGAATCTGGCGGCGAGGCGCGTGCCGAGCAGCTCGTCATAGACCGATAGCGTTGCCCGCTGCATATGGCTCAAGCTGAACTTGTCGGCGGCATGGCGGCGCGCCCGCGCCCCGAGTGCCGCCCGCTGTTGCGGGGGCAGCTCCAAAGCCTCGGCCACACGCTCGGCGATAGCGCCGGGATCGCGGCACGGAACGATCCAGCCGGTGTAGTCCTGCTTTCCCGGGAGCGCCGGTATGATCGTTTCCGGCGCCGCCCCAATGTCGCTCACGATGACGGGGCACCCCATGGCCTGGGCCTCGATGCTCGTCCGCCCGAAGGTCTCGGCGCTGGTCGAAGCGATGATTGCGACCTGCGCGACGGCAAAGGCCGCCGGCATGTCGTCGCAATGACCGGGGAGCTTGACGCGTCCTTGAAGACCTCCCGCCGCGATGAGCTGCTCGAGCTCGGTCCGGTACGCCTCCCGCCCTTGCGCATCGCCGGCGAGAACGAAGACCGCCTTGCCAAGCCGGTTCGCGCCCAGCAATTGGCGCGCCGCCTCGATGACGAGACTTTGGCCCTTCCAGCTGGTCAGCCGGGCGGCTTGCAAAACCACGGGCTGCTTCTCGCCCACGCCCCACGCCGCCCGCAACCGCGCCAGGCGAGCGGGGGCAATGGCCTCAGGCGTGAACTTGGCGAGGTCGACGCCGCGATAGATGACGCGGATGCGCTCCCGCGCCACGTGATGGCGCGCGGCGATGAGGTCGGCGGTATAGAGAGAGTTGGCAATGACCCGATCGCCGCGGGCCATGACGCCGTTATAGGCGGTCTTGAATGGGCCGGGACTGCCATAGGCGCCGTGATAGGTGGTGACGAAGGGGCGCCCCGTTCGGCGCGCGGCAAGGAGCGCGCTCCACGCCGGTGCCCGACTCCGGGCATGCACGAGATCGACGCCACGCTCCTCGATGAGGCGTGCGAGCCGTCCCGCATTGGCGAGGAGGGTGAAGGGATTTTTGCTTGCCATGGGGAGCGGGACGATTTCGCCGCCGGCCTCAGTGATGGCGGTTGCCATCCGGCCCCCTTCGGTGGCAACGAGGGCAAACGCGCCAGCGCGGGCGAGCGCTTCGGCGATCTCGACGGCCGCCTGCTCGCTGCCCCCGGTATCGAGGCGCGGCACGGCCTGCAAGATGGTCAATTCTGCCATGACCCAAGGTTCTTAGGATGGACGCTGACGAACCGCAATTCCTGGAGGTCGGCGAGGGGCGGCGGCGTCGGCGTATCGCCTATCGCCTTGCCGAGGGGGCAGCGCAAAACGCCCCGGCGCTTCTGTGGCTTCCGGGCTTTCTGTCGGACATGGCGAGCACCAAGGCGCTGGCTTTGGCCGATTGGGCGAAGGCGAACCGGCTGCCCATCCTTCGCTTCGACTATTCGGGCCACGGGCAGTCCGAGGGGGATTTGCTGCACGCCTCGATCGGCGACTGGCTGGAAGAGGCCTTTGCCGCGCTCGATTGCCTTCGGGAGCGGCGCACCATCCTGGTGGCCTCATCGATGGGCGGCTGGATCGCGCTTCTCCTCGCGCGCAAGCTCGCGCGTGAGAGCGAACTCGGCCGGCTGGCAGGTCT
>Ga0214472_10003823_pt1 | contig 15880 bp, 14 predicted proteins | sample RVTome_6_FD_207662 | JGI IMG/M metagenome (GOLD analysis project Ga0214472, IMG submission 207662) | Soil microbial communities from uranium-contaminated site in the Upper Colorado River Basin, Wyoming, United States - RVT140D175 | ecosystem: Environmental > Terrestrial > Soil > Contaminated >... | reverse complement strand
GTCGGCGCGCTGGACGAACTCATCCGAGAAGGGCTGTTCGGCAGACCTGCCTTGTCCCCCCCTTCAGCCGCGCTTCCGCCGTGACTCTGTCGCTGCAATAAAACCTATGGCATCTATTCGTGCGTTTGGATCATGAGCATCTACGTTGAGATTCGTGTTCGGGCGCCGATGGACGCAGTGTGGGCGCACACACAGACGCCGGAGCTCCACGAGAGTTGGGATCTCAGGTTCTCAACTATCGAGTACCTCCCGCGAATCGATGACGGTTCCCCACAGCGATTTCGCTATGCCACGCGAATCGGCTTCGGATTCGAAATCAGCGGCGAAGGGGAAGCGATCGGGCACCGAGATTCGCCGGATGGGAGCTCGACATCCGCGCTCAGGTTCTGGTCGGAGGCACCGCTGTCCCTGATTCGTGAGGGCAGTGGCTACTGGAAGTACATCCCGATGCGGGGCGGCGTGCGATTCCTCACCTGGTATGACTACCGGACGAGGTTCGGCGTGGCCGGTGCCGTCTTCGACCGAGTGATTTTCCGGCCGCTGATTGGCTGGGCTACGGCATGGAGCTTCGATCGACTCCGTTTATGGCTCGAAAACCGAGTCGACCCCCGCGTCGCGATCCGGCAGACATTCGTTCACCTCCTGACTCGCGTCGCGCTTGCTGCCGTGTTTGCTTATCAGGGTCTCGTTCCTAAGCTGCTCGCTCGTCACCCCGACGAGATCGCAATGATGGAAGCTGCCGGAATGCCGACAACGCAGAGCGTCGCCGCGGTAGCTGCGTTGGGTCTCGCGGAGCTCGCCCTAGCCGTTACACTCGTGGTCGCGTGGTCTCGCACTTGGCCGCTATGGCTGTGCCTTGTCGCGATGTCGATTGCGACAACTGTTGTCTCGCTTTGCTCGCCAGCATTCTTCGGTGCGGCATTCAATCCGTTCTCGCTGAACCTATCCGCCTCCGCACTCGCCGCGGTCGATCTGTTGGTCATGGCCGGTGTCCCCTCTGCCGGACGGTGTCTTCGGCGTCCGGTTCCGGAGAAGCCATGAACTCGATCTATCAGCGTGCCCTCGGTACCGACTTCAACCGGCTGCATCCACAGATTCAGCGCAGATTTGGCTTCTCAAGTTCCGACGGGATCGCGTCGATCGGCACCGGGATGATGGACGAGATCTGGAAAGGGCCCTTCTACACCGAGCCCTTCCTGCGTGTAGGCACTTGGCGACGGATCATGTTTCCGGAAACCGGCCGAAACATCCAGTTCAGGATCGAGAACTATGCGTTCGTCGATCAGTTTGGACGCGAGACTGTCTCGTGGATCCGAACGTTCGAGGCGCGCCGCACCCGACGGTTCGACGCCTACATGGTCTACAGCGAGGCTCGCGGCCGGATTGTGGATTACCTTGGATCGCACGAACATCTTGCCGTCGACATTGACTTGTCGGTAGATGCTGCGGGTGGTCTGAGACTCCGATCGGGAGGACAGCGGTTTTATGAGGGCGTGATCGGTTTCAGGTTCCCGATGCTGTTCAGTGGGGTCGCGAATGTTCGGGAATCATACGACGACGAGGCTCGCTGCTTCCGAATTGTTGTCGACGTCCGGAATAGCGTATGGGGACCGCTCTTTGGTTATCAGGGCAGCTTTAGTGTGGAGTGGCGGGACGTAAAGCCGGGGGGTGTTCCGAAGCACATCCTCCCGCTGCGCCAGGAGATTCGCGATTAGGGAGCTGCAAGGCACCAGTCAAGGCTCGTCGCCTGGACGCGACTCAGTCATAAGAGGATTGGCTTCCCAATGCCGCTGTTCTGGTCCACAAGTAACTTAATTAGGCGCCCCGCCCAGCTCTAAAGCCAGCCCTTGCGGCGAAAGCCGAGCAGCATCCCGGCGGCAATCGCCGCCATCGCGGTGATCGTGGCCCAGAAGCCGAGCGGCGAGTGCAATCCGGGGATGAACTCGAAGTTCATCCCGTAGATGCCCGCGATCAGCGACAGCGGCAGCAGCACGGTCGCGAACATCGTCAGCACCTTCATCACTTCGTTGAGCCGATTGCTGGTGGTCGACAAATAAATGTCGAGCGCGCCGGCGGCCAGATCGCGGTAGTTCTCGGCCAGGTCGGTCAAGCGCACCAAGTGATCGTAGACATCGCGCAGATACACGACCGCCTTGTCGCCGATGATCTCGACCTCGCCGCGGACCAGGAGATTGAGAATCTCTTTTTGCTGCGCCGCGATCCTTCGCAGCCGGGCCAACGAGCGCCTGAGGTCGAAGATCTGTTCCAACACCTCGGCGCTCGGGTGGGCGAAGACCTCTTCTTCGATGCGCGCGAGCTGGGTTTCGAAGCCCTCCATCAGCGGCAGATAGTTGTCGACCATCTGATCGAGGATGCGGTAGAGCAGAAAGTCGATCCCGCGCTCCAGGCCTTCCGGGTACTTGCGCAGTCCGTCGAGCGCCAGCGCGCAGGAGCGTGACGGGCGGCGATGGTGCGAGACCAAGAACTGCTGGGCGATGAAGAAACCGATCTGGTGGGTTTGGAATTCCTGACGCTTGGGTTGGTTGACCACGCCGTGAAACAAGAGAAAGAAATGGTCCTTGTATTCATCGAGCTTGGGATGATGGCTGGTGGCCCCGCAGTCCTCAATCGCCAGAGGATGGAAGCCGAGCGGGTCGCGCAGCAGGTCGATTTCGGCGGCGCTCGGATGTTCGAGGTCGAGCCAGTACGGCCGATCCGCCGCTTGCTTGAGCCAGGCGCTGATGCTCGCGAGGTCGGTCGACTCCTGGAGCACACCGGAGGCGTCAAGGTAGATGAGACGGACCATACGCCGGACTCGCTCGCCGGGTCCGCGTCAGCCGATGTCGTCCAGCAGGCCGCCCGCGGCGCGGAACTCCTGTTCCACCTGGTCCAGGGCGGCGAGCGTGGCGGGATCGAGCAGCCCATTGATGTCGAGCAGGTGGTCTTTTTGAAACCGTTCGATCGCGGCCGTGGTGGCCGGATCGAGCTGTTCGGAGAAATCGCCCTCGTAGTAGCCGGAGCGATAGAGCAGGTCCTGCGCCCAGCGCAGGGTATCCGGATCGTCGGGCCCGAGCGCTTGCGACGCGTCGCCGCCCGGGCCGGCGAGGATCAGCAGCCCGATCACCACGGCTCCGATCAGGCTCAAAGCTGCGATCAGTTGCCGCAAGCTCTCATCCTCTCGTTCCAGATAGCTTGCCCCGACAACCGCCGCGAGGTCAAATCGAACCGCTGGCCCCGGTTTCGGGTGGCGCTCGCGGCCGGCGCGGTCCGATCGGTCCAGACCCAGCGCCGCGTGCCTCGTTGCAGCTCTGGGTTGCGCTTGAGGTCGGTTGCCGCGCTCCTGCGGCGGAGCTAAACTCGGCCCGATGAGACCCAAAGGGTTACGCGCGCGGCTCGGTTTCGCCGGCTGGCTGATCGCCGCCGGCGCCGCGGCCGTGCAGGAACCGCCGCCGGCCGATCCGGATCTGCCGCGGCTGCATCGGATCAGCGCCGAGGTCGCAACTTCGGCTCAGCCGTCGTCGGAAGGTCTCGCCAAGCTGCAGCTGCGCGGCTACCGCGCGGTGATGAGCCTGCGGATCGAGGAGGAGGGCGCGCTCGAGGAGCGGTTGGTGGTCGAGAAGCTGGGCATGGAGTTCATCCATCTCCCGGTCCGCGATATCGATGCCGACGCGGTGCAGCGATTCGGTCAGGCGCTGCGCGCGGCGCCGCGCCCGCTGCTGATCCATGGCGACAGCGGCAATCGAGTCGGAGCGCTGTGGATGATCGAAAGGGTTCTGGAGGGCGCCGCTCTGGGCGAGGCGCGGGCCGAGGCGGAGGCGATCGGCTTGGTGGATTCGGAGCTGACCGCTCAGGCCCTGGCCACCTTGAACCGGCTGCGGCGTTCCAGCGCCAGCCAACCCAGCGGCCCGCCCAGCGATCCGCCGTGAGCCGCGCTCCCGGCCTCGCGCTCGGCGCGCGCTGGGCGACCATCGCACCCCCGGAACCGGCCGCCGCGCCGGCCGGGCCGGAGCGGCGATGGCTCTGAGAGTCCGGCTCCACCTGGTCGGGTTTGGACGAGTCGCCAAAGCCCTGGTTGAGCTGCTCGAGTCCCGACCGCTCAGCGACTCCCAAGGCCGGGCGGTGCGGCTCGAGGTGATCGGCATCGCCACCGGAGCTCACGGCTGTTGGGCCATCCCCAAGGGGCTCGATCTCGGCGAGCTGGCACAGCGCAGCGCCGCGCAGGAACCGCTCGAGAGCTGGCTGCCGGGCGAGCGGGTTCGAGGCACCTACGAGCTGCTGCGCTCGGTGGCGGGCGATGTGATGGTGGAGAACTCGCCGCTCAATCCGTTCGGCGGCGAGCCGGCGGTTTCGCACGTGCGGCAGGCGCTGCGCCAGGACCTGCACGTGATCACGGCCAACAAAGGCCCGGCCGCCTGCGCATTCCGCGAGCTGCGGGCGCTGGCGGAGGAGCGCGGCCGTGCGTTCCTGTTCGAGTCGGCGGTCCTGGGCGGAACGCCGGTGTTTCGCTTGGTGCGCGCCGCGCTGCCCGGAGCGCGCTTGGTCGGCGTGCGCGGCTTGCTCAACAGCACCACGAGTTACCTGCTGGCCCGAATCGAAAGCGGCCTCAGCTTCGCCGCCGCGCTGGCGGAGGCTCAGCAGCGCGGCATCGCGGAGGCCGACCCGGAGCACGATGTCGAAGGCCTGGACGCCGCCACCAAACTGGCGGTGCTGGTCAATGCGCTGTTGGACGGGGATGTTCGACCCGCCGAGGTCGAGCGGCGCGGGATCTCGGGTCTGGCCGTGGAGGATGTGCGGGAATCCGCAGCCGCCGGTCAGCCGATCCGGTTGGTGGCGTCGGCCCAGCGCCGCGAAGGAACGCTGCGCTGCAAGGTTGCACCCGAGGCTCTTTCCGCCAACGATCCGCTGAGCGGCGCCGGTGCGCGCGGCAACGCGCTCCTGCTCGAGACCGATGTGCTGGGGACCATCGGCATCGTGCAGCCCGAACCGGGCCTCGAGCGCACCGCCTACGGTCTCTATGCCGACCTCGCCGAAGTCGTCTGGCGGATCAGCCGCGTCTAGTGTCCCCGGATCCGAATCTAGTCCGAGACCAGGGTCAGCGCGATCAACCAGGCCAGCGCGATCCAGCCGGCGCCGGTCAGAAACGGCCACCAGTGGCTGAGGCCGCTGTAGCCGGTGGCGGCCCAGACCGGGCCGACGATGCGAGCCAGGCTCGCAGCCGACTGGTAGGCACCGAGCGTGCCGCCTTGCGCGCCGGCCGGGGCGAGCCGACTGGCCAAAGCCGAGAGCGCTGGACTGGTCAGGCCCATGCCGATCGCGAGGATCGGCAGCAGCCCCAGCAGCGCGGTCGCGTTGGGCGCGGCGGGGATGATCGCCATGCCGACCGCCGTCAATCCGAGGCCGAATACCACCAGAGCCCGTTCGCCGAAGCGGGCCGAAAGCCGCCCAATCAGACCGGCCTGAATCAGCGCGGAAAGGATCCCGAGATAGGCGAACGTGAGCCCGATCGCGCGCGGCGTGAAGTGGTAGTGCTGATCGACCAGCAACGCGAAGGTCGACTCCAATCCCGAGAACGCGAGGGTCAGGAGAAAGCCCATCAGGATCACGCCGCCGAGCCCCGGGATTCGCAAGCCGCCCAATAGCGCCTTCAGCGGCGCGCGGTGCTGCGGCGGCGTCGGCTCGCGCCGCGCCAGTGTTTCGGGCAGGCGCAGCCAGGTGAGGATCAAGGCGGTGGTGGATAGAGCGGCCGCGGCCAGGCCGGGCCAGGTCGGTCCGATCTGGAGCAACAAACCGCCGAAGGCGGGGCCGAGGATGAAGCCGAGCCCGAACGCCGCGCCGATCAGCCCCATGCCGCGGGCGCGCTGTTCGGCGGGCGTGATATCGGCGACCACCGCTTGCGCGGTGGCGATGTTTGCGGCGCAGATTCCGGCCAGGATGCGGGAGACAAACAAAACCGCGAGACCGCGGGCGAGGCCGAAGAGCAGGTAGCCGAGCGCCTGTCCGGCCAACGCGATCAGCAGGATCGGCCGGCGGCCGCGGCGATCCGAAAGCCGGCCCCAGAGCGGCGCGAAGATGAACTGCATGAACGAGTAGGATCCCAGCAGCAGCCCGAGCAGCAGCGACGACGCGCCGTAGCGGTGGCCGTACAGCGGCAGCAGCGGCAGCACCATGCCGAACCCGATCAGATCGACGAACACGATGAGAAAGACGGTGGACACGGTCGCTGCGGTTGGAGAAGATCGCAAGCTTATCCAGGGTCGCCGTGAATGGATAGCGAGCGGAAAGCTGTGAACCGGCCGGCACTCGGGCTCAGTAGAGGGTTGTGGCTGATGATCGGCAGCAGCTTTCTGTTCGCGCTGATGGCGGGCTGCGTCAAGGCGATCGGGCCGCGGCTGCCGGTTTACGAAGTGGTCTGGTGCCGCTCGGTGATCTCGCTGGTGCTCACCGGAGTGCTGCTCCGCGGGGCGGGGGTTTCGGCTTGGGGCAAACGCCGTGGCTGGCTGGTGCTGCGGGGGCTGGCCGGTTTTGTGGCGCTGCTCGCGTACTTTCGCACCCTGACGGTTCTGCCGCTGGCGGTAGCTCAAGTGCTGCAATACACCTCGCCGGCTTTCAGCGCCCTGCTGGCGCCGGCCTTTCTGAAGGAGCGGGTGTCGCGCCGGACCTGGCTCGCCCTCGGCCTGGCCTTTGCCGGCCTGTGCCTGATCGCGCGGCCCCGCGACGCCGTGCCGCCCCTGGCTGCGGCGGTGGCGCTGGCCGGCGCGTTCGGTTCGGGGGTGGCCTACAACACGGTGCGCAAGCTCCGCGGCGAGCATCCGCTGACTATCATCTTCTATTTCCCGCTGGTCTCCGCGCTGCTCACCAGCCCGATGACCTTCAACGGCTTTGTGATCCCGCAGGGCCACGAATGGGCCTGGCTGCTCGGAGTCGGGTTGATCTCGCAGGTGGCTCAGATCCTGCTGACCTTGGGTTTGCACGCTGAGGCGGTCGCGCGGGGCAGCACCGCGACCTACCTCAACGTGGTTTTCGCCGCCGCGCTGGGATGGATGTTTTGGGGCGAGGTTCCGGACCCGTGGTCTTGGGCCGGCGCGGCGGTGGTCTGCGCCGGCGTGTTGTCGCTCGGTCGCGGGGCCGAGCCGGCGGCGGAGGAACCGCTGAGAGCCTAGCCCGTTAAGCAGGGCAATTTAGAACTTTGGGGTCGTTGCGGCTGATCGAACACGAAGCCACCCGTGAGCCTGGTGGCATGGGCACGCGCAGCGCGCCCATGGACGACCTCACTCGCTGTGCGCACCTCGTCCATGGGCGGCCTTCGGCCACCCATGCCACCCTTCAGGACTGCTGGAGCCACGTGCGCAGTTTGGAGCCGCGCAGCAGCACCACTTCGTCGCGGTCGGCGCCGGTCGAAACCAAACCGATCTCGCAACCGACCTGCTCGCCGAGGAATCGGAGGTAATCGCGGGCGCGGGAGGGAAGATCCTCCTCCGAGCGCGCGGTGGTGGTCGGCTGCTGCCAGCCGGGCAGGGTTTCGTAGATCGGCTGGCAGCGTTCGAAGGCGTGAATCTCGGCGGGGACGTCATCGACGGTCGCGCCGTCGAGCCGGTAGCCGACGCAGACCTGGATGCTTTCGAGCTGATCGAGCACGTCGAGCTTGGTCACCGCCAGCGATTCCAGCCCGTTGACCCGGCGCGAGTAGCGTGCCACCACCAAGTCGAACCAGCCGCAGCGCCGCGGCCGGCCGGTGACCGCGCCGTACTCGCCGCCGCGCGACTGCATCATGGCGCCGACCGCATCGTGCAGCTCGGTCGGGAACGGACCCGAGCCGACTCGGGTGGCGTAGGCCTTGGTGATCCCGAGCACCCCTTCGATCCGGGTCGGACCGATGCCGAGTCCGCTGCAGGCGCCGCCGGCGGAGGCGTTCGACGAGGTCACGAACGGATAGGTGCCGTGATCGACGTCGAGCATGGTGGCCTGCGCGCCTTCGAACAGCACCGACCCGCCGCGGTCCATCAGTTGATTGAGCAGCCGCGAGGTATTGGCGACGAACGGGCGCAGCCGGGCGCCGAATGCTTGGTAGTCGGCGATGATCGGCTCGGGATCGATGCGCGCCGCCTGGTAGACGAACTCGAGGATCCGGTTCTTCTCTTCCAGGTTGAGCAGGATCTGCTGGCGCAGCGCGTCGGACTGGAGCAGATCGCTGACCCGGATCCCGGTGCGCGCCATCTTGTTCTCGTAGCACGGTCCGATCCCGCGCGAGGTGGTGCCGATCTTGCGCGCGCCCTTGGCCGCCTCGCTGCCGATCTCGATCGAGCGATGGTAGGGCAGGATCACGTGGGCGCGGTCGCTGACGAACAGGCGTCCCTCGAGGCTGAGCCCATGGCCGCGGAGCTCGTCGAGCTCCTCGAAGAAGGCCGCGGGGTCGAACACCACGCCGTTGCCGATGAAGCACTGCTTCCCCGCGTGGGCGATCCCCGACGGGACCAAGCGCAGCACGATCTTGCGGCCGCCGACCACCACGGTGTGGCCGGCGTTGTGACCGCCTTGAAAGCGAGCCACCGCGTCGAAGTGCGGGGCCAGGACATCGACCACTTTGCCCTTGCCTTCGTCGCCCCACTGGGTGCCGATCAGGACGATGCTCGCCATGGCCGAGGCATCGTAACCGCAAGCGCGGCGATCCGACAAGCGCGTGCCGCCAGCGCAGGCTCCGATGTTTGACGCGTGCAGCGGCGCGCCGGGATAATCCCGCTGCGCGACCCGCTCCGGGCCGGCGCGCCGCCGCACTCGATGCCCAAAGCCAAACGGTTGATTCTGGTCGACGGCAGTCATCTGCTCTACCGTTCGTTCTTTGCGTTCATCCGCAATCCACTGCTGACCTCGAGCGGGCGCAACGTCAGCGCGGCCTACGGTTTCAGCAGCTCGATGCTGAAGCTGATTCAGGATGAAGCGCCGGACTATGTCGCGGTGGTGTTCGACACCCGCGAGCCGACCGCCCGCCACCGGCGGTTTCCGGACTACAAGGCGACCCGCGAAAAGATGCCCGATGAGATGAGCGATCAGATCCCGCTGGTGCGCGAGCTGGTCGACGCGCTCGGCATCGCGCTGATCGATCTGCCGCAGTGGGAAGCGGACGACGTGATCGGTGCGCTGGCCGATCAGGCGGCGCGGCGCGGGCTCGAGGTCGTGATCTTCAGCGGCGACAAGGACATGGGACAGCTGGTGAATCAGCGCATCGCGCTGCTGCAACCGCGCCCGGGCGGCACCAACGAGCGCATGGGCCCGAAAGAAATCGAGAGCAAGTTCGGCGTCGCGCCGGAGCGCCTAGTCGAGCTGCTGAGTCTGACCGGCGACAGCTCCGACAACATTCCCGGTGTGCCCGGGGTCGGGCCCAAGACCGCGGCCAAGCTGCTTTCCGGCGCCTCGCTCGACGAGCTGCTGGCCGATCCACAGCGCGCCGGTTCGGACAAGCTGGCCGGCCTGCTCGCGCAGCACGCCGAGTCGGTGCGTCTGGCCCGCGATCTGATCCGGATCGATTGCAGCGCCCCGATCCAGCTCGAGCTCGAACGGCTCGCGCGCAAGGCCGGCGATCAGGAACGGCTGCGGCGGCTGTTCGCGGAGCTCGAGTTCACCAGCCTGCTCAACCAGCTCACCGCCGATATCCAGAGCGAGGCGCATGACTACCGCACGGTGACCAAAGCGGCCGACTTCGATCGGCTGCTGCAGCGGCTGGAGCAAGCGCCGCGCTTTGCGCTCGCCGCGCAGGTCGATTCCGGCGCCTCCATCCGGGCTCGGGTGCTGGGAGTTTCGTTGGCCTTGAAAGAAGGAGAGGCGTTTCACCTGGCGCTCGATGAGGGCGAGCTCGCAAACGGCGGGCGCCGCGCGCGGCTCGGAGCGCTGCTCGGCGATCCGCAGCGCGCCAAGCTCGGACAGGACCTCAAGCGCGAGCTGCTGGTGCTCGAGAACGAAGGCATGCGGCTGTCCGGCTTGAGCTTCGATCCGATGATCGCAGCCTTCCTGCTCGAGCCCGGCGATCGCCAGCACTCGCTCGATTTCCTGGCGCTCAAATACCTTTCCTACAAACGCATGGAGGGCCCGGCGCCGCGCGCCCGCGGCCGGGGCCAGCGCTCGATGCTGGAGGACGACCCCGAGCAGCGCGCCCTGGCGGGCTGCGAAGACGCGGATCTGGCGCTGCGGCTGGAGCGCCGGCTCGGGCCCGAGCTCGAACGCGCCGGCTTGAGCCGCCTGTTCCGCGAGGTGGAGATGCCGCTGATCGCAGTGCTGGCGGCGATGGAGCGCACCGGAGTCCTGCTCGACGTGGGCTTCCTGAAGGCGATGTCGCGCTCGATGGAGCGCGATGTCGACCGCCTGCGGAGCGAGATCACCCGCGATTGCGGCGAGGAGTTCAACCTCAACTCGCCACAGCAGCTGGCCCGGATCCTGTTCGAGAGGCTCGAGATCCACAAGGCGCTCGGCAAAGGCAAGCCGCGCCGGACCAAAAGCGGCGCCTTTTCCACCGACGCCGCGCTGCTGGAGCGCTATGCGGAACATCCGATCATCGCCAAGTTGTTCGAGTACCGGCAATGGATCAAGCTCAAGTCGACCTATGTCGACGCCTTGCCGGCGCTGGTCGATCCCAAGAGCGGGCGGCTGCACACCTCCTATAACCAGACGGTGGCGGTCACCGGGCGGCTCTCGTCGAGCGACCCCAACCTGCAAAACATCCCGATTCGCACCGAGGCCGGACGCGAGATCCGGCGCGCCTTCATCGCCGCCCCCGGAACCACGTTGCTGGCGGCGGATTATTCCCAGATCGAGCTGCGGATTCTGGCCCACCTGTCGCAGGATCCGGCGCTGATCGCCGCGTTCGCGGCTGGCGACGACATCCACCGCCGCACCGCCGCGCGGATGTTCGGGGTCGAGCCGGATGCGGTAAGCCGGGAGATGCGCTCGCGCGCCAAAACCATCAACTTCGGCATCGTCTACGGCATGAACGCGTACGGGCTCAGCTCGCGGCTGGCGATCCCGGTGGACGAAGCCCACAGCTTCATCCAGGCCTACTTCGAGGTCTATCCCGGGGTGCGCGCCTGGATCGAAGCCACCATCGCGCGCGCCCGGCTCGAAGGTCAGGTGACGACTCTGCTCGGGCGGCGCCGCACCGTCGCCGAGCTCGGCAGCTCGAACCAGCGGGTGCGCCAGGCGGCCGAGAACACCGCGGTCAATACCCCGGTCCAAGGCAGCGCGGCCGACATGATCAAGTCTGCGATGGTCCGCATCCATGCCGAGCTCGAGCGGCGCCGGCTGCGGAGCCGGATGATCCTGCAGGTCCACGACGAGCTGGTGTTCGAAGCCGCCGCGGACGAGGTCGAAACGGTGCGGGAGCTGGCGCAGCGCGCGATGCAGTCGGCGCTGGAGCTGAGCGTGCCGATTGTCGTCGACATTGGCGTCGGCCCCAACTGGCTCGAAGCGCACTAGTGCACGGCGGCAGATAGGGCGCCGTCTGGCAGAGGGTGCGCCTGTAGGGGAGGGGCTTGTCCCCTCCCGTGCAACGCGGCACCCGCCTGGGTGACTCGAAAACCGATGGGGCGCTGGTCCGGGCGGGGTCAAGCCCCGCCCCTACATTTCCCTCGCGGCGCCCGCCTCGCAGCTGACGGCAGCTCCACCGCCCACTACGCCGTGCTCTGGTGCTGGAACTCAGTCGTTGCTCGTTCGGTCCAGGAGGGCTTGCTCGACGAAGGCTTGGTAGCGTTCGCGTTGGCGGCGCCGGGTTGCGCCGAAGGTGGTGAGAACGGCGCCGGGTTCGAGGTAGGCGGGGCGGGACTGCAGTCCCAGGTAGGCGCGATAGCTGCTCCACGCGGCGGCGTGGGGCCATAGCACCTCTCCGCTGCGGGTCGACAGCAGGTGGATGCGGCGCGAGGCTCGAACCGCGCAGGGAGCCGGCCGAATCGCGATCGGGAGCAATCGGAGGGCGCGCAGTCTTTGCTCCAACTGCGACTTGCCGCATCGGACTTGGAGCAAGAGATGGATCTGTCCGGCGCCGGCGGCGAATGCCAGGATGGTGCAGCGCTGCTGCGCCAATTGCTCCAGCTTCCGCGCCATCTCGCTGGCGGTGCGCGAGTCCCATGGCGCTCGGACGCTCGAGCATGTGGCGTCGAAGCAAACGGTGCCAGCTCGCAACTTTGCCATTTCGGTCATTTGCCTTCCCCCTGCGAAAGTTTTCGGCGGCCGCCATGCCGCGCAGCCGGTCCTGCCGGTGTAGAAGCCGGCGCGCGCCGCGATCTGGCAGAAAAGTCTTCGGCAGCCGGGTGGGCGGGGGCGTGGGTGAGGGAGAGGGCTCGTTCTATTCCCTACCGTTTTGGGCAAAAGGGCCTCGGCTCTCGGATCATGATGGGAAGGAGTCCAGCGCTGTATTTACATGAAAACAAGGGAGTTCCTTTCCGATACGCCGTGGGACCGCCGGATTGGCAGGAGCTTTGCGTAGTCAGGACGCGCGCCGATAGGATCCAACGAGCGCACAAAGGAGAGTCGTCATGAAGATCCAGCCACTCGCGGACCGGATTCTGGTTCAGCGCGTCGAGGAGCAGGAGCAGAAGAAGGGCGGAATCATCATTCCGGACACCGCAAAAGAGAAGCCGCAGGAGGGCAAGGTGATCTCGGTCGGCCCGGGGAAAATGGGCAAGGACGGCAAGCGGGTGCAGATGGAGGTGAAGGCCGGGGACCGGATCCTGATCGGAAAATACTCCGGCACCGAGGTCAAGGTCGATGGGGTCGAGCATGTCATCGTTCGCGAGGAAGAAGTCCTGGGGGTCATCTCCAGCAAGTAGGATTGGCGCCGTGCCTCAAAGACGCCCGCCTGCGTCAACTTGACGCACTCGCGGCCCCAAGGGTGGCGTGGCATTCTGCCCTCGCTAGGATGCGAGTCATCGATGTGCGGCCGATCGGGGGCCCGGGGCCGGCTTGGCCGGGTTTCGGCGGTCCGCGGCATCGCGTTTGCCTTCAAGAGCGGGCCGTGGAAGCGCGCGCCCTCGGTTTGAGGCAAGACGGATCGGGCCGGCGGATCGCGCCGCGCGATCGAAAATCGTTTGGGGTCGACGGAGGAGCGATGGCGAAGCGCCAAAGGAAGCAGCCATGATTGAGGTCGAAAACTTGACCAAGTTCTACGGGCCGACGCCGGCCATCCAGGACGTCTCGTTTGCGGTCGAGAAAGGCGAGATCCTGGGTTTTTTGGGCCCCAACGGCGCCGGCAAGACCACCACCATGCGGATCCTGACCTGCTTCATGCCGCCGACCAGCGGCCGGGCCATGGTCGGCGGTCTCGATGTGCAGAAAGACCCGCTCAAAGTGCGGCGCAAGATCGGCTATATGCCCGAGACGGTGCCGCTGTACACCGATCTGGTGGTCGGTGACTATCTCGCGTTCGTCAGCCGGGTCAAGGACGTCCCGGTCCGCGACCGCGGCCGAAAGATCGACGAAGTCGTGGAGCAGTGCGGGCTCAAGGAGGTGCGGGGCCGGCTGATCGGACGCTTGTCGAAAGGGTTCCGGCAGCGGGTCGGCCTGGCGCAGGCGCTGCTGAGCGATCCCGAGGTTTTGATCTTGGACGAGCCGACCGTCGGCCTCGACCCCAAGCAGATCATCGAGATCCGCAACCTGATCCGCGGCCTGGCCGGGAGTCGCACCATCATCCTCTCGACCCACATCCTGCCCGAGGTCGGCATGACCTGCCAGCGGGTGGTCATCATTCACAAGGGCCGGGTGGTCGCGGTCGACACGCCGGCCAATCTCACCACCCAATTGCAGCATTCGGTACAGGTTCACTTGGCGGCCAAGGGGCCGGCCGAAGCGATCGCGAGCCGATTGCGCGCGGTGCCGGGTGTGGTCGGGGTGCGGGCCGAGAGCCCGGTCAACGGCGCCAGCAGCTTCGTGATCGAAGCGGAAAAGGGGCGGGACGTGCGCGCCGAGCTGGCCAGCGCGGTGGTCGAGGGCGGCTTCGGACTGATCGAGCTGCGGCCGCTGGCGCTGTCGCTGGAGGACATCTTCATCGAGCTGGTCACCAAGGAGGAGGTCTGATCGTGAAGAACGTCGCGGCGATCTGCCGGCGCGAGCTGAGCTCCTACTTCGCCTCTCCGGTGGCCTATGTGGTGCTGATGTTCTTTCTGCTCATCGCCGGCTGGTTCTTCTACGCCATGATGAGCTACTTCAGCTTGATCAGCATGCAGATGATGCAGCAGCAGTTCCGCGGCATGATGCCGCTGAACGTCACCGAGGCGGTGATCCGGCCGCTGTTCGGCAATCTCTCGGTGGTGTTCATCTTCCTGCTGCCGGCGCTGACCATGCGCACCTTTTCGGAGGAGAAGAAGAGCGGAACCATCGAGCTGCTGCTGAGCTACCCGATCCGCGACGGCGAGCTGGTGGCCGGGAAGTACACGGCGACTCTGATCCTGCTGCTGATCATGCTGGCGGCGACCGCGGTCTATCCGCTGTTCGTCGGCTGGGCCAGCGGTTGGAGCAGCCCCGAGCTCGGGCCGCTGCTCTCGGCCTACTTGGGACTGCTGCTGATGGGAGCCAGCTTTCTGGCCTTCGGGCTGTTCGCTTCGACCTTGACCGAGAACCAGATCGTGTCCTTCGTCATCACCCTGGTAACCTTGCTGATGTTCTGGGTCTTGGGCTGGGCCGCGACCTTCGTCGGGGCGACCGCCGGAGCGGTGGTCAACCACCTGAGCTTCATTCAGCATTTCGAAAACTTCGCCAAGGGCGTCATCGACACCGCCGACCTGACCTACTATCTGTCGTTCATCGCCTTTTTCCTGTTCCTGACTCTGCGCAGTCTCGAGTCCAAGAACTGGAGGGCCTGAGCCATGAAACGCTTTTCGCTCTCCGCGATCGCCGCCGCCCTCGGCACCCTCGGCGCCGCGGGGCTTTTGTTCGCCGCGTTCCAATTCGTTCGCCAAGGCCAGTTCGATCGGATCAGCCAGATCGCGGCCGCGGCCGGCGCGGTGCTGCTGCTGGTGCCGCTGGTGGTGCACCGGCGGCGGGTGGTCGAGTCGCTCTCGACCCGCTCGGTGCGTTATGGCAGCTCGTCGGCGCTCGGCGTGGTGGTGTTCCTGGCGATTCTGGTGTTCGTCGGCTTGCTGACCAGCCGCCACCACCAGCGCTTCGATTTGACCAAGACCGGGCGCTACACGCTCTCGTCTCAGACCGAGAAGATCCTCAAGAGCCTGAGCCAGGAGGTCGTGATCCACGGCTTTTTCTCCAGCGCCGCTGAGAGCGAGGGCCAGCGCCAAGAGGCCGAGGATCTGTTCCAACAGTACCGCTACCACAGCCCCCGATTCCGCTACGAGTTCATCGATCCGCGCAAGGATCCGGTCAGGGCCCGCAGCTTCGAGATCACCACCGACGGCACCTCGGTGCTGGTCAGCGGAACCAAGAAGGAGCTGCTGTTTTCGAGCGATTTGAATGAAGAGAAGCTGACCAACGCGATCATCAAGGTGACCCGCAGCGGGCAGAAGGTGGTCTATTTCGTCAGCGGCCACGGCGAGCATGGCCTCGATGACGCGCAAGAACGCGGCTTGTCCGAGCTCAAACGGGTGCTGGAGAAGCTCAACTTGAAGGTCGAGCCGCTCGAGCTGGCGCGCAGCGGCAAGGTCCCCGGCGATGCGTCGATCGTGGTCCTGGCCGGTCCGACCCACGATCCCTACGCTCCGGAGCTGTCCGCCCTGCTCGATTACCTCAAGCGCGGCGGCAAGCTGTTCGCGCTGCTCGAGCCGTTCCAAACCCCGCAGCTGGTCGGGTTCCTGACCCGCTTTGGATTCAAAATCGGCGAGGACATGGTGATCGACGTCAATCCGGTCGGCCAGCTGTTCGGCGGCGGATTGAGCACCCCGCTGGTGACCGACTA
>Ga0214472_10003822_pt1 | contig 15880 bp, 20 predicted proteins | sample RVTome_6_FD_207662 | JGI IMG/M metagenome (GOLD analysis project Ga0214472, IMG submission 207662) | Soil microbial communities from uranium-contaminated site in the Upper Colorado River Basin, Wyoming, United States - RVT140D175 | ecosystem: Environmental > Terrestrial > Soil > Contaminated >... | reverse complement strand
TATTAAAATCACGAGTTAATTATTTCTCTCTAGAATTCATAAAAGAATTTGATGACCGGAGACATCTCTTGATATCGATTACAACCATGTTAAGGAACCTCTGATTAAGTGTCACAGCCGTCATTGCAAGCGCAGCGAAGCAATCTCGAATCAAGTATTATCAACGTGTTAGAAGATTGCTTCGTCACTTCGTTCCTCGCAATGACTACTTAATAAGAGGTTCCTTAAGTAATTACTTATAAATCCTGATTATTTTCGAATCAATGACCAATTACACAATATGTGAGCTTTTTTACTAAATACTCTGTAAAAACATTAAATGAATTATCTCAATTGAGATGACGTTCACAATTCAGACAGGCGTGTTTATTTGCCACCATCCACCATGAATACAGATTTTGTATCCAGCGCATACACAGCAAGCTAACGAGAAAATAATCAATACCTCCAACGAAGTGCTGAATAAAGTATAATCAGGAAAATATCCCTGATACAGCTAAACTTTATCCATGTTCCATCAGGGAGAATTTCCCTGAAGTATTTTGTTTTTCTTGTGTCAAAATCAGGGGCTATTTGTCAAGAGGACATCGCGTGAGAAAATCATACTTAATAATCACATTTTCATGTTTGGTCACAATAGACTTTCAGGTACATGCCGCCGGTGATCTAAGCCGTCAGGAACCGATTGAAGTAGTGGTTGAACTTGGAAGTGAGGCCAACCCCATGCGTTTTTATCCGCAGGACCTGGTGTTCGAAACAGGCAAACTGTACCGGATGATTCTGCGTAATCCCAGTAACGTAAAACATTATTTTTCTTCAGACAGCTTTGTACAATCAATCTATACACGCAAGGTCATGGCCTATATGCCGGATGGTGAAATGGTTGCCGAAATCAAGGGCCATGTTCGTGAGGTTGAAGTGTTCCCAGGCCATACAGCTGATTGGTGGTTCGTCCCGATCCAGACAGGCACATTCAAGGATCTCAAGTGCACTGTAGAAGGCCACAGTGAAGCTGGTATGGTGGGAACGATTACAATTAAATAACAGGTGCTGATTTATTTTTGAATCAAATTTACAGGTTCAATTAACTACTACCCGGTTTCTACCCTGACCTTTGGCTTCATATAAAGCTTTGTCAGCAAGTTTTAGCAGCACATCCGGCCCACTGTCACGCTGAGGTATATAAATTGCTAGACCTATACTGATTGTAACTATCTTCTGTGGCGAACCTTCATTGAGTATTTTCAATGATTCAACACTTTTACATATATTATTAGCCAGTTCTGTTGCTGCTTCCAATGGAGCCCCAGGTAACAAGACAACAAATTCTTCTCCGCCATAACGGGCAGTCATATCTGCGGGCCGTCTCATAAAGCTTCTTATTTTTTGTGCAATAGATATCAGACATTCATCTCCCTGCTGGTGTCCGTAGAGATCATTATATTTTTTGAAAAAATCGATATCGATCATACAACAGGCAATCGATGTCTGATTCCTTTGTGCGCGCCGCCATTCTTTTTCCAAATGATTATTAAAATGCCGGCGGTTGGCAATGCCAGTCAGCTCATCCGTCAGAGATTCACTTTTTAATTGATACTGCAGTCTCTTTAGATTTTCATTACTTCTCTCCAGATGCTCTTTTGTATGATTGAGATCGTCCATTAGATTGTCTTTTTCGAAGCGTAATTCAATCGATCTCTCCAGGCGCCTGTAATTCCATAAAAAAGCATTAGTGATAATCGTGCAGCCTGCAATCATGTATAGACTCATTATAATATGTAATTCCTCACCCTGAACCAGCAAGACAATTATCTGGGGTGATACTGTAGCAATGAGAAAAATAAAAAAAGCTGATTTGGATGTTGAAAAAGTAACTACAGTGACTGCAATAGCAATTGTTACCAGCATGAGAATTATAGCCTCATATACTGTGGGCAGTTGATACTGGAAATATGCCAGGATACCGCCCCATACCAGCCCCTGTATACCCACTCCTATTACAAAACTGTTTAATTTACGGCGTGGGTCACTGTACAGTCTGGTATATGGAGAATCTTTAAATACTATAATCAATCTGACCGTGGTTACTACCAACGCCAAAATCAACAGGAAAATCAGATTAAAAGTACTGATTTTTCCATATAACAGAATTGCCAGCATCAGTATGGCAATATAGTTCATGGATACAGAGCGTACCGAACCCCGGAATAGCAAGCGTACCCGCTCTGAAAAAACTCTCTGCTTCGGGATTTCTGTCATGTTGTCCGTATATTATGACACAGCCTTACCAGATATTACTGATTATAGTCGATCTGGGATTTCACTATCAGCATGGTCTCATCATCCTGATTGATAAATTCCAAGGATCAGAATTGCAGATTAACACTAAATTTATATTGAAAGATTATTTCAAGGAACAAATTGTGCAATACCATCACGGAATGACCAATCAATATCGCGGTTCTCAACAATGCTGATCAATACATTGGCCGGGTCGATACCAGGATTACGGGCAAGATTTTCAACTACCTTCTGATAAAACGCCCTTTTTGCCTCCGGTGCACGGCCACTGCGCATGATCAGATGCATCATGACCCGATCTTCTGTGCGTGATTGATATTCAAGACAATGGGGTTCATGCTCGGTGATAATCTGATAACGGTCATCATCCGGAAATCCCATCGTCTCTATTACTGCTGAATTCACTCCGTCAGCAATCGCCTTGATATACTCAGGTGACTTACCTTTCAATATTGAAATGTTGACTAATGGCATACGCTATTCCCCATGTATTGTTTTATTGTTCTGCAGACTGCTACTGCAATGACAGGCAATGCTACACTTCAGGGTCATCCCCCGACCCTGAGACACAACTTATTCTAACTTAAATTCCACAGGAAATTACTTGTCAATCATGACTTCCGTCGATTTAACGATAGCCCTGACATCGTCTCCGACTTTCAATCCCAATGATTCTGCGGAAGTACGCGTGATAGCTGAGACAATTTCTAGCGGACCGACAGTAATCACAATTTCAGCCATGACGCCGCCCAGTGTCATGGACTTGACCACTCCTTTAAACTGGTTTCGTGCAGATAGCATAATGTCCTCCTTTGATTCTTTTACTCTTCCAGATAACTATATTAATAGCAGTTGATAATTCAAGCTATCAATACAAACCCTGAGTGCAAATTCACTGCGTGAAATACTGTTAATTTTTCAAAAGAATTGTACACTCCCAGAAACATTTACCGTTATTTTACTCATCCCTGCTTCCACTGCCGGCGATGAAGATACATCCATCGCCATGGTCTTCATGGCCCGTTCATACATGATTGGTGGCTGATAACCACCAGAACTGATATGAATATTCACAATGCGGTGGCTTTTCTGGTCCATATGTTTGCCTACAATAGCTACTCTTTCCTTGAAGGCAACCATAGCTTCCTCGATTAATTCATTTTCATGTTGTTTTCGTGTGGCATCGGTAGGGCTGAAATTCATCTGCTTGACCTGTAACTTCTCCTGCAGTTTTCCAACCAGTTCCGTCAAGCCAGCCATATTTTCACTTTTGATTTCCAACTGCTGACTGCTGCGCCAGCCGGTGATAATTTGCTTGTTGTAAATTGGGTAGGTCTGGTAATTGCCCGTTTTGCTATCTACATCTTTATAGGTTTTGATAATATCCAGAGCCCATTGCATGTTCTTGTTGATTTCCTGACTGATACTGGCGGCATTACTGCCTTCGTGTTCCGTCGCCAGAATAACGATCATCTGGTCATTCGGTATCTCGCGCTCTGCCTGTGCTTGCAGGTTGATAACATTGAACAGCGTTTCTTCCTCATGGGCACTGGCAGGAAACGCCAATACAAGTAAAAGACAGCTTAACAGGTAACAGGATAATTTATGCTTCATTGTGGTTTCCCTTGATTGTGAATTGTTCACGTATAAACGAAAAACCCGCCAAAGCGGGTTTTTCATAAATAAAAAAATTAACTCACCGGTTTCCAGCTTCCATCCGGTTGTCTGCAGGCAGTACCCTGAATTTCCTCAAACTCTCCTTCGACATAAAGTGTCTGGGTGAAGTCACGGCATGGTACCCCATCTGTAGAAGTGTAGGTTTTTGTGGGCGTGATCTCACCGGAATGCCCGCTGTCAGGATTGGTCCAGGTAGAAGTTTGACCGGTTTTTTGCGTCTCCAGCGCAGTCTGGGTTGTTGCGTAATGCTGTTGCTGGTCCTGACAGGACATGGCCTTGCCTATCCTGTTGCCAATGAAACCGCCTGCTACAACACCAGCCCCAATCGCAACTGCGTTGCCTGTGCCGCCGCCAAATTGTGAACCTACCAGTCCTCCAAGCGCAGCACCAGCCAGTGTCCCCAGAATTTCGCCGCCGCTGGTTTCTCCTTGCTGGCATTCAGCGTGAACAGGGCTTGTAATCATTATCAGGCCAGAAAATATTAATAAAATCACTTGCTTAATCATATTAATACCCTCATCCTCAAAAGAGTTATATGTTGATCATTATAGCTGCTTAAGTGATTGCAGTAATAATATCACATCAGTGTTAAATCAATTTTTCGGGTGAAATCACTATTCCGTCTTCATCTGCATAAAGATAGTGTCCAGGAGTGAAAGTTACCCCGGCAAAAGTCACTGGTATGTCACAGTCACCTGCTCCTTTTTTGACACTCTTGCGTGGATTGGTACCCAGCGCCTTGACCCCGATATCAATAGTAATAATCACTGCAGAATCACGGATACACCCGGAAACAACTATGCCAGACCAGCCATTGTCCATACCAAGTTGTGCTAGCATATCTCCGACCAGCGCACAACGTAGTGATTCACCGCCATCAATAACCAGTACCCTGCCCTCACCTTTTTCTTCGAGCGCAGTCCGGACCAATGAGTTGTCTTCATGTACTTTTACTGTGGCTATCTTTCCATGAAACCTCATTCTGCCGCCAAAATCATTAAACAGGGGTTGTGCGACCTGCAGTTTTTCGCCATGTTGATCATATAAATCTGCTGTTGCAAAGCTCATGATTTTTTACCTTTTTTTATACTCAAATCTGAATAATATTGCGGACGCCTGTCACGTAACACTTCATTCAGCTGCGTAATGCTCTTGTCTCGTGCCAGCATGGGATCGATATCCATGACAAAGAGTTCCTCACGTTGTGATTTTTCACGATGAATTAATGTCCCTCCAGGTGCCACGATCTGACTGCGCCCGGTAAATCTGAGATTACCATGCGGCCGCTTGTCATAACCAAACCGGTTGGTGGTAATCGCATAGACCTTGTTTTCCAGGCAGCGTGTGAGCATGGTCTGCTGGCAATAACCCAATACCAGATTGGAAGGGTGGCAAATAATATCCGCGCCCTGCAAAGCCAGTACCCGTGTGACTTCCGGGAAAGCCCAATCAAAGCAGACCATCATCCCGATTCTGACATCACCGATCCTGTTTACCTGTAATGGAATATTGCCATCGTCAAACCATCTTGTTTCTTCATTAAAAAGATGCAATTTTCGATAGATGTGTTTAATACCTTTTGGCCCAATCAACAATGCGCTGTTGAAATATTTGTCACGGGCCTTTTCAGTGAAACCTGTAACCAGATGCAGTTTATTTTTTTTGCATAATGCCGTTAATGCGCTGACAGTCTCTGATTTTTTAGGATCTTCAGCCAAAGCTTTCACTTCAGCACGGTCCTTGAAGTAATAACCGGTAAAGGCAAGCTCTGGCAGCACGATCAGATCGGCCTGCACATCAGCAAGTTTTCCGATTACCTTGTTCAGGTTATGGCTAACCTTGCCGAATATAGGCCGGTATTGATAGAAGCCGATTTTCATAAATGAGTCATAAAGTAGTTTGTTATTTTTTTGTTGGTCTTTTCCACTTCATGACCGTCTTCTGTTCCACCCGGCCAATGGCCAGTACTCCGTTTTTTACGTCCTTCGTGATCGTGGTGCCGGCAGCGATAGTGGATCCAGCTCCAACAGTTACCGGGGCAACCAACTGTGTATCTGAACCGATGAATACGTCATCTTCAATAATAGTTTTGTGTTTATTGGCGCCATCATAATTGCAGGTGATGGTGCCCGCACCGATATTGACATTGTTTCCGATCTCACTGTCACCAACATAGCTCAGGTGATTAATCTTGGTGCCTTTACCAATTTGTGATTTCTTGATTTCAACAAAATTACCAATATGCACATTCTCATCCAGTAGTGTGTCTGGCCGGATACGGGCAAATGGGCCAATGCGACAGCCATTACCAATAATGGCATTTTCGATTACGCAATTAGGTTTAATTTCCACACTATCCCCGATAATTGTTCCCTTGATGCAGCAATTGGCACCAATCGTTACGTTATTACCTATTTTTAAACGGCCCTCCAGCAGGACATTGATATCTATCATGATATCTTGTCCGATTTCTACATCACCACGCAGATCAAAACGCGATGGATCCATAATACTGACGCCACGGCGCATTAATTGATGCGCTTGTATCAATTGATAATAGCGTTCTATTTCGGCCAGCTGGGCACGGTCATTGATGCCTCTAATTTCCACAGCCGAGTCCGGATTAATGGTATTAACGGTAATACCTTCATCGACCGCCATTTTAATAATGTCAGTCAGATAATATTCCTTTTGTGCATTTTTATTTTCCAGTGAATTGATCCAGCGTTTCAACGGTTCTGCCTTCACCACCATCATGCCAGTGTTGATCTCGCAGATAGAGCGTTCTTCTCCTTCCGCATCTTTTTCCTCAACGATACGCACCACATCGCCGATATCATTCCGGATAATCCGGCCATAGCCAGTGGGGTTATCAATATAAGAAGTCAATAAACTAAAGCTGCTTTCACTCGCAGCCCGTTGGAGTTTATGCAACGTCTCAGCAGTGATCATGGGGATATCGCCATACAGGATCATAAGGAGGTCAGCATCTGGTATATGCGGCAATACCTGTTTCACGGCATGGCCAGTTCCCAATTGTTCACTTTGTATGATCCATTCTGCATCCAGTTCCGGATGTGCATTTTTCACTTGATCACCACCATAACCATAAACAACATATACTTGCCGATGATTTACCAGACTGGCCGAATTATAAACATGTTCCAGCATCGTTTTGCCGGCCAGACGATGCATTACCTTGGGCAGGTCCGAATACATACGAGTACCCTGACCCGCAGCGAGTATGACGATGGATAGACTCATAATTGATATGTTATCTGAAAACCCGGAACATTAATAAGTCCCGTATGGAAAAATGACGGATAACTGGTAACTTGTGATTGGCGAGAAATGATTGGTTTGAATCAGCTGTTAATTATGCGTTACTAATTTCCACACCCATCATTATAAAACAGCTATTTTTTGCGCAGGCGTTGAATGGCTCGTAGCTGCGCAGCCAGTTCTGCATTTTCAGCAAGCGCCTTGGCGTAATCGATTTTTGCATCACGGTCATGCAGTGTTTTTTCAGCTTCTTCCTTGGCCTTGAGAATAGCAGCTTCATCCAGATCTTCAGCACGCTGTGCTGTATCAGAAAGTACTGTGACTATCTTTGGCTGGACTTCCAGCATGCCACCGGAAACATAAAATGATTCTTCACTGCCGTCTGTATGCTTAACACGGACTTCGCCTGCGGCGAGGCTGGTCACCATGGGAGTATGTCCAGGGGCAATACCGACTTCGCCCATGGCTGCAGGTGCAAACACCATTTCCACCTCACCGGAAAAAATTTCTTTTTCTGCGCTGACGATATCAACATGGATAGTAGTAGTCATGTTTTGCTGGTTCCCGGACTAGATGGTCTTTGCCTTCTCGACTGCATCTTCAATGGTGCCAACCATATAAAAGGCTTGTTCCGGTAAAGCGTCATGTTTGCCTTCAACGATCTCTTTGAAACCACGGATAGTTTCTTTCAATGATACATATTTGCCGGGACTGCCGGTAAATACCTCAGCCACGAAATAAGGCTGTGACAGGAAGCGCTGGATCTTGCGGGCGCGGGCCACGGCCAGTTTGTCTTCTTCCGACAATTCATCCATACCCAGAATGGCAATGATGTCGCGCAATTCCTTGTACCGCTGTAAAGTATTTTGCACAGCACGAGCCGTATCATAATGCTCCTGACCCACAACCAGCGGGTCGAGCTGACGGCTGGTGGAATCCAGCGGATCCACCGCAGGATAAATCCCCAGTTCTGCAATCTGACGTGATAACACCACAGTTGCGTCAAGGTGAGCAAAGGTGGTTGCCGGAGACGGGTCAGTCAAGTCATCCGCCGGGACGTACACAGCCTGAATGGAAGTAATAGAACCTGTCTTGGTAGAAGTAATACGTTCCTGCAGTTTACCCATTTCTTCAGCCAGTGTTGGCTGATATCCCACTGCGGAAGGCATACGGCCTAACAATGCGGACACTTCGGTTCCAGCAAGTGTAAAACGGTAAATGTTATCGACGAAGAACAACACATCGCGGCCTTCATCACGGAATTTTTCAGCGAGTGTCAGTCCGGTCAGGCCTACGCGCAGACGGTTACCCGGTGGTTCATTCATCTGACCATAGACCAATGACACCTTGTCGAGCACGTTGGAGTCTTTCATTTCATGGTAGAAGTCATTACCTTCGCGGGTACGTTCACCCACACCGGCAAATACGGAATAACCACTATGCTCAATGGCAATATTACGAATGAGTTCCATCATGTTTACAGTCTTGCCTACACCGGCGCCGCCAAACAGTCCAACCTTGCCGCCCTTGGCGAAGGGGCAAATCAAATCAATAACCTTGATGCCTGTTTCAAGTAACTCAGTGGTTGGGCTGAGTTCAGTAAACTTTGGTGCTTCACGATGAATGGACATTCTTTCGGTGGTATCCACTGGACCTTTTTCATCAATTGTTTCACCCAGCACGTTCATGATGCGGCCGAGTGTCTTCACACCGACGGGCACTGTAATCGGGGCACCGGTGTTATCGACATTAAGCCCGCGTTGCAGGCCATCGGTGGAACCAAGTGCAATGGTTCTGACTACGCCATCACCCAATTGCTGCTGGACTTCAAGTGTGGTTTTTATGCCTTCACCTTTCACAATCAGTGCATCATAAATTTTCGGGATCGCATTGCCCGGGAATTCCACGTCGACTACCGCGCCGATGATTTGTACGATTTGTCCAGAACTCATTTTTTAGTTCCTCTTACGCTTTGCATTATCAAAATATTTAACCGGTTAAAAATTCGTTTCCGCGCATTACGCTGGAATACAGGAGTCAGGAGTCAGAATAATCCAGTTTAATTTTCATCTATTCTGACTACTGGATTCTGCCTTCTGAATTCTTGTTTAAACTGCCGCTGCTCCGGCAACAATTTCTGACAGTTCCTGTGTAATTGCGGCCTGCCGTGCCTTGTTGTAAATCAGCTGCAACTCTTCAATAAGCTTGCCGGCATTATCAGAGGCGCTCTTCATAGCGACCATGCGCGCCGCCTGTTCACAGGCAATATTTTCCACCACGTCCTGATAAACCAGCGATTCAATATATCTGTTCAGTAACTGATCCAGGACTTCCTTGGCATCGGGTTCATAAATATAGTCCCAATGATATTTCATTTCCTTGTCCTCTCCCTCTTCGATGGGTACCAGCTTTTCGACCCTGGGGCTTTGGGTCATGGAGTTAATAAAGCGGTTGGCCACGATATAAAGCTCATCTATCTTCCCTTCGGTATAGGCCTTTAACATAATCATGACCGTACCAAGCAGAACTTCAATACTGGGCTCATCACCAATGTGAGTGGTTGAACCAACTATGTTGCCACCAATACGGTTAAAGAAACCTTGCGCCTTGGAGCCAATCACACAGATATCGATCTCCTTGCCCTGCTTGTCCCATTCTTTCATCCGGCGCAACACGTCGCGAAACAGATTGGAATTCAAGCCACCGCACAATCCGCGATCAGTGGAAACGATAATGAGGCCTATTCGTTTCACTTCCGTACGCTGCACCAGATAAGGGTGCCTGTATTCAGGGTTAGCGTAACCAAGATGGGTCATAACATTCCGGATTTTGTCTGCATAGGGACGCGCTGCACGCATGCGGTCCTGTGCCTTGCGCATCTTGCTGGCTGCCACCATTTCCATCGCCTTGGTGATCTTCTGAGTGTTTTTCACACTGCCGATCTTGGTCCTGATTTCTTTTCCGCTTGCCATTAAATTATCTCTCGTTTTAAATTTTCCTGTTATTTACCCGCCGCTACTGCGCATCCTGCGCCCGCGGCGTTCGTGCATCCTGCACATTACCATGTATTATTTTTTTTGAATTCTTCAATACTGCTCTTCAATGCAGCATCAATATCATCATTATAATCACCGGTATCATTGATCTTCTTCATAAGATCAGTTTTTTGACTGTTCATGAAGCTGTGCAATGCTGCTTCAAATGCACCGACCTTTTCCAGCTCAATATCGTCCAGGAAACCATACTCTGCGGCATACAAACTGACTGCCATTTCCGCAACATTCAGTGGTGAATATTGTTTCTGTTTCATGAGTTCCATCACACGTTGTCCACGCTGCAATTGTTTGCGGGTAGCTTCGTCCAGGTCCGATGCAAACTGTGCAAAAGCAGCAAGTTCACGATACTGGGCGAGCGCCAGACGCACACCGCCACCGAGTTTCTTGACAATCTTGGTCTGTGCAGCACCACCCACACGTGATACTGAAAGACCGGCGTTGATGGCCGGACGAAAACCGGAATTAAACAGATTGGACTCAAGATAGATCTGCCCGTCAGTAATGGAGATCACGTTGGTCGGAACGAATGCTGATACGTCACCTGCCTGGGTTTCAATGATCGGTAACGCAGTCAATGAACCGGTCTTGCCTTTTACCTTGCCGCCGGTCAGCTTCTCTACGTATTCGGGATTGATCCGTGCAGCACGCTCCAGTAAACGTGAATGCAAATAGAATACGTCGCCTGGATAAGCCTCACGGCCTGGCGGACGTCTTAGTAACAATGACACCTGGCGATAGGCCCAGGCCTGTTTGGTCAGGTCATCATAAATAATCAGGGCATCTTCGCCGCGGTCGCGGAAATATTCACCCATGGTGCACCCGGTATATGGTGCCAGATACTGCATGGCGGCAGATTCAGAAGCACTGGCCGCAACCACAATGGTATGTTCCATTGCACCGTGCTCTTCCAGTTTACGGATCACTACGTTAATAGAAGACGCTTTCTGACCAATAGCCACATAAATACATTTAATACCAGTGCCTTTCTGGTTGATGATGGCATCCACTGCAACAGCGGTTTTACCTGTTTGACGATCACCAATAATCAATTCACGCTGGCCACGTCCGATTGGCACCATCGCGTCAATGGATTTCAACCCGGTTTGTACCGGTTGTGATACGGATTGGCGCTGAATAACACCTGGAGCAATTTTTTCAATCGGGGAAGATTCGGCGGCTTCAATCGGGCCCTTGCCGTCAATCGGACTGCCCAGTGCATCCACAACACGGCCCAGCAGGGACTCCCCGACCGGAACTTCAAGAATACGCTTGGTGCATTTTACAGTGTCACCTTCGGAGATATGCAAATAATTCCCCATAATCACCGCACCGACTGAATCACGTTCAAGGTTCAATGCCAAACCATAGGTATTACCGGGAAACTCGATCATTTCACCCTGCATGACATCGCTTAATCCATGGATTCTCGCGATGCCATCGCTCAAGCTGACCACAGTGCCTTCGGTGCGGGCTTCTGTATCCAGATTCAGATTCTGAATTTTTTTCTTTATCAGATCACTAATTTCAGTTGCACTGATAGACATGGTTTATCCTCATTGTTTAACTATTCTGGGTTAATTTATTCTGCAAAGCTGTGGCCTAACTGCCTGAGCTGCCCTTTGAGTGATGCATCTATTACGGAATCTCCGGCACGAATCACTGCCCCGCCAATCAGGGACTGGTCAACGTGGGCTGTAATCTGGATTTTCTTGCCCAACCGTTTGGCCATGACTTGTTCAATCTTTTGCTGTTGTTGAGCTTCCAGTGGGTATGCGGAGACCACTTCAACATCCGCTATCCCTTCTGCCCCTGACTTTTGCTCTTCAAAGAGCTTGCTTATTTGTGGTACTACAGCCAAACGCCTGGCATCGATCAATATGCTGACAAAATTTTTGCCCTGTTGATTAAAACGCTGGCCACAAATTTCCAGGATGATATCGGCCAGTTGTTGACGGCCCACCTTGGGGTTTTTGATCAGGGTTTGCATTACCGGGTCTGAAACCACCTGACCGAGTATATGCAACATATCAGACCAGTTCTGCAATTCACCATCAGACTGGGCCTGCTCAAAAACTGCTCTGGCGTATGGTCTTGCGGTAGTGGTGTTCTCTTGCATGGTTATTCCCGGGGTTACAGACCTGCGCTGATCTTGTTCAGCACTTCATTATGGGCCTTGCGATCTACTTCACGCATAAGGATTTGTTCCGCACCCATGAGTGCAAGATCAGCCACATGTTTTTTCAATTCCTCACGGGCCATTTCTTTTTCCTGGTCAATGTCGCTGCGTGCCGCTTCTTTTATGCGATCACCTTCGATTCTGGCACTGGTTTTTGCTTCCTCAACCACTTCATCATGACGTTTCTGTGCCTGGGCGATTATGGTAGCTGCCTGATTTTTGCCTTCATCGACGAGCTCTTTATATTTTTGCTCTGCCTCTTCCAGCTTTTTGTCGCCTTTCTCTGCCGCGGCCAAACCATCGGCAATACGTTTTTCACGTGCCTCGATCATGCCTAGCAGCAGGGGCCAGACAAATTTCATGCAGAACCAGACAAAAAACGCAAATGCAATCGTCTGGCCGATTATGGTCGCATTGAAATTCATAGTGCTTCCCTCAAAGTATTTAGTTTGCGCTTTACTGGGCTACAGCCTTGAGTGCTTCAACGTATGGGTTGGCGAACGTAAACCACATGCCAAAACCGATGCCGATCATGGTCACGGCGTCGATCAGGCCGGCGACCAGAAACATCTTCACCTGCAACATCGGTGCGAGTTCAGGCTGGCGCGCAGCACCTTCCAGAAATTTACCACCCAAAAGGCCAAAGCCAATAGCAGTACCAAATGCACCCATACCCAGTACAAGGAGTACACCTAATGCCGTAAATGCCAGAATTGTTTCCATGATTTCCTCCGAATTAATATGTAAAGCGTTTAAATAAAACCTCTGTTAATGATGCTCTGCTGCCATGCTTAGATACACGATAGTCAACATCATAAAAATGAAAGCCTGCAGCACAATAATCAAAATATGAAACACCGCCCAGATAAAATGAGCAGGTAACTGCCAATAACCAAGCATGGCGATCAATATAAAGATCAACTCACCTGCATAAAGGTTACCAAAAAGACGTAATGCCAGTGAGATTGGTTTAGCCAGCAGAGCTACACCTTCTAATAGCAGATTGGGCAAAACAAGGAGAATTTTCCCAAAGATATTTTTGGATTCAAACGGGTGTAGTGTAAGTTCGCCAATAAAGCCGCCTATACCCTTGGACTTGATACTGTAGAAAATTATCAGGACAAAGATCGATAACGATAATGCAAAGGTTGCATTCGGATCGGTTGTAGGCACGACCTTGAAATAAATATGTGGATCACCTGATACAAACTTGGCCACCTCTGGCAACCAATCCACCGGCACCAGGTCCATCAGATTCATCAAAAACACCCAGCAAAATACGGTGAGCGCAAGTGGTGCGACTACATTACTCTTGGCATGGAAAGATTCCTTCACACTCTTGTCGACGAGCTCAACGATCATTTCCAGGAAATTGGCCCATTTGCCGGGTGTAGCAGTCGTTGCGTTCTTGGCAACGCGGTAAAAACAGAAACAGAAAATGGCACCTAATACGATAGACCAACCCAGGGTATCCACATGAAACGCCCAGAAGCCCATGGCTTTGGCTTCAGCAGCACTGTGGGCAAAGGTCCAGACGGCCTGATCGAGAATAGATCCATCGGCACGTTCATAACCTGCCGGCAACTGCCCCAAGGTCATGTTTTGTATATGATGCTGGATATAACTGGTGGGCGTCAGACCTTCAGATGCCATTTTATTTATTCTCTCTCACCAATGTTTGTAATTAATATTCAAAAAGTCATGTGCCCATCCGGGCCAGTCCTGTCAGGTTAATGACTATCATCATGATGAAAGTCAGAAACAGGGCCACAACATGCAGTTCTTTTACCAACAGAAAACACAAGGCAAATATAATCCCCGTTAACATCAGTTTTACAGCTTCGCCAATATAAAACCGGCTGACCATGGTTTCTGGTGTTAATTGCCCGGAACCCCTGAATACCAGCCGGACAAACCAGCTGTTCGGCACGATGTAAGCAAAGCCACCCAACAGTGCCGAATAGGCTGCAGTCATGCTGACCAGGACGTACAACAGGGATGCAATGACCACCGTAATAGCGACTTGTATCCCCAGCAGTTTGTATGCGGCAGATTTATTTGCTGTTATATCTGTTAACACATTCAACCAGGTCTGAACCTGACTCCCTGCAAGGGGATTTCCAGCACATTTTCTTGTCTTCCCTGTACCCTGGCTTCTAACGGCCAGTTATAGAGCCTGACTGCACAAGGGTTGCAAGTATAATAAGCACTCACGCCGGAATCAATCGTTGCAACGCACAATAACCATTTTTATTACGGGTTTAATATACCTCTAAACCAATATACTGAATATTAAATATTTATTTGATTCTTTTCAGGATACCGTCCAGTTCATCCAGTGAATTATATTGTATCTCCAGTAAACCCTTGTCTTTGGTCTTTTGTTTGATATTGACCCTTGCTCCCAGACGTCCGGAAAGATCATCCTGCAACTTGCGGATGTTGGGATCCTGGGGTTTTTTATGATTACGCTTGCTTTTTTTCTGCTTTTGGGAATTCTGTGCCAGCCGCTCGGTTTCTCTCACTGACAGGCCACTCCTGACCACGCGTTTTGCAACTTCCAGCTGCAGTTCCAAAGGAAGTGCCACAATTGCGCGGGCATGGCCCATTTCCAGTTCGCCGGATTGCAACAAGGCTTGCACATCACTATGCAATTCCAGTAAGCGTAACAGATTGGTGACCATGGATCGTGAACGGCCAACAGCATCGGCAATGGATTCATGTGTCATCTTGAATTCATGCAACAACCGTGACAGCGTCTGTGCTTCTTCGAGAGGATTCAGGTCTTCACGCTGTATATTTTCAATCAGGGCGATACACGCGGCAGCCTGATCCGGGACATTGCGAACCACTGCAGGTACTTCATGCAACCCAACCATTTGCGCCGCACGCCAGCGCCGTTCACCGGCGATGATTTCATATTTGTCAGTTCCCTTGATCGGTCGCACAAGGATAGGTTGCACGACGCCTTGTTTACGTATGGAATCCGCCAGTTCCTGCATAGCCTCGGGTTTCATGGTCTTGCGTGGCTGATATTGACCCGGCTTGACGAGATCTACAGGCAGATTTCGTAATTTGTCTGTACCGTCGATATCAATTAATCCGGCACCTGTACCAAGCAGTGCGTCTAACCCCTTGCCCAAACCACGTTTCCTGGCTGTCATGATTCAACGCTCCGATCCATCCCTGGTGCTGTGTTCCTGCCCGGACATCCGCTGTCCGGGCGCTCGCCGGAGAAAAGACACGTTAAGTGTCTTTTCCTGTTTCCGGCTTGCCCCTTGCCCAAACCTCGTTTCTTGGCTGTCATGATTCAATACTCCAAACCATCCCTGGTGCTGAATTCCTGCCCGGACATCCACTGTCCGGGCGCGCGCCGGGGAAAAGACAC
>Ga0214472_10003821_pt1 | contig 15881 bp, 14 predicted proteins | sample RVTome_6_FD_207662 | JGI IMG/M metagenome (GOLD analysis project Ga0214472, IMG submission 207662) | Soil microbial communities from uranium-contaminated site in the Upper Colorado River Basin, Wyoming, United States - RVT140D175 | ecosystem: Environmental > Terrestrial > Soil > Contaminated >... | reverse complement strand
TGCGCTTCCAGTCTGCCAATGTCGTAGAGTTCATCGATGAACATGACGGCGGGATCGGAGAATCCGCGCAGGCCATCGCGGTCGAGCACTATGATCTTGACCAGGCCGGGCATTTCGGCGCGGGCTTCGAGGAACTTGTCGAGTTGCTCGTCGTTCTCGACGACCAGGAAGCGGGATTCCGAATTGCCGGCGAGATAGGCGAGCTGCGAAGCCGAATCGGTCGTGTAGACGCCCGAGGGAATCGCGCCCATGCAGGTCGCGGCCATGTCGAAATACAGCCATTCCCTTCGGTCTTCCGAAAGAATGGACAGGACGTCACCGCGTTTCAGCCCGAGCTTGGCAAGCCCGAGGCCGATCCATTTGGCGTGGTCGTAATAGTCCGCCCAGCTGTAGGACTTCCAGATGCCCTTGTCCTTTTCGCGATGGGCGGTGCGCGCGCCGTAGCGCCGGCACTGGTGGCGAAACAGCTTGGCGACGGTGTCGCAACCGAGCCAGCGGTCGTAGGTCGGAGTGTCGGCGCCGGTGAAATTTGCCTGGATGTTCATCGCAATTTGCCTCCCGATGCCCAACTTAGCGCCAGGTCTTGCGCCGTTTCCAGCGTTTTTGTCCACGCTGGGTGGCGCCATGGACGCCAAGATAGAATTCCTGGACGTCCTCCGACTGCTGCAACCGGGTGGCTTCGCCGGCCATGACGATGCGACCGAGTTCCAGGACATAGCCATAGTCGGCGGTTTCCAGCGCCACATGGGCGTTCTGCTCGACCAGCATCATGGTCACGCCCTGTTCGGTATTCAGCCGGCGAATGATGCCGAAAATCTCCTGGATCAGGATCGGCGAAAGGCCGAGCGAAGGTTCGTCGAGCAGCAGGATGTTCGGCCGCGCCATCAGGCCGCGCCCGATTGCCAGCATCTGCTGCTGGCCGCCGGACAGATAGCCCGCCTGCTGGCGCAGGCGTTCCCTCAGGATCGGGAAATAGCCGTATACCATCTCCAGGTCGCGCCCGATCTCGCCATCGCGCCGGACATAGGCGCCCATGCGCAGGTTTTCTTCGACAGTCAGAAACGGGAACACTTCGCGGCCTTCCGGCACATGGGCAACGCCGCGGGCAACGATCCGGTCGGGCTCCAGGCCCTGGATTTCCTCGCCGTTCAAAAGGATCTGGCCCTTTTCCGGCTCCATGACGCCGGAAATCGTCTTCAGCAGCGTGGTCTTGCCGGCGCCGTTGGCGCCGAGAATGGTGACAATGTCGCCGCGGCGCACCTCCAGCGACGCGCCACGCAGGGCCATCACCGCGCCGTAGAAGGTCTCGACATTGCGGACCTCGAGAACGGCATCCGCCGTCGCGACCTGCTTGCGGTCCTGCACCGCGGCGAGCGTCATGCCGCCTCGCTTACGCCGAGATAGGCGGCGATGACCTTCGGATCGGACTGCACTTCATTTGGTGTGCCGAGCGCGAGCGGCTTGCCGTCGGCCATGGCGAGTACCCGGTCGGAGACCTGGCCGACGAGACCCATGTCATGTTCGACCATCAGGATCGTCAGGCCCATGTCGTTTTTCATGTCCTCGATCCAGTAGGCGACGTCCTGGGTTTCCTCCACCGAAAGGCCGGACGCGGGTTCGTCCAGCAACAGCAGTTTCGGTTCGCTGGCGAGCGCGCGGCCGATCTCCACGATCTTGCGGACGCCATAGGGCAGTCCGGCGATCATCTTGTCGCGATGGGGCTGCAATTCGAGAAAGTCGATCACGCGCTCGACCGCCTCGCGATGGGCACGCTCCTCGGCGCGCGCCTGGGGCAGGAACAACAGGTTTTGGCCGAAATTCGTGCCGCGGCGGCAATGGCGGCCGACCAACAGGTTCTGCAGCACCGTCGAATGATCGAACAATTCGATATTCTGGAAAGTGCGGGCGATCCCGTAACCGATCACTTCGTCGGGCCGGACGTTGGTGATGTCCTGGCCTTCGACCAGGATGCGGCCGGAACTGACGTCGTAGAAACGCGAGATCAGGTTGAAGATCGTGGATTTGCCGGCGCCGTTCGGGCCGACGATCGTGAACACCTCGCCCTTTTCGACCGAAAACGAGATGCCGTCGACGGCGCGCACGCCGCCGAAGAATTTCGACAGGTTCTCGGCGAGAAGAAAGCTCATCTGAGCCGCTCGGTTTTCAGATAGCTGCGCTGACGCCGGAACAGGTCGCGCCTGGCCAGCGGAAAAAGTTCCAGCCAGATGCGCGTCTTGACCCATTGGCCGTAGATGCCGAGCGGTTCGATGATGAGGATTGCGATCAGTATCGCTGCGAAAATCCCGGTGTCGAGGCCCGGAATCGCGTGCAGCGTGATCTGCTGGCGGATCGCGGTAATGAATTGCGGCAGAAAGCCGATAACCATGGCGCCGAAGAAGGCGCCGTGAATCGAACCCATGCCGCCGACCACGATCATCAACAGCATCTGGATCGACAACGTGATTAGGAACGCCTCGTAGTTGAACGCGCCGAGATAGTGGGCGTAAAGCGCTCCGGCGATGCCGGTGACGAAGCAGGACAGGAAGAAGGACAGCGTCTTGTGGCGCGCCAGGTTGATGCCCATCGCCTTGGCGGAAACTTCCGAATCGCGAATGGCGACGAAGGCGCGGCCGGTCGAGGACCTGAGCAGATTGCGATAGGCGAACGCGATGAGTACGGCGAGCGCAAGACAGAGCCAGTAGAAGGCGTGCGGATTGGCGTAGCGGTCGACGGTCATGCCGGGCAGCAGAATGTCGCCGACGGTGGTGCCACCGACGCCCCCGGTCCACGGCTCGAGCAGCACGATTACGTCTTCGGCGACGATGCCCATCGCCAGTGTGGCGATCGCCAGATAGATGCCCGACATGCGAAGCGCGGGAATGGCGATCAGCGCACCGACCAGCCCGGCAAACAGACCGGCAATCGGCAGGCTCAACAGAAACGGCCAGCCCTGGTTGTTGAGCCAGGCCTCCATATAGGCACCGCAGGCAAGAAAGGCGGCGTGGCCGAGGCTTGGCTGGCCGGTATGGCCGGCCAGGATCATCAGGCCCATGCCGGCGATCGCCAGGATCAGTACATAGACGACCTCGCCGAGGCGATAGTTGTCGAGCACGAAGGGAAAAGCCGCGGCCGCGACGATCAGCAACAGATACCAGAACGCCTGATAGCGGTCCTTGAACAGATTGATGTCGTCGTCATAGCTGGTCTTGAACTGGAAGCGCACCGGCCTCAGACCTTCTTGCTCTGGACCTGGGCAAACAGGCCGGTGGGGCGCAGCAGCAGCACGGCCAGCATGATCGCATAGGGCGCGATCTGGCTGTAGCCGGCGGCGACATAGCGGCCGGCGAACGGCTCGACGATGCCGACGATCAGCCCGCCGGCAAGCGCGCCCGGCAGGCTGCCGAAACCGCCGATGACGGCGGCGGCGAAGGCTTTGATGCCGAGCAGGCCAAGGCTCGGATCGATCGATCCGCGCGCGGCGAACATCACGCCGGCGATGGTCGAGATCGCGCCCGACAATGCCCAGACCAGGCCGTGAACGCGCTTGACCGGAACACCCATATAGTACGCCGCGAGCTGGTTCTGCGACGAAGCCTGCATGGCGACGCCAAGCCGCGTGCGGGCAAAAAACAGATAGAGCGCGCCGGTCAGCAATATGGTGGCGGCGATGACGAAGATCTCGTCATAACTGACGGCAACTCCCAGGACCGCCAGATTCTTGCCGGCAAACGGCGTCTCCAGCGAAAGCAGTTCGTGGCCCCAGATCATTCCGGCGAGAAACCGCAAGACGAAGCCAACCGCGATCGTGAGGATGACGACCGCAAATTGCGGTTGGCCGAAGAGCTTGCGGATGATCAGGGCTTCCATGCCGTAGCCGATCACCGCCATGACGATTGTGGCAAGCGCCAGCCCGAGCCAGAACGGCATGCCCCAATAGCCGGAATTGACGAATTGCAGGGTAATGAACGCGCCGAGCATCATCAGGTCGCCCTGCGCAAAATTCACGGCCTCGGTCGCCTTGTAGATCAGGACGAATCCGAGCGCGACAAGACCGTAGACGCAACCGGTCGCAATGCCGCCCAAAAGCAGCTGGACAATTTCCAACGATAGCCTCCCAGCACCGTCTCCCACGGCGCTTTGCGCCAACAAATCAAGAAGCCATTGCCAAGGCAAGCGAAATCGACTTGTCGAAGATTCTGTGGTTTTCGCTTTCGTTTCCGTCAGTGACTGCCGTAAGCGCCGGCCGCGGCGTGGCGGACATGATCGGCGAAGCTGCGCGCCGAGGATCGCTGCGTCATCACGAGCAGGCGCGGCGCGGCGGCGTCGACGCAGGCGATGATCGCGGCCATGCCTTCGATCGGCGCCCGCGCGCAGGCGCCGAGAGGGAATTCGTCGGGATGCAGATCGAGCCCGCAGAGCCGCTCCATCACATCGCGTGTGCGGGCGCCGGAAAACCAGAAGGCGATCCAGGCGTCGGACTGGTCGGTGACCGCGGCCAGCTTGGCGATGCCATCCGGCAAACCGGACGCCGCAGACAGGACCGCATACTGGTGGTCGCCGGCGGCAAAGATGTGCGCTGGCGCTTCGCCAATTTTGCCCTCGGTGAAACTTCGCGGCTGCGGCAACCCGCATCCGAACGCCTTGGTGCAGGCGATGCCGAGGCGGTCGACAGCGTCGGCAGCCACCGACATCCACCAGAAGCCGGAGACCGCCTCCTCGCGGATCGAAAAGCCGTCCCATTCCTCGGCGAGCGGCGAGGCTAAGCCGAGGCCAGTGCGTGCGACCAGGCGAAACTCAGACACGCAGACGCTCTCCCTTCGGATCGAGGAAATGCGGTGAGCAGATTTCGACCTCGACATCGGTACCGCGCACCGAATCGACCGCGCGCACCTTTTCGCCATGGCGCTCGTGGCCGCGGCGGAGGAAGCCGATGCCGATCGCATGGCCGAGCGAGGGCGAGTGACAAACCGACGTCATGTAACCTTCATCATTGGAGGTCGTCGTTGGCCGGCCAATTCCGATGAAATGGGCGCCGGCGGTCAGTGCGTCTTCCGGCCTGACCGGCCGGAAACCGGCAAACGTCATGCGCTCGGGATCGACCATCCCCGGCCGCTGCGCCATCACCTTGCCGATGCAGTCCTTGGCCGCGGCAATCATGCGCGCCATGCCGAGGTCGCCGGCCGTCGTCTGGCCGTTCAATTCGCTGCCGACCGGGTGGCCCTTCTCGATGCGCATGACGTTGAGCGCTTCGAGGCCATAGGGCGCGATGTCGAATTCCTGGCCGGCTTCGGCAATAGCGCGCGCCAAAGCGTCGCCGTAGCGCGCCGGCACGGCGATTTCAAAGGCAAGCTCGCCCGAAAACGATATCCGGAAGAGGCGGGCCGGCACTCCGTTGCAGACCATCAGCTCCGCGCAGGCCATATACGCGAACGCATCGTTGGAAATATCGAATGGCGCGTCGCACAACTTCGCGAGCACGGCGCGGGAGTTCGGTCCGGCAACGGAAAACTGCGCGAACTGGTCGCTGACCGAGATCATGTGGACGTCGAGATCGGGCCATAGAACCTGGGCGCAATAGTCGACATGCTGCATGACCAGCCCGGCATTGGCGGTCGTCGTCGTCACCAGGAAATGATTTTCGCCGAGACGCGAGACCGTGCCATCGTCCATGACGAACCCGTCCTCGCGCAACATTAATCCGTAACGGACCTTGCCGACCGGCAGGCTCGACATCGTGTTGGCATAGACGCGATCGAGAACGGCGGCGGCGTCCTTGCCCTTGACGTCGATCTTGCCGAGCGTGGAGACATCGGCGAACCCGACCGAGCGGCGGGTGGCGAGCACTTCGCGATCTACCGAGTCGCGCCAGGTCTTCTCGCCCGGCCGCGCAAACCATTGCGCCCGCATCCACAGGCCGGCCTCGATGAACGAAGCGCCCTGTTCGCGGGCCCAGTCATGGGCCGGGGTCAGGCGACACGGCCGGTAGTCGCGGCCGCGGGCGCGCCCGACGAAGGCTGCGATCGCAACCGGGCTATAGGGCGGGCGAAATACCGTCGTGCCGGTCTCGGCGATGCTCCTGCCGGCGATTTCAGCGAGGATCGCGATGGCCGGCACGTTGGCGGTCTTGCCCTGGTCGGTGGCCATGCCGAGGGTCGTGTACCGTTTGGCATGTTCGACCGCGCCGAATCCTTCCTGATGCGCCAGGCGGAGGTCCTTGACCGTGACGTCATTCTGGAAATCGAGCCAGGCGCGGCCCTTTGCCGCGACATGCCAGAACGCCTGGATTTCGACCGGGCCATCCTCGGCGGCGGGCACCGACTCGGCCCTGGATTTGCGGCCGAGCTCGCCAAGGGCTGCGCTTGCGGCTTTGGTAGCGCCGGCAAGCGCGCCATGCGTCGTGAATTCGCCCGCTGCGGCGCCCACGACGCGCATGCCTTTCGGCACGTCGGCACCTGGAACAAAACCTGCGATCCGGTCGTTCCAAACCGGCCTGCCGCGGAGGTGGCAGGTCAGGTGCAGCGTCGGGTTCCAGCCGCCGGCCACGGCAAGGCAATCCGCTTCGACCTTGAGCCGGCCGCCGGCGGCGTTCGCGACCTCGACGGCGGCGAGCTGCTTGCGTCCGTCGGTGGCGATCACATGCGAGCGGCTGAAAACCGGAATATCGCCGACGTCCGTACGCAGGTCGGCGATCGCCTCGGCCGGGCGCGTATCGATGATGGCGGCGACCGTGCCGCCGGCAGCCTGGATGTCGTGGGCGGTGCGCCAGCCGTCATGATTGCAGGTGAAGATCGCGGTTGCCTTGCCCGGCAATACCGCGAATCGGTTGACATAGGCGCGGACGGCGGAAGCCTGCATGACGCCTGGGCGGTCATTGTCCGGAAATGCGATCATGCGTTCGATCGAACCGGCCGCGAGAATCGAGCGCTTTGCGACGATCCGCCACAGGCGCTGGCGCGGCAGGTGCAGCGGCGGCAAGGCAAGGTGGTCGCAAACGCGCTCGATTGCCGCATAGGTGCCGCAGTCATAAGCGCCGAAGACGGTCGTGCGCGAAAAAATCCGGACATTCGGCATCGAGCCCAGTTCGCCGGCAACGCGCGCCATCCACGCCTGACCGGAGAGGCTGCCGACCTCCATGCGCTCGGCGCCGAGACGGCCGCCGAGGGCAAAATCCTCGTCGGCAAGGATGACGCGGGCGCCACTATGGGCAGCGACGCGCGCCGCCTGCAGGCCGGCCGGTCCGGCGCCAATGACGAGAATGTCGCAATGCGCCGTCGCCTTTTCGTAGATATCCGGATCGGGTTCGCCGGATAGCGAGCCAAGCCCCGCGGCTCTGCGAATCAGGGGTTCGTAAAGCCGTTCCCAGAACGCCGCCGGCCACATGAAAGTCTTGTAGTAGAAGCCGGCTCCGAGGAACGGCGCCAGCAGATCGTTGAACGCCAGAAGGTCGAAGTTCCGGCTCGGAAACCGATTCTGGCTGCGTGCGACCAATCCGTCATGGAGTTCGGCGACGGTCGCGCGCGTGTTGGGATCCCGCCTTGCGCCTTCGCCGATCTCGACCAGCGCATTCGGCTCCTCGCTGCCTGCGGTCACGATGCCGCGCGGGCGATGATATTTGAACGAGCGGCCGACCAGGCGGATGCCGTTGGCGAGCAGGGCAGACGCCAGTGTGTCGCCGGGATGGCCGGAGAACTCGCCGCCATCGAAGCGGAAGCGGAGCTTCTTTTCCCGTTCGATCAGTCCGCCGGAAGCCAGGCGGAAGGAAGCGGGGGCCGTGGTCATGCGTTGTCGCCTTCGCCGGATTCAACCGGGTTCGTCTTCCGGCGACGCGGCGCCGGTTTCCTGCTTGCGCCCAGGGTATCGGGGGGTTCGTCTGCAGGCGAGCGGGCCAGACGGGCGCCACGGACCTCGTGGGTGACGGTATTGCGCTCGACGACGATCCACGAACGGCATCCGCCTTCGTGATACCAGTGCTCGAAATGCCAGCCGGCGGGATTGTCGCGCAGGTGGACATAGGCGTGGAACGCGGCGGCGGCGCCCGGCGCGGCCGGGTCGGGACGCGCAACGGTGGCGTCACCACGATAGACGAACTCACCGTGGTCGCGCTCGCCACAATTGGGGCAGGGCAATCTCATCCCGTGCGCCTCAATGCAGGTTGGGCTGGGCGCCGCGCCCGCCCTCGTCGATGACATAGCCGCGCTCGAAGCGGTCGAGCCGCATCTGGGCTGCGACCGGGTGCGGTTCGTCCCTGGCGAGCAGATGGGCGAAACAGAAGCCGGAAGCCGGGGTCGCCTTGAAGCCGCCATAACACCAGCCGCAATTGAGATAGAGGCCCTCCACCGGCGTCTTGTCGATGATCGGCGAACCGTCCATCGACATGTCCTGCAAGCCAGCCCAGGAGCGCAGGATGCGGGCGCGACCGAGCATCGGCATCATTGCCATGCCGGCCTCGCAGACATGCTCGACCATCGGCAGATTGCCGCGCTGCGCCCAGGAATTGTAGCCGTCGAGATCGCCGCCGAAGACGAGGCCGCCCTTGTCTGATTGGCTGATGTAGAAATGGCCGACGCCGAAGGCGACGACATTGGGCAGGATCGGCTTCAGGCCTTCGGTGACGAAGGCTTGCAGGATGTGGCTTTCAATCGGCATGCGCAAGCCGGCCATTTCGGTGAGCTTGGTGGTCGAACCGGCGACGACGATGCCGACCTTGCTGGCGCGGATTTCGCCGCGCACGGTGTCGACGCCCCGGATGCGCCCGTTCTCGATGCGCAAGCCGGTGACCTCGCAATTCTGGATCAGGTCGACGCCGCGGCTGTCGGCGCCGCGGGCATAGCCCCAGGCGACCGCGTCATGGCGGGCGGTGCCGCCACGCCGCTGCAGCAATCCGCCATGGATCGGGAAGCGCGCGTTGTCGAAATCGAGAAACGGACACATGCGCTGCAATGCGGGCCGGTCGAGAAGTTCGGCATCGACGCCTTCGAGCCGCATGGCGTTGCCGCGCCGGGCATAGGCGTCACGCTGGGCGTCGGAATGGTAGAGATTGAGGACGCCGCGCTGCGAGAACATGGCGTTGTAGTTGAGGTCCTGTTCGAGTCCTTCCCAGAGCTTCAGCGACAACTCATAGAACGGCTCGTTGCCGGGCAGCAGATAGTTGGAACGCACGATTGTCGTGTTGCGACCGATATTGCCCTGGCCGAGCCAGCCTCGTTCGAGCACGGCAATATTGCGCACGCCATGTTGCTTGGCCAGGTAATAGGCCGTCGACAGGCCGTGGCCACCGCCGCCGATGATGAGGATGTCGTATTCGGGCTTCGGTTCCGGTTCGCGCCAGACCGGCTGCCAGTCGCGGTTGCCCGACAAGGCGTTCTTCAGGATCGCGAAAGCGGAGTAACGCATGGAAGGCAGAATCCCCGCCGGGACGAGGCCGGCCGCTAGTGGAGCGAATTTGACAATATTGGCGCGGTGTCCGTCAACCGGTTGAAATCCCGCCAATCCGCGACAGGTTTGCGGCAGCGGAAGTTTGCCAGGCGTGTTGCCTGGCGCGGCCGCGGCTATTTGCGCAGGATCGCCTTGAGCACGTCGCGCACGCCAATGGCGCCAAGGAACTTGTCGTTCTCGTCGAACAGCGCCACCGGCGCCGTCTGCGAGGAATGGATCGCGTGCAGGACGCTGCGCAGCGGCGTTCCGGGCAAGGCCCAGTAAACAATGCGATCGGAATTGTCAGATTTCTTGCCCCGCGCAGCATTGCGCGGCGCTTTTGTGGCTTCTTTTTCCAGTTCCACGCAGGAAATCCAGCGCGCCGGTTTGCCGTCCCTCTCGGCGGCAGTGACCTTCTGGTTCCGGTCGATGCGGAAGCGCGTGGTGCGGCGTCGGTCGAGCCACAGCCAGCCGGCGCCGGCCTTTTCGAGGTCGCGCCAATCGCGGGCGACGTTCCAGGCGGTGAGCACGGAAAGCGGGTTCACATTGGCGATGAAATCGCGAACGTAATCATTGGCCGGGCGCAGGACGATGTCTTCAGGCGCCCCGCTCTGGACGATACGGCCACCCTCCATGATGGTAATGCGGTTGCCGATCTTCAGCGCTTCCTCGAGATCGTGACTGACGAACAGGATGGTCTTTTTCAGCACCTCCTGCCATTCGAGCAGTGCGTCCTGCAATTTCGTGCGGATCAGCGGATCGAGCGCCGAAAACGGTTCGTCCATCAGCAGGATCGGAGCGTCGGTGGCGAATGCCCGGGCGAGCCCGACGCGCTGCTGCATGCCGCCGGACAATTCGTGGACATGCTTGTCGGCCCAGGCATCGAGCCCGACGAGATGCAATTGCCGTTCGATTTGTCCTTTGCGATCCGCTGCCGGCATTCCCGCCAGTTCGAGGCCGAAGCCGACATTGTCGCGCACGGTACGCCAGGGCAGCAGACCGAATTGCTGGAAGACCATGGCTACGCATTCGCGCCGCACCTTTCGCAGTTCCGCCTGCGTGCAGGTCACGACATCGACCGACCAGTCGCCGTCACGCACGACGACGCTGCCGCGCGCCACCTTGTTGAGGCCGTTGACGGCGCGCAGCAGCGTCGATTTGCCGGAGCCGGACAGGCCCATCAACACGCTGATCTCGCCGGGCTTGACTATCAGGCTGCAGCCCGCGGCGCCGAGGACGGCGCCGGTCGTTTCGAGGATTTCGGAGCGATCCTTGCCTTCGTCGATCATCCGCAATGCTTCGGCCTGACGATCGCCGAAGACGATGTCGACATCCTTGAACCGGATCGCTTCCCTCACGCGCGCACTCCCGATTTGATACGGCTCATGCGGTCGAGGATGATCGCCAAGATGACGATGGCAAATCCGGCCTCCAGGCCGAGCGGAATGTTGACGGAGTTGAGCGCGCGCACCACGGGCTTGCCAAGGCCGTTGGCGCCGATCAGCGCAGCGATGACGACCATCGACAGGGACAGCATGATGCATTGTGTCAGCCCCGCCATGATCGTCGGCATTGCCGCGGGCAGTTCGACCTTGAAGAGCAGTTGGCGCGGCGTCGCCCCGAAGGCTTCGCCGGCCTCGATCATCGGCTTCGGAACCGACTTGATGCCAAGATAGGTCAGCCGGATCGGCGTTGGCGCGGCGAAGATCACGGTGACGATCAGGCCGGGCGCCAGGCCGAGGCCGAACATGATCAGCACCGGGATCAGATAGACGAAGGTCGGCAACGTCTGCATCAGGTCGAGCAGCGGCTGGATCACCCGCCAGACCCGTTCGTTGTGCCCGCACCAGATGCCGATCGGCACGCCAATGGCCATCGAGGCGGCAGCCGCCGCCACGACCAGCACCAGCGTTTCGACAGTTTCCTTCCACAGGCCCTGGTTGAGAATGAAGATCAGGCCGATGGCGACGCCTACGGCGAGCCTCCATGATTTCTGCAGCCACCAGGCGAGCAATGCGATGGCGGCGATGACGACGATCGGCGGAAACCAGAGCAGGACATCGATCATTGCGTCCAGCACCACTTTCATGGAGCCGGCGATGGCGTCAAAGACCCATTCGAAATTGTCGGTCAGAAATTGGAAGAACGCCTTGCCCAAGGCGCCGATCGGTATTTTGTCCTCAGTCAGAAGCAGGTCTAGTTCGATCTGAATTAACTTGATCAGTGCAACTACGTCGTCCATGCCCGCCTCCCCGGTAGCGGTGGCAATCGCTGCGCCGGAATTGCCGGCGCAGCGCAGAATTTAATAGCGGTCTCGGTTCACATTCCGAGTTTCGCCTTGACGGCGGCCATTGCGTCGCCGCCATCGAAGGCAGTCACTCCGGCGAGCCAGGGTTCGACGGTTGCCGGATTGGCTTTCAGCCAATCGGTGGCCGCCAGATTCGGCTCCTTGCTGTCGTTGAGGATGGCGCCCATGATCTCGTTTTCCATCTTCAGCGAAAAGACGAGATTGGTCAGCAATTTGCCGAGGTTCGGGCATTCCTTCGTGTAGCCGGAGCGAATGTTGGTAAAGACCGTGGCGCCTCCGAAATTCGGCCCGAACACGTCGTCGCCGCCCGACAGATAGGCCATGTCGACATTCGCGTTCATCGGATGCGGCTCCCAGCCAAGGAAGACGACATCCTGTTTGGCGGAAGCCGCCTTCTGAACGGCGGCGAGCATGCCGGCTTCCGAGGATTCGACTAGCTCGAAGCCCTTCAGACCGAACTGGTCCTGGTCGATCATGTCGAGGATCAGCCGGTTGCCGTCATTGCCGGCCTCGATGCCGTAGATCTTGCCGTCGAGCTTGTCGCGGAACTTGGATATGTCGGCGAAATCCTTCAGGCCGGCGTCGTAGGTGTATTTCGGCACCGCCAGCGTGTACTTGGCGCCCTCGAGGTTGACGGCGATCGATTCGACCGACTTGTCTTCGAGATACGGCTTGATGTCGGCTTCCATCGTCGGCATCCAGTTGCCGAGGAAGACGTCGATATCCTTGTTCTTCAGCGACGTGTAGGTGACCGGTACGGACAGCACCTGGACTTCCGGTGTGTAGCCCAACGCCTCCAGCACGATCGAGGTCGCCGCCGTCGTCGCGGTGATGTCGGTCCAGCCGACATCGGAAAACCGCACTGTCTTGCACGCCGCGGGATCGGCCGACCATGCCGGAGCGGAAAGGCTCGCGGCGATCGCGAATGCGGCGATGGCGTTGAATGTCTTCAGTTTGGAAAGCATCCTGTTCTCCCTTCTGTTCATCGTGTTTTCCCGGACTGGCGATGCCGGGTTTGGCAGATGCTTATCATGGCCGTCCGAGCCGGCAAAATCCGGCATCATGCTTGGCGCCTCAGGATCATCGCGCGCGCATCGGTGACGGCAAAATCAGGTTCACTCTCCGACGGACCGAGCTGGCGATGGAGCGACGCGAATCCGAGCCCGGTCAGATGCGCGAAATAAGGTGCAAGTTCCTGCGGCCATTCCTGGTTGTTGTTGATGACGAGCAGGCCGCATGGCGCGGTCATTGCCGCCAGGCTATCTACGAGGCGCATGCGCCCGGATTCGGCGACGTGCATCACCAGGTTCAGGCAAAGCACGAGGTCGCAGGCTTGCCGGTTTTTCGGCCGCAAGGCATCGTCGGCGGGCAGCACCTCGATGTGCCGGATCACGTTTTCGCGCACCTCGACGAAGTCGTCGTCGCGTTCATCCAGGAACTCGCGCAACGGCTCCAAATCCTCCGGAAAGAACAGCCGCGGATAGACGCCGGCGCGCGCCAGTTCGGTCGCCTTGGCCGAAAGATCGAAACCTTCCACGGTCACCCGGCGCCGATCGAACAAGCCCTTGCGCAGTCCGGCAATCACGAAGCTGACCGCCTCCAGGCCGACCGAAAGCGGCACGATGCAAGCGCGCCGAGGCCCATCGGCGGGCATGGCGGCAAGCAGATCGACCAGGACGTCGAACAGCTGCGGATACCGGAAGAAGCGCGTATTGGCCATCAGTTCGCGCGGACCGTCCGGCCCGTGGTCGGTGACATAGAGCTTGACGCCGGAATCGGGCCGTCCGGGCCGGATCCGGATGCGGACGTCCCTGCTCCAGGCTTCAGCCGCCGCCTGACGCCCAGCTTTTGTCTCGCTGCTGTCACGCGACCCTTGTGCCTGCACCACTTCCGTATGCCTTTTTCAGCTGCTGCCGCCGACCCTGCGGCATATTCGCCATTTACCGGCCTTTTCGCAATGTTTATATTGATTGACTAATCAGTCAAGAAAGGCCGGATCATGCCGCGTATCGGTGCCGAACCCGTTCGCCGCCAATCCCTGATCGACGCCGCCATCAGCCTGATCGGCGAACAAGGCTCGCTGGAGGTCAGCGTCAAGGACATCGCGCGACGTGCCGGCATGTCGCCGGCGCTGGCATTTCACTATTTCGGCGACAAGGACGCGATGATCGTCGCGACGATGCGCCACCTGCTCGCAGCGTATTCGCGCGAGGTGGCGGACGGGCTCGAGCGCACGGCGAGTCCACGCGCGCGCCTGGAAACCGTCATCAAGGCAAGCTTTTCGCCGACGCAATTCGACCAGCCGACGATCGCCGCGTGGCTGGTGTTCTACCTGCGCGCCTATTCCTCCGCCGACGCCCGCCGCCTGCTCGATATCTATGCGCGCCGGCTGCGCTCGAACCTTATGGCGGGGTTCCGGCCGCTGCTCGGCGATCCGGCGGCTGAAGAGGCAGCCAAGACCGTCGCTGCATTGATCGACGGCTTCTATATCCGCCACGCGCTGCGCCAGGACGGCCCCGATGCCGGTGAGGCGATTCGCCTGTGCCTCGCGATTCTTGACCGCATCCTTGGCGGGCGCGCCAATAGCGATCCGGGCGGCCTCCAATGACCTCCGAATTCGCGCATCTGCTGCCGCCGCTGTCGCACTTCATTGACGGGAATTTCGTCGTTGGCACTGGCGAGACGGTTCCGGACTCGTATCCGGCGACCGGTGAGGCGATTGCCGAAATCCGCTGGGCGACCGATGCCGAGATCGATGCCGCTGTTGCGGCGGCCAAGGTGGGTTTCGAGGTCTGGCGCAAGACACCGCCGCGCGAGCGCGCCCGCGTTCTGGCGCGGACAGCGGCGATCCTGCGCGAGCGAAACGACGAACTCGCCCGGCTCGAGACGCTCGATACCGGCAAGGCAATCCAGGAGACGCTGGTCACCGACGTGGTTTCGGCGGCAGACTGCCTCGAATATTTCGCCGCCCAGGCTGCAACGTTGACGGGCGAGCATGTCGGATTTTCCGGCGCGGAGGGCGATTGGGGTTACACCGCCCGCGAGCCGCTCGGGGTCTGCGTCGGCATCGCCGCGTGGAATTACCCGTTGCAGATTGCCGCCTGGAAATCGGCCCCGGCGCTCGCCTGCGGCAACGCCTTCATCCTGAAGCCCGCCGAACTGACGCCGCTGTCGGCGTTGCGGCTTGCCGAAGCCTATCGCGAAGCGGGACTGCCGAACGGCGTATTCAATGTCGTCCAGGGCGACGGCAGTGTCGGTGCGCGACTGGTCGCGCATCCGGGAATCGCCAAGGTGTCGTTGACCGGCGAGACGCGCACCGGCGCCAAGGTGCTTGCCGGCGCCGCTGCCGGCATCAAGCGCGTGACGCTCGAACTCGGCGGCAAGTCGCCACTGATCGTGTTCGATGACGCCGATCTCGATGCGGCCGTCGGCGGGGCAATGCTCGCCAATTTCTATTCGACCGGCCAGGTCTGCTCCAACGGCACCCGCGTCTTCGTCGCCGAGAACGTGTTCGAGCCTTTCGCCGAAAAGCTCGTCGCGCGCACCGAGCGCATCACGATCGGCGATCCGTTCGATCCGAAAACGCAAATGGGGCCGCTGGTCTCGCGCGAGCACTTCAAAAAGGTCACGGCCTATTACCGCGCCGCTTCCGCGCAAGGCGAATGTCTGTTCGACAGCGGGTCTCCGAATGTGCAGGGCTTCGAGGGCGGCAACTGGGTCGGTCCTGCCATCTACCGGCCGAGGGACGACAACCAGCCGATCGCGCGCGAGGAAATCTTCGGACCGCTGATGTCGGTTTTTACTTTCCACGACGAGGACGAGGTCGTAGCGCGCGCCAACGATACGCCCTATGGCCTCGCCGCAGGCGTCTTTACCCGCGACCTCGCCCGCGCTCACCGCGTGACCGGCCGCCTGCAAGCCGGCACCTGCTGGATCAATCACTTCAACGTCACGCCCGTCGAACTGCCGTTCGGCGGCCACAAGCAATCCGGCATCGGCCGGGAGAACGGGCGCTGGGCGCTCGAGGCCTATTCGCAGGTCAAGAGCGTCTATGTCGCCATGGGCCGGTTCGAGGCGCCGTATTGAGGTGACAAAATGACCGGCGGCAATATCCCTCAGACACTCTCGGCCGACTACGTGGTCGTCGGTGCAGGCTCCG
>Ga0214472_10003820_pt1 | contig 15884 bp, 10 predicted proteins | sample RVTome_6_FD_207662 | JGI IMG/M metagenome (GOLD analysis project Ga0214472, IMG submission 207662) | Soil microbial communities from uranium-contaminated site in the Upper Colorado River Basin, Wyoming, United States - RVT140D175 | ecosystem: Environmental > Terrestrial > Soil > Contaminated >... | reverse complement strand
CCGACGAGAAGGTCTGGAACCACCTGAAGCACCAGGAACTGAGCAGCCATCAAGCCAAAAACAAGAACGAATTAACACAGCTTGCTCGCCGCAAACTACAATCCATGTCGAAGCGACCAAAACTGATGCGCGGCATCTTCTTTCGATGTTGCATCGCAGAATTATTCAACTAGCCAATGGGACATTTTTTTCCGAACGGGCCATACTCGACTCTTCTCACCGGTGGTTAGAAGAATCGTTCGCCGGCGAGTTGCAGGAGCGCCTGGTCCCAAACGTTTGCCCTGGCATTTGCCGTCGGCAAATGTCCGCGCGAGCTGCGCGGCAGTCGGGTGAATGACAGGCGTTGCTCGCGCAACGCGCTGTGGAGTTCCGCGCCGCGAATAGCCGCGAAGCGCGACCGGCGCAAAGCGGGTTCGTTGATTTCCGCCGGCCGCGAAGCGACGAAGCGATCAACCAACGTCGCTCGTAGCGTCCCAGTCGCTTGCAGGGCAACCGGCGCCGCCATCGCGCCGAAGTTGTTTCGCACGGCGTTCAAATCGTCGATGTTGACCACGCCGTCGCCGTTGGTGTCCCCCTCGACTCCGACTCCGACGTTGCCGAAGTTGTTGCGCACGGCGTTCAGGTCGTCGATGTTCACCCGGCCGTCTCCGTTGGCGTCGCCGGGCAGCCGGTCCACGTCAGCGGCGCCGGGCGATCCACCAGGCAAATGGCTCGCGCGCCAACTGGCCTGCAGGTTCCAAACGGCCGGATCGGCTTCCAGATCGACGATGACCAGCGAGTGGCCGCCGCCGTCGGTCTCGGGGAACCAGGCGTCGTCGTAAGCGAAATCCAGGATCGACGTGCCGAAGTTGTCTTCCAGCTTGATCCGCTCGCCGCCGTTGCTTAGTTGGCCGGTGAACTGACCGGCAATGGGACGTCCCGCCCCGTAGCGGCTCTCGAAGGCCTGCTGATTGCTGACCAGCAGGACGTAAGCGCCGGGGTCCAGGCTGTTGATTGCCGCCCCGGCGAAATCGAATTGCACGCCGTCGCTCAAGCGGAGATTGCTCAGGTCGATCGTGCCGGCGCCGATGTTGACCAACTCGATGTACTCGAAGTCGCCGTTGACATATACGCTGCCCGGCAGCGGATCGGCCGGATGATACATCAATTCGCTGATCCGCACCGGCGGCGAATCGACAATAAAGGTCGCCTCCACCAGCGGACTCCATTGGCGGCGATTTGTCGCGCGGGCGCGCACCGTGGTGCTGGTGTTCAAGGCGAACGGCGCGACAAATTCGATTGCGCCGGGCGACAACTCCGATCCGCTGGCGATGCCGCCTAATACTTCCGGCAAGATCAGGAAATCGCTGCTGCTGGCTCCGGCGTTCAGCCCGTGGATGGCCAGCAGGTTTTCGCCCGGCTGCAACAAGTGGAGAAACTCCGTGATGTCGATGTCTTCAAACACGACGGCGCTGCTGTCGGAATGCGATGATGTGGCGCCTGCGTTCCATCCCAATAGGGCCGGATCATTCCGCCCGGCGACGCGCTCGCCGTTGAGATAGGCGACGAACCCGTCGTCATACTTCATGCGCAGGGTCAGGGTGTCAAACGTTGACGGATCGTCCACATTGAACGGCACGCGCATGTAGGCGGTGGCGTTGTTGCCGAACATCGCGGCTTCCACGTCGATGCCGATCAGCGTCTCGTAGCCCAAGGTGCGCTCGTATCCCACGCCGCCGGGTCCGCTGGCCCATGCGCTGTCGTCAAAGCCGGGCATTCGCCAGGCGTCGCCCAATGAACCGTCCATGGGAACCAGCGCCGTCGCCGGGGCGAACTCCGGCAGCAGCGTGGTTTGATCAACCGTGATCTCCCCGCCCAGCGGGTCCGAACCGTCCAGGGTGTAATAAATCGTGCCCGTACCGCTGAGCGAAACCTCGAAACCGGCCGGCACGTTGCCGCCGTGCTGATTGAATTGGGGCGCCGCCTGGTTGGGAAACAGTCCCAGCGAGCGATACTGGCCGACGACGATATCGCTGCGGAAGGGGAAGTAGGTGTTCATCAGCCGTTGTTGTTCCGGCAGCCAGTGCGAATCGCGGGCGTACAAGTCGCAGCCGCAATTGCGCTGATGCACGTCACGGCGGTAATCGCCCCAGCGAGCACTTTCGGCGACGATGGCCAATTGCAGTTCGTCGACGCGATTCTGCCAACGGGCGGCCGCCGCTTCGGGCGTCAATGCTCCGCCGTTGAAAAAGTGCTTCTGTATCCGATCCCCGAAGCGAAGGACGAATTCCGGTATCGCCAGCAGGTCGTTGAGGATGCCCGGTGGATCGGCCGTGCCGCCGGGTCCGCCCTCGTTGACGCCTTCCAAGACGCGCTCGCCGTCCCAGCTATAGAATCGCCAGGGAGCGTTGTTCGGACCGCCACCGGCGGCTCGCCAATTGCCGTCTTGCTTCAGGTCGTTATTGCTGGCGAAGCGCTGGATGATGGTGAAGTCGATGTAATTGTCGACGTCCAACACCTGTTGGATGGCTGCCCAGTCGCCGCGGGCGAGGACGTTTTTCATCGCGTTGTAGGACGTCAGGTCGCCGTCGACGACTGAGCCGCCGTTGGTGGCGTCGTAATCTTGTTCGGAGCCGCCGAAATACTCCGAATAGTGCGAGGCTTCCGGCCGCTCGTGTATGTTGTAGACACCCCAATAAAGGCCGTTGATGTACAAATGAACGTACGACCCTCGCCCGGCGTCGATCTGCCCCATGTCCAACAGCGAATCCCGCATCCACTGGTCGCGAATCATCGTGCCTCGCGGCCTCTGGGAGTCGCTCCAGTGAATCCACGAGTTGTTGTACATCGCCCGCAGGTGGATGCCGTCGAAGCTGTTGACCGGCGAATCCTCGAACAGCGGGTAATCGAGCATCCCCGGCCCGTAGATGTCGCGGAATCGCAGGCTCATCGAATGCTTCGGGCTGTTATTCGGCTGCCGGCTGGCGCCCCCCTGGATCTTCAATCCGGCGTCGATCTGGAATCCGGTGCTGCCGTCAGGCAGAATCAATTCGGCCGATGCCGGTTTTTCCAGTGAATTGTTGGTCGTATTGGAATACAGCCCGCTGCTGCCGAACATGTCGCCCGTGTTCAACACGACGGACAATGTCGGAATCGCCCGCAGTCCGTCCAGCAGATCTTGCTGGTAGGCGGGCGCATCGACGATCTCCGGATCCATCCCGTAGTCCACTGCGGGCGCTCCACCCCAGGTTGTCGGAAAACCCGCCGGGCGGTCGGGCTGCCGAACCACGTCCTCGAGGAAGATATAGGTTTGCGTATCGACGTTGGTCGGCAGGAAGTTGTCCTTCGTGGCCACAGCCCGCAGCGCCGAGGTCGTGTTGATGGTAATGGGGCCGGTGTACAGCCGGGAGCGTCCGTTCGGCGTGCTGCCGTCAAGCGTATAGCGAATCTCCGCGCCGGCGGTAAGCGTCGAGATCTCCACGTCCAGCGGCGCGTCGAAAAAACCACGATCGACGCTGAACTGCGTGTCCGCCACGATGCCCTCGAACGTGCGGCTCAGTTCGTTGGCTGCGCCGGGCGTGGGAACGGCAAAGTACCACGTCTGTGCCAGATTGCCCTCATCCACTCCGTACGAAACATCGACCGCTTGCGCGGGAAACGCCGGGACAAAGTCGTCGGCCACCGTCAGGCCGTCGGGCATGACCAACGCGAGGTATTCGCCGCCGCCGCTCAACTGAAAACTGGCGTGCAACGGGGCGCCGGCGACCGCCCGGTCCTTGCCCGAAGCAAACACAAGCAGGTACCCGCCGGCGCCTACGTCGACGGCCGGCAATTGCCACTTCGTCAGATTGGACGCTTCATCCGTCAGATACCAGCCGTCGGTGCTGATCGCCGCGTCGCCCGGGTTGTGTAGCTCCAGCCAGTCGGAAGATTCGCCATCTTCGTCATTTAGCGTGTTGTCGTTTCGCGCCAACAATTCAGAGATCACCAAGTCGCCGGCCAGCAGTTGGCGGAACTCCAGAGGTTCATGCCGCAGTTGGCGTGATGTGCGCCGTGGTTTTCTCTTACGTCTGGCTGTTGACATCGATAGTTTCCCCGTGAACCGAATCAAGGCGCGCGGGCCGATCGCCAGATCGCGTCGACCTCGGATCATGCCGATCGCCGCTGTGTTCCGCCCGACCGAAGCGGCGACCGCCGGCTCAATGGCGTGCTGTCCGATTCTGAGGGTGGAGACGTTTATACGTCCGCCGCGCAACTATTAGAATACTCAGATGTTCCAATGACGCAAGCATTTGGGGGAGCGACCCCTTCCGGAAGGGGGCAGCCGCAAGGCGCTCGCGGCAGCGAGGCTTTTGTTCCCCAATTGACGCCGCCCGGTCGTCCGCCACGGCCCGATGGCAATGAACAGCGGGAACGCGACGCCGGCGGAATACAGGCCCACCCCCAGGCAACGCAGTGGCACGCGGGACCAGTCACCCGTCAATTCACCGGAAACCGCGGCCGCAGCGGTCGTCAAAGCGGCAATCAACGTGGCAACAAAACACACCGCCGCGGTACGGGATACAACGTCGCCCAGCGCCAGCCGCGACTTGATCTTTAGCAGCAGATAGGCCGCCACGGCGAACGCCGCTGCTCCGGCGCCGACGAGACCGGGCGAGATTAGATCGGCCGCCAGACCGATCAGTGCCGCCACGTAAACGGCGTACGACTTACCGCGACAAAGCACCCAGGCAACGGCCGTCACCGCCAATAAATCGGGACCGATGGGGCCGATCGCCCACGCCGGCGCAATGACCGTCTGCACGACGGTCACCACGTACACGACGATAAACAGCAGGACGAGTTCGATCATGGCGCGTTGCCAGCCAGGCGGCCGGGATTCAGCCGCGCGCGGAGCACGGCCACGGTTTGCGGGAATCCGGGCCCGGAGCGGGGCTGCATCCAGATTTCCCAATGGGCGTTGTCATCGGCAACCTCGACCCGCGTGACGGCGCCATAGATGAGTGGTTCGGTAAGGATGCCCCCTTCGTCGGCCGCATACACGACGTCGCCCGTGGACACCGGCGCGGTTGTGGCGACATGGCGTATCCGACAAAGTTCTTCGCCGACGCCTTCCAAGATTCCCCGCGGAGACGACGCGGTCGGCGATTGGTTCTCCGCGGCCAACAGCACAACGTCCCGGTAACCCGGCTGCGTGACGCGCTTGAGCGTGCTGGTGCCGGCTGCCGATTGGTCAATGCGGCCCACGATATGGCGTCCGGCCAGCACGAGGTCGCCCGCGGCGACGTTGGCATTGCGTCCCTCGTCCAACAACGGCGACCCGCTGACGACCAGCGCATCCTGTTGAATGCCGTGATCCTGGCCAATGTCGATGATCTCCCGCTCGGCCAAAAACGCGCGGGCCTGCCGGCCCAGTACGCGGGCTTCGACCAACTCGGCCAACAGCAACGGCGAGGACTTGGTCGCCAGCAGTTCGGATGCGTCCGAAGCCGTCGCCCTGCGTCGCGCCTCGTCCAGAACATCGGCAAGTTGCTGGTTGCTCAAGCGCAATCGTTTGATCTCATCGCGTGCCTTGGCCAGTTTATCAGTCGACGCGAACGCTCCGCTCAACTTGGATGACCAAGCGGTGATTTCACGGCGGCCCACATCGGCCACGCGCTGCCCCGGCGCCAGCGCCACGTCGGCGGCTAAGCGCGAGCGCGCGGCTAGTGATGGAAACATCATCAGCGCAAGCGCGACCATGACGGACACGGCCAGTGAACCGCCGGGCGAGGTAAATCGTCCGCAGACTTTGTGGACGTCAAACATCGTCGTCACCCGCTTCCAGCGTGCCGCGCCAATCGGCCAGATGTTCCAGGCAGATTTGCGCGCCCTTGGCCACGGCCGACTGCGGATCGGGCGCCACGCGCACGGGCAAGCCGGTTTGTTCGGCCAGGAAGCGGTCGATGCCACGGACCAGTGCGCCGCCGCCGACCAGCACCATGCCCTGCTGGACCAGGTCGGCCACCAGGTCCGGACTGGTGCGATCGACGACCGCTTTAACCGCGTCGACGATCTGTTCCAACGGATCGGCCAGTGCCAGTCGGATTTCCTCGCTGGTCACGGTCGCCCTGCGCGGCAGGCCGCTCGCGCGGTCGATGCCGCGGACCTCGTCGACCAGTTCATCATCCAGCGGGAAGGCGCTGCCGATGTCGATCCGCAGCCGCTCGGCTGTCGCTTGCCCGACGCTCAGGCTGTAGTGACGCAGCAGATAATCGGCAATCGCCTGATCCATGCTGTCGCCGCCGGTGCGCACCGATTGGCTGGCCACGATGTCGGCCAAGCTCAACACGGCCGCTTCGGTGGTTCCGCCGCCGATGTCGCAGACCATGCTGGCCAGCGGTTCGGCCACCGGCAGCCCGACGCCGATGGCGGCCGCCCGGGCCTCGTGGACCAGGAACACTTGCCGCGCTCCGGCGCGATGCGCGGTGTTGTAGACGGCCTGTTTTTCAACCGGCGTGATTGATCCCGGCACGGCCACCAGCACGCGCGGCCCGACGCCCAGGTGGCGCCGCCGCGTCTTGTTCAAAAAGTAGCGGAGCATGGCTTCGCAAAGCGTGAAATCCGCGATCACGCCGGCGCGCAGCGGCCGCACGGCGGAGATGGAATCGGGAGTGCGGCCCAGCATCTGTTTGGCCAGGTGCCCTACGGCGGCGCCACCGGAGAGGACGCGGTTGGTGCCGTTTTCCACGGCCACGACAGACGGCTCGTTGACCAGCAGCCCCTCGCCCGCGGCGCTAATGAGCGTGTTGGCGGTGCCCAGATCAATGGCCAGATCGGCGCCGGCCAGCAGATGAAACAGTCGATTGAGCATCCTTGCTCGCGATCTGTGGAGGATTGCTTAGATTTCGGACGGCAAAGGCTTGGGCGCCACCGCGCGCATACTTGACGTGTGTTTCCAGTCGTTTGACTCTAGCGGGAATTATTCACCACGGAGGCACGGACTACACGGAGATGTTTCGAGGATTTGTGGTGTTACGACGTTACGTTATTTCGTTTTCAGGTTTGAAATAACAGACTGCAATCGGTCGTACTTCGGACTCCCGCCTCAAGTAATTTTCTCCGTGTTCTCCGTGCCTCCGTGGTGCATTTCCGTATGGATTGCAAGTCAGGGCAAACGCCACGGCCTGTTGCGAATTGGTCGTCCACACGGTGCTGGGCGCTTTTCTGTTTCGGTCCCAGCCGTACTGCGCCATCTCCAGGCACAAAAAGACGATCGCCACCAGGATCGCCACGAGCGACATCAGCAGCATGACGGTAAAGATGTTCGACTTCGGCTTTTCGACGTAAACGCCGCGGCCTGCTTCAGCGGATTCTGGTGGCGACACGGTCTTCGATCTCGATATTGCCTTCAAGGGTTTCGGGGATGATCTGCGCGACGGACTTGTCCGGATCGGTGCGGATCACGCGGATGGCGCCCAAGTATCGGCTGTGGTCCGGCGCGTGGCGGAAGACTTCCAGGCGGTGGCCACGCTGCAAGCCTTCATCGCTGCCGACGGAAATCTCGATCAGTCCGTCTTGCCGCACGGCTTTGACGACGCCGTCAATGCTGGGCGGGACGCCCGACACGTCTTCGAATTCGCTCAAGTCATTGGCGGCCAGCACCGTTTTCATCCGGGCGATCTGTTCGCCCAACTGCACGGCGCGTGACTTGAGCCGGTTCAATTCGCCGGCCACCTGGTGCAACTCGTCGATCCTTTGGACCATCGCGTTGAAGTACGTGTCTCGATCGGTCTCGGCCGTGCGCAATTGGTCTTGCAGGCCGTCGACCTGCGTCCGCAGCTCTTGCAGTGTGACGTGGGCCGCGTTCATCGCCGCCACCGCGTCCTTGCTGTCCTGGGTCAATCCCGCCTCCTTCGCTTCCCAGGCGGCGCGCTCATTGACCAGCAGACGGTTCTCTTCGGAAAGCTTGGCCATCTGCTGGTTCCTGGCGTTCGTCTCCACTTCAATCTGAGTGGTCACCTGGTCGATGAGTGCCTGCAATTCCGCATTCTTGGCGCGGGACTCGGCCAGTTGGTGTTGCACGCCCAAGGGCTTGCCGGGCTGCACTTGATCGGCCGGACGGGTGAGCTCTTCTTTCCAGTTGGTGTGCGTCGAATAGACCATGATCGTCATGGTCATGAACACCAGGCTCATGACGAAGATCAACACGACGAATATCTTGCCGGTCAGATTCATCGAACCTCTCCTAAAACGGCCCCGCTGTTGGGCGCTGCCACGTTGAGACAACGGTAGCGCGTCTGACCCCGGATGTTTGTTCCTTGCGCGAAGGTGCGAGCGTCACCGAGCGGCGTCGCATGCGGCACCGCCCGGTTTCGCTCAACGCTATTCTTGGACACGAGATAGCCAAATGGATTAGTCCTTCGAGTATAACCTTCGAGGCGAACAAAAGTCAATCTACAGCGTTTCAAATTGGGCAAGGTGGGCTGCCAAGATGCTTCGCCGACTTCAGCGATCTGGCGGTCCCAACATCTACCGAAATCAAGACGTGGGCGTGGATTCGGACCGATCCGTGCCTCCGCACACGCCAACCCGCTTGCGGAGATGATAGCCGATCACCGCCAGACCGACACACGCCGCTAGACAGCCGCCCGCGGGCCAATCGCCCCAGTGCAAATACTGGCTTCGGCGGCGGTCCAGTCCGATTTCGGCCACGATCGTGCCGGTGTCACGTCGCGGGCCCTGCCGTAGAATCCGGCCGTTGCCGTCGATCCAGGCGGAAAACCCCGTGTTGGCGGCGATCACCAGCGGCTTGCGGCACTCGACGGCCCGGAACACACCGCAGATGAGGTGCAAATCCAACGCGCTGGATCCCCAGAACCAACCGTCGTTGGTCAGATTGACCAACACGTCCGGTTCCCGCCCGGCGGCGGCCAACTGGTTGATCTGCCTGCGAATCAGGTGCGGGACGACCGTTTCATAACAGATGCTGGGCGCCAACAGTGCCCCGTCGACCTCGATCGCCACCGCCTGGCGTCCAGCCGTCAGACCGCGCGAAAGCGGCGTCAAGCGATACAGCCAAGGAAACAGGTCACCCAGTGGGATGTACTCGCCGAACATCACCGGGTGCATCTTGTCGTAACGCTCGAGCAATTGCCCGTCGGACGCCACGTGCAAAGCCGAGTTGTAGTGAACCGCCGTATCCGGGCCGAAATCGATCGTATCGATCCCCAACAACAGCGGCGTGTTCAGCGCTTCGGCCAAAAGACGGATGTTGTCTCGGCTGCGCCGAGCGTGTTCGCTCAGATCCGCCAGCGTCCAGTCGTCATCGGCGGAGGGACGCGCGTCGCTGCTGTAGATGATCAGCGGCTCGCGGAACATGGTTTCCGGCCACACAATCAGGTCCAGGCCGTCACGGCCCCGCCGCGCGTCGAACGACAACTCGACATACTGCGCATGGACGCGCTGGCGCTTCTCCGGATCGGCCTTCATTTCCGTATCGATCGAACCTTGGATGAGCGCGATGGTCGGACCGGGCCGCGTCGTATGGTCGGCGCGCAGGTGTCCGTAGAGCAGTACCGCGGCGAGCAGCAATGCCACGGGTATCAGGGGGCGCGCGGTCCAGCCGTGCGACTCGGTTCTGATCGTCCGCGCCAGGCCGGCGGCGACGAACATCACGACGAAACCGACGCCGTACGCCCCGGTCAGATCAGCAATCTGGATCAGCTCGATCCACCGGTATTGAGTATGCCCCAGGCTGGCCATCGTGAAACCTGTCAACAGATGCCCGCGGGCCAACTCCAGACCGGTCCATACAACGGGTGCGGCCAGCAGCAGCGGAACACGCAATTGATGCACCGCAACTCGCGTCAGCCCCACGAAGACGGGCAAATAGAACGCCAGGTAAAACGACAGGGCGCCCCAACCCAAGCTGGTTGCCACGTGAGGCAGCCGCAACCAGTGAAGCGCTGCCATCCAGAACCCGAACCCGGCCGCCCACAACTGAACGTACGGCCGGCGGCCGGGCAATTGCTTCCGCCGAGCCAGCAACAACCAGGGAATCGGCGCCGCCCACGCCAGCGGCGCCAGCGCCATCGGCGGCAGCGCCAGCCAGAGCAACAGGCTGCCGGTCATCGCCCAAACGAGCGCGGTCCAACGCGCATTTTCGAAGCGGTTCGGGGCCACCGCGTCTCCCTCGACCGATGGTTTTCCCTGGGTCGTGCGCCGCCGCGGAGTCTTCGCTTGGCGATTGTCTTGCGTGAGAGCCATCGACGCCAGCCTACGTGGAAACGACCAACTTGGACAGTCGGGTTTGTAACCTCCGTCGGGCGCCGGTCAGTCGAAGCGCACGACGTCCACCGTTGCGCCGGCCGCATGACGCCGATCCCCGGCGGCAAACCGGATCAAGGCGTTGGCCGCCGCCAGGCCGCGAAGATCGGCCGATCCGAGCCAGCGGAGCGGTTCGACGATTGTCCCGTTTTCGGCGGCCTGCAACCGGCCGGGATGATAAGTTGGACGGTCGCCGCGATGTTGAAAATCGGCGGCAAGCAGCGCGGTTTCGCAGCGCGCTCCCACGTCGCTCCGGCCACACATCTTGGCGATCGCCGGCCGCACGAACAGCTCGCAGCAAACCAGGCTGCTGACGGGATTGCCGGGCAGTCCGAACACCAGCTTATCGACCGGATCGGCTGGCAACACTCCGAACCACAACGGCTTGCCCGGCTTCAAACGCACCTTGTGAAAAACTTGCTGAACGCCCGCTTCGGCCAGCACTTCGGGAACCAGATCCAGCACCCCGGCCGACACGCCGCCGGAGAGGATCAAGATTTCGGATTCCAGTCCCCGACGGACCAACTCAGTGAGTTGCCGACGGTCGTCACGGCCGATTCCCAGGTCGAGGGGAATCCCCCCTGCCCGGGCGACGGCGGCCAACAACATGGGGCCGTTGCTGTTGCGGATCTGACCGGCGCCGGGCATCTGGCTGGCGGGCACCAGTTCGTCGCCGGTGGCCAACACGGCGACGCGCGGCGGGGCGAAGACGTCGACTTGAGAAGCGCCGATTTCGGCCAGCAGCCCGATCTCGACCGGGCCGATTCTCGTGCCTTGGCACAATATGGTTTCACCGCGGCGTATGACCGTGGCGCGGGGCATGACGTTTTGTCCTGCTCGCGGCGGCGCGTCGTCGATGATGACGAGGCCCAGCGGGTTGTCGGCGGTCGCCACCACCGCCGTCCGTTCGATCATCACCACCGCGTCGGCGCCGGCCGGCAGCGGCGCGCCGGTCATGATCCGCGTGGCTTGTCCGCTGGACAGCCCATGGGCTGGCACGTCTCCGGCGGTGACCTCTTCGAGAATTGCCAACTGGGCATGACCGTCGGCCAGATCTTGTGACCAGACGGCGTAGCCATCGACCATCGCCTTGTCGTACGGGGGCGAATCGACGTCGCTCTGGACGTCGGCGGCCAACACCCGCCCGGCAGCCTGCGACAAGTCGACGCGCACCGCCGCGTTGCGCCGCGCGCAGCGCAAGACGTGTGACAGCGCTTCGTCGACGGTGATCATCGTCGCCCGACGGGTTCAATATATTTTTTCTATCGCCGCGCCCACGACTCCGGCGCGACCTCGTTAGCGCCATTCAATCGCAGACGACCAGATCGCGTCAACCGGCCGGACGTCGACAAACGACGCAAAACATGCCGGAGACGTTCACACCGATCCAAGCGGCCTGTTGAAAAAGTCGCACAACGGGTGCCACTGCCGGCTTGTCCAGGAGTGTTTCCCGCGGAAATGTCGGCACTGCTGGACAAGCCAACAGTGGCACCCGCCCTTTTCAACCGGCTGCTAACCACCAACTACCGTCTCCGCGTCCTCTGCGCCCCTGCGTGAGGCTATCGCGTCCAACTCGCCGGACATCACTGCGAGGCTCCGAAAACCTTGTCGGCGGCGTTGCCCCCGGAACGCACATAGGCGATCAGGTCGAGCACCTCTTCAGTCGTCAGCACGTTGATCAGTCCGACCGGCATTTCCGATAGACTGGAAAACTCGCGGCTTTCGATCGCTGTTTTTTCCACGTTCGTCAACTCCCGCGCGTAAGGATGGGTGCGCACGCGCACTTGCCGGTCGTCCTCGTCGATCACGCGGCCGCCTATCAGCTCGCCGTCGACGGTGGCGATGACGGTGTTGCGGTATTGATCGGAGATCACCTTCGAAGGTTCGAGAATCGACTCCAGCAGGTCGCGGGCGCTGAAGCGGTTGCCCACGCCGGTCAGGTCGGGACCGGTTGCGCCGCCTTCGCCCTGAAAACGGTGGCATTTGTCGCATTGGGCGGCGCGATAGGCGTCCCGCCCTCCGTCCAACGAGCGGCCGTTTTCCGCGCTGCCCAACAGCGGCAGCAGGTCGGACATCTGCCAATTGTGGACGAACTGCCGGGTGGTCACCAATTCGACCACTTCCACGGTGCGGTCCCCCTCGATCACGTCCGCCAGCGCCGTGCGCTCTTCGTCGGTCAGCTTGTCGACGGCGTCCTGACGAATCTGCTGCAAGAACCGCACAAAGCTGTTTCCGCCACGGTATTTGTTTTCGGCCAATTGCAGCCAACTGAAATAAGCCTGGCGCTGGTCGTCAGTCCATCCGTGGCGGACGTTGCGCAGCAGAAAGGCGTAAAACATCTGCTCCTGCTGCGTCTGCGCGGCCCGCAGCAACTCGATGGCGCGGTCGACCACGCCGGGCGCCTCCAGGTAAACCAGCACACGGCACAATTCGCGGTTGGCAAATTCACTTTCACCGGGAAACAGTGGATTCAACTGCGAAATGACCTGCGTCCGTTCCGTTGCGGTTGGTCGTCCGAGGCGGATGAACGCCAAGCCGTACGCCCGCAACGCCGCGAGCAACTGCTGTTCGGTCATCCGCACCAGCGGCAACTGGTTCAGCCGCTCGAGGACCGGCCCGCGCAGGGTTTCATCTCCGCAGCGCGCCAGCGCCAACATGGCTTGGATTATCGCAGTCGTGCGTGTCTCGGCCAGCGCTCGGTCCTTCCAGAGGGATAAATCCTGCCGTTCGACCGCCACGCGGGCGGCGTAGCGGATCGTGCGATCGGCGTGGTTCAAATGAGGCCAGGCCGTTTCGACGGCGCTGGCGTCCCGCCGGCCATGCAGCGACTCCAGCTTGCGTCGCAATGCGCGGGCTTCGGCTGCTTCGGCGTCTTCAATCGGACCGACCGGCGTGGTGTCCTCTGGGCCGACGTAACGCACGCGGTACAGACCGGACTGCGTCCGGCGTCCGCCGATGGTGAAGTACATCGCCCCGTCGTGGTTGATCACGACGTCGGTCAGCGGCAGGGGCCGCCCGGCGACGAACACTTCAAAGTCGGCCGTGTAGCTGGCGCCCCCGGGTTTCATGTGCACGGCGTAGAGCTTTCCGTAAGTCCAGTCGCAGATGTAAAACGCCCGCTGGTACTTGGCCGGAAATCGGGCGCCGGCACCAAACTCGACGCCCGTCGGCGAGCCCAACCCGATGTCGACCACCGCCCCCAGGCTGTCGGGAAAATAGTCGGGCCACTTGCCGGTGCCGTAGCGCCAGCCGAACTCGGCGGCGCTGGTGGCGTGGTTGACCCGCGTGGGCCGGTACCAGGGGGCGCCGGTGTCCCATTCCATGTCGGCGTCGTAGGCGAACATCTCGCCGTCGCCGTTGAAGGCGAAGTCGTACGCATTGCGAAAGCCGGCGCAGAACAGTTCCCAGGTGCGGCCGTCGGCGTCGGTGCGGGCGATCCAGCCGCCGGGGGCCATGATGCCGGTGGCGTGTCCGCCGCCGTCGGGGTTGCGCGGCAACAGCAGGTCCTCGGCCCAATTGCGGTGCGGCGAATCGAAGGCGATCGGATCGGGGATCTTGGTGTGATTGCCGGAGATCACGTACAAGTTGCCGTCGGGTCCCAGCCGGATGGCGTGCGGGCCGTGTTCGCCGCCGCCGTTGATCTTCTTCAAGAGCCGCACGTCGTCCAACTCGCCGTCGCCGTCGGTGTCGCGCACCCGGTAGAAGCCGCTGCCCGAGGCGGCGTCGCCGTTGACCATCACGTACAAACTGTCAAAGGCCCACAGCAATCCCTGGGCGTCGCCGATCGGCAAATCCAGCTTTTCCACTTCCGTGGCGTCAGCGCTGTCTCCCGGCGTGACGCGGTAAAGGCCTCCGTACTGATCGGAAACGATCAACCGGCCCTGGGGATCGGGCGTCATCGAAACCCAGGAGCCCTGCGTGTTTTTGGGAACTGAGTACAGCAACTCCACTTGAAACCCGTCAGGCGCGGTAATGGCGTCCGGCGTGGTGGCCAGCACTTCCGGCGGCCGCGCGTCGTCCAGAGCCAGCATGCCCCAGGGAGCGACGCCGAGCCGGCCGAAGCTGCGCGCCCCGTCCCAATCGCCGTCGGCGAATTCGGCCCGGCGCCATCCACGCGTGCGACGGGCGGACACTTTCCAGGATGTGTCGGTAACGACCGTCAACGACTTGCCGTCTTCTTGTTCGACGCTCAATCGCGCCAGCAGCGCCGCGATGCTGCCTTCGTTGGTGCCTTGGACGGCAATCACGTTGTCGCCCTGTTTGAGTTGATCGGTCACGTCAGCCCGGACCGGCACGTTCCAATCATCGTGCTCCAAGACCGGTTTCCCGTTCACAAAGACCGTCATGGCGTTGTCGCACGTGGCGGTCAGCACCGCGCTTCCCACTTTGCCGTCGATCTGAAACGTCTTGCGAAAGTAGACCGTCTGATTGCCCTGCGGCTCACCCGGCAGCCAGATCCACTCGGGGGCCTCCGCCGCTTGACAGACGGCCGCACAGGCGGCGAAATGCAAACCACACATCGCAGAGATTAGCAACAAAAGTTTTGACGTCCGACGAGCAATATTCATGTTCGACTTGTTCCGGAGGAATTTGGGGAAAAACCAACGCGGCGGGATTTCGCGTCCGAATCACGGACGCCTGTGGAGGGCGTTCCGCATTTCAGCAGAATAGTCGCAATGCCGCGGTTGTGCAATGTTTGCACGGGACGGTCGGTCGGCAGCATTCCCTGAGCACGTTGCAAGAACTGCTTGCCTAACGCGCGGCGGGTGGTTTACGTTGATAGGCACTTTGGGCGTGAATCATCGCTGAGAACAGACGGCCGGTCATGCGTCTATTGCTCTTGCAAGCCCGCGATGCGGACGACCCGATGCGGGAAAACGAGATTGCGGCGTTTGCCCGCGTCATCGGCTGCCCAGTCGACGGGATTTCGGTGTTGGACGTGCTGACCGAAGAGATTACCGCGGCGCGGCTGGCTGAAACCGACGTGGTGTTGATCGGCGGCAGCGGGCATTACTCGGCCTGTGGGGGCGAACCGTGGCTGGCGCGCACGTTGGACGGCCTGCGGCTGATCCACCAGCGGCACCAGCCGATGTTCGCCTCCTGCTGGGGATTTCAGGCCCTGGCCCGCGCGCTGGGCGGTCAGGTGCGCAATGACCGCCGGCGGGCCGAAGTCGGCACGCATCCGCTGCAATTGACCGACGCCGGGCGGGCTGACCCGCTGTTCGGCCGGCTGCCCGATCCGTTTATCGCGCAGATGGGCCACGAAGATCACGTCATCACCCTGCCGCCGGACGCGGTGCATCTGGCGGCCAGCGAAAACGTGCCCCATCAGGCGTACACGTTCGCGGATCGGCCGATCTACGCCACACAGTTCCACGCGGAACTGAGCGCGGACGATCTGCGCAAACGCATCCGCAGTTATCCGGAATACCTGAAGCTGCTGACCGGCCTGACGTTCGAAGAGTTCTGTGAACAAACCCAGGAGACGCCCGAGTGCGCCCAGTTGGTGCCGCGTTTTTTGTCGCTGTTGGAGACCGGCGCGTTGCCCGGTTAGGGCTCCGCGAACACAGTCGTCGACGCTGTGGCCGTGACGGCCC
>Ga0214472_10003816_pt1 | contig 15899 bp, 17 predicted proteins | sample RVTome_6_FD_207662 | JGI IMG/M metagenome (GOLD analysis project Ga0214472, IMG submission 207662) | Soil microbial communities from uranium-contaminated site in the Upper Colorado River Basin, Wyoming, United States - RVT140D175 | ecosystem: Environmental > Terrestrial > Soil > Contaminated >... | reverse complement strand
TCAGCGCGCTGCTCACGCCGCAGATGCGCGTGGAGATCGAGGCCTACGCGGTGCTGGACACCTAGGGAAACTCTGCACAAGCAGAGATTCCCTAGCCCTCGAAGATCAGGTACGCGCGCGCCTCGATGCTCTCGCGCGGCGGCGCCTGCGGATCCTGCTGCGGCAGTGCGAACGCGCCATGCGGTGTGAAGCGTGCGCGGCCGTCGTCCACGCTGTCCCAGCCCTTGATCAGCGTGATCTCGTCGCGCGTCATCTGCGGCACCCAGTACCAGCGCTGCCCCGCCCCCCACGCCACCTGGTAGATCTCGCCGACGCGGTCGGGAAACACCTGGTCGGTCGCGACCAGTTCGCCGGGCGCGATGCTGGCGGCATCGCCGAGCGCCAGCGGCGTGCGCTGCACCGGGCCGTGGATCGGGCGCCAGACGTTGACCTGCACGATGCGCCCGCCGCCGCCGAGCACGCGATCCACGGTGTGCGCACCGAGCGCGTCACGGGCACGCTTCGGTCCTGACGCGACCGTGTAATCGACGTGCACGCGGCTCGCCGGGCCGCGCGCTCCGTCGGGATTGTGCGCACCGTGCGGCGCGTCGGAGCGACGCGTGAAGTCGAAAACGCCGACGCGGTCCGCGCCGGTCAGCTCGCGCAGCAGCGCCTCGAGCTCGCAGCGGTACACGCTGTCCACCGCGCGATCGTCGTCGAGATCGTCGACGGCGCTGACATGGCGGTGCAGCTCGAAACCGGTGCCGTCCAGCGACAGCGAGTCCGCGACCGCGCGCGCATCGTGGATCACGACCTCGCGCCGCTCGGTGGCGAAGTGGATCCGCGGCTCGCCGCCGGTCAGCGCCGCGCTCTCGAAGCGCGGCTTGTGCGCCTGCGGCACGATGAAGGTCAGGTGCGCGACGACGTCGTAGGCCGCGGGGAGGCGATCGGACTGGTTCATGGGCTGGCCTGCAGGGCAGCAGTTCGCACCGCAAAGTTTACCCCGCACCGCCGCGGTGCGGCGCGCGCTGTGCCGGCAGAGGGCGAAGGCAGCCGCCGCGACCTGCGATTTCGCCGGCGCCGCCGCGTCACGCCGTCCAGCGCCGGCGCGCGGTGTAGGCGGCCTCGAAGCGGTCGATCTGTTCGGCGAACGCGGCGGTCAGGCCGATGTCGTCGAGGCCCTCGAGCAGTCGATGCTTGTCGAAGGGATCGATCGCGAACGAGTATGCCTTCTGATCCGGTCCGGTCAGGCTCTGCGCATCGAGATCGATCGCGATCTCGGCGCCCGGGCTGTCGCGAAGCTGGCGGCGCAACGTTTCGCAGTCCGTCGCCGGCAGGCGGATCGGCAGCACCGCGTTGCGGATGCAATTGGAGTAGTGGATGTCGCCGAAGCTCGGTGCGATCACGGCGCGGATGCCGTTCGCGGTGAGCGCGGTCACGGCATTCTCGCGCGAGGAACCGCAGCCCCAGTTGTGATCCGCGACCAGGATCCTGCCGCCGCGGTACGCCGGCCGGTCGAACACGAAATCCTTGCGCGAACCATCGGCGGCAAAGCGCAGGTCGTGGAACAGGAAGCTGTGATAGTCGGGATCGTCGTTGGCGCGGCGCAGGAAGCGCGCCGGGATGATCTGGTCGGTGTCGCAGTTGGCGATGTCGATCGGCACGGCGACAGATGCGAAGGTCTTGAACGGTTCCACGATCAGAGTTGCTCCTGGGCGAGTTCGCGCACGTCGGTGAAGCGGCCGGTGACCGCCGCCGCCGCGGCCATCGCCGGGCTGAGCAGGTGCGTGCGGCTGCCGATGCCCTGACGCCCGCGGAAGTTGCGATTGCTGGTCGACGCGCTGCGCTGCCCGGGCGCCAGCGCATCGCCGTTCAACGCGATGCACATCGAGCAGCCCGGTTCGCGCCACTGCATGCCTGCGTCGATGAAGATCCGGTCCAGACCCTCGGCTTCAGCCTGCTTCTTGACCAGCCCCGAGCCCGGCACGACCAGCGTGCGCACGCGCGCGCGGCGGCCCCTGGCGACCTGCGCCGCCACCCGCATGTCCTCGATGCGGCTGTTGGTGCACGCGCCGATGAACACCGTATCGACCGTGACATCGGTCAGCGCCATGCCCGGCTTCAGGTCCATGTACTCGAGCGCGGACTGCATGTCGGCACGCACCAGCGGATCGGATTCCTCGCGCGGATCGGGGATCACGCCGTTGACCGGAATCGCCCATTGCGGACTGTTACCCCAGGTCACCATCGGCGCGATGGCGTCGCCGTCCAGCGTGACCTCGCGATCGAAGTGCGCATCGTCGTCCGAGCGCAGGCTGCGCCAGTACGCCACCGCCTCGTGCCACGCCTCGCCGCGCGGCGCGTACGGCCGACCGGCGCAGTACGCGATGGTGTGCTCGTCGGGCGCGATGATGCCGGAGCGCGCGCCGGCCTCGATCGTCATGTTGCACACCGTCATGCGGCCTTCCATCGACAACGCATCGATCGCGGAGCCGGCATACTCGATGGCGTGACCGGTGCCGCCGGCGGCCGAAATCTCGCGGATCACGGCGAGGGTCAGATCCTTGCCGCTGACGCCGAAGCCGAGCCGGCCGATGACGTTGATGCGCATCATCTTCGGGCGGCGCAGCCACATCGACTGCGTGACCAGCACATGCTTGACGTCGGTCGAGCCGAGGCCGAAGGCGATGCAGCCGAGCGCACCGTGGGTCGAGGTGTGCGAGTCGCCGCACACCAGCGTGATGCCGGGCAGCGTGATGCCGCGGCCGCGCACGGCCGTTCATTTCCGGCCGCGCGCCGGACCGAGCCCTTCGCACGTGCTTGAGCTGGCGCGCGCCGTCCGGGTTCAGTCGATCAAGGCCTGGTACACCAGTGCGCGCAGCTCGCGGCGGATCGGGTAGCTGGACGAGGGCATGACCTGAGTCAGAAACACAACCACGATGTCCTCGACCGGGTCGACCCAGAACGCGGCCGAGGCGGCGCCGCCCCACGCGTATTCCCCGGGCGAACAGGCGGCCTTGGCACGCGCAGGGTCGAGCACGACCGAGAAGCCCAGCCCGAAGCCGATGCCCTCGTAGCTGGTCTCGCTGTGCACCGGCGTGCCCATCGCGGCCATGTCGGCATTGTCCGGCAGGTGGTTCATCGTCATCAGCTCGACGGTGCGCCGGCCGAGGATGCGCTGCCCGTCGAGCGCGCCCTTGCAGCGCATCGCCTCGGCGAAGCGCAGGTAGTCCGTGGCAGTCGAGACCAGGCCGCCACCGCCCGAGAACAGCGTGACCGGGCGCGCGTGGGAGGCCTGCGCATCGGGCCGCTCCGCGCGTGCCAGCCCGCCGTCCATCGCATCGTAGGTGGCGGCAAAGCGCGCCAGTTGCCCGTCCGTCAGCGCGAAGCCGGTGTCGTGCATGCCCAGCGGCGCGAAGATGCGCTGCTGCAGCACCCGGTCCAGCGGCTCGCCGGCGAGCACCTCGACCAGCCGCCCGAGCACGTCGGTCGCAACGCTGTACTCCCAGCGCGTGCCCGGCTGCCAGCGCAACGGGATCGCGGCCAGCGCCCGCACCGTGTCCGCGAGCGAGCCCTCGTTGCGGCGCGAGAAGTCGATGCCGCGTTCGCGATACAGCGCGCCGACCGGGCTCGCGTTGCGCGAGCCGTAGACCAGCCCGGCGGTGTGCGTCATCAGGTGCCAGATCCGCAGCGGCTGCGCAACGTCCTCGGTGCGCATGCCGGCACCCTCGCCGGCGACCCACACCGGGGTGTGCGCGAACTCGGGCAGGAAACGCGATATGGCGAAGCGCACGCGCTCGAGCGTGAAGCCCGGCTCGGCGGCGATCCCGGCGGAGTACTGAAAGGGTCCGCGAATGTAGCGGTACCCGCCCCGCTCGAAGCTGCGTACCTCGCTCATGCGCGCCATCTCTCAGGTGGCGGTGCGTGCGGGCAAGCATGCCACAGTTCGCCAACGTCGCAGCCCGGCGCAGCTCTCGGCCACCATCTCGCAGGCCACCAAGGAAAAGCTGGACCGGTTCGCCGAGAGCCACGGGTTGAAGAAGAACTTCGTGGTCGAGCAGGCGCTGCTGTGCTCCATGGAGGCCCGGCGCGAGCTGCCCGATGAGGCGCTGGTGCCCGCGCGTGTGGGGGAGCGTCCGCGCGGGCCGCCGCCTTGCAGGCAATCCGCAGGCGCCTTCACGCGCCCGCGGATCGCCTTCCCGACGCAGCGACCGCTCGCAGCTCAGCCCCAGCGCCTGCGCTTGAAGCTCGCGGTCTTCTTGTAGTCATCCATGCTGCCGACCTTGCGCAGGTTCGCCCAGGTCCCCTTGTAGAAGGGCACGATGTTGCGGTCGGTCCACTCGGTGACCACATCCCCGACGATTCCGTTCCAGTAGGCGAAGACCATGAACGTGTGCCCCCGCTTGATATCCGGATCCGGATAGGCCATCGCGAAGGTCGATCCGTAGTCGTTGTACACCTCGACGATATCGCCGGCCTCGATGCCGAGATCCTTCGCATCCGCCGGGTTCAACTCGATCGGCGCCATCGGGTAGCGCTTGCGACGAAACTCCACGTATCGATCATGGTAGGCGGTCTGCCAGATGTGGTTGGCGCGGCCGTTGTTGATCCAGAAGCCGTACTTCTTCTTCTGGGCGGTGACCGGCGCCGGCAACCCATTCCAGGGCGAGGGCAGGAAGTGCGCCTTCCCGTCGCTCGTCGAGAACGCGTAGTCGGCGTAGATCATCGGCGTGCCGACGAGCTTGCCGTTCTTGTACTCCTTGACCGGGAGTTGCACACCATTGTTGCCCATCGCACGCAGCCGGTCGTACGTCACCAGATGACCGGTGGCTCCGCCCTGGCTGTCGATTCCCTCGGGCTTGCGGAATCCGTCGTTGAACGCGTCCTCCTCGGTCTTCCAGTCGAAGCCGGAGAAGCGCTTCGCCATCTCGGCGTTGCCCTCCTTCTCGTACATGTCCTTCATCGTGTTCGCCATCTCGGCCGCGATGAGACAGTCCGGTTTCGCCTCTCCTGGCGGCTCCATGAACCTCTCGGAGAGCCGCATGCGCCGCTCGCCGTTCATGGAGGTCAGGTTCATCTCCCCCGGGTGGGCGGCGGGCAACAACAGGTGGGCGGCATCGTCGAACTTCGTCGGGTACAAGTCGATCACGGTGACGAACAGGCCGCCGCGATTCTCGACGGCGTCGTAGATGACGTCGACGAGATCGTCGGCCGACGCACCCCGCGCCTTCGCGAGCGCCTCCTTGACGACGTTCGAGCGCCGGGGCACCACCTCTCGATACTGCTCCGCGTTGAGCGTGGTCTGGAAAGCGTTGCAGGCCCACACGGTGAGCATCCGGCCATTGCCGTTGATGATCTCCTGGTCGATGTACGGCGCGGGCCGCGGTCCCGGATAGGGCGGACGGGCGTAGCCCTCCTGGTGGCCGCCGAGACGGACCACGCCCGTCCCCCGCCGGCCGACGTTGTGGGTCGCGAGACAGAGATCCACGAGCGCGGACTGGATCCGGTAGTTGTCGTTGCCCCAGATGATGCCCTTCTCGTAGCCGTGCATCGTGCGCGGGCGGTGACCGGATTCCTTGGGCTGGTAGGCCCACTGCGCGGCCTTGCGGATGTCGGCGACGGACACGCCGGTGATCCTGCTCGTCTCCTCGAGGCTCATGCGGTTGGCCTGCAATGCCTGTTCGAAGCCCGTGGTGTGCTGCGCGATGAAATCCTTGTCGTGCCATCCCTGCTCGACGACGTAGGTCATCAGGCCGTTGTAGAGCGCGGTGTCGGTGCCGGGCTCGATCGCGAGGTGGAGCACGTTCTCCTTGCCAGCGACACCTTCCGCGATGGATACGGTCAGGCTGCGTCTCGGGTCGACGAAGATGGCCCGACCCCGGCCCACGCTCTCGCCCGGGAACCATTCCCGCTTTTTCCCGACCGGACAACCCATGTGCGTGCACTGGCTGCTGTAGGCGACGATGTCCCCGTCGGGGCCGACGCCGCCGGGCGCCGGGCGGCCAAGCTTGATGAGCATGCACGGCGACGCGGCGTCGGGATAGGTGAACGTGACCGGGACGTTCGTCCCGAGGCCACTGAGCTTGGCGACGGTCTTGCGTTCGAATACGGCCGACGAGCCGGCGGCCGCTGTCGCCTCGGGTGCGGCGGCGACGCCGCCAATGGTCGCGGCCGCCCCGGCGGCGACCGTCGTGCCGCTGCTTTTGAGGAACCCTCGCCTGCTGAGCTTGCTCATCACGTCCCCTCCTCTTCGGTGTCGGTTGTTCTGTTTCGCCAGCCGCCAGCGTGCACGAGCGCCCGCCCACTCCCGTGGTCAGGACAACCCCGTGCACGTCGCCCGGCGGTCCCCCCACAAGGCCAGCAACGAGCATGCCAGCCTCCCGGGCGCCGCGTGCCGATGCCGGAAACTGCCGTGTAATCAGACGGCTGGCGCGCCCGCGGCGGCGGATGTGGTGAAGCCCGGAGCGGTCGGTGGTTACCTGCGGGTAACAATCGAATCAGCCAGTCGAGCGTCACGCCGGACGCAGATCAGAGGCCACCGGCCCGCACCTGCCTCGCAGGGACGGGCGCAAGAGTCACTTCGACGCGCCGGGGCGAGGGGGCGCGGCGCGATGCCCACGCCTGTTACCGGCAGGTAACCTTGCGTCGGGTAAGTGGCGCGAACCGCCTCGCAGAGAGGATGCTGATGCGGATCCTGGCCTGGCGAGTGTTTCTGGCGCTCATGGCAGCGATCGCCGCCGGCGCGCTCGCGCCTGCTCGAGCCTCGCAGCCCATTCGCTTCGGCACGACGGCGGTCATCCTGCAGGACCAGTCCGGCTTCCTCGCGCGGTGGGGGCGTTACCTCGGTGCACGGCTCGCCCGGCCCGTGGTGTTTGTCCAGCGCGGCAGCTACGCCGAGATCGGGGAGCTCCTGTCGAAGAATCAGCTCGACGTCGCGTGGGTCTGCGGGGCACCGTACGTTCGACACCGAGGAAGCTGGTCGCCGTGCCGCTGCATCGCGGCAAGCCGCTCTACCAGTCCTACCTGATCGTGCCCAGCACGAACACGCGAACCCGCTCCTACAAGGACCTGAAGGGTGCCGTGTTCGCCTACTCCGACCCGGACTCGAACTCCGGCTACCTGGTCCCGCAGTTCCAGATGCTCGAGCAGGGCGTGCGACCGGTCGATCTTTTCCGCAAGTCGTTCTTCACCTGGGCGCACCAGGACACCGTGCGCGCGGTCGCCGTCGGTCTCGCCCAGACCGGCGCGGTGGACGGCTACATCTGGGAGGTGCTCGCGCAGATCCAGCCGGCGCTGACGGCCAAGACCCGGGGCGTCTCGAAATCCGCCTAGTACGCCTTCCCGCCCATCGCGGCACGCGGTTCCCTCGACCCGAAGGCGCTCCGGTCCATCCGCGAAGCGCTGCTTGCCATGGCGACGGACAGCGAAGGACGTGAGCTGTTGCAAGAGATGCGGCTTGATGGTTTCGTCGAGGGCGAAGACACCCTGTTCGACGACATCGCCCGGATCATGCTCCGCGTGGATGCCCGGTATGCTTCGAGACCTTAGCTATCGACTCAAGCTGCCCCTGGCTTTCATCGTCGCCGTGCTGCTGACGGCGATCGCACTCGCGGGAACGAGTGCCGTACGCGCCTACGAGACCACACGGGCGCAGCTCTTCGCGAACGCCCAGCGCATCGGGGCAGTGCTTGCCGATGCGCTGGCGGACCCGATCCGAAAGGACGCGGTGTGGGCGGCATACCTGACCGTGCAGTCGCTGGCGAGCGTCGAATCGGCGCAGAGCGCATCCCCGCTCGCCGTCGTCCTGGACTCGGCCGGGCGCGTGTTCGTGTCCAGTGATCCCGAGCGCTTCCCGGTGCTGAGCTCCGTGGCTGACGCAATCTGGAGCGCAGCGGGACAAGAGTCCGGTGAACATCTCGTCGTTCGTGTCCCGATCGTGGAGACCGACGGTGTGCTGGGGAGCGTTCTGCTGCTGTACCCGCGCGACGCACTGTTGCCCCCGTTGTACGACATCATCACGCAAACGGTATGGACCACCCTACTGATCCTGTCGCTGGTCGTGCCGATCGCCTGGTTCTGGGGCCGCCGGCTGGCCGCGCCGCTGGTTCGGCTCGCCGAGTCCATGCCCAAGGTCGCCGTGGCGGCCTCACCGCAGCATCTCCAGTTGCCCGAGGTGTCCTCGAATGACGAGATCGGGCTCCTTTCGCAGCGGTTTCGCGCGATGCTGAAGGATCTGGCCGAGAAGCGGGAGATCGAACGCAGGATGATCGCCACCGAACGGCTCGCAGCGGTCGGGCGCGTCGCCGCGGGCGTTGCACACGAGATCAACAACCCCCTCGGCGGGATGCTGAACGCGCTCAGCACGTATCGCCGTCACGGCACGCAGGCGGATCTGGGCGAGAGGACCATCTCCCTGCTGGAGCGGGGACTGCAGCAGATCAGGACGACGGTCGGCGCCCTGCTGGTGGAGGCGAAGCTGCAGACGCACCCCCTGACGCCCGAAGACCTCGAGGACGTGAAGACGCTGGTGCTCCCCGAGGTGAACAAGAAGTACGCGCGGCTGGACTGGTCGAGCAACGTGGCAAGCTCCATGGCCATCCCCTCCACGCAGGTGCGCCAGATCCTGCTGAACCTGCTGATCAACGCGGTGAAGGCCGTCGGCGATCACGGCAAGATCGTGTGCGACATCCGCAATGACGGCGCGCGTCTGCGCATCACGGTGGAGGACGACGGTACGCCGATCCCGCAGGGGCAGGTGGACCGCCTCTTCGAGCCCTTTTCCGGAACCGAGGCGAGCGCGAATGGGCTTGGCCTCTGGGTTACGTATCAGATTGTCCGCCAGTTCCGTGGCGATATCGCGGTCGACAGCCATCCGGGACTCACGCGGTTCCGGGTGGAACTGCCCATCGCGGGTGCGGGCTCCTGAACATGCAGCATCGCGCCATCTGTGTCGTGGAGGACAACCCGATCATGGGCGAGTCTCTCCGGGTCCGGCTCGAACTCGAGGGATTCTCGGTGGACTGGGTCAGCAGCGTGCGAGAGGCAAGGCAGGCGTTCGCCTCGAACCGCTACGACGTACTGATCTGCGACGATCGGCTTCCCGATGGCAACGGAGGCGACGTGTTTGCCTCGCTCAACCGAAGCGTAGCCGACGTGCCGCCGACGCTGTTCATCACCGGCTACGGCTCGATCGACCGCGCAGTGACATTGCTCAAGCTAGGCGCGACCGATTACCTGACGAAGCCCTTCGACATCGAGGATCTGCTCGGCAAGGTGCGCAAGAGCTGTGGTCGGATCGAAGATATCGGAGCCGAACCGCCGGCGTCCTCTCCGCTCGGCGCGTCACGCGTCATGCGCGAGATCGACACCACGCTGGCTCGGATCGCACCGTATGCATGCTACGTCCTGATCACCGGAGAGTCCGGCGTCGGCAAGGAGGTCACGGCAAGGCGTCTGCACGCACTTGCATTCGGCGGCGAGACGCGGCCCTTCGTGGCGGTCAACTGTGGCGCATTCGCGGACTCGTTGCTGGAATCGGAACTGTTCGGGCATGAGCGTGGTGCGTTCACGGGGGCGGTGCGTGCGAAGCGTGGCGTGTTCGAACAGGCAGACGGCGGCACGCTGTTCCTGGACGAGGTCTCCGAGATGCCCCTCAGCATGCAGGTCAAGCTCCTGCGCGTGCTCCAGGACCGGAAGATCACGCGGGTGGGCGGCGACGGCGCGGTGGAAGCGGAGTTCCGTCTGATCTGTGCTACCCACCGGGATCTGAGATCCATGGTGTCCGAGGGTACCTTCCGGGAGGATCTCTTCTATCGGATCAACGTGGTCCACCTGCACGTGCCACCGCTCCGCGAGCGCCACGAGGACATCGTCTGGCTCGCGGACCGGTTTCTCGACTCGCTCAACTCGGCACATCCGGAGCGCAGGCGCACGTGGGGGCTCGCTGCCAGGGAGTCGCTCGCCCGGTACCCCTGGGCGGGCAACGTGCGCGAGCTCAAGCACTGCGTGGAGCGGGCGTGGATCCTCGGCTCCGGGGCGACGATCGAGCTTCCCGATCTCGCCCGTGGTCTGGAGCCCGGGTGCAGCGTGGACGCGCAGGGCGTCTCCCAGCTACGCGGCTTCCTCGAGTGCTGCGAGCGCAGTCACATCGTCGAGATGCTGGAACGCCACGGCTGGGCAATCGGGAAGACGGCGGCGGCTCTGGGGATCAGCAGGAAGAATCTCTGGGAGCGGATGCGCCGGCTGCGAATCGAGGCGCCGGGCATCATGGGGGGCTGATCCTGCGCGCGGCCCGCGCGTCCATGCAGATTTATCTTTCAACTGTTCAATAATAGTTGCAGAATTGCTCTATGGAAAAGAGTACGGCCGTCACGATCTTCGAATCGCTCTCGTCAGGCGTGCGGCTGGATGTCTACCGGTTGCTCGTCAACAAGGGCACGCAAGGCATGGTGGCCGGCGAGATCGCATCGACCCTGGACATCCCGCCAACGAACCTGTCGTTTCACCTCAAGGCGCTGACGCAGGCCGCGCTGCTCACCGTGCAACAGGAGGGGCGGTTTCAGCGCTACCGCGCCAATCTGCCGCTGATGGTCGAGCTGATCACGTTCCTGACGCAGGAGTGTTGCTCCGGCCACCCGGAACTGTGCCTCGTGACGCAGGCCACACCCGGGCACCCGGACGGCGCCCTTGCGCCACCTGCCTCGACCCGCGCGCAACCAGATCGATGAACGTCCTGCCTCCCTGCACCGAAACCTCTGCACCCTCGATATCTGACGGAGATTCAACATGAAAACCATCCAGATTTTTGATCCTGCATTGTGTTGCAGCACAGGCGTGTGCGGTGTCGACGTGGAGCAACAGCTGGTCGACTTTTCCGCGGACGTGGATTGGGCCCGACGCAACGGCGCGCAGGTCGAGCGATTCAACCTGGCGCAGCAACCGACGGCCTTCGCCGACACGAAGACCGTGAAGGCGTTCCTGGAGCGCTCGGGCGCCGAGGCGCTCCCGCTGATCCTCATCGATGGCGAGATCGCGTTGGCAGGACGCTATCCGAACCGCACGGAGCTGGCGTGCTGGGCGGGCATCGCCGAAGCCGCCGCCATCACGTCCGAAAGCGCTTGCTGCCCTGATCGCCGCTGCGGCTGAACCATGAGCACGACCATGCAATTCCTCGCTCACCCTCCGCGCTTTCTGTTCTTCACCGGCAAGGGCGGTGTCGGCAAGACCTCGATCGCGTGCGCCAGCGCGGTGCATCTGGCCGCGCAAGGCAAACGCGTGCTGCTGGTCAGCACCGATCCGGCCTCCAACGTGGGGCAGGTGTTCGGCATCGACATCGGCAACCGGATCACCCCCGTATCCGCCGTACACAACCTGTACGCCCTGGAGATCGATCCGCAGGCCGCGGCCCAGGCGTACCGCGACCGTATCGTCGGCCCGGTGCGCGGGGTATTGCCCGATGCGGTCGTCGACGGGATCGAGGAACAGCTCTCGGGGGCATGCACGACCGAGATCGCCGCGCTTGACGAGTTCACCGCGTTGCTCATCGACTCGACACTGACCGCGCAGCACGATCACATCATCTTCGATACCGTCCCTACGGGGCACACGATCCGCTTGTTGCAGCTGCCCGGTGCCTGGAGCGGCTTCCTGGAAGAAGGCAAGGGAGATGCCTCCTGCCTGGGCCCGCTGGCCGGGCTCGAGAAGCAGCGCACCCAGTACAAGGCGGCCGTCAATGCGCTGGCCGATCCGCAGCGCACGCGGCTCATACTGGTCGCCCGCGCGCAGGCCTCGACGCTGCGTGAAGCCGCGCGCACGCACGAAGAACTCGCCGCCATCGGCCTGCGCCAGCAGCACCTCGTGATCAACGGCGTGCTGCCGGCCGGCGAAGCTGAACACGATGAGCTGGCGGCCGCGATCCACGCCCGCGAACACGCGGCGATGGCGGCGCTCCCCGAGGTGCTGCGGGGGTTGCCTCGCGATCAGGTCGCCCTCAAGGCGTTCAACCTGGTCGGCCTCGATGCACTGCAATCGTTGCTCGATGACGATATGGCCCGCAGCGATGGCGAATCCGCGGACTCGCCAGAGGTGCTCGACGCACCCACGCTGTCCGGGCTGGTCGATGACGTCGCCAGCGATGGCCACGGCCTAGTGATGGTCATGGGCAAAGGCGGCGTCGGCAAGACCACGCTGGCGGCGGCCGTCGCCGTGGAACTGGCCCGGCGCGGCCTGCCCGTTCACCTCACCACCTCGGATCCAGCCGCCCATCTGACGGAAACCCTGAGTGAATCACTGCACAACCTGAGCGTGAGCCGCATCGATCCGCACGTGGAAACCGAGCGCTACCGACAGCATGTGCTGCACACCAAGGGCGCAAAGCTCGACGACGCCGGCCGGGCCCTGCTCGAAGAAGATCTGCGTTCCCCCTGCACCGAGAAGATCGCGGTGTTCCAGGCGTTTTCCCGCATCATCCGCGAGGCCGGCCGGAAGTTCGTCGTGATGGACACCGCCCCGACCGGGCATACCCTGTTGCTGCTCGATGCCACCGGTGCGTATCACCGTGAGATCGCGCGGCAGATGGACAACAAGAACCTTCATTTCACCACCCCGATGATGCAGTTGCAGGATCCGAAGAGGACCAAGGTATTGCTGGTGACCCGGGCCGAAACTACCCCGGTCCTGGAGGCCGCCAGCCTGCAGGACGATCTGCGCCGTGCCGGCATCGAGCCCTGGGCCTGGATCATCAACAACAGCATTGCGGCTGCGCACACACACTCCAGCCTGTTGCTGCAACGCGCCGTCAACGAGCGGCGCGAAATCGCCCGGGTCGCCTCGGTGCATGCGCGCCGCTACGCGGTCGTTCCACTGCTGTGCAACGAGCCCGTCGGGATCAAGAATTTGCTGGCGCTATCACACGAGCAGGAGGCGCTTGCATGAGCGCCGCACAATCCATCGGTTTCTTCGAACGCTACCTGTCAATCTGGGTCGCGCTGTGCATCGCGGCCGGGATCGGGCTCGGCAGCTTGCTCCCGGATCTCTTCCAGGTTCTCGCCGGACTCGAGTACGGCTCGGTCAACTTCATCGTTGCCGTTCTCATCTGGTTGATGGTCTACCCGATGATGGTGGCGGTGGATTTCTCCAGCCTCAAGCGCATTCACGAACGACCCAAGGGCCTGGTCATCACCCTTGCCGTGAACTGGCTGATCAAGCCATTCACGATGGCCGGCCTCGGGGTGCTGTTCTTTCACTACTTCTTCGTTGACCTGATCGATCCCGCCAACGCCGGGCAGTACATCGCAGGGTTGATCCTGCTCGGCGCAGCACCCTGCACCGCGATGGTGTTCGTCTGGTCACAGCTCACGCGCGGCGATCCGACGTACACCCTGGTCCAGGTCGCGCTGAACGATGTCATCATGATCTTCGCGTTCGCACCGATCGTGGCGCTACTGCTCGGCGTCACCGACATCGAGGTGCCCTGGGCCACGTTGTTGTTGTCGGTAGGGCTGTATGTGCTGATCCCGCTGATCGCCGGAGTGATCACGCGCATGAGACTGACCGCGAACGCCAGCTCCGCGGTCGATGCAGCAAGTTCGGTGGCGAAGTTCAACGCGCGCGTGAAGCCGCTGTCCGTCATCGGATTGCTGGCCACGGTGGTGCTGCTGTTCGGCTTCCAGGGTCAGATCATCCTCGATCAGCCCTTGTTGATCGTCCTCATCGCAATACCGGTGCTGATCCAGTCCTACGGCATCTTCGCGATTGCCTACGGTGCGGCACGGCTGTGGAAGGTGCCGTTTGACGTCGCCGCGCCGTGCGCGCTGATCGGCACCTCGAACTTCTTCGAACTGGCGGTGGCCGTCGCCATCGGCATGTTCGGACTCGATTCCGGTGCCGCACTGGTCACGGTCGTTGGCGTGCTGGTGGAAGTCCCGGTGATGCTCTCGCTGGTCGCATTCTCGAACCGGACGCAAGGCTGGTTCCCGGCATCCAGCCCGGACACCAGCACCGTACGCCGCACCGGACCGGCCCTCGGGCTGCAAACTGGAGATCAGGAGAATGTTCGACAAAGCACTGGTAGCACTTGACCTGTCGCCCGCCGAGCAGCCCATCGTGGACTGCCTGCCGGCCCTGCGGCAGTGGGGCGTCCGGCACCTGATCCTCACCCACGTGATCCGGTTCGGCTACACGCAGGGCGCGGCACTGGCCCATCAGCAGGACTACGTGGACTGGTTGCAACGATGTGCCCACACGTTGCGTGAGGAGGGACTCTCGGTCGAGGTGCAGGTGCGTAGCAGTGGCGTTCCTGCTGACGAGATCCTGACTGGCGCGAACGAGACGAACGCCGATCTGATCATCATCGGCTCACGCGGCCAGAATATCCTCAGCAAGCTGTTTCTGGGTAGCGTGGCACGAGATGTCATCCACAAATCCACAAGGCCCTTGCTGCTGGAATGGGTCGAACCCACGGCACAGCGAACACGCTCACGCTGCGAAGCCGTGTGTACGGACACCTTGCACCATATCGTTTTTGCGACGGACTTTTCTCCACGCGCGCTCGCGGCGGAACGGGCCGTGGTCACGTTGGCGCCGCGGGCACAAGCCACGGAGTGCGTTCACGTCCTGCCGTCCAGCAGCGAGACCGAGTCCAGCACATCAGGTATGGACGCCCAGCGGAAGATCGAGGAACTCGTAACACGGCTGCACTCAGCAGGTGCAAAAGCCAGCGCAGCAGTGCTGCAAGGTGTTCCGTCCGCGGAAATCGCGCGGCACGCCGCAAGCCGGGATGCCTCACTCATCATCGTTGGCAAGCACGGCCAGAACTGGCTGGAAAGCACGGTGATCGGCAGCACGGCTGAGCGCGTGTGTGAGATCGCCGGCCGCCCGGTGCTGATGGTTCCGTGAGCAATGCGCCGTGACCACGGACTTGATACAACGTGCGCACTGCGGCTGCGCCAAGCAGATAGCCGCAGTCCAGGCTCAGCGTAGGTGCGGACGCACGGCTCGTCGCGCAGCGGTGGCATCGGATGTGTGAGCTACTTGCGATGTGCTGTCGTCATCCGTCTGGATTCAACGGCGCGCTCAGGGCGTTGGGTACCCGCGCACAGGGCAATAGCCGCAATCGTGATGGCTGGGGTGTGGCCTATTATCAAGGGCGAGATGTGGCGCTGTACCGTGGCACTTCGCGCGCGGATACGTGTCCGCAGGTCCGCTTTCTGGACACGACAGCCCCTGCGACGACGTTGGCGCTGGCCTACATCCGCCATGCCACGCAAGGTGAACGCACACTGGCCAATACCGCACCCTTCGGCAGGGAATTACACGGACGCATGCAGGTATTCGCCCATAACGGCAATCTGAAATATCCAGGCGACCTGCCACGGTTCTCGGATGATGGTTTTCAACCGATTGGTGATACCGACTCGGAGAAAGCGTGCTGCCAGTTGCTCAATCGCATCAAGGCATTGGAACACCCGGCGGGCGCATTGCCATCATTGCAGATGCGCCTGGATGCAGTCGCCGGCATGGCCCTGGAGTTGCGGGAGCTGGGGCCAGCAAGTTTCCTCTACGCGGATAGCGATACGCTGTTCGCCCATGCCGATCGACGTCTGCAACCGCTGACCGGCACGGTGACCCCGCCCGCGATGTTCCGTCTCGACTGCCAGAGCGGCCATCCCCTCGCGTCCATCTCCGATTGCCCACCGCAAGACCAGGAGCACAAGGCAGTCTTGCTGGCTAGCCCGACTTCGTCAACTCGTTTGTCGAATCGGCTGATTTTGCCGGGCCTTTGAGCGCAAGTCGCTGATCGGCTTGCGTGCGCGCAGTGCGCGGTGCGCGCAGGACGCTGTAGTGCCGACCTTGGTCGTTGACGAGGTCGGGTTTTGCTCCACACTTGGCGCATGTTCTTGCGCGCCAAGATCCGTCGCAAA
>Ga0214472_10003815_pt1 | contig 15900 bp, 13 predicted proteins | sample RVTome_6_FD_207662 | JGI IMG/M metagenome (GOLD analysis project Ga0214472, IMG submission 207662) | Soil microbial communities from uranium-contaminated site in the Upper Colorado River Basin, Wyoming, United States - RVT140D175 | ecosystem: Environmental > Terrestrial > Soil > Contaminated >... | reverse complement strand
GCTCTCGAACAACGAGCTCGTCCACAAGCTCTACATGGGTCTTTGAACGGCGCTACCCGTCACTCGCGACTGATCACGGGGCTCCGAACATGAGCCTGGGCAAGAAAGTCGCGATGCCCGGGAACAGCGCGATCAGGACCACCGCGATCAGCAGGACGATCCAGTACGGCGTCGAGCTCCAGAAGATGCTCCAGATGGAAATGTCCTTGTCGTCGATCGCCGACTTGACCGTATAGACCAGGATTCCAAATGGCGGGGTCAGCAGACCGGCCTCGATGGCCAGAATGCCGATCACGGCGAAGGCGATCGAATCGAAGCCGACCGCGACGGCAATCGGCTCGAAGATGATAACCGTCAGCAGCATGATCGAGATCGAGTCGATGAACATGCCAAGCACGAACCAGATCCCGATCATGATGAGGAGGATCAGCGCGGGACCGAGGCCGGTACCGAGGAACGCGTCCTGGATCGCGTTGGTCACGCCCGTCATGGCCAACGTGCGCGCGTAGAGGGACGCCATGACGAGGAGAATCAGGATCGGCGCCGAAGTCCGTCCCACGGACAGGATGCAGTCGATGAGGTCGCGAAAGCGCATGCCCTTGACGATGCCGAGGATGAGGGCGATGAAGGCGCCCGCGCCGGCGCCCTCGGTCGGGGTGAAAAAGCCGAACCAGATTCCGCCCAGCACCGTCACCACGACGAGCATGATGCCGAGCGTGCTCGTCCACAGCGAGAATCGGTCCACCACCTCGGAAGCGTCCGCTGGCGGTAACGCGGCAGACACGGGGTTTCCGCCCGCCGCCGGCGCCTTCTCCACGGATCCCGGCCCCGCTCCCACGAGCTCGGGTTTCAGGATCGCTGCCCCGAGAATGTAGAGACAGAACAAGCCCGCCACCATGAGGCCGGGGATCACCCCGGCGAGAAACAGCGCGCCGATGGATTTCTCCGTCAGGATGCCCCACACGATCATCAGCACGCTCGGCGGAATCAGCATCCCGAGACAGGAGGAGCCGGCGATGGTGCCGAGAGCGAAGCTGCGGCGATATCCGTGACGCTTCATCTCCGGATAGGAGACGCGCGAGAACGCCGCGGCGGACGCGATGCTCACCCCCGTCACCAGCGAGAAGAGGGCGTTGCCGAGCACGGTTGCGAGCGCGAGACGCCCCGGGATGCGCCTGAGCCCACGATTGATGCCCCGGTAGATGTCGGTCACCGCGCCCGAGCGGGCGATGAACTCCCCCATCAGCATGAACAGCGGAATGACGGCGAAGACATAGTCGCGCAGGGCTTCGTAGGCCGTGCTCGCCAGCATGCGCTCGACGACGGCGAAGCTGCCGGTGACAAGGTAGACGCCCAGCGCGCTCGCCATGCCGAGGGCGGCGGCGATATGCACGCCCAGCATCACCATGATGATGAGGCTGACGAGCAGTACGACCGCGATATTGACTTCGAACACGGCTCCGGTCCCCTGGCTCTCCCGGCTTAACTACGTCGCTCGTCCACTCCGCCGAGGGCTTGCCCGCCTTCGTCCAACCCGAGGACGTCGATCAGGGCGGCAACCACGTAGTTCACGATGGCGAGCCCGCTGCCCACGAGGATCATGAATCGGGTGGGCCACACCGGCACGCGCAGGGCGCCCTCTCCCCAGAACTCGGAAGTGGTCCAGGCATAGACCGCCGGGCTGATGGTCCCCCGGAGGATCATGAGGAAAAGCACGAGGCCTAGCGCGTAGCCGAGGGCGAGGGCGATCCGCCGCAATATGACCGGCATGACGAGCAAGAGGCTGTCGGCGCGCAGCATCGAATGGCTGCGGATGGCGTAACCCAGTTGCAGGTAGACGATCATGACGATCGAGCTGATCACGATTTCCCGCACGCCGGGGATAGCGTGCCCCACCAGGTTGTTGCCGATGATGTCGGCCACGATCAGCACCGACAGGCCCATCGCCCAGACGGCGGCGAGAATCATCAGGAATTTCGACAGCTGGTCGCTGGATCGGATGAGGTAGCGAACCCAGGGCATGGATTGCTCCAAGAAACGAAAGCGGGGGCCCGACGCGCTGCGCGCCCGCCGGTCAGCCCGCCGGGGGCGCCAACCGGCGACGGTGCGGGCGCAACCGCGCGCGAGTGGCCGACACGGCCCGGCTCAATCGCGCCAGCCGGTGCCGCGTCGGGACGAGACCATTCCGGCCGCTAATTCGGCCTCTACTTGATCTGGTAGCGGTAGGGCCACTTGTGGCCCTGCTTTTCGGCCGCGTCCAGCGTCAGCCTGAGGATCTGGGTCGCCGGCAGGCCCTTGCCGTCGAGCTCCTTGGCGATCGTGGGCGGCCACGCGCTCAACGCCTTGGCCCAGTCAGCGCGCACCTTGGCGTCAATCGAGTTCACCTTGATCAGCCCGCGCAGCGTGCCGATGTCCTTCTCGTAGCGCGCGCGGTTCACCTTGCCCACCTGCTCCTCGAAGTCCTTCGCGGTCGCGACCAGGATGGCCTGCACGTCCTTCGGCAGGCGCTTCCAGGTGTTGAGATTGATCGTGAGGCCGTGCCAGACGATCGTGCCGAAGCCGATCAGCGTGTAGTACGGGCCCACCTCGTGGAGCTTGAGGTTGACCCAGGCGCTCGGGAACATGATCCAGCCGTCGTACACGCGGGTCTGCATGCTCGTGTAGGCCTCCGGCAGGGAGCTCTGCACCGGGGTCACGCCGGCGTATTTCAGCCAGTTGAGATTGAGCCCCGCGCCCGCGACCTTGCGGCCTTTGAGGTCGCTCAGCGTCTTCCATTCGAAGTTGGTGCCGAGGTTGTAGCTCGAGTCGGTGATGCGGGCGAGCAGCTTCTGGTTGAACTTCTCCTCGAAGACGTTCGTCAGGTACGGCACCTTCGCATACACGGCCTGCGCGGTCCTCAGGCTGTCGATCGGGTCGACCGGCCCGAAGGGCAGCATCACCTGGAACGCGTGCATCGGCAGGTTGGCCGGCTCGAAGCAGAAGCAGAAGCCGCCGATGTCCACGATGCCGTCGCGCACACCGCCGAGCGTCTCGTAGACCTTGACGATCGACCCGCCGTAGCCCTCGACCCACTCGATCTTGTGCTGGGTCTTTGCCTCGACCCGCTTCTTGAGCTCGACCTGGAAGTAATCCTTCATCTGGCCCGCGTAGACGACCGCCGGGGGATGGCCGGTGGCGATTCGCAGCCTGAAAGTCGCTGCATCCGCGGACCCAACCGGCCCGAGTGCCAGGGCCAGCGCGCACGCGCTTGCTGCAAATATGACTCGTCTCATGATTCCCTCCAGAAGAAAAGACGATGCTCCGGGAAATTGTTGTTGCTCTCGGGCGATATTCCCGTTTCCCGGGGGTAGTGTCAATAGCGGGCCGCGGCGGCGGCCTGCGGGTGCTAGAATTTCTGCGAACGCGACTCGCTCCCATCGCCGCCACCCGTCACATCGAGGCATGCCGTGCGCTCTTGTCATCGGCGGCTCGCTCGCCGGGCTGCTGTCCGCGAACCTCCTGCTGCGCGCAGGGTGGGACGTCGAGGTATTCGAGCAATCGAGCGAGGAGTTGACGGGGCGCGGCGCCGGCATCATCTCCCACCCGGCGCTGTTCGAGGCGCTCGCGCGAATCGGCGTCCCGCTCGACGACGGCTACGGGGTGGACGTGCCGGTTCGCGCCACCCACGACCGCAGCGGTGCGACGATCGCGACACTGGCGGTGCGGCAGATCTTCACCACGTGGGGCCGCCTGCACCAGCTGCTGCGGGAAGCGTTCCCGCCCGAGCGCTACCACTTCGGCGCTGCGTTGACGCGCCTCCTGCAGGACGATCGCGGCGTCACCGCGCACTTCGCGAGCGGCGCGACGGCGCGAGGCGATCTCGTTGTCGGCGCCGATGGCGTCCGCTCGAGCGTGCGCGCCCAGCTCGCGCCCGCGGCACGCCCGCACTACGCGGGCTACGTCGGCTGGCGCGGCCTCGCCGAGGAAGCTGCCCTCACGCCCGCGGTTCACCGCGAGCTGATCGACAAGTTCATCTTCTGCCTGCCGCCGCGCGAGATGATGCTTTGCTACCCGGTCGCGGGCTTCACCCATTCCATGCGTCCCGGCGAGCGTTGCCTCAACTTCGTCTGGTACCGCCCCGCCGATGAAGCGCGCGGGCTACCGCAGCTGTGCACCGATGTGAACGGCAGGCGCCACGACCTGTCGATCCCGCCGCCGCTGATCCGGCCCGAGGTCCTCGCGGAGCTGCGCCACGCGGCGCGCGATTTACTTTCCCCGCAGCTGGCCGAGGTCGTGCGGTTCACGCGGCAGCCGTTCTTTCAGCCGATCTACGACGTCGAATCACCGCGCATGGCGTTCGGGCGGGTCGCGCTCGCGGGAGACGCTGCGTTCGTCGCGCGTCCGCACGTCGGCATGGGCGTCACCAAGGGCGCGAGCGACGCGATGGCGCTGGTCGACAGCCTGCGCGTGTCGGGCGGCGACGTTTCTTCGGCGCTCGCGCGCTACGAGTCGCGGCGGTTGCGCTTCAATGCCGCGATCGTGGCGCACGGGCGCGAACTCGGCGCCTGGCTGGAGGGCGTGGACACGCCGGAGGCTCGCCGCCACCACACTCCCGCGGCGGTGATGGCCGAAATCGCGGTCACCCGCGACTACGCCTGACGGCAGGGATCGCTGCTTGCGTTCCGCCCCCAGTGGACTAGACTTGCCGCACGAGACCCACACCTCGGCTGTCCGCCGGTCAACCCCAAGACAGGAAACCGGAACGGCGCTGCGGAATCCGAAGCGCCGTTTTCATTTGCCCGTAACCCGATTCCCCCTGCACCCCTATGACAAAGAGGGGGGCGACACGGGGAGATCTTGCCACTGCATCACGTGACCCCCAAGCCATGAAGATAGCCCGCCTTTCCCTGCTGCTGAGCCTTGCGCTTCCCCTTTGCTCCGGCGCCGCGCTGGCGCAGGAGCGCTTCTCGCCCTTCGAACTGCTGCAGGACACGAAGCTGCGCGGCGAGGACATCTCGTTCACGCTGATGATGACGATCGAGAACGTGGGCTTCGTCCGGCACCACTTCCACGGCAAGGTGCGCGGCGAGGTCATCATCGGCACGGCGAGCGTGTCGCTGCCGCCGCACGAAAATACCCTCGAGCTGCCGTGGCGCGCGCGGCTGACGGAGGACTCGGCGTACTTCACGCCCGCCGGAACCAACGTGCAGTGACGGCAGGCCCGGGCAGGTCCTTGACGCTGCCGGGAACGCGGCACAGAATTTCCCGGTCGAGGAGGAACCGCATTTATGCACACCCGTCCACATAGCGACGCAACGCGCGCGCGGCCCGCTGCGGGAAACGCGCTCGCCGCCTTCCGCGCCGTGCCGACCGGGGCGGTGCTCGGCGCCGAGATCATGGGCGTGGATCTCTCCCTGCCGGTGCCCGAGGACGTGAAAGCGGCGCTCCGGAAAGCCTGGGCGGACCACAGGGTGCTGCTCGTCCGCGGCCAGAGCCTCGACGACGAGCAACTGCTGGCGACGTCCGCCATCTTCGGCCCGCCGCACGATTCGGCCGCGCACAAATACCATCTCGCCGCCGGGCACGGCGTGGACGATTCCTATAGGGTGTCGCGGCACCCCAGCATCACGATCATTTCCAACCTCGATGCCAGCGGCAATCCGGTGCTCGACAACGGCGGGCTCGGCAGCTACGAGGTGGTCTGGCACACCGACAATTCCTACGTGGCGGTACCGCCCGCCGGCAGCATGCTCTACGCGCTGGAAGTGCCGGTGAACGGCGGCGGCGACACTTCGTTTAACAACCAGTACCTTGCGTATGAAGAATTGCCGGACGATCTCAAGCGCGCGATCGAGGGCAAGTACCAGGTCCACGACTCGAGCCGCAACAGCGCGGGCGTGCTGCGCCCGGGCGTGAAATTGCCGACCAAGCCCGAGGAAGTCGAGGGGCCCACGCATCCGCTCGTGCGCGTGCACCCGGTGACCGGCAGGCGCGCGCTCTACCTCGGGCGCCGGCGCGTGTGGCCGTCGAACTACATCATCGGGATTCCCAACGAAGAGAGCGAGCGCCTGCTCGACCGCCTGTGGGCGCACGCGACGCAGCCGAAATACGCCTGGACCCACAAGTGGCGCGTCGGCGACCTCGTGCTGTGGGACAACCGCTGCTGCATGCACGACCGCACTAAAGTCGATGTCACCCAGCGCCGCGTCATGCACCGCACGACCATCAAGGGCGAGACGCCGGTCGCGCCGTGGTAGCGGGCGCGCCTTCCGAAAGGCGTGAATCGTGATTCCCTTCGGCGTCGCTCAGGACAGGCGTGAGTCGTGATTCAACCCGAATTCCCTGTGCCGCCAGGTAGAAAAACGCGCCATTAACTCCTGCGTCCGGATCGCACGAATTCCTGCAACAGAGAGTGGTCGCGGCTATCGGCCGCTCGCAGCGCGGCGATATAGCGATCGCGAACTTCACCGGCCGCGATTAGGTCGCTCTTGCCCCAATCGAACGGCTCGGTGCCGTTCAACTTGAGCAGGATATCCGTCATCAGGCGCGCATGCCGGCCGTTGCCGTTGGGAAAAGGATGAATCTGCGTGAGCCGGTGATGAAATCTGGCTCCGATTTCATCGAGGGGCATCGATTTCTGCTCGATCTGATAGGCGACATCGTCGAAGAGCTTCTTGAGCTCGACGGGTATGTTTTTCGGGTCGATGCCCGGGTTGGTTTCTTTCTTCCGGAAGTTGCCTGCCCATTTCCAGGTCTTGCCGAACATCCTTCGATGAAGCTCGCGCGCAAAGTCCGCCGTCAATAACTCCTTTCGCTTTCTCGCCAGCGCCCATGCCCTCCCCTCCGCGATGTTCTGGAATTCCCACGCATTGAGTTGCCCCTGGGTCGCGATATGCGACGGGATCAGGCCTGCTGCGTCGTCGGGATCGAGTGGGGTGGCGCCCGGCGGGTATTCGAATTTCACTGCCATAGCTTCTTCGGATTACCCTGAAGCAGGCCCTGAACGATCCGCTCGCGCTGGCGCTGCTCCTCCCGCTCGCCGATCGCCTGCGCCTCGAGCTTCATCGAGTGCGACACCGGTTTCATGAGCGATTCGGCGATCTCGCGAGCGCGGTCGCGCTGCATGTCTTCAAGAGGCTTCTCCGGGCACAGCACATAGACGACGCGGCACCCGAGCGCCGTCGCGAGCTTGTTCAAGCTTTCCAGCGTGATCTTTCCATTGGCCTCGCTGTGCTCCAGGTCTTTGATCGTCTGGCGCGTCACGTTGAGGCGCGCCGCGAGTTGCGCACCGGACATGCCGAGCGCTTCGCGTATCGCTCGCACCCAGCCGCCACGCGGCGATTGCGCGCGCGAAAGCCGCCGGAACGGGCGTAGCAGTTCTTCGGTTTGTTCGAGCTTCAATTTCTTGTAGTCTCGCGCCATAACGGTTCCCTAAGCAGGATATAACCTGCCGCGGAGGACTATTATGCAGGATATAACCTGCCATATCAACAAAATTCGCAGGATATACCCTGCCTACTACACAAACAATGTAATATATTCAGCTAGATATTGGAATACCATTGGGAATCCTGGTATTTCGGACCGGCAGTATCATTGTGGCAGCGGAATGGAAACGGGCACCCCGGTTCGCCGCCGCTACCTCGTAAATTCGTGCGGTTCCCCTGCGCTGCTCGCCAAGTGCTGTTAAACCGGACACGAAGTGCCGGTTTAACTCCGCGTGTTCGAACGGACGAGATCGTCGCCGTTCAACACGCGGCCCAGTTTAAGTCACCAATCACCAGGGATTCGCCCTCATCCCTCGTATTTCCATTCCCGCCAGCCGTTGAGCAGCGGGAAATAGAGGCCGAGGCGGATCGGGCGCGAATCGAGCCCGCGCAGGAGTTGAGCATAGCGCTCGAGCTGCGGCCGGTAGCGCTCGCGCTCGCGATCGAGGAAGGCCTCCAGGTCGCCACCCTCGTGCGTGCCAGTCTTGTAGTCCACGATCCAGCGCGTGCCGCTCTCGTCCACGAAGGTGCGGTCCAACGCGACGCTCACGATCTCTCCCGTGAGCGTGCCGGTGAGGCGCAGCTCCACCCGCGCCTGCGCGTGCGCTCCCAATACCCAGCGCCCACGCTCTGCAGTGAGGCTCGCGGCGAGAGCGTCATGCACGCGCGTCACCGCGCCTTTTCTCTCCGCATCTGGAACGCCGAGCTGCAGCAAATCCCTGGCGAAGACTTCGCGCAGGGATGCTACGCGCTGCGCGTCCCACCTCGCGATCCCCTCCTCCGCAACGATCTGGAGAAAGCGGTGCACGACGGTCCCCACGTGCTTCACGGTCTCCGACGCCCACGAGAACTCGACTTCATCATGCGGGCTCTTCCCCTGGTACTCGGGCCCGGCGGGTAGCTTCCAGGCGGTAGCCGCGGGCGGCTCGGGCGGCTTCCAGCCGGAGGCGACGCGGCGGATCGCGTGCGGCGGCCCCTCGGTCTCCTGAAGGACCACGGCAGCGGCGGCCTGCTCCGCCAGCCGCTCGAACTCGCTTGATACCGCCGGCCACAGGTGCTCGAGCAGCGATCGCGACTTCGGTTTCGCAAGCCTATCCTGAGCGCGTCGAAGGGCACGCTCCGCTTTCCAGTCCACCTGGCCGACGAGATGCAGGCGCGATCTTGCGCGCGTCGCCGCGACGTAGAGCAGCCGCGCGGCCTCATGCTCCTCCTTCGCGGATTCAAGCGCCTTCAGGTACTCGTAAATCGGGTCGGCTTCCGCCGCGGCCTCGCGGATCGGCGCAAGCAGGAGATCCGCTTCCCCCCTCTCCCTAACCCTCTCCCGCGAGGGGAGAGGGGAGATATTTTTTTCCCCGGCGACGAGAGGGGGAAGAATTCTGGGTCTCTCCAGCCACAGTAGGAGCTTCGGGTCGTCGCGCCGCGGCGGGTAGCCCAGCCCCGGCAGGATCACGGAGTCGAACTGCAGGCCCTTCGCCTTGTGGATGGTCATGAGCTGCACGCGCGCCGCTTCCGTCCCGGCTTCCGGCAGTGCGTAGAGATTCGCGACGCGCTCCGCGAGCGTCTCGAGCGCGGGCAGGTCTCCGCCTTCCTCCAGCGCCTCGAGGAGCTTGAAGAATACGCGCGCGTCCTCGAGATCGGTCGCGTCCCGCGCGCACGCCGGGCCGCCGAGCGCGAGCCACGCGCCCTCGACCCAGCGCGCGAAAGGCTCGCGCCGCCGCGCGGCGAGCGCGGCGCCGAGCGCATCGCGCACGCGCGTGAGGCGCTGCTTCCCGTCCCCGCTCAACCGCGCGAGGACCGCGGCATCGTTCAGCAGCGTCCACAGCGCCGCGCCCCGGTCGTGGCCCGCCAGCGCCTCGAGGTCGGCCAGCGTCAGCCCGCACCACGGCGCGCGCAGCACGGAGAGCCAGGCGACGCGGTCGGCCGGGTGGACGAGCGCGCGCGTGAGAGCGAGCAGGTCCTGCACGACCGGGCGGTGACCCAGCGTCTCGATCTCGATCGCCTGGAAGGGAATCTCCGCGTCCTTCAGCGCCGGCGCGATTTCCGCGAGATGGGCGCGGCTCCTCACGAGCAACGCCACTTCTCCGCCAGGATTTTCCGCGAGCACCTGCCGCACGAGCCCGGCCACGAGCCGCGCCTCCGCCGCCCGGTCGGTCGAAGCGAGGACGTGGACCTGCGGAACCACGCCTTCGGGCGCGTCGCGGTCCGCGACCGAAGGCGAAAACGGAACTGCGCCGCTTGCGAGGTCCTCCTCGTCCGGCAGCACCTGCTCGAATGCTGCGTTGAACCACCGGACAATCGCGCCCGTCGAGCGAAAGTTGACGGCGAGCACGAGGCGCTGCAGCGTCACCGGCCCGATACCCTCGTGCCAGGCGCGCATATAGAGGCCGACCTCGGCCTTGCGAAAGCGGTAGATGGACTGCATCGGGTCGCCCACCACGAAGAGGGTACGGCCGTCGCCCGGCTGCCAGCCGGCGGTGAGCCCCGCGAGGAGATCGTACTGGCTCCAGGAGGTGTCCTGGAACTCGTCCACCAGGACGTGGCGGATCCGATAGTCGAGCGCGAGCGCGAGGTCGGTGGGCGCGTCGGGCTCGCCGAGCGCCTGCACGGCCCGCTGCGAGACTTCCGTGAAGTCCACCAGCCCGCGCTCCTGGAACAGCACCTTGAGCATCGCGACCGCGGTGGGCAACAGTGCTGCCAGTGCCTCGACGACCTCCCATTGCGCGTCGGTGTATACCGGGGGCGGCAGCGACCGCGTAAAGTGCAGCTGCTCGACGAAGGTGCGGTGGGGCGCGAGCGTGGCGATAAGCGCCTTGATTCCCGCCCTGGCGTCCTCGCGCCGCTGGCGCTCCGCGCCCTTCGCGCCCGATGGCGGCGGGAAACCCTCGTCGGCGGTAAACCGCCTGCGCAACTCGCCCTTACCGGTCAGCAGCATGGCAGCGAGACCGCGCCACGCGTTGAGATCCTCCGGCGCCGCGCCGGGAAGCGCCGTCATACCACGGCAGGCGGTGACCGGCGAGGCATTTTCCCCTGCCGTAAGATTCCCGGCGGCATACGACGCCAGCGCGACAATCTCCGATCGCGCCTCCTCCGGCAGCTGCGCCGTGAGGCTCGCGAGCGCGTCACGCGTGGCATTGGCCAGCGCGTCCTGCAGCACTTCGCGTTCCTTACCGCGCGCGCGGGCCACCGACCGCAGCCACTGGTCGCGCACCTTGAGCATGTCGGCGATGAGTTTCCGCGCGCGCTCGACGTGGTTATCGAGGTGCCGGAGCACGGTCGCGACGTGGCGTGCCCACGGTTCTTTCGAGTCGAGCCCGGCAAGCGTGCGGCCCGCCGCCTCGGCGCAGAGCGGGTCCGCGTCCTCCAGCGTCTCGGGCTGCGCGCCGAAGCCGGAGGCGAGCGGCAGCTCGCGCGTGAGCCAGTGGCAGAGCGAGTCGATGGTCTGGATGCGCAGACGGTTGGGATTTTCGGCGATGCCCCAGCGCGCGGAACGGTCCCGTTCGCGCGCGGCGCGGGCGAGATCCCAGGTCACGCGCTGGTGCGGTTTTTCGGGCGGGGCGCTGTCCTCCGCGCGGGCAAGAGCCTCCAGCACACGCGCGCGCATCTCCGCCGTCGCCTTCTTCGTAAAGGTGATCGCGACGATCTCCTCGGGCGCGTCCACGCGCGCGAGCAGCACGAGGTAGCGCTGGATGAGCAGCTCGGTCTTGCCCGAGCCGGCCGGCGCCTGGACGATGAAGGAGCGCGCGGCGTCGAGCGCCTCGCGCCGCGCCCGAGCGTCCTGCACGCGAAGCGCTTCGAGATCAGTCGTCACCGGCACCCCGCTCACCCGCTCCTACCAACCCGCGGTCCATGAGCTCCCGCACGCGGCAGAGCGTCGGAAAATCGCAGTGCTTGCAGGTGTCGGGGTAGTTCTTCGGCGCGACCGCAGCGTGCCCGGCGAGATACTCGCGCGCGAGCGCCTCCAGCACCGCGCGCCAGGCCGCCAGCATTCCACCCCAGTCCGGGTAATGCCTCGCTTCCTTCGAATCCGCTAGCTGCGGCACTCCGGGCAGCACCCCGGCCGTCCGCGACAGTCCCTCGAACCTCACCTGCCGTGCGGTGAGCTGCGCGAAGGCGACTGCGGCGAGGTCGCCGCGCCCGCTCGCCGCGTAGAGCGGCAGCTGCGGTTCGTCCGGGCGCTCCCCTCGCCAGTCCGCGGCATCCACCTCGCGGCTCGTCTTGTAGTCGAGCACGACGTGGCTGCCGTCCTCCAGCCGGTCCACGCGGTCGAGCCGCGTCTCGACCCGCACGCCCGCGACGCTGACCGGGCGCGGCTCCTCGCGACCCATCACGGCGAAGGGCGCACGCAATTTTTCGAGTGCGAGCAGGCGCGCGAGCAGCGCCTCCACGCGGCCGCGCTCCAGCCTGGCGAAAGCTTCGGTCATGACGTCGGGACGCCGCCTGCGCACGGTCTCCGCCGCGGCGGCGACGGCGCGCGCGACCACGGCTTTGAGTTCTTCTCCGCTCATCGCCGCCAGGCGTGCGCTGCTTGCCAGTTCCTTCCAGAGATATTCCGCGGCGCGGTGCACGAGGCCGCCGCGGTCACGCGGATCGAGGCCCACGCGCGCCGCATCGAGCGCCCGCGCGCCCAGCCGGTGTGCGGCAAAGCCCCGGAACGGGCAGGCCGCCTGGTTCTGGAAGAATTCCGCGCCGCCCTTCACGTCGATACCCGCCGGCAGCGCGGGCGCCGAGAAATCCGCGATCTCCTCTATGGCACGGGAGGAGAAGATCGCGCTCCGTAGCAACACCGAATGCTGCACGGCGTCCCGCGCATCCGCGATCGGCCTCAGCAGCGGGCTCATGCCGAGCGCGCGCTCGCCCTCGCGCCGCGGCCAGGACAATCGCACCTCCGGAGCGGCGCCGAGCCAGAATGACATCGTCCGGCGCGCGAACTCGAGCTGCCAGTCGCCCGTTGCGTGCGCCACGCCGTGCGCGCGCTGCAGCGCCAGCGGGAGAAAGGGATTGGGACGCGGCGGCGGCGGCCACGCCTCGTCGCTCAAGCCGGTAACGAAGAGCCGGTCGAACTCGAGCGCGTTCGCCTCGAGCACGCCCAGCACCTGCACCGGCACGTCCGGAGTCTCGGGCTGAAAGACGGTCTCGACGGCGATGCGCTTCAGGCGCGCGAGCGCGTCGTCGTAGCCAAGACGTGCCGCGACGAGGTCGAGCGCGGAGAGCGAGGACACGGTTTCCCGCCACTTGACGAAGGCCTGGTACTCCGCGGAATCGAGGGTGCGCTCTCCCGGCCAGCCGAGGCCCGCGAGCAGCCGCTGGAACACCGTGCTCCACTGCGACGGAGGCTGCCTGCCCGCGCGCGCTTCTTCAGCAAGCTTGACCCACGCAGCCAAACGCACGGCAAGCTCGCGACAGCCAGCGGAATCGCCCGGATGTTCGCCGCGGGCGCGGCGCGCGAGCAGGCGTAACCCGACCACCGGCCGGCCGTCGCTTCTGAGGTCCCGGTCGAGCAGCGCGCGGGAGGCGAGCTCCTGCTCTGCCGCCGCGAGGAAGGGGCTGCGCAGGAGCGAGCCCGCGTCCTCGAGCGCGAGTTCCCCGTGCGCGAGCTCGAGGATGAGGAGCGCCGTGTGGACGAGCGGATGCCCGGACAACGGGAGCCCGAGCGAGACGTTGTAGGGCCGCGGGCGCTCGCGCGAAGCGCACAGTACCCGCGCGGGATCGAGTGCATCGTCGAAAATGCGCAGCACGTCGTTGCGCGCCGCCGCGAGATCGGGCACGACGATGCCGATGCGTGCCTCGGGCCGGGACGCGAGCGCCTCCCTCACCTGCCACGCCACCGCCGCGAGCTCCGCTTCGCGGTCGCCGTATGCGGCGCGGAGGACATTTCCTGCTCGCGGCTGCGCGGCCATTTCCGACACCTGCCAGCCGCCCCCCGCCAACGCATCGAAGACGGCGCGATGCTGCGGCGCAATCAGGTCGAATCCATAGAGCACGAGGGCGCGGGTGGCCAGGGCAGCGCCTGCCTGCTGCGCCACGATGATCGCCTCCGGAACGCGCGCCGTGTCGAGCCAGTTGACGGCGCGCAGGACCTTGCGGTACTGATCCGACCAGTGGAGATAGGCGCGGCCGTCCTCATCGAGGGCGGAGCGATAGCGGTCGAGCTCGATGTGGTGGGCGCACTGAATTCTCCACGCTTCGCGCGCGGCGCGCGCCGCCGCCTCGGGATGGAGCAGTGCCGCGCCCTGCGGCGAGTCAGCCACGGCACGCTCCCACAGCAGGGCCTCCTGCTGGGGGGCGAGCAGCGCCGCGCCCGCAGCACAGCGCGTCACCTCCGCCCAGGTGCGTTCGAGAAACGCATTGAGGGAAACGCAGTCGGCGGTGGGCCAAGCCGTCTTGCCGGATGCAGCCTGATCGAGATCGAACTCGCGCTTGAGGTGCGCGGCGAGCCTGCGGTTGGGAGTAACGACCACACATCCGGCTTGGATGCGCTGCGCGAGGTCGGGGCGCATGACTTGAGGAGCTCTCGGCTGTCAGCTTTCAGCCATCGGCTACGGCCGGGAATCGGGCTTTAGCTACGTGCTGAATGCTGATCGCTGATTGCCGGACGCAGACCAACGACCCTCGAGTCATTTCTCCAGAAGATGCGCCTTCTCTTTTAACTTTGCCCATTCGTCAGCGTCCGGCGGGGCCGGTTTCTTCTCGATGATCGGCTTCCACGTCTTGGCGAGCTCGGCGTTCATCTTGGTCCAGTGCTTTTGCTTGTCCGGAACGTCGTCCTCGGCGAAGATCGCCTCCACCGGGCACTCTGCCACGCACAAGGTGCAGTCGATGCACTCGTCGGGATCGATGACGAGCATGTTGGGGCCTTCGCGGAAGCAATCCACCGGGCACACGTCAACGCAATCGGTATACTTGCACTTGATGCAGGTCTCGATCACGACGTAAGTCATAGTATTCCCTCGGAATTCCGGGAAAGCTTGAAATTGCGCGGAGAATGCATATCTTAGCAGACGTAACCGGGCCCTGGCGGCATGGAGCCCGGGATCGCCCCTATGCAAAGTGGGGATTTTTCGCTAGCATACTGGGGCAAGTCTCATCGCCACACCTTCCGTGGCACTTTCCGACCGATTCCCGAAGGCGATGTTTTCATGAGTCAAGACATCCATTACGTGACGGACGCGACGTTCGACCCGGAGGTGCTGCAGTCGCAGACCCCGGTGCTGGTGGACTACTGGGCGGAGTGGTGCGGGCCGTGCAAGATGATCGCGCCCATCCTCGCCGAGGTGGCGAAGGAGTACGCCGGCCGCCTGAAGGTCGCGAAGCTGAACATCGATGAGAACCAGTCGACGCCGCCCAAGTACGGCATCCGCGGCATCCCCACTCTGATGCTCTTCAAGAACGGGGCCGTGGAAGCGACCAAGGTCGGCGCCCTTTCCAAATCACAACTGACCGCATTTATTGACAGCCATATCTAAAGCTCCTGACCTTTCCCGCAAGCACCCGGGCGACATCCGCCCGACCCCGCAGCAGGACACGGGCGTCGCCGACGCCGACGCCGTTCCTTCCCCTGCACTTCCCGGTTCCCCCCAAAAAGGCCCGCAGTTTATGCATCTATCCGATCTGAAGAATCTCCACGTCGGCGAGCTCCTCGAGATGGCCGTCAAGAACGAGGTCGACGGCGCCAACCGCTTGCGCAAGCAGGAGCTGGTCTTCGCGCTCCTCAAAAACCAGGCGAAGAAGGGGGAAAGCATCTACGGCGGCGGCACGCTGGAAGTGCTGCCGGACGGCTTCGGCTTTCTGCGCTCGCCGGACACCTCGTACCTCGCGGGCACCGATGATATCTACGTCTCGCCGTCCCAGATCCGCCGCTTCAATCTGCGGACCGGCGACACCATCGAGGGAGAGATCCGCACGCCCAAGGACGGCGAGCGCTACTTCGCGCTGGTCAAAGTGGACAAGGTCAACGAGGAGCCGCCCGAGGCCTCCAAGCACAAGATCCTGTTCGAGAACCTCACCCCCTATCATCCGACCGAGCACCTCAAGCTCGAGCGCGACATCAAGGCCGAGGAGAACATCACCGCGCGCATCATCGACATCATCGCCCCGATCGGCAAGGGCCAGCGCGGGCTCATCGTCTCCCCGCCCAAAGCCGGAAAGACGGTGCTGATGCAGCAGCTCGCGCATGCCATCACCGCCAACCACCCCGCCGTGGTGCTCATCGTGCTGCTGATCGACGAGCGGCCCGAGGAGGTGACCGAAATGATACGGTCGGTCAAGGGCGAGGTGGTGTCCTCGACCTTCGACGAGCCCGCTGCGCGGCACGTGCAGGTCGCCGAGATGGTGATCGAGAAGGCGAAGCGCCTGGTCGAGCACAAGAAGGACGTGGTGATCCTGCTCGATTCGATCACGCGGCTCGCCCGCGCCTACAACACGGTGGTGCCGGCAT
>Ga0214472_10003814_pt1 | contig 15903 bp, 14 predicted proteins | sample RVTome_6_FD_207662 | JGI IMG/M metagenome (GOLD analysis project Ga0214472, IMG submission 207662) | Soil microbial communities from uranium-contaminated site in the Upper Colorado River Basin, Wyoming, United States - RVT140D175 | ecosystem: Environmental > Terrestrial > Soil > Contaminated >... | reverse complement strand
AAGTTTCGTTCAAGGAGTGAAGGCATCCAGACAACACCGAGGGCGAATACGGCTACGAAGAGGTTGAGCCAAGAGCGCTCATAGAGGGCGATACCCGCGGCAATCACGAACGCAATCTGCATGAGCACAATAAACCCGACCCGAAATCGGTCTATCGGGCGCATATCTTTCCATGTATGAAGTCGGATGGTCATAGCAGAATCGAACAAGTATACTCCTCCGAGGGAAGCTGTGAAGATGACTCTTCAGGCTTGCGTGAACAAAAGAAAACCGGCCCGAGACAGGCCGACTACTGATGCTTCTTGAGAATCTCGTTGATTTTTTTGAGAATTCTTTTGCGCGTAACTCTGTCTGTTTCTTCCATCGCGGAAGACATGAGGTTTGCCACGCGCCGATGCCACGCTCTGGGGTATTGCGGGCAGATGAACCGGTCGTGCAGATGTTTGCGATGACCTAACGCTTCGGCCCAGCTCGTGGCACCGAATACATTGCGCCTCACGAGCATCTGGGTGCCACAGACGCCACAGTGCGCTGTAGATACTGTTCCGGGATCCGGTGCGAACCAACCCCGATTCCCCAGTAGTTCCATGTCGCCCTCCTGTAATGGAGCGTAAACTTTTTCTCGAAAACAGGTCACCAAACGGTATCCTGTTTTGATGATGCGGTGTACTCGGGTATGGTACCCACACCTCCAAGCAACATAAGGGTATTTTAGCGCATTTTTCTGAAAGGATTTAGGGTTTGTGGGTCAGGGTCTAGTTTACAAACCTGACAACCCCCCACAAGACCCTTTCAATATAGAACTACCTCCCCTTATGTGAATCGACACAAGGGTATTTTAATGTCGCATTGGTGTAATTTTGCACTTTTCCACAAGACCCACAAAAGTGGTGGTGTTATACTGAGTATACAAAAGGCACATAGCCAGGTGACTCCTTAAATGAAGGCCTGCGTATCCCGCTTCGGGACACGTGGGTCTTTTGCTTATCAGCTAGCCACATATCGCTATGCACAAGCAAACAGAGGATAGCGAACCCATTGAGGTAGACGCTCGCCCTAATCCGAATTACTCCGAAATGTTCCTCGTCCCTAAGGACGTCCGGCGAATTCCCGAATTCGTCGCATTCGCCAAGTGGTGCGCCATTCCGCGCTTCGAACGCGAACCCGAAACACAGAAGGAATTTGCAGAACAGATCGGAGTATCGCAGGACACCCTAACCGACTGGAAGAAGCGTCCAGAATTTTGGCAGCTCGTCGGCATATTCCTCCGTGACTGGATGCAGGAGCGCACGCCGGATGTCATCGGCGGCCTCTACGGCAAGATCACAGGTGGCAAAGGAAGTACCGCCGATGTGAAGTTTTTCCTTGGTCTTGGCCAAGACATGCTTCCACCTTTGAAATAACGAAAACGATACCGAAAACGCATTATGACTAACTCCATTCATTATTATGAATACACAACCACTCACGTGGCGTACGGAACAGCGAAAGGTCAGCGACCTTGTTCCAAACGCCAAGAACCCTCGCTCACTCTCTGCCAAACAAAAAGCAGACCTCGAAGCGAGCATTACCAAATTTAACATTGCCGAGATTATGGCCCTCAACACCGACAACGCTGTGTTGGCGGGTCACGCTCGGCTTGTAGTGTTGAAAGCACTTGGACGTTCCGATGAACTCATCGATGTTCGCATTCCATCACGCACACTCACTAAGGAGGAGTGCGAGGAGTACGAGGAGTACATGCTCCGCTCAAACCGCAACACAGGATCGTGGGACTTCGAACTCCTTCGTGCATTCGATACCGAGTTCCTTCTCGACATCGGGTTTGACGATGTCGACTTGTCAGACATCTGGGAGGATGTGCTCGAAATCGAAAATGACGACTTCAAGGAAGAGGAAGCGGTCGAAAAAGCCAAAGACACCGATATCAAGGTTGGCGACATGTTCCGCCTAGGCAAACACGTCTTGCTCTGTGGAGACAGCACAGACCCAGCAGTCGTACGGCGTGTCGTCGGCGAGGAGCAGATTCCGTTCGTCTATGTTGATATTCCATACAATATAGGACTTTCGTACGATAAGGGAATATCTGGAAAGCAGTCGTATGGTGGTGAAGTAGACGACAAGAAGTCCAAGCCAGAGTACCGCACATTCGTGCGCTCACTCATGGAGAACGCATTGGCAGTCTCCGCACCGGACTCACACCACTTCTGGTACCACGATTCCAAGTACACAGGCATGATGCAGTCGCTCTTTGAAGAGCTCGGCATCAAGTACAAGCGCACCTGCCTCTGGATCAAGAACGGAGCGAATATGACACCACAGACCGCTTTCTCGAAGATGTATGAGCCTGCCCTTTACGACACCAAAGGTCGTCCATACCTCTCGCCGAAGCACACAAAGTTCGCTGAGATTCTCAACAAAGAAGTCGGTACCGGCAATGCTGCTCTCGACGACATCATGGATATGGTGGACATCTGGCTTGCCAAGCGTGACGCAGGTCAGGACTACGAACATCCAACACAGAAGCCACTCTCGCTTCACGAACGACCGCTCAATCGTTGTACCCGTCTTTCAGACAGCGTACTGGATCTTTGTGGAGGTAGCGGATCAACCCTGCTCTCATGCGAGCAGATGCATCGTCGGGCCTTCTTGGTCGAGAAGAATCCCATCTTTTGTCAGGTAATCATCAACAGATATGAAAAATTCACTGGAGACAAAGCCGTCAAACTCGATTAAGCAGGGGGACATTATTCGACTCGGTGAGCACATCCTCTATTGTGGTGATGCCAAGAAAGTTGATCTCACAAAACTCCTTGATGGTCGAACAATAGACTGCCTGGCTTGTGATCCTCCATATTCTGTGGATTATGCGGCCAGCAAGCGTGGCATAGGAAAGATTGCCAAGGACAAAGACATCGAGAACGACGGGTTCATGACTGATGCTGAATACACTTCGTTCACTGCCTCGTGGCTTTCGCCAGCACTTCCGCATCTCTCAGAGAAGAACAGCATCTACGTCTTTAACTCGGACAAGATGATCTTCGCCCTTCGACAAGCGTTTCTCGATCTTGGAATTAAGGTCGCCCAGCTCATCATCTGGGTGAAGTCGCAGCCAATCTTGGGACGACTCGACTATCTCCCACAACATGAGTTGATTCTCTACGGCTGGAAAGGTACGCATGAGTGGCGACGTGGAAAAGATAAGTCGGTAATGTTCGCTCCTAAACCATCGCGAAGCGTACTGCATCCAACCATGAAGCCCGTCTCACTCATGCGCCGAATCATTCTCAATGCCACTAAGGTCGGTGATGTGGTCTATGATCCCTTTGGAGGAAGCGGTACTTGTTTGATAGCCTGCGAACACACGAAGCGTCGATGCATCATGGTCGAGATGGATCCAGAGTACTGTGAGACAATCGTGAAGCGGTGGGAAAAACTAACCGGACATGGCACGGAAATCATCAGATCCGAAGGAGCGGAGCAAGCGCTTTAAGACAAAACTGCTTGAGTATCTCAAAGACTCCGGCAACATCAGCTACGCCTGCAAGCGAGCAGGCGTCTCTCGCGAAACCTACTACAAGTGGCGCAGGAGCAAGGTGTTTGCAGAAGAGGCTGATTTGGCAATTGATTTGGGCAAGGAGTTTGTGAATGACTTGGCACATACGCAACTCATTCAAAACATTCAACAGGGACATATGGGTGCGGTGAAATTTCAGCTTGCCAGTTGCCATATAGACTACCAAGCTCGAAAGCCTTGGCCACGAGAACTGCCTGATAAGGAACCGCTACCAGTTACTCAAATCCACATCCATCCTGCTCCACTGAGGGAGGAACTGGAAAAGCGAGGGAGAAAGTCTGATGACACTAAAGAGAAGCGATAGCAATCTTCTCAGCAATAGCCCGCCAATCTCCATTAGACATACCAAAGGAGGTGGCATGCGGGACCACGGCATACAATGTGCCGTGGTCTTTTGCGATGTGGAGCTTCCTTGGTAGCACTTCTTCAAAAGGAATGTCTGCAATTTGTTGCCAGTCTGGCAGATAAGTGCGTGAGTAGAAGAGGACAAGTTTTGGTCTGTGTTTTTGTATCAGCTTTTGAAGACCTTCCACTCTTTCAGATTTATACGTTTTCAAGTACTCTCTGCGAGAAGCCAACCCCTCAATATTGAAATCACCATACAGCCAATCAGACTCTTTGATTGATTTCGATGGCAACGGCATGAGTTCCAAAACTGTGTGGTCGGCTATCTTCCTGCCAAATGAATTTATTTGAAACTGCCGAATTTCTTCAAGTGTCGGTTCTGTTCCTGTCTTTAAATATAGTTGAATGAAAATGAGTGGGCGGTATGTCTTTTGTGTTGGTGCATTGCCTTCAAACCAACGCAGATGATCAGGACTTGTCCGCATGTCTTCTACGATGTCGCAGACTACTTTGTTGCTGGTGGTTTTAAAGCGCTGGTAGAGTAGATCCATTGAACCATCAAAACCCTCTTCCATACCGACAAACCAGACATCGCTGTCTAAGTTTCCATAGCCAAAAAAGTTCTTGATTCGTTCTTGTATTAATATCTTAAAATCGTCTCCAAATGGAGATTTAAAATTGTTCATATTTGTTGATCGCGTTTTTAGGAGATGTCCAGGTACACAAAAACCCGGACACCAAGGTGAGCCTTGCGGCTCCTACCAGAGTTTCCCCTGATAACGCGATCAACGCCCCTGATGCCGGGGTTTTTACGTTGATCGCGTTTTCCGACCATATCCTCAAGAATCTTGAGGGGTTAGGTCATTTATATTAAGTTGTACAAGTACATAATACCAAAAAAGGTATCACTTGGCACTTTAGCTTAGCTTTGGAGCTTTGCGAAGAGGTTACCAACAGGCAGTCTATGCTGCCTCGTATCGTACTGCTTTACCGGTCTTGCCTATACGTTTGAGCTTCTCTTCCTTTTGTAGAGCAACTAAATAGCGGGAGGCCGTGGCATCGGAGACGCCTAACAACTTCTCCACCTCATTATTACTAATTGACCCCTTTGCGATTACTTCCTCAAGTATTCGCTCGAGCTTCTTGCGCTTTTTGGACTGTATAGCTGCCCTGGCTTTTGCGGCCTTATCCGGCGCAGTAGCCCTCTGGGGATCTGGTACGGTTTCCTCAATTTGAGGCGTTGGAGTAGCCACGACTTTTGCAGGAACACTCGCTTCTCGGGGTACTATGGTGGCTGTCTGGAGAGGAGGATTTATAGGGATTGCAATATGAGGCGTTTCCGGAGACGGAGCCGTTAACGCCTCATTCTCTCCTGCCAATATCGCCGGTTTAGCTTGTTCTGAAACAGCTAGTTCGGTCGGGACTAATTGATGTGTTTGATTCGCTTCATTCTGCTCATTCATATACAGCTATTCTATCAAAGAAAAGAGTGCAAACGCCTCATATTGTGGTTATCCAGAAAGCCCTTATTCCTCCTAGTGATTTCGGGCACACTTGCGTGGGACTTGACAAAATACCAGTACGAGTGTATAATAGTATCAGATGATTAGGACAGGAAAGCAGTACGGAAAAGACCCTCTCGATAGAAAAGTAGAAACAACGGACCCGGCAGTAAGGAAAACGGAGCACTTGACAAAAGAGACGAGATATGGTAAGATAGAAGTATAAAGTTGAAGTAGCAGTTCCCCACAAATCAATAAGACAGTCTTTGTAAGAGGAGACTAAAATCATTCGACTAGGCTCCGGCCGGTCCGAAGCAGGCGATTGAATCCTCTTACTATAGGAATCAGTCGCCTTTTTCGTTGGAAGAAGCGCGGGAACGAATATACAAAATTATCCATGTCGTTCTCCCGCTTCTCCCAAAGAGGAGAGAGTATCGGGAAAGTCCCGATTCAACAGTTCTTTACAAGGAGATAGATACCAAATTGTTCCCCACCTCTGATCTGTAGCTAAAAAGTTGCAGAGGGTGACCACAGCCCGCAAGTGTGGCAAAGAGGAGAGAGTGGGATGAGAACCAATTCTGTGTCCGTCTGTTTGCCCAGATACGTTGCTCAGGTACATGGCACCCCGCAAACGGTCCCCAGTACATGGAATGCTACGGCGAGAAGCCAAACGTATCGCCCGCAATACTAACTAATAAGTTAGGACATCGGTTGCCGAGGAAGACTTAAACCACCTTCGTCGGCAAGAATGTCCTCGCTGCGAAAGGGGCTGGATACCCCGAGTAGACGGAGAGAGGAAGTTCGTTGACAACTAAATAGGTAGAAAAGGATAACGCAGAACAACTGCTTCTTCGGAGGCGACTGTAATGTTATTCCTCTTCTCCGGCAGTAGATGCAAGTTTAGTGCCGGAAAGAGGGATCGCAAACGCGATTCCTGAAAATTGACCACATCGGTCAGACGGCTCCGCAGCGAACTGTGGAAAAACTGTCAACACAAAGGAGACAGCGATGTTCAACTCCGTAAATTTCGTTCTGTCCGTCGGTTCCGTCGATGGCGTGTGCACCAGCGCCGCCGTTCTGCGGAACGTCGCCCCCCATGCCGACATCAACTTTTGTCAGGCCTTCACGGTCGACAAGGTCGACCCGACGGCCTGGGGCGAGGAGCGGAACGTTCTCTTCGTGGACCTCGCGGTGAACAACCGCGACGAATCCATGACCGTGGACTTTTTGCGCCGCGTCAAGGCGGCCGGCCACCAGGTCGTCGGCGTGCTCGACGAGCACAATGCCGAGGACTGGCGCAAGGCCTTCGCCGCCGCCGAGCTCTCGTTCGACGAACTGGTCATCAGGCCGGTCTCGCAGGACGACGGGGACATCAAGTCCTCCGGTGCGCTCCTGCTCTCGCTCCTCGGTGACGAGGCGGACGAGCAGACACGCAAGCTCTGTGAGGCGGCCGACGCTGGAGACCGCATGGACTTCTCGACCCACTTCGGTGGTGTCGTGAACCAGGCGGTGAAGTCCCGCGTCGCGGACGACTCGCGGCGTGTGTACTTGGCGAAGCACTTCGCCCAGAACCGCGACGCCGACGAGACCATCAACGGATGGATCGCGGAGTACGAGGCCATTCTCGCCACCCACGAGGAGATTGTGGAGGCGAGGAAGGAGCTCGGAAACGGGATCGTCCGAATCAGCGCGGTCGGCAAGATCGTCGACATGACGACGCTCATGAAGACGGTCTACGACCTGGGTTACCAGATCGTGCTCACCGAGGGCGAGATGTTCGACAAGGCGGCTGGCAAGAAGACGCGCCAGATCGCCTTCGGCTGCAAGCCCGGACTGAAGCTAGACGCCGTCGCGACCATCAAGGCCGCGGGGGTGGAGTGCTCCGGGTTCGCCGCCAAAGCGAACGTCAAGCCCGAGGACGAGGAGGCCGCCCTGGCCGCCGTCCGCTCTGCGCTCGCGGCGTAGTACAACCCTTCCGTGTGAGGGCAACAGGTTCGGCTAGTGCGACACGGCGCACTGGTCAAGGTTTGCGGGTTGGTTCCCGCCGTCCGATGGTCGCAAGACTAATCGGGAGAGCTACGCAACGCTCTCTGTCTCGGGATGCGTGTCCCGACTGATGAGCTCGAAAGAGCGAAACAGAAATTCGTCAATCACCCGAGCAACCCTGCTCGCAAGCCCTAGGCCCAATACATAAGCCGACGGGAAGTCACTTCAATGTGGCCGAGCAGGGTGGGTTTTAGCCGCAAGGCACCCCTAGCTCGAGGAGATGAAGATGAATAACGCAACGCTTCCAATTTATGCCTTCCGCGACGAAATCGTGGAGGCGGTTCGTACCAATCCGGTGGTGGTCATCACTGCCGAGACGGGTGCGGGCAAGTCGACGCAGGTGCCTCAGTACCTGCTCGACGCTGGATACGACCTCGTCGTGACCCAGCCGCGTCGTTTGGCCGCCAGGACGGTGGCCCAGCGCGTGGCCGAGGAGATCGGCGAGGAGATCGGAAAGACTGTCGGCTTCCGCACTGCGGTTGACCGGCAGGACTCGGCCGCGACCAGGTGCCTGTTCTGCACCGACGGCCTCGCACTCGTGCGAGAGCTGATCGGCGCGAACAAGGGCATCCTGGTGCTTGACGAAGTCCACGAGTGGAACGAGAACATGGAAGTTCTCGTTGCGTGGGCCAAGCGTCAAGTGGCGGCCGGGAACGACTTCAAGGTGGTGCTCATGAGCGCCACCCTCGAGGCCGAGAAGCTGGCGACGTTCTTCAACGGCGCGCCGGTCATCAAGGTCCCGGGTCGGCTCTTCCCGGTTGAGACGAAGCAGCCCAGCTCGCGGCTCAATGACGATGTGGCAACACTCGTCGCGCAGGGTCGCAACGTGCTGGTGTTCCATCCTGGTAAGCAGGAAATCGAGGACACCTGTTCTGCTCTCAAGCAGATGCAGGTGAACGCCGAAATCCTGCCCCTCCACGGCCAGCTGACTCCCGAGGAGCAGGCCCGGTGCTTCAAGCACTATGGCCGTCCGAAGGTGGTCGTCAGCACCAACGTCGCACAGACGTCGGTGACCATCGACGACATCGACGCGGTCGTGGACAGCGGGATGGAACGGAGGATCGAACTGGTTGACGGCGTGGAAGGGCTGTATTTGAAGCCCATCTCCATCGCCGATTCGACGCAGCGCAAGGGTCGCGCTGGCCGGACGAAGGCGGGCATCTACATCGACCACTGCGGTGCGTCGACGAGGCCCGACTTCCCGGTCGCCGAGATCATGCGCAAAAGGCTCGACCAGACGGTTCTTCGTCTGGCGATCGCCGGGTTCGACATGGAGGTGATGGAATTCTTCCATCAGCCCGACAAGTCGGACATCCACGACGCTCGCCGCACACTCATCGGTCTCGGCTGCATGGTTGCAGACGGGTCGGTGACGAAGATTGGCAAGCTCGTGAACCGGCTGCCGGTGTCCGTGCAGTACGCGCGGATACTGGTGGAGGCTGACAGGTTGGGGGTTGTGGACGACGTTCTCACTGTCGCCGCAATCATGGAACAGGGCGGCATCACCGTCCCTCCGCCCAGCCGCAATCAGCCGGATCGCCCGGACTGGCGTCGCATGGTGCCGTCCGAGTCGGAGTCCGACGTCATGGGTCAGCTCGCCGTATGGCAGATGGGCGAATCCATGTCCAAGGACGAGATGCGTGAGAAGGGAATCTCCCTCCGGACTTATTTCCGGGCAAAGGAAGTTCGCAAGCATCTCGAACGGTCAGTGCAGCAGTTCTTTCAGTTCGGTACCACGGGTCGCCGCGAGGACATCCTCAAGGCGGTCTGCGCCGGAATGGTGGATCACCTGTACAAAGGTTTGTACGGGTCCTACCGGAACGGCGAGGGTGGCGATCGTGAGCTCGGTACGGCGTCGCTCGTTCGCGGCGCTGATTGGCTCGTCGGCAAGCCGTTCGATCTCCAGATCAAGACGCGGAGGGGCAATATGGTCCTGAAGCTGATTGAGCTGGCGTCGAAGGTGAACCCGATGTGGTTGACCGAGATCGCTCCGCAACTCGTGGAGCAGAAGGCCGGTCTCTCTCCCCGCTATGACGCTTCGAAGGACATCGTGGTCTCGACCACGCAAGTGTTCTTCAATAAGCAGATGGTGAAGGAGGAGGCAGTCGCCGATGGGGAACACCCCGAGGCGGCGAAGGTCTTCGCAACGTGGGTCGCGTCGCAAGTCGCGTAACTCACGGGTTAGGTTTACTTGGGAGAGTCGGTCGGTTTCCGGCTCTCCCACTTTATTCGGCTCACAACACTGTGTTGCGAGTCGATAGAGGCAATACATCAAACCTGGGCAACCCTGCCCGCATGTCCCAAGAGCAATCGAGGGAAAGTCGCTTGAATGCGGCCGAGCAGGGTGGGTCTTGGCGTGAAAACGCTACCCATGCTCGAGGAGATGAACAATGAGTAGCTTCGAAAACGTAGTCGCAGAGAACCGCGGCCTCCTTGCGAGGGCGCGCGAACTCAACGTTCGGGCCGGGCAGACCATCTTCCCGGTTCCTGGCCGCGATGAGCTGATGAAGCTCTTCTCGGTGGCGCTCGGCGGAGCGCGACGGGTGGCGGAAATCCGCAACCTGCCCGCGCTGTTGCTTCCCGCGCTCGATGAGAGGGCGATCGAGAAGGTGTTGCGCGAGCAGCCCGACACGATCACCATCCTCGGACAGGAGGTGGTGGTTGAGTATCGCTCGGGGTACAACCCCCGTGTGCGACTCGACTTCCGTGGCGACGAAAGTCGCAACTGGCTCAAACTTTCGGACGACGGCATTCGTTTGCCTGGCGGACGCGAAGTCTCGATGTATTCGTCGGTCGAAGGATACGGCTACTACATCGAGGCCGAAAGTTCCAAGTTCAAGACGAAGGCGCGCGAGTGCCTGAACCAAGGACTGTGGGACAAGTGGCAGAAGCCGGAATTGCCCGCGCCGACCGAGTCCATCGCTCCCGTTGTGGAGATGGAATACGGCCGGTGCGTGGTGACGGACGCGTCGCTCCTCGCCTATGGTGCGGTCAACTACGATTCCTACTACGGGTCGTGGAAGTCGCACTGGTCGCGCGACCGCGCGGAGGCGGACAAGGTGCATGCGCAAGCGTGTGCCAAGTTCGTCGAGGTGAAGGAAAAGGTCGCCCGCGATGCGCTCAAGAAGCGTGTCGGCGAGCTCCACAGCGCTCACAGCTACAATCGTGAGCTGACTGAGGAGATCCGGTCCCGTATGTACAACACGTACTACGGGTACTCGGGCGGGGCGACCACTGTGGCCGAGATCGAGGTGTTCATCGCCGAGGTCGAAGCTGCGGTAGCGGCGATCGAGGAGCGGAAGGCACAGGCTGAGCGCAAACAGCGCGAAGCCGAAGCTCGCCGCGAAGCGGTCGACGAAGCCCTACGCGACATCGGTTATCCCGAGGCGCACATCTGGGTGCCGGAGAGCGGCGAAGTGGCATACGTCCTGGCGGGTAAGACCTCCAAGATGGGCAACTTCGTGGTTCAGCCGGCTGCGGATGTCGACGACACCTCCCACAACGGACGCCCCTATTGCTTCGGTGACTACAAGTACCAGGCATGGGTCGCGTTCCGCTTCGGCGTGAAGTCGAAGGCGCAAGACTTCTCGGGCAGGGGCAACCTCCAGTCGGAGGTGAAGCTCTTCGTCCCGAAGGGTCTGCTTTCGGCAGGCGTCTACGGCGTGAGTGAGGATGAGCAGGGGCAGTTCTTCTTCCCCGTCATCCACCACAATGCCGAAGGCGTGGAGGTGATTCCCGAGATCAACGCAATCCGCAAGGTGCGCGTGTCGAAGGAGTCGAAGCCTTCCGCTCCGGCCAGCAACGAGCGTCCGTCGTCTGACGCCCTCGAAGCCCTTCGTCAGAAGTGGGGCGCGAGGTAGTAGTTCTTTAGGATCAGGTTTACCCGGGGCGAGCGCATGTGGTACATGTCGCTCACCCCTTCTTTTGAGAGCGTGAGAATAATCTCGTGCCCTCAAAGAGAAGGTCAGTTTTTCACTCGCGGTTCCTTTAGGGGAGATGCAAATCTCTCTCCTCAAAGTAAGACCGTCTCCCCTAAAGGGATCGCGAGGAGTTACAATAACCATAAGTCCCTATAGGGCTATGGGTCGTTCGACGGAATCGAATCAGATTACAGTGTGAGTTAGACCGTTTTGGACTGCGCAAGCAAGAAGAGACGCAAATCTCTCTCCTCTTACCACTGTGCTTTGGCTCGTATCATTTCTGTCGTGTCGGCCCGTAGCCCTCTGGGGATTTTTTGCGTTTCGATGAGAAAGGTTAGGACTTTTTGGGGCGCTTTAGTTACCAACTCCGTATGCTCGTGGGACGCTCTAGACTCCTAGGGAGGGTTGCGTCATCAATGTGGTTGTATGAATAACACAATACAAGCGCCGCACGGGATGGTGGCCAAACAAGAAGCAATCCCTGTAAAGGTGAAATACTGCCTTTACGCAAGAAAAAGTAGCGAGTCTGAGGAACGGCAGGTCTTAAGCATCGACAGCCAGATCAAGGAGATGCTCCAGCTCGCCGAACGCGAAGGATTGGAGATCGTGACCATGAAGCGCGAATCGCATTCGGCAAAAGAAACTGGGCAACGGCCGGTGTTCAACGAGATAGTCGAAGAAATTAGGGGTGGCAAATACAACGGTATCCTCACGTGGGCACCGGATCGTATCTCAAGAAATGCCGGAGACCTTGGACGGATCGTGGATCTGATGGATGCGGGAAAGTTGCATATGATACGAACTTTCGGACAGACCTTCGGCAACAACCCTAACGAGAAGTTCCTCCTCATGATCCTGGGCTCACAAGCAAAGCTCGAGAACGACAACCGGGGCATCAACGTGAAGCGAGGGCTGAGGACGAGAGTGGAGATGGGACTCTGGCCGGGCATGGCACCGCTGGGGTATCTCAATCAAAAGTTGATGGACAAGAAGTGCAGGATCGTCGTCGATCCGCAGAGAGCGCCGATCGTAAAGCAAATGTTCGAGAAAGTGGCATACGAGCAATGGTCGGGACGGAAAGTATACAACTGGCTCCGCTTCGACCTCAATTTCCATACGCGCGGCAACAGACCGCTGACCTTGAGTGGTGTGTATCGCATGCTTCAGATGCCGATCTACTACGGACCATTCGAGTACCCACGAAACTCGGGACAGTGGTATCAAGGAACGCATGAGCCACTTATCACCGAAGAGCTGTTCAGGAAAGTGCAGGAGCAACTTAAGCGTGACAAGATAGTCAGGGAGAACCGAGAGTTCGCCTTCACCAAGCTCTTCACTTGCGGTATGTGCGGGTCAGGGATAACGGCGCAGGAGAAATACAAACTACTAAAAGACGGCACGAATGCAAAATACGTCTACTACTCCTGCTCTAAGGCAAGAGACAGAAACTGCAAGAATAAATACATACGAGAAGAAGAACTGGTCGAGGAATTGTTCAAGATCATCGACAAACTGAACATGAACGAGCTTGGCATGCGAATGAAGCTTGAGGAAGAGATCAAGCGGTTCAACCGCCTGCAAAGGTTGGCAGTCAAAGGCAAGCCGAAGATGCAGATCGACGAGGATGATATTGCCACCAGAGAGTACGCCAAGTATGTCCTGCGCGAAGGAACGCCCCTTGAGAAGCGAGAGCTGATGGGGCATCTGCGGTCGAGACTGGTCCTGAATGACAAGAAGATTACGCTGGTCGAGGAATAGTAGGTGTTGGTTGCATTTAGAAACCAAGAGGCATATACTTTTGGGTATGTCTGCGACTAAAGACGATAAACGAAAATTCTATTGGCATGCCAACACAAGTAGTGGTGGCACCCTGAGTCTCGGTCTTGATTTGACTGGTGAATTTTCCAAAGAAGAAAAAGAAAGCGCCCTCGCGGAAGGCATTCGCGCTTGTGTAGAGAGCATGGAGGCACAGGGTTACATTCCATATAATGCGACCTTCATGTCGTCTGGTGATCTTGCTCGTGAGTATGGCAAGACAAGACAGTACTGGGAGAAGCTTTTAAACGAGGGTAAAATTCACTACAAAGAAACATCCGCAGGACGAATCACCACGAACTTGTGGGTGCAGGGTTATCTTGATGACCGTGAAAAGGTGAACAAGTACGTGCGTGACGTGAGAGATGTGCTCGAAGTAATCGATGCAACAAAAAGCACCGGAGGACGGGTGATTTGTTCTGTGTGTGGCAAGGAGAATTTTGAATTTCACGTAAATGGGGATGCGAATATTAACGGCCTTTGCCGAGCTTGTGGATTTCATGTCCACACGACCAAATAATTTATGAAAAAGAAGCCGAAGAAAAGAATCACCGTCACCGCACCGCAAGCGCAGGCTATTCGTGCACTCGCAGAGCAGCTTGGTAAACTGATCGCGCTTTCGGGTTTCCGGAGTTCTTTTTCTTTGACGACCATCGCAAAAGAAAGAGGATTGTCAAAATATCTTCCTGCAAAGGCAAGCAACAAAAAGGAAGCTTTCTATGAATTTCTACGAAACTTATATTGCCAGAAACCCAGGACGATAAAAATTCTCGTGCGCGAAATACTTCCCAAAGCCATTGAAAAACGTCACGAGAAAGGCGATCCTGTTTTGGAAGCGGAAGCGCTCGAACTTTCTGCAAAACTAAAGGCACTCAATATTGATCTCGAATCGGAGATTCTCGCGATGAATCTCCCGAAAGAGAGACCTAAGACAGTGCCTCCGCCAATAGCGATTCAAAAAATACTGGATGCGTACATCCTCCACCCCTCACTTCTTCCTGACTGCAAGAAGATGTTCATCGAAGGGCACATCAACGAGTCAGTCAGAAAGGCGCTGGAAAGATTCGAGAAGACGATACAAGATCTTACCAGTACTCATGACAAGCAAGGACCCGATCTGATGGCTGCCGTCTTCAACGAACAGAACCCTAAGATAAAGTTCAACAACCTATCAACGCCACAAGAGGTTAATAAGCAACTTGGATTTAAGCTCACCACGATGGGTATCATGCATTGGTGGAGAAATAATCTTAGTCATGGCGATGAAGTCCAGCTCCCGCACCATGACGCACTCGGCCGCCTTATCATGGTCAGCAACCTATTCCACGAAATTGATAACAGAATAATTTAGAAATATGGGACAAAACCGCACGCACAATTCAGAATCACAAGAACATCGACTAGAACGACTTAAAAGTCATCCGGTCGAGGCGATAGAGACACTGCTCAATTCAATAGCGAACTATTTCAATAACGAGATCGGTATCACGCCAGCTCATTATCAGACATCGCTCATGTTTCTCGGAGTACATGCGGCCGCTCTTACGATTGGAGAGGTGTTCTTCGCGAACGGAAAGCCTGATGCGATGCTGAAAGACTACAAGCAATTCTTAGAAACGTTTGTTGATGGAGATACGGAAGACACCAAGTTCTCGTTGATTGCGGATGACATCCATAACTGGCGCAACATCCTTGCTCATCAATGGCCTTGGATCGATGGGACATCGAGTGGAGTACGATTATCAGACAGCTCTTGGTTGGGAGAAGAAAGATGACATGCTTATAATCAATCCGAAGATTTACTGTGATTCATATCTCAAAGCGTTTTCAGCAGGCGGAAAGATTTGGAGTTACGATCAGTTATTTAGCGAGGAACAGCTTAACGAAATACACGGACGCATTGTCGCGAAGTTCGAGAACAAATAACAAAAAGAGCGACAAGAGGCCGCTCTTTTTGTTTCTACTAGCCTTGTGGGTCACAGCTCGGCATCGAGCATGTGGGAACACACAACTAACAGGTTGTCAATGCGGGGGATGTAGGAATCGAACCCACGTTAGCGGTTTTGGAGACCGCCGTCCTGCCACTGAACGAATCCCCCTGATGCTTTTGCGACGCTATGATACCACGAAAAACCTCGTTTTTTCAAATTTGCAGGAGTGTCCATGTCTGCTATAGTCGTGGTAGTTCACTTTCCAAGGGGGTTGAATGCTGAAGTTCAGTGTGTGTAAAACGGTCGTTCCGTACGGCCAAAAAGAGCAGTACCTTCTCATCTGGAAAGCTGGGCTGGGGCGGTTCTTGACCTTGAAAGAGCTGGTCGAGGGGCTACGGACTGCAATGGCGCCCCTGCCGGTAGCCATCAAGAACGAGGCGCCCGGGGACGTCATCTGGAAGACGACGGCAGACGGAATCCCTGTAGAGACGCTCCTGTGCCAGTGGCTTTCGTCCCGTGAGATGCGGCAGCTTGTCGCTCTGTTACGGTGTTAGTACCCGCCCGCCTGTAAAGGCGGGTTTTTGTAAAGAAAAACCACGGACGGGGGCCGTGGTTGCGTGACATCTACTTCTTCTCTGGGTAGAAGTCGTCGGGGATGGGCATGGAGGCCAGGTGTGCTTCCTCGTAGGGTCGTTGTTTCACGCCGTATACCAGCCAGGTGCGCAGGCGTGTCTCCTGGTGACCGACCACCAGAGTGGAGCCCTCCT
>Ga0214472_10003813_pt1 | contig 15905 bp, 14 predicted proteins | sample RVTome_6_FD_207662 | JGI IMG/M metagenome (GOLD analysis project Ga0214472, IMG submission 207662) | Soil microbial communities from uranium-contaminated site in the Upper Colorado River Basin, Wyoming, United States - RVT140D175 | ecosystem: Environmental > Terrestrial > Soil > Contaminated >... | reverse complement strand
GGTGTAAAATGGCGACCTCCACGTTTGAGACACTACCCGCTGCTCTCAATATCCTGAGACTAGGGCTTGAGTCTCTGGAAGCTCCGGCTTCCTAGAAGCCCCCACCGTGAGGTGGGGGAGAAGTCACGCAGCGATGTCGTTCAACGCCCTATTTTTTTATAACGCGGATACGCCCGAAGCCGACTTCATGATTGACGCCACCGCAGTCGTCGTAGTCCACGTTGATATCCCAGCCTTTGCGCATGGCCTCCAACAGTAGACTTAAACCGCCTTGGGCTACCAGTGCATTCGCGTTGGCGCGCAGTTGAAAGCCGTAGCTATCATCCCCGTTAACAAGCTTAAAGATCACTTCGCCATCGATGAAATCATGAGGGGGTCCAAAGCCCGTCCCCACATCATTTACCCGAACCCACTCGACTGGCCCAGTGGTTTGGAAGAGACTGCATTGGGCTTGAGCGACATTATAGGGCGACAGGAAAAGCACGCCTAAACCCATTACAAGAATCGTCAGTACAGCAATACGCTTAATCATAGCGACCTCCTTGAGAGTTGTATAAGATGCGGTTGATGTGTGCCGCATGTTGTGAACCTAATGATACGGGGCGAGGCGTGGGGATGCTGTGGGAGAGATCACAGCAAAAGTATAATGTAGATCACACTGAGAATGAGTGATGGGCCATTTCCAGGCGGGTGTTGATGTCGCTGCACGAGCGTGCGGACGTGGCCCAAGCCCCCAAGCCCCCAAGCCAAGGTGCCGTTCTTGCCCACCCTCCTTCAACATCCATCCATCATGATTTTTATCACGCTTCGCACATGACTTCATATCCTATCTGCACATAGATATTTCATCTTGACTTTCAATCCTACTCATATAGCCTATCTCTCCAAATAGACAACAACCTGTATAACTTTTCATCACGACAATTATAAGCATGAACTACGGAGAGGTAGAGAGATGTCTGGCGATAACGGTCATGCAGATAATCCATTCTCAGGCCCGTTGAGCCAAGAGATGTGGAAAAAGGCACACCGCGTGCCAAGTGCGTATGAAGATACCTTTGACTACGGCATGTATGACCGATTATACGCTCGGTTCGGCGCTGAGCCGCCGCGTGGTGGGGTGGTCTACAAGGGCACCATGAAGCTTCTGGAGGCGCAGGACTGCGCCCGCTGTTTCCATCGCTTTGAGATCGATACCTACGGGCGGGGCTGTATCCACGACTGCGCCTATTGCTATGCCAAAAGCTATCTGTCCATCCGGCGCTACTGGAACGAACCGATCCCTTTTCCAATCGATATCGCGGCCCTCCGGCACATTTTTGCGACGGTGTTCGAAACCTCGAAACGCCACAAGTTCCGGGCCATTCTCGAACAGCGCGTGCCGCTGCGCATCGGCTCGATGTCGGACGCCTTTATGTGGATGGATCAGAAATACCGCGTGACGCTCGAACTCCTCAAGATCCTCAAGTTTTACCAGTATCCCTACCTGATCTTTACCCGCTCTGATCTGGTGGCGGATGACACCTATATGCAAGCCATGGACCCGCGTCTGGCCAGCGTTCAGATGTCGATTTCTAGTATCGACCCGGTGTTAACCCGCCGCCTCGAGCCCGGCGCACCGGCACCGCAGCGGCGTCTCAAAGCGCTGCAGAAACTGGCCGCCCACGGCTTCTGGACCACGGTGCGCATCAATCCCCTCTTCCCAATCTACCCCGATGGCTATTACTCGAACCCCGACTTCGATCACCGCAAAGCCAGCGAGCCGTTCAACTTTTTTTCGTGGGACATGATCGAGGTAATCGCCCAGCATCAGGTGCCGACGGTCTTAGTGGGCATGGCACGACTCTACCGGCCCAACCTCCGCTTTATGCAACAGGCGCTGGGGTACGATATGCGCGCCCATTTCGCCGAGGATGTGCAGGAGGAGCGCGCGTCGCTGCACTTCTCGGCGGCGGAGACCACGTATTACTACCGGCGCATCAAGGCGTTATGCGATCAGCACGGTCTGCGCTTTTCGACCTGCTACATCGGCACTGACCCCAGCGGCGAGGGCTTTGAGCGCGATCAGCCGCTCTGGAGCAATCGCGCCGATTGCTGTGATGCGCTGGGCAATGTCGAAGCGTTTACCACCACCTGTGCCGCCGTATAACCACACCACAAGCGCTTCTCGCGGTGTCAGGGAGGACCCGCACGCATGGCGTATCAGGCCATCACGTTACCAGGCATCAATATTCAGACGCCGTGGTCGCAGGCGCTGATCTCCGGGCGCAAAGTGATCGAGAGCCGATTTTACCCGCTGCCGTCCAAGTGGATCGAGCAACCCCTGGCGATCATCGAAACCCCCGGCAAGACCGGGCGTTTTAAGCGCCGCATCGCCGGCCTGATCGCCTTTGCGCCGAGCTGGCGCTATGCCGACCGTGAGGCGTTTGCTCGCGATGATATAAAACACCTCGTCGATCCCGACGATCCGCTGTTTGGCTGGAGGTCAGAGGCCAGGCCCAAATGGGCCTGGCCGGTGGTGTGGGTGGAGGCGTATGAGCAGCCCTTGCCGCCCGAGTTTCGCGCCGGTATCCGCTATAGCCGGGCGGTGGACATCCTCGAGCCGCCGCCGTCCCTGCTCAGGGCGCTGTCACGTTTAGCCTGACTTTCCCCACCCCTGGGACAGGCACCGCAGTTGCTCGGTGGCGTCGAGCACCTGGGTGCACGATTCCCACGGGGTCTTGGTTATCTTGTGGTATTTCAGGTGGAAGGGGTGCTGTTCGGGCACCTTGTCGATGGTGTGTTGAGCCTGTTCGATCTCCCCGAGCGCCACGTGGATCCAGACGTCTTCGAGGACGTCGGGAAGCTGGCCAAAGAGGCTGTGAATGCCCTCCAGGCGCTCGGACAGAAGCGCGTGCACGCGGTCTTCGACGGAGCCCTGGTAGCGCATGTTGTAGACCCGCACCGTGTCACGCAGTTGGCCGATGCGCTGAATGCGGCCTTTGCGCTGTTCCAGTCGGGTGGGATTCCAGGGCAAATCCAGATTGATCAGGGCGCCGAGCCGCTGCAAATTTAACCCCTCGCTGGCCGCATCGGTGCCGAGCAGCAGCCGGATGTCGCCCTGTTGCACACGCTGTTTCAACGCCTCGCGTGGGGTGGCCATAAAAACGCCATGCTCCATGACGCCGGAGCGCCGCCCCCCGGCATAGATGCCGATCACTTCCTCGGGCAGCGCGTGCGCAAGCTGCTCGGCCAACCACGTGATCGAATCGTAATATTGCGAAAAGACGATGCAGCCATCGTCGATCCAGCCCTGTTGCAGCAGTAAGTCTAAGACCACGCCGCCTTTGGGATCGCGATCCTGATGGGCCGCCAGGGCCTCGCTGAAGGCCCGGAGCTGCTCGCGTTCAGCCGGCGTCAGTGTCTGGAACGTCTTCGCCTCCAGGGGTTCATCATCGTCATTGTCTTCGTCGTCGCTCAGGTCGGGCTGGGGGCCGAGCAGGGTTTCAGCGGTCTGGCGGCCGGCGTACATGGTGCTGCCCACCCGGCGCAGCAGGAGGGTTTTGAGAAATCCTGCCCCTTTGGTGCGGGATGCGAGTAACTGACAAAAGGCTTCGGCGTGTTGATACGCCTCACGGAGATAGAGCGGCAGGGGAATCGCTTCTTCGTCACGTTCGCCGAAGAGTTCGACCCGCACGGGTTTGAGATACGGCTCCCCGGTTTCAGCATCGAGGGCGGTTTCGAGATAGTCACGGGTGCGCCGCACAATATGCCGGATAAACGGGTTGTGCTGTAGGGCAAAATCGCGGGCCAGGCGGCGCAGGCGCGATTTGTCGGGGTTGCCGAGCCGGTCCCAGTCGCCGCCGCCGGCCACGGCACGCTCCGGGGGCAAGCGCAAGGCGCGGCGCACAATCTCGAAATCTCGCCCCTCCGAGCCCCATGGCAGAGGGTTGCGGAGCCAGTCCCAGACCTCCTGATCGTCGGCAGGTAGGGCGCTGCGCTGCAGGGTGACATCGAGGGCCTCGGCCGCATGGCGCCAGCGGCTCCACGTATTGCCGAGGACGTGTTCGTTGCCGACCGCCAACACTGAGAGGAGGTCCCAGGCTTCGATAGGATCGAGCTGCACGGGGGTGGCGGTGGCCAGCAATAAACTCTTGGTCCGGGACGCCATGTCGTGGAGAAAGGCGAGCAGGTTGTTGGGGTCCGGCTTTTCGCCCTGGTGGCGCGGCCCTAAATTTTTGCGCCGTGCCCGGTGCGCTTCATCGACGATGACGCAGTCGTAGGAGAGTTGCGTCAGATACGATACCGCTGCGGATTTGCTGGTGATCAGCCCTTGCGACACCAACCCGACCCGACGCGGGCAGGTTTTAATGCCGGCCGGGCCGGCGACCGGGTGTTCAATGCCGTGTTCGTCCACCCAGTGCGTGCCCGTCCACACCGCGGAGGGCATGGCCAGCAGGCGCAGCATCTCGTCCTGCCACTGCCAGAGCAAGGTCTTGGGGGCGATGACTAAGACAGGTCCCGTGCCGTAGAGGGCGATGAGCAGGCCGGACATCGCCAATTGCAATGTCTTGCCGAGCCCGACCATATCGGCCAGGAGAAATCGCGCCCCGCCGGGCTGCCGGTGGGCGTCGAAGGCCAGCTTGACAAAATATTTCTGGTGTTCCCACAGGCCGTTTTCGCGCCGATACACCGGGGTTTCGATCACCGGCGCAGCCGCTTCGGGCACGTCTGCACCACGCCACGCCGCCACGCTCGGCACCACGGTGCGCTGCGCCAGGCGGCCGATGTCGTCGATGACGAAGTCGGCCAGCGGCACGGCGCACGGGTGTTGCCAGAGGGCATCGAATTCGTCTTGCACCCACTGGATGGCGTCGGGATCGGTGTCTTCCCACACCAGTTCGTAGTTTAGCGTCCAGGCGCTGTACGTTTCGTTGGCGCTGCCCATAAAACACGTCTGGCGCCCATCGGCTGAGGTGATGACCCCGGCTTTGCCGTGGATCAAGCCAAAGACGTCGCGCGGCAGCACTTTGACGCACATGGTTTGCGAGCGCAGAAAGTCATGGAGTCGGGCGAAGCGGTCTTTGGCCCGGGGCTGCCCGTGGCGCTCGGGCTGCGAGGCGCACCATTCGCGGCGCATGGCCGCATTGGCGGCCTTGGCGGTCTCGACATCGCGGGGATGCAGATCGGAGTTGCACACCACGCGCACCGGGCCGCTCATGGTTTCCAGGGCCTCACCGGCGACTTCGAGGATGGAGGAGCTGAAATAACCGGCGATGCGGTCGTAGGCTTGTGCGCCGTGGAGCCGTGGAGTCAGGAAGGAGTGGCCGAGTTTTTGTGTGCGGGAGGAAAAGCGGCGAATCACAAATGGAGTTCCTGTATCAGGTGCGCTTTAACCTGCGCCACAAATTGGCTAGCCTCGTCGAGCACTTGCCGCGCCTCGTCTTCGGTCACCGTATTCAAGGGTGCATAGTCGGCTGCTAATCGTTGCCGAAACGCCTGATGTAGCCAACGCGAGAGTTCTCTTGGAAAGACACCTGTACGGACGAACTCGCGATCAAAGAGACTGATCGCACCGGAATGCTTTGACGTTTCCAGTTGGCGCAAAGCCAGTAAGGCGAGGGCAGCGTAGAACATGGCATAGTAGGAGCGATTCATCACTCCGCCCAAGCTGTGTTCCATCAGCAGGGTGGAGGCTCGCAAGGTTTCTTCCGCTTGCTCAAGACGATATTGCACCAGAGCTCGGATATTTTCAGCCGTCATGCCATGATGCCTTCCTGCAAGATATTAGCCACTAGTGTGCTCGCCGACATCGGACCGCGCTCGAATGCTTCACGTGTAAAACAGATCGGGATAATGACGAGCCCGTGCTCGAATCCGACTTCCCAGGCGATATCTCCTATGGTGTAGTGGTCTGCTTGGGTGAGATCATTGTCCACCACGCAGACATCCAGGTCAGACTCCCAGGTCGCATCGCCACGCACACGTGAGCCAAAAGCCCAGACATCGGCGTCGGGAAACCGCTCCCGCACGCAAGTGACAAAAAGGTCCAGGATTTGGCGGTCTCGATCGGCCATCATGGTCGCATTCTCCACTAGTCACGATGATGTTAGACTCAGTAACATTTGGCTCAGTCATGAGTTGACTGAGATCATTGCATTAGACTTTTTCTTCTGCTATTTCTTCTAGCGATTCCAGGATCTCTGGGGTGAGGCCGCGCTCTTGCGCTTTGCGGCTCATCTCACTCATGATGTCTTCCAACGGTCGCGCCGCGCCACTTCGGTGAGTTTCAGACTCAACAAGGCTTCGAGTTTTCGCTGTTGTTCAGCCGTCGCTGTATTGTAGACACGCGCCGCTTCCGGGCTGACGCGAATCGTAATGGTCTGTGTTGCCATAACTGCCACCTCTGATTACATGTTCGTATTGCGACCACATCTTATCATAACCCCAGTTCTTCAGGAACTTAGACGCTGTCGTTTTCCAGGGCTCCAGCTAACAACCGCGCACTGTTGGCGTCATTTTGCCACTGGGGCATCATCAGCCCCATGACCGAGAGGTACCGCAGGATTGTAATCAGGTTCTTGCGCTGTTGCCAGTAGGCCGCGCCCTCGGTGCGCAGCCACGTCTTGCCCTCCAGGGTTTCGCCGCTGCGGGTGGTTTCCCGCACCGCAAACAGCGCGTGGCGCACCAATGAGGCCCCAAAGCCCGCATCGCCCAACACCTTCGCGCCGAATTCGCTGGCGGTTTTGAGCCGGGTCTGATTGGCTTTGTTGCCGGCGAGCAGGGCTTTGTAGTCTTTGACGCCAAACCCCCGCGCCAGTTCCTGGTAGGCCCCAGCGCGGTATTCGCCGTGGCGTTCGAGGTCGAGCCCTTTTAGATAAAAGCGCTCGTCCGGGGTCAGGGTCTTCCAGACATATTGATCAAACCCCAGCGGCACGAGGTGATCGCAGGCCACTTTGACGGCATTGGCGATGATCTGTTCGATGGGGGAGATGACGCCCCGGCGACGGGGTTTCGACAGCTCGTAGGCGATGTCGATGTCTTCGATCTGCTTGTATTGGGTCAGGACTCGCAGGGCGGCGGCGTAGGCCGCAAGCTGATAGTCGGTGTCGCCGAAGTTGGGGTCTTCTTGATCTTCCAGCGCCAGCATAGCGTCGAGCTGGGCTTTGACCTCGTGTTCGACTTCGGGGTAGATTTCGTCGAGAAAGGCGGTGTCGTCTGAGGTTTGTTTGCGCAGGACGAGCAGGACGGTGCCCTGGACGTAATTGCCTGCTTTAAGACCGGAATCAGCTTCGGTCGCGATTGTCCAGGCAGCAGAAACCTGGAGACCAGATGCCCACAGGATGAGCGCGAGGTCAGCCCAGACACCGGCGTCCTGATGGGTAAACATGACGATTTGCAAGCCATTATTGGGCATGTTAGTCGCAAGATTGCGATAACAGTTCACCATACTCTTGCGAAAGCTTTCGTCAGAGCCGGTGATGGCCAATGCCCGTTTGCTGTCGGCATACCATGTAGGCAATAAACTCTGTAGTGGCTTTTCGTACCAAGCAAGAAAAAATTCAGAAAGTTCGTGATAATTAATGGCATCAGCATAAGGGGGATCAGTGATCCAAATATCATATAAGTCTTTCATGTATCTAGCTTCTTGACATAGAGAAGATGACCTACCATTGGTAGAGGTATTAGTAATATTGAAATACCAAGATGGAGAATGAGATAATATTGTTCGCACTATATAATTTGAAAGCGTATTTAACGCTTGATTAAAAAAAGTAGGATTAGCTTTCATACAAAGGGAGTTCCAAGCTGCTAGCTTACTACCGGTATCCAAACACTTCCCCAACCCAAGCAAACACGCCACCGCACTAACCATATCTGCCTGACCCGACGATTCCTTCGCCAACAACCCCTGCACCAGCAACTGCCGCGGATGGAACAAATGATGCCAGTGCGTCCAGCCTCGTTCTCGGGTCAGCCTCGTTGTTTCATCCCCCGGCTCAATACGGCGGCTCGGCAGGTACCCCTCCTCCTGCCACGCGTGAAAGCACTCGCGCAGCAGTTGCAGCACCTCGGCCTCCCGCTGCAGATCATGCGCATCGGGCGCCCGGTAGTGCCGCCGGGTGGTGACAGAGCCATCCGAGCGCTCGACCGTTTCGACCCACCGAATGCAGTAGAGCCGCTCCTGGAAGACATCATCCGGGCGGGGCACGAGATCATCGTTCTCCCACCGCCGCAGACCGTAGGCGGTGTTGCCATCCACCCGGCGGTCGCCCCGCAGCATGGCCATGGGCGTCGATTGCCCGCAGTGCGGGCACGCCAGGGCCGAGCGTTTGACGGTCGCCGCGGTTTTGGCGGCTGTCACCTGCTGAGGCGGCACGCCGGATACAATGTGGATATCGAACCGCTGGTTGGCAGCGTCCGGATGGAGTTCTGCTATGCAGCGCGTCTTTTCCCCGATTACCCACGACGGCGCCAACGGCACGCGCCAGCCGCATTCCGGGCAGGTGGATTCGTTGCAGTACAAATAGGCATCGGCGCGCCAGCCCTGCGTGTTGTGCTCAATGCCCCACGCCGTCACTTGCCGGTCGACTGCCTCGTACACCTCACGCTGGGCGCGGCGCACTCGTTCCGCCACCTCCGGCCCACCGCCGACGATATTCAGTGCAGCCCAGGTGAGAAGTGCGGCCACGGGATTGAGATCGGAGCCGTACGCTTCGCATCCCAGACGCGCCGCTTCGAACGGCACGCTGCCGCCGCCGCAAAAAGCATCTCCCACGCGCGGCACGTGGCCGAATTGCCGCTCGCCCAACTGCCGCACCAGGTCCGGCAGCGTCTGTGCGTCCGTTCCCAGGTGGGCGTTGATCTCCTCCCAGGCCGCTTCCGACGGCCCGTCAATCTGCTCCGGGCGGTCGCAGTAGACGAGTTTTTCGTCGTAGGAAAGGCGGTTGAAAATCGTGCGCTGTAGAGCTTCCCGAGCCTGCCGGGTCACGGTTTTTTTGAAAGCCGGTTTGGCGGTCTCTGACCCCGGCTCCAGCCACTGCTCGCGCTCATCCTGAGTCAGGCGCACATACATGTCTTTGAGGGGAATCGACTTGGACTTCCGCCGCCACAGGCCCTCATTGTCCATAGTCAGGAGTTTGAGGAAAATCTCCCGGTCCTGTTGCGGATCGTCCGACGCCGGAAGCAACAGGCCGAGGAGTGCCGCCCGCACCAGGATCAGCGGTTTGCGGCCCCACCATTTGCCCAGACCGGTCAGGGTCTGACTAGACTTCGCGTTTCGCTCCTTGTAACTTTCCTTCGACAGCTTGGAGACCGGGAATTGCGTTTCGATAAACGAGGTGGTCGACGTAGAGACGATCATGGGTCATGTCCTATCTTGCAGAGCGTGTCTTGAGTGTAAAGGCCAGAACCCCAGATGCGTCCCGGTCCTGCTATTCAAACAGTCAGGCCGCGGCATCGCGGGGTGGTCGAGAACATCGAGTGGCAGAGGCGCGAGCCGACACCGGGTTTTCCGTCAAGGCATAGCGCACCGCCTTGCGCCAGCCCTGATTGCGACCGGCAATAGCGTGACCCGTAGCCGCATTGGTCATGGTGAACAACCACCAGCGCTCTTCGGGAGCGAGGCCCAGCCAGTTTTGCACGGCCACCGGAATTAACTCCGGGTCGGCATCCTCAATGGCCCAGGCGAGCAGCACCAACTCCTTGCCAAACAGGCGCGACACCGGAGTCTGACCCCGTTGCCACTTGCCGGTTTTGAGCTTTTGCGCCTGCAAGCGCCGGTTGAATTCCACCCGCACGGTATCCGCCATGGCCTCCCACTTGGGGCGCGGCAGGATCGCGCGGATGGCGGCATCTGCCGTGCCCAGGGCAAAACTCAGCTCACGACGGGCCTCGCTGTTGTCCCAGAGCACATGCTCGGACATATAAACCGATTCGCTGGAGGCCGACGGCAGGGTGACGAGAAAATGGTGCTCGGACTCTGTTGGCGCAAAGCCAAAGCCGATCAATTTGCGTTTTGCGGTCATGGTTGCTCCACCTCCTCGGGCTGTAGTTCCGTGCGTGCATCTTCCACCCAGGCCAGCAATTGGCTGCCCGTGGGAAAGCGCAAGGCAAAGGCTTCCAGGCTAATCTGGCCGTCCGTCAGGATCTTCCGTAAGCTCTCCACCGTGGTTTCCAGCGTGGCGGCATCGAGAGCCAGTTGGTCATCCGACGTAAACTCCAGCCAGTGCGGTCCCGCCAATATAGAGACTTGCGACCCCAGGATCGACGCTTGAAAGCGTTTCAGTTGCCCCAGCAGGGTATACGTGTCTTGAGTGGTTTCCGACTTGTGCTTATGCTTCCAGATCGCCGGCCGCTCCGGGTCGATTTTCACCGTGTCCGACCCCTCGGCATCCACATCGAGCCGATGCTCGGCCACCAGGCCAGCGGTCTCGGCCCCTGCCAGCACGACGTAGGCATTCTTGGGTAAGACGAATGGCCCTTCATAGACCGCGCCGCTGAGTGTGGGGTTCGCTCCGTCCGTGGTATAGCGAATCGGTGCGGCGGGGGTGGCCCGCAACTCCACCATTTTGTCGTTGCCGCTTTGGTACGTCCGCGATTGAATGGTGATACGATTCTGCCACGTCACCGGCTCGCCCGTGTCGTGTTCGCCCTTGCTATCCACGCACAGAAACGACACCGCCAAATCGCTGGTTTTAAAGTGGTGCGGGTCCGGCACGGTGGCCGAGGCCGGCGTCGCCTTGCCGCCCACTTCGTAGTAGAGGGTATCGCCATGCACTGACGCTAGCTTCAAGATCGCGGTGCCGGTGCGGTCATCCCGCCTCACTTCCTGGATGCGGACATCTGTGTGGGGCTGGGGAAACGGCGGTTTTTCGATGTAATTTCCCTGCTCCCGCCATTGGTCTTTGCGCACCAGATCGTTCTTTAACTGATCGAGCGCCTCCATGTGGTGCCACTGCCAAAGAGGATTGCTGGCGGCGCGCTTTTTGACCTCCGACCACGGCATGGCTTTTTGCGTCAACAGCCGCTGCTCGCACTTTTTGCGGAACGTCTCACTCGCCACATCTTCCGTGAATTTTTGCTTGGCTTTGAGCGTCTCGCGAATCTGCTTCTCACCGTTGTAATGGTTGTCCGTAAACTGCATCTGGAAGTCCGCATGCAGCAGTTGGGCGCCGTGCGGATAAGTCAGGGTGGTAAACGTCTCGCGTGTGGCGCTGAGAAGGCGCAGGGTGATTTTGTCGCGCATATCCGTGGCCGCCGCATGTTGCGGATCGCTCTCCTGCACCCGCTCCCTGCTCATCTCTTCCAGAATAAAATCGATGGCCTTGAGCTCCGCCGCCGTCTCCAGCAAGGTTTCCAAGCTCCCGTGGGCGCCGGACAAAAACACAATGCGGTTGGGATAGGTCAAGTCCTCATAAAACCGCTGCAGGTCCGGATGCAGTCCCCCGCCCGGTGACGGTTCACAGACAATCAGGCTGACCCGATCCGGGGTGATCTCAATCTCATCTACTGCCGGAAAGACCAGCACCTCCTGGTAGCAATCTTTCTGCGAGGGCGCAAACGTCTCGCCTAAGAACGTGCGCAGTTCCCGCAGCGACGACTCGCGGTTGTAGGCCTCCGCCGTGCTCTTGAGCTTGGCCACGAGATTCTGCACATTCTTGAAATACAGCTTGCCGTCCCGGTTCGCGTGCAGATACCAGGCTCTGGTGTGGAGCTCCGTGAGAATATCCTGGCGCAGGCTGGAGAGATCGCGCCCTGGCGCGCACAAAAACGACGCCACCTCGGAGAGCGACAGTCCCAGCACGGCATCCGGCACGCTGGCCAGAGACGCCACCAGGAGCAGCTTGCAGGCATCCTGCGCCTCCGTGCCGCCCAGACGCGCGTCCATGATCTCGGCGATGGCCTGGCCATTGGAGGCGATATCGTGACTGATGGCATTGTCCAGGGTGGGATTGATGTGGGTGAGTTGCGCCTTGGTTTCGCGGTCGTTTAAATCCATATCGTGGGCGTGAATCAGCGCCAGCCGATCCGCAGGGCCGCCGTCCTCAAAGAGCCGCGACACCACCACCCGCATGAAGCGGAGGAGGCCGCGCGTCTGTTGAAAACCGGGATTTTCGCGAAACCGCGCATAGAGATCGCGAATGGCGAAGTGAAACGGGTACGACGCTTTGAGAAGCTGGGCAAACTTCTCCGGTGAAGCGCTGGTGATATCCATCTGCTTGGCGTCGCGGACCGCCTGGACGTAGGCCTTGACCACCACGTCTACATCAGCCTCAGCCGGCAGTTGGGCAAACAGCCGTTTGCGCAAGATGAAATAGATCTCGTCCGTATTCAGTCTCACCGGCTCCAGCATCAGGGCACTGCGATCCACTTCATCGGCGAAATTTTCCAGGGCCCGGTTGAGCCGCTCACTGCCCTCTTCATACGTCGCCTTGAGGTCTGAAATCACCACGCAGACCTTCGTCAAGTCGGGCTTACTCACCGCCACCAGCAAATTCGACAGAGCAGTCGTGGTCACCACCGAGAGGTCCGAGTTGCCAATAGGCTTAGAGCGGGCGTATTCAAAATACGGTGGCAGTTCATCGAGCAAAATCAGCAAAGGCTCGCCGCGCAACAGCTCCACCCAGGCCTTGGGGTCAGGGGCAGACAGCGGCGAATAATAGTCCTTGAACTGCTCTCGCTTGCCGAGCTGCGCGGCAATGGCGCCCCAGATGCCGAGCGGCGCTTCCTCCCGTCCACTTAACGCCACGACGCGCACGGGAGTAGACGTGTGGGCGGCGCCATCGAGATCGCTCATGACTTGACGTCGCAGGTTGGGGTGTTTAGCCAGCAGGCCGAGGGCCACCATGTTGTGCGTCTTGCCCCCGCCCATCGCCTGGGTGAGCACAAAGACGCCCTGATCAGAGCTGCCCTCAAAGCGCCCAAACGCCTCCTGCAACAGGTGCTGCATGCCATTGGTGAGGTAGTTTTCTGCAAAGAACTCATTGGCGTTAATGCGATCCTCAACCAGATCGGTCAGGTCTAAGACCACGTCCCGCCGATGGCGGTCAAAGACGCTCTGGCGAGGCACGCAAAGTTGCCGGAGGGTTTTCATCGCGTGAGGCTTTCTATAGGTTGATGAGACACGAGAAGCGTTTGAAAATACGGGGGCTATTCTGCAAGCAAACAGAAAGAATGATCACTTTATCGGACGGTGATCTAGATCACACGACTGCATGAATCTAATCGTTCACAATCCACGTATACCTATTAAGAAGTGGTGGAGCCCTACGACATCTGGGGGTTCAGAAATCCACCCTTCACGCTATTTGGCATCTCAAAAAAAACGGGCGATCAGCCCTCCAAACCCAACATTTGAGGTCATGAACCATGAGAGTTCTTCTACCAAACGGTATCAGCACCCCCATTACCCCCAACCTCGTGTGGACTGAGCTGCGCCATCGGGGTGTCACCCTGCAAAACATCGATGACGTTTTCAATGCCCTGACCGCAGAGCTTCAGGAAGGGCAAGAGTTGTCCTTTGACGAGTTTGCGGCTCGCATCGGTCAAACCCTCTTCGAGCTGCCCATCGTTCCGGAGTTTTTCATTGAACCGAAGTGTGGCCAACTCACGGTTCTGCTCATAGGCAACAACGACTATCTGCCTCAAGGCGGCGGCGGGGCCGATCTCCCGGGAGTGTTGCGAGATGTGGCCGCGTGGCGATCCCTTATCCCGGTAATCTCGGAGGCCCAGAACTACGCCAACCTCGACTTCCAAGTCCTCCAGAACCAGACCGCAGCGCAGATGAAAACCGCCATCGCCACTCTCCTCGACCCGAATCTCAAGCCCCATGCGGGCGATTTCATCCCAGCGGGCGGCGGAGAAGTGGTGGAGGGCGCCGTTCGCGACACGCGCTTGCTCATCTACTCAGGTCACGGCGGCGGTGTACAAGATACCAGTGGAGACGAAGTCACCGGTATCGACGCGGGGCTCTTGGGCACGGACGCTCGCGCCCTACGCCGAGATCCCAACGTGGGCGTGCTCATCGACCCGACGACGGCAGTCACCGACGACGACATCAGCAGTCTGGCCATCAAGGCCACCCCACTGGCGTGTCTCTACTTCTTTTACGACTGCTGCTACAACGGCGGGGCCTCCCGCCCCTTCCTCGCTGGCAACCCTAGACTCATGCTTCGCCCCCGCAGTCTTACCGGCATCCCCAATCGCCAGAACCGCGATATTGGGCAGGATCGAGCCGCGACGGGTCGAGGTTGCTGGCTCGAGGCTTCCCGCTGGGACGAAACGGCGAAGGAGACCGCCTTCGGCGGTGGCCAGTACGCGGCCGCCGTGGCTGGGGCCCTCAACACCAACATCTATGCGACTCCGGATGACCTCACCAAGGTGGCGACCGCCGCCACGGCCTACCTCGCGAAGAAACAGCCCCCCGATCCGCAAACCCCGCAGCTCGAGGATCTGAACCGCCTCGGGAGCCGCCCCTTCCTGGAGGGATGCAAGTGGGTCTAGAGGGCTCGTCGCCTGGCCCGCCGAACCCTGGTCGTGTCGCTGGCCTAGAGTTTGAAAAAACTTGTCACGACCTTGCGACACGGTCTAGTTACAGCCCGACTTCCAGATATTCCAGCCTACGGCGAAGGAGAGACGGAGGCTGAGGCCATAGCGGATCTCAAGGAAGCTCTCCGTGCCTATATTGAGGCATTCGGCATTGATGATGCGCGTGCTCGTATGCATGGCAATAGTGTTCTCAAGATCGGAACTTTGCGAGGTATTCTCCGCGACATTGAAATGAGCCCAGGCGAATTTGAACGCCTTTGGGACGAGAGGTAGCTCTATCTCAACAGCCTAAGCGCGCCCGCTGGCCCACCACCGATGCCCACATCGCCGCCCAGCGAAGCACATGTCGTCTCTAACCGAAAGAAGGTGTCGTTATGGAAAGACTCATTGTTGACGCCGAGGGGAAGGTCACCATTCCGCGTGAGGTGCTGCGCAAGTGTGGTGTTCGTCCAGGCGATGAGTTAACCCTAATCGAATCGGCAGAGGGATTATTGGTCTACCAGGGTGGCGTCGATGCGAAAACGCGTGCCTGGTGGGAAGCCCTTAGCAGCGAAGAAAAGCAACGGGCCGCCGTGGACGCGCACGCCTATGAGCAGATGAGTGAGGCGGAGCAAGACGCCCTGTGGAATGAAGGCGCCAACACCCCTGACGACGCTGAGGACGACGAGTTTGAACGCCCCGCCTCATCGCATCTTATTCGATAAAGGCGTCATCCGACGCGTCTATGAACGCCGAGTCCGTTTAGCGCGTGGGGCCCCACCAACACTCTCTCAAGTCGAAGCTGACAACGTTTATGCCCATCTCAGCACCGCCTCCTATTCTCTATATATCACAGCTCAAACCGAACCCGTTCTGCGACGCCGACCAGCCCTTTTTGCCGCGCCTTTCTTGATGGAGACGCGCCCCCTACAGAAAGGCCGGTACCTTCGTCGTTGGGCGCGTCGCCTGCGCGAGTTCCTGTTTTCACCTGAAGAGGCGATGGTTTTGGCCTATGGCAGTTTTGGCATTGACTTAACTTCAACCCAGCTTGGAGTCGACACTCTCGTCACAAATGACTTTAGACTGGCCCGTCACTTCCAGGCACATCAGGCTGAGATCGCTCGTCGCTTCAGCGAGATGAGGGTTCAGCTCCCTGCACCGTACGCCACCTTGAGGCTGCCCAAGGTCGTAACTGCTCGCCAAGCGCCTGCCGGTCGGCCTCACTCAGCGCGAAGGCTTGGCAGTCCTTGCAGGCGTAGGTGCAGCCCTTGTAGCGCGAATAGGAAGGTTCGAGCTGACCATCGGTACTGAGCAGCTCGCCTTTGATGAGGCCAAAGTGGTAGAGGAAGTCCACCGCCACGGCCATGATCTGGTCGATCACTCCGTCACCGATGCGG
>Ga0214472_10003812_pt1 | contig 15906 bp, 18 predicted proteins | sample RVTome_6_FD_207662 | JGI IMG/M metagenome (GOLD analysis project Ga0214472, IMG submission 207662) | Soil microbial communities from uranium-contaminated site in the Upper Colorado River Basin, Wyoming, United States - RVT140D175 | ecosystem: Environmental > Terrestrial > Soil > Contaminated >... | reverse complement strand
GTAGGCCTTCAAATCCTCCAGCGTCAGGCAGGGGATGGAGTCCCGGGTGCCGATGATGGGATAGCTCAGGGGATGGGGGCCCCAGTGCAGATCGGCGATGTGGTTGTCGGGGCAGATGTCCACGCCCTTCTCGTTGAGGTCCTCCATGGCCTCTTCCAGAATCACCTTGCGCTCGATCTCCAGATCGGCCAGCAGGGGGCGGCGGATCATGGAGGCGAAGAGGGACAGGGCCCTATCCAGATGATCGGGATGGACGCGGGAGTGATAGCAGGTGGATTCGGCGTCGGTGGAGGCGTTGATGTTGCCCCCAACCTGCTCGAAGGCGCGCTCCAGGTCGAAACTGGAGGGATGCTCCTGCGTACCCCGAAAGAGCATGTGCTCGATGAAATGGGAGATCCCCCCGATGGACCTGGTTTCGTCGCGGCTGCCCGCGCGCACGTAGAACAGGACCTCGGCGCTGTGCAGATGGGGCATCTCGACGGTGACGACCCGCAGGCCGTTGGGCAGTAAATCCAGGAAATATTCGGACATAGAAACTCGTCGGTCAGGATTTCATTTTGGGCGGACGGAAGAGATCCCGCCCGCCGAGGGTGCGCCGCCCCAGGCGGCTCAGACGATAGAGGTGCAGGGCGAAGAGCAGCATCAGCCCGAAGGTCCCCCATGCGGGGATGGGGCCGACGGCTGCGTGCTCGAAGAACTCGGTCCAGCTGGTGGCCTGCACCGGATGGAGCTGGATCTTCGCCATCCAGGCCGCGAACAGGATGACCATCAGATACATGTAGTTGGCGTTGAGGCGCCGTCCCATGGCGTAGCGCAGATCCATCTTGTACTGGGGATAGCGCAGATCCGAGGCCAGCTCCGCCCGCCAGAAGGCCTCGTCCTCCTGACCGTCGGGGTCCTCGGCCAGCACCCCGTGGGCCAGGATGTTGTAGATGAAATTCTGGTTCATCAGCCGCACCCGATACTCGTAGGCGTCGAAAAAGCGGTACCTTCGCGATTCGATGAACAGCAGCATGTAGACGATGGCCAGGCCGAAAGCGAAAAAGGCATGGGGCAGCTCGGGGTGGCTGAAACCCAGGCTGAACAGGGCGGCGGTGGTGGCCACCGCCCAGTTCGTGGTGCGATCCAGCCGCTCGCGCCAGGCCAGGCTGCGCTGCACCTCGGCCCGGTAATAATGGGCCAGGGCGGTGATGGTCTCGCTGCGGGAAAGTTCCCTGGGGCTTTCGGGTATCTGCATGGGCACCTCGGGCGAGAGGGTCGTACCTGTTCAAAGTATAACCGCCTGCCGCCCGGGATACTTCTCGCGTCAGCCCCGGGCCAGGACCTTCGCCGCCTCCTTGGCGTGGTAGGTGATGATGAGATCGGCCCCGGCGCGCTTCATGCCAAGAAGGGTCTCCATCATCACCCGCTCTCCATCGATCCAGCCCTTGGCGGCGGCGGCCTTGATCATGGAGTACTCGCCCGAGACGTTGTAGGCCACCAGGGGCAGCTCGAAGCTCTCGCGCAGATCCCGCAGGATGTCCAGATAGGCCAGGGCGGGCTTGACCATGAGGAAATCGGCGCACTCCTGCACATCCAGGGTGGCCTCGCGGATGGCCTCCCGGCGGTTGGCCGGGTCCATCTGGTAGCTGCGGCGGTCGCCGAACTGGGGAGTGGACTCGGCCGCGTCCCGGAAGGGGCCGTAATAGGCGCTGGCGTACTTGACGGCGTAGCTCATGATGGGGATCTGCTCGAAGCCGTTGGCGTCGAGCAACTCGCGGATGGCGTCGATGCGGCCGTCCATCATGTCGCTGGGGGCGACGATGTCGGCCCCGGCCCGGGCGTGGCTGAGGGCCTCGGCGGCCAGCAGCTGCAGGGTCGAGTCGTTGTCCACGTCTCCGTCCTTGATCACGCCGCAGTGGCCGTGGTCGGTGTACTCGCAGAGGCAGACGTCGGTGATGACGGTCAGACCGGGCACGGCCAGCTTGATGGCGCGGATGGTCTCCTGGATGATGCCCTTGTCGCTGTAGGCGTCCTGGCCCACGGGATCCTTGGCCTCGGGGATACCGAAGAGGATGACGGCGGGGATGCCCAGGGCGTGGACTTCCCTGGCCTCCTCGACGATGTGCTCGAGGGACTGCTGGTAGATGCCGGGCATGGAGGAGATTTCCTTTTTGATGTTCGCCCCGAAGGCGCTGAACATGGGGTAGATGAAATCCTCCACCCGCAGATGGGTCTCGCGGACCATGCGGCGGATGTTGTCGTTGCGTCTCATGCGACGGGCGCGGTAGGCGGGAAAGTACATGGCAGTCTCCTTTTTTTCGTGAAAGAAGTCAGGACGAGGACCGGGAAAAGTGCGCGACCAGGGCGTCGGACATGGCCTCCAGGGTGGATTTGTCGGGCTCCACGTCGATGGCGAGGCCGTGCCGGTGAGCTGTCTGCGTGGTCAGGGGGCCGATGGAACAGAGGCAGAGCCCTTCGAGCAGCCGCCGCGCCTCCTCCCCCAGCATCTCCATGAGATTTTCCAGGGTGGAGGAGGAGGTGAAGGTGACGATGTCGATGCCGCCCTCGGCAAGGAGGCTCCGCAGCTGCTGCGCCCCCGCCTCGGGCATCCGGGTACGGTAGCACAGGGGCGCGGTCACCTCCATGCCCAGGGCGCGCAGCTCCTTCGGGATGAGATCCCGCGCCAGCTCCGCCCGGGGGTAGAGGGCTTTCTCCCCGGCCCGGGCCTGCCTGCGCAGCAGCTCCACCACCCCTTCGGCCCGGTAATCCTCGGGGATCATATCGGGACGGATGCCCTGGGCCGAGAGGCTCTCGCCCGTCTTGGGCCCCACCACGACGATGCGCACCCCACAGAGGGCCCGCACATCTTTGCCTGCGGCCTCCAGGCGCTCGAAAAAGTAGTTCACCGCCGTGGCCGAGGTGAGGATGAGGTAATCCATCTCGCCGAGCCGTCCGATGGCCTCATCCAGCTCCTGCCAGGAAGGGGGCGGCACCGTCTCGATGGTGGGAATGGAGATCACCTGGGCGCCCCGGGATTCCAGCAGGGCCCTGAAGGCGGCGGAACCTGTCGGCGGCCGGGTGTTGAGGACGCGCTTGCCGAAGAGGGGGCGGTTGTCGAACCAGCGCAGCCGCTCGCGCAGCCGCACCACTTCCCCCACGATGATGAGGGCGGGCGGCTTGATGTTTGATGCGACCACATCCTCAACCACCTTGCCCAGGGTGGAGACCAGGGTCTGCTGAGAAGGCAGGGTGGCCCAGCGCACCACGGCCACGGGAGTGTCGGGGCTGCGGCCATGGAGGCGGAGTTTTTCGGCGATGAGGGGCAGGTTGGACAGGCCCATGTAGAAGACCAGGGTGCCCATGCCCGTGGCGAACTTCTCCCAGTCGAGGTGGGAGACGCCCTTGTCCGGGCTCTCGTGGCCGGTAATCATGCCCAGGGTGGTGGTGAAATCCCGGTGGGTCAGGGGGATGCCCGCGTAGGCCCCGGCGGCGATGCCGGAGGTCACGCCGGGGACCACCTCGAAGGGGATGTCCCGCTCCCGCAGGCAGAGTGCTTCCTCCCCTCCCCGGCCGAAGATGTAGGGATCGCCCCCCTTGAGGCGCACCACGGTTCGGCCCTCCAGGGCCTTCTCCACCAGCAGGGCGTTGATCCTGTCCTGGGAGCTGTGATGGCGGCCCTTTTTCTTGCCCACATAGATGCGCTCCGCCGCAGGCGGCGCCTCGGCGAGCAGCTCGGGATTGGCCAGGTAGTCGTAGATGACCACCTGGGCCCGACGCAGGCACTCCAGACCCTTGACGGTGATGAGTCCGGGGTCGCCGGGTCCGGCGCCCACGAGATAGACATAGCCTCTGTTCAATGCGCAAAACCTCAAAAAACAGCGGCCGAAGCGGAATCTCCCGCTTCGGCCCCATGGTTGCTGCAACTTACGCGAAGAGGGAAGCCGGGGTGATCAGACGTCCTCGCGGCTGACGTTGAAGGTCTCGTTCTCGTAGACCTCGTTGAGAATCTCACCCGCCCCCATCAGCAGCAGATCGTCGGCCAGGGAGGTGCCCAGGGCCTCGGCTTCCTTCAGGCTGCCCGTGACGGTTTTCTTCAGGAACTTCACGCCGTCCACGCCGGCCACGAATCCGGTGAGATGGAGTTTCTCGCCCTCCACGGTGCCGTAGGCCGCGATGGGCACCTGGCAGCCGCCTTCGAGGCGACGCAGCAGGGCCCGCTCGGCGATGACGGCGCAGGAGGTCTCAGCATGGTTGAAGAAATCGACCATGGCGTTGGTCTGATCGTCGTCGATGCGGGTCTCCAGGCCCAGGGCGCCCTGTCCGATAGCGGGAAGGCAGAGCTCGGGATCCAGATACTGGCTGATCTGGCTCTTGAAACCCAGGCGGTGCATGCCGGCCGCAGCCAGCACGACGCAGTCGAGGTTGTCTTCGGTAAGCTTGCGGATGCGGGTTTCCACGTTGCCGCGGATATCCACCATCTGAAGGTCGGGGCGCACATGGAGCAGCTGGCACTTGCGGCGCAGCGACGAGGTCCCCACCCGGCCGCCCTGGGGCAGATCGGCGATGGAATCCACGCCGGGGCGCAGGATGACGATGTCGCGCACGTCCTCGCGCTCGGTAATTGCTCGCAGGGCCAGCCCCTCGGGGAAGAAGGTCGGAACGTCCTTCATGGAATGCACGGCCATGTCCACCTCACCGGCCAGCATGGCTTCCTGGATCTCTTTGACGAAGAGGCCCTTGCCCCCCACCATGGCCAGGGGCACGTCCAGGATCTTATCCCCTTGCGTCTTGATCTTGGTCAGGGTCACCTCCAGACCGGGGTAACGCTTCTCCAGTTCGGACTTGACCCAGTTGGCCTGCCAAAGAGCCAGCTGGCTGGCGCGGGTGCCGATACGAAGGATTTTCTTGGCCATCACGAATTCTTACGCTCCTTTGTCCTAATCCCCCGAGCCTTCCAGGGAACGCAACTCGTTGTCTTCTGTCAGGGCGGGCAGGTCGAAAAGCACCCGCACCGCATCCACGAAATTGTCGCCGGGCTCCTCGCCGTAGCCGTTCTTGAGTACGGTGGTGGGCCGGTGCAGAACCTTGTTGATGATGGCGTTGGTCAAGGCCTCGATGGCCTTCTTTTCCTTGGCGCCCAGTTCCTTGAGGTTGGAGAAGGTCTTCTCCAGTTCGCCCTGCTGGATCTCCTGGAGCCTGCGGCGCAGCTGCACGATGGTGGGCTTCACCTCCAGGCTGGAGATCCAGCCGTGAAACTGGAGGATCTCCTGCTCGATGAGCTGCTCGGCCTTTCGGGCCTCCTTCTGGCGCTCCTTGAGGTTGGCCTGAATGACGCCCTGAAGGTCGTCCACATCATAGAGGTAGACGTTGTCGATCTTGTTGACCTTGGGGTCGATGTCCCGTGGCACGGCGATGTCGATGAAGAACATGGGCTTGTTCTTGCGCTTGCGGATGACTTCCTGGACCTTGCTCTCGGAGAGGATGAAATTGGGCGCCCCGGTGGAGGTCAGGACGATATCCACCTGATGCAGATGCTCGGTGAATTCCTCGAAAGGCAGGGCGCGTCCGCCGAACTCCTCGGCCAGCTTCTCGGCCCGGGCCAAGGTGCGGTTGGTCACCAGGATGGAGGAGGCACCGTTGTTAAGGAAATGCCGGGCCGCCAGCTCGCACATCTCCCCCGCCCCGATGAGCAGCACCGTCTTGCCCTCCAGGGTTCCGAAGATCTTCCTGGCCAACTCCACGGCGGCAAAGGAGACGGAGACCGCGTTGCCCGCGATGTTGGTCTCGGTACGCACCCGCTTGGCCACGGAGAAGGCCTTGTGAAGGAAGCGGTTGAGGATGAGGCCCACGGTCTTGAAATCCACCGCGTAGCCGTAGGAGGTCTTGATTTGTCCCAGGATCTGAGGCTCTCCGATGACCATGGAGTCGAGGCTGGAGGCCACGCGGAACACGTGACGGATGGCGTCGATGCCCTGGTAATCGTAGATGTGGCTCTCAAGCTCCTCAAGGCTCAGGCCGTGATAGCCTGCGAAAAACTGCTTGAGCTGGTGGATGCCCGCGTCGGGATCGTTACTGGTGGCGTAGAGCTCCACCCGGTTGCAGGTCGAAACGATGACCGCCTCGTTGATGGCGGGCAGGGCGCGCATCTCATGCAGCGGCTTTTCCATGGCGGTGGGCGCAAAGGCGACCCGTTCGCGAATGGCGACGGGTGCCGTCTTGTGACTGAGACCAACGACGAGAATGTTCATGAATATCCGTCCCTCGGCCCTTTACATTCCCCGCAGGGCATCAAAACTGTGCTGCCCCGACAAAAGGAAGTTGACGCCAAGGTAGGTGAAGAGCAGACAGAGAAAACCGATGATGGCGAGAATGGCAGCTTTTCTTCCCCTCCAGCCCACGTTGAGCCGTCCGTGGAGCAGGGCCGCATAGAGAAACCAGGTGATGAGCGCCCAGGTCTGCTTAGGATCCCAGCTCCAGTAGGTACCCCAGGCCGACTCGGCCCAGACCGCGCCCGAGATGATGCCCATGGTCATGGCGGGAAAGCCGAATGTCAGGCACTTGTAATTGAGGTCGTCGAGGGCATCGAGAGACGGCAGGCGATGGTACCAGGAAGTGAATTTCTTGCTCTTGAGCATGCGCTCCTGGATGAGATACATCACCGCCGCCCCGAAGGAGACGGCGAAGATGGCGTTGCCCAGAAAGGCCAGGGTGACATGCACGGGAAGCCACCAGCTGTCCAGGACGGGGTTGAGCTCCTCGACCTGCTTGGGAACAATTCCGGAGATGATCATCACCACCAGAGCCAGGGAACAGATGAAGGCCCCGAGCACCGCCATGCGGTAGCGCAGCTCCACCAGCAGGAAGATGCCGATAAGCGTCCAGGCAAAAAACGAGAGGGATTCATGCAGGTTGGCCAGGGGTGCGTAACCCGACTCGACGTAGCGCGTCACCAGGGTGATGCAGTGGATCGCGAAGCCTCCGGCCAGGATGCGGAAACCGAAACGGCCGGCGCCGTCCCTGCGGCTGATGACATTGATGAGATAGAGAATGGTGGAAGCGAAATAAAGCAGAAGCGTGATTTTGAAAAAAAGAACGTTCATGATGATCCGTTTGGCAGATGGATACCGAGTTCGGCCAGACTGCGGGCACCTTCGGGAAGTTCGCGCAGCAGCAGGTCGATGCGCCGGGTATCTCCGGAGGCAATGAGACTGGGAAGATCGGCCTGGAGCAGATTGCTTAAAACCCGCTGATAATAAGGACCACCCCCTCGGACTGTCAACAGCTTTTCCCGAAGGCGCCCTGCGATTTCGGCCACCTGACCCCATTCTGGCCCGAACCTTGGAGCCAACAGGTCGCGAACGAGAGTCGCCAGCGCGGGACTGCGGCCTGCCGTCGAAACGGCCAGGGTCAGATCCCCCCGGCCCAACAGGGCCGGAAGCAGGAAGTCCCCCCGGGCCCCTTCGGTGGCCAGGTTCACCAGGGCCCCCTGCTCTCTTGCCTCATCGCGAATTCGCAGGTTGAGCACCCTGTCTGCTGTGGCGGCGAAAACCAGCAAGGCCCCGCGCAGATCCGAGGGCTGGTAGGCACGCCGGATCAGCTCGATCTCCCCGTTCTTCGCGATGGATCGGGTTATCTCGGGGGCGACCACCCGGATGCGCGCCCCCCGCCCCAGAAGCCCTGCGAGCTTTCGCCCCGCAACCCTGCCGCCGCCGACGATGACGCAGAGCCTGCCTTCCAGATCCAGGACAAGGGGGTATGCGCCCATGTCCCTCAGACCCCGAAAAGCTCGTATTCCACCAGCTCGCAGAGCATGGTGGCGAACATCACGGCCGCCTCCAGCCCCCTGGCGACCGAGGCGGTATCCACCTGAAAGAGAAAATCCGTTCCATCGAACTCGCCTTCCGCCTTGCCGTAGACGAACAGGGCGCTGAGGCAGCCCAGTTCCTTGCAGAGTTCCATGGCATGGACCAGGGCCGGGTCCCGGTGACTGTCTGCAAAGAAGACGATCATGTCGTCCGAAAGACCCAGGGCCCTGAGCTGTCGGGAAAAATATTCCTCATAGCTGCCGTCCCTGGCCAGGGAATGGGCAAGTAGTGAGTCCCGGCCGATGGAGAGCGCCGGCAACAAAGGACGATCGAAGGACATGCGGTGGCGGAACAGGTGGGCGGCCAGATCGGCTGCCGCCCCCATGGCTCCGCTGCCCGCAAAGACCAGACGACCTTCCCGTGTAAAGCCTTCCACCAGTTTCCGGGCGAGCTCTGGGAGCTCCTGCGCCATTTCCTTGCCCATGGCACCGACGATTTTCTGATGTTCCTTGATGGACTGTGCGAATTTTTCCTGCCCCACGGGCGTATCTCCCAAAACTTATGATCGCAAAAGACGGCAAGCTCAGTTTACAGGTTGATTTTTGATAACCCTGCCTTATTATTGGTGCACTGTATCAAATTTCCACCCCGCAAAGGAGAACAAAGACATGGCTAGCGATAAAGTGGTGCACGTGACCGATGACAATTTTGACGGTGAGGTTCTCAAGTCCTCCACCCCCGTCCTCGTCGACTTCTGGGCTTCCTGGTGTGCCCCCTGCAAGGCCATCAGCCCCGTCATCGACGCCTTGGCCGAGGAGTATGACGGCAAGGTGAAAGTTGCCAAGCTCAACGTGGATGAGAGTTCGGCCACCCCCAGCAAATACGGTGTTCGCGGCATTCCCGCACTGATTCTGTTCAAAAACGGTCAGATCGTCGACCAGCTGGTGGGAGCGGTCCCCAAAAACCAGCTCGACAGCCTCATCCAGAAAGCTCTCTGATTCAAATCCATCCAGACAGTTCACAAATCCGCGTCAACGAAAAGGCCCGTCCGAGGTTTCGGTACGGGCCTTTTCCTGTCTCAGGACAGAGCGTCCCGGAGACGCCGGAATATCTCCCGGTACGCTCGCTTGTCCTGGGACCGATGGACCGACAGGGCCAGGCGCTCGAGGGCTCGATATTCCAGGGCCGGAAACTGCTCGCGAACCTCGGCCATGGCCTCAGGTAGAGAGGCCGGATCGCAGAGGCGATCCCGCAGCTGCTCCAGACGGTGAAAGGCCAGGGTCTGTTCCCGATCCGTCTGGGATGTCCCCTGCAGATAGGACTCCAGGGGCTCGGCCAGCTCCGGCTGTTGACGCAGCATGCTTGCCAGATGAAGCACCTGTCTCTTGCGGGAGCTGTCGGCCTTGAGTTTTCGCGCCAGGACAAATTCCTCCCGCAGCTCTTCTGCGAGGGGGGCCTTCAGGAATCGGGCCTCAGGCATGAGCAGGGTCGCCTGGACCAGCTCTTCGAATTTTTTTGCCGCACGCTTCATTGCCGAACGGCTGGGGGGGCGTTCATCAGTCATTTAATGTTTCCAGTTCAGTAGTTTTTCCGGCTGTCCAAAAGCATGGTGACGGGTCCACGGTTGACAAGCTCCACATCCATGTCCGCCTGAAAACGCCCCCTGGCAACGGGAACCCCGAGGGACTCCAGCCGGGAGGCGAAATATTCGTAGAGCGCAAGAGCCGTATCAGGGGCCGCGGCATCGAAAAACCCCGGCCGCCGCCCCTTGCGGCAGTCGGCCAGCAGCGTGAACTGGGAGACCACCAAGGCGGCGCCCGCCACATCCTGAAGGCTCAGGTTCATCTTACCCGCCTCGTCCTCGAAGATGCGAAGCTGGGCGGTCTTGGCGGCGAGATAATCGGCATCGGACGAGGTATCGCCCTGCTCGACACCCAGAAGAACCAGGAGACCGGATGCGATCTCCCCCACCGTTTCTTCGGCGACCCGTACCCTGGCCCTGGCAACCCGCTGCAATACAGCCTTCATCGCCGTGCTCTCCGTCTCAAGGGATCTTTCATGGGTTCACTTCAAGCCATCCAGCCATCGATGAGCGCCGTGACCTCTCCGGGATGATCGATCAGGGCGTCCACGAAGGCGGCACGGGCTTCGCCGGAGCTCTTGGCCACCAGCACCGTGCGCATCCCCAGGCCCTTGGCCGTACGCAGGTTTTCAAGGCTGTCCTCGACCATCACGCAGTCCTGCGCCGCGCAATCCATGCGGCGAAGCACCTCCAGATAGGGCTCCATCCGGGGCTTGGGAAGATAGCCGGCCACCCGGACGTCGAAGATCTCCTCGAAAACGGCGGACAATCCCAGTGCATCCAGAACCCGCTCGGCATGGGCCCTGGAGCCGTTGGTGAACACGACTCTGCGAAGCCTAAGCGTCATCAGCGCATCCAGCAGGGCGGGTTGGGGTCCGATGCGGGTGGTCACATCCACATCGTGAACGTATTCCAGGTAGTCCTCGGGGTCCACTGCATGATGCCGGATGAGCCCTTGGAGGGTGACGCCGTACTCCCTCCAGTAACGCCGCCTCAAGCCATCCACCTCATCATGGGCAATGCCTGCCACATCGCACATGTAGCGGTTGATGCGCACGTCGATGAGGGAAAACAGATCGGAGCCGGGATCGTAGAGGGTGTTGTCCAGATCGAACAGTACGGCTTTGAGCATCGATGAATCCTTTTCAAATCTGCATCCACCTAACGGGGACAGTAGTTGCCCTCGAAGACCTCGACGGCGGGCCCCGTCATGAACACCTCACCCTCGGGCGTCCACTCCATTTCCAGATCCCCCCCGGCCAGATGATTGAGAATGCGCCGACCGGTGCGCCCGGTGAGCACTCCGGCCACAGTCACCGCCGAAGCGCCCGTCCCGCAGGCGAGGGTTTCCCCCGCCCCCCGCTCCCAGGTACGCTGCCGCACCTCGGTTTGGGAGAGGACCTGGACGAACTCCACATTGGTGCGGCGGGGAAACAGGGGATGATGCTCCAGGGCGGCACCCAAAGCATGGAGGTCCATGCCGTCCAGCTCATCGACGAACACCACACAATGGGGATTCCCCATGGAAACGCAGGTTGCGCGAACGATGCCCTGCTGCGTCTCGATGATCTCATCCACAAAACGCTCACCGGGTTCTCCGGTCATGGGGATCTCGCTACGCAGCAGCCGGGGGGCTCCCATATTGACGCGAACCTTCTCCACCAATCCCGCTTCATCGGGATAGACTTCCAGGGTCCGGATGCCCGCGGCCGTCTCCACCCGCAGGACTCTGGATTCCACCAACTTGCGATCGTAGGCGAACTTGGCGACGCAGCGAATACCGTTTCCGCACATCTCCGCCTCGCTGCCGTCTGCGTTGAACATGCGCATGCGCACATCGGCGATACCGGAGGGAAGAATCAGGATGAGGCCGTCGGAGCCCACCCCGAAGTGTCGGTCGCTCAGGGCCAGGGCCAGGACCGCCGGGTCTTCGATGGTCTGCTGAAATGCGTCCACATAGACATAATCGTTGCCTGCACCGTGCATTTTTACGAATTTCATCGATTGGACCTCGAACCGGGTAAAGTGTCGGACAGGGCGACTATAATGGAAGAGGGCGACGGGCGGCAACCCCGGGCGTTGACCCGCCTCAAACAGCCGGATATGATGCCCGAAGCGTTCTGCCTCCGGCACCGGAACCTCGGCAGGCGAAGCGAAAAATTATTCAGCCGATTTCACACCAAGGAGAGATCCATCCATGGCGTTTCATCTCAAGACAAAACTCTGGCAGACCGGAGCCCTCGACTGGTGGGCGATGATCGACGGCGAGGATGTTTATCTGGGCTCCAGGGAGTTTCCCCTGCCCCCCGAGGAGGGGGACCAGTGGCACGTCCAGAAAACCGGTGACATCTTCCGCATCATCGACGGCGAGGTCCGTAAAATCGGCAACGAACCGCCCGAAGCCAGACTCTGGTGAGCCCCATGAGTCTGCAAATCATCCAGATCGAAGCCGGAGAGATGAAAAACTTCTCCTACCTCATCCTGGGCCCCAAGAGCGGCAAGGCCATCGCCGTCGATCCCTCCTTCGCCCCCGAGTCGCTGCTGGAGCAAGCCCTCAAACGCGGGGTGGAGATCGAGGTGCTGGTCAACACCCACGGCCACCGGGATCACTGCGCCGGAAACGAGCAGATTCTCGCAAGCAGCGCCGCCCGCCTGGCCGGCCATCCCCTGGACGTGCCCCAGGCGCAGATTCCACTGAGCGACGGCGATTGCTTGGAGCTCGACGGTGAGAACATCCGGATCCTTCACACTCCCGGCCACACGCCGGGCTCCATCGTGTTGCACCCTCCCGGCGCCATCATCACCGGCGACACATTGTTCGTCGGCCGGGTGGGGCGGGCCGATCTGGGCGGCAGCAACCCCGAAGATCTCTACCGCAGCCTGAGGCGCCTGGCCGCCCTGCCCGAGGCGACCCTCGTCTATCCCGGCCACGATTACGGGGCAAAAAAAGTCTCCGATATCGCTTACGAGAAAAAGCACAATCCTTACCTCGGCTGCCCCGATCTGGAATCCTTTATCCGCCTGCGCATGGGATGACTCTCACAACAACGGGGCGCGGCCGTTCGAGCCGCGCCCCGTCACCGGTTGCGCCCAAGCTCTCGCGGGAAACCGCGAGCGCCCTGTTGTTCAATCCTCCAGAAGCTCCTGAGCCCAGGTGGTGCGAGTGCCCGCAATGCGGTCGTTCCAGGAAAGACCCCCACCCCGGAACACAGGGAAGAAGCCCGCTCCGAGACAAAGAACGCTGAGCAACCCGCCCGCGCTTCTCAGAAACGCCTGCCCGGGGCTCAAGCCTCCTCCATCCTCCGTATCGACGACGCAGATACGAAAGAGCATCTTGCCCGGAGTCTGCCCGGCCATGAAATGGAAGAGCGTGAAATAGATGAAATGGCTGACGAAGAGGACCAGAAAATAGGGCGTCGCAAGAGACAACAGCGTCTGTAGAGGCGGGAACAGCTCAGGGACATCCCCTGAAGCCAGAATCTTCTGCCCCACCCAGAAAAACACCAGCAGCACCCCTGCCAGAAGCCCCAGATCCACTCCCGTCGCGGCGAGCCGCACAATGGGGGAAGGTTCCTCATCCTCCGGATCCTGCGCTTCGGCGGAAGGATCTTCCTCCGGGGAGAAGGTCGAAGAGGGCTCCTCGAAGGGTCCACGCATCGAGTCGGTATCGCCGGCACAGTGGTAGGCTCCCGGAGACCGAAGAGAGGCATCGGTCTCCGCCCGCTCAAAAGGGTCGCGGGGGTCCTCCTCGTCTTCCCCGGCCTTCAGCTCATCCTCGGAGAAGTCGAGCTCGTCGAAATCCTCCATCTCGTCAAAGGCCACCGAGAAAGGATCTTTTTCTTCTCCGGGAACTTCTTCGAGAGGATCGACGGAGAGCTCATCGAAGCTGAGATCCAGGGGTTTACCTTCAGGTTCCCGCTGCTGCCGGGAAGGCTGCTCTTGCTCCGGTTCAGGCTCCGGGGCGTCGAAGCCGGGAATCTCCTCGTCCGTCCCGGGAAGATTCAGCTCGTCGAAGGAAAATTCCTCCAGGGGCTCCTCCTGTGCCGCTTCGGGTTCCTCGGCAAAGGGGGCGATGGGCTCGGGCTCCTGAAAATCGGGCAAATCGAACTCCAGCTTCTCATCTCCGACCTCAAGGGGCGCCTCATCCGCCAGCAGCTCGGAGGCGGACTCGAATTCTTCGCCGAAGCTGTTGTCCGGCGATGAAGACTCCTCCCAGGAAAGATCCTCATCAGGACCTTGCAGGCCGACCGCCTCCGGTCGGATGTCTTTTTCTTCGAAATCGAAGTCAAATTCCGCTGAAGCGGCAGGAGAAGAAATCTCACCCGTCTCAGAATCGGCGGGAGAAGACTCCTCCTCTTCATCAAAAGAGAATTCCGAGATGCCCGGCATGTTCGATTCGTTCCCGACCGAGGGTTCGGAGATGGAAAAGTCATCCTCCGGCATCTCGAAACCGCCGGATCCGGGCTCGGAGGAGAGGGACTCCTCTGCCCCACGCCCCCAATCCGTATTGAAATCGAATTCCTCATCCTCATCCTCATCCGAAGAAGACGGGGGCGGCTCTGCGGCGGCACCAACAGCCTGCGAAACCGTCGCGGAGGAGGCGGCTTCGTCGAGATCGTATCCGAAGTCCGTCGCGGTCTCGGGTGCGATTTCCGGGACTTCCCTTGAGAGCACATCATCCTTCGGTACCGGCGCGGAAAGGCGCCCGGGGAAAATGAGGCTCCGCAGACCGAACTTTTCCTTGAAAGCTGTCAGATTCTGCTGACACTTTTTGCAGCTTTCGAGGTAATCGAAACTGGTGTATCCGCACTTCGGACATTTCATGTTGACTCCTGTTCCGGGGAAGCCTCAAAAACTCCCGGCATCTATCCCAAGTCTGCGTAAAGATGTCGTAAAATGGCGACAACGGCGAATCCCGCCGTCTCTGTCCTCAAAACCCTGCCCCCCAGACTCACCGCCTCAAACCCGAACGAACGTGTCAGCTCAATCTCATCCGGACTCAACCCCCCTTCGGGCCCTATCAGGATGGCAACCGAAGCGGGAGGCATCGGCGGCAGAACATAGCGAAGGGCACTGCATTCACCTTCGTAAAGCACCAGCTTGAGTTCTTCGCTACAGGCCTCAAGCGCGGGGCGCAAACTCTGTACGGGAGCTACCAGGGGCATCAGGTCCGATTGACTCTGCCGGGCGGCCTCCTGGGCTATTTTCTCCCAACGAAGCCTGCGGGATTCGGCCTTGCCTCCCTCCAGGCGCAAGATGCTTCGGCTGGTAGCAACCGGTGTAAAGGAGGAAACTCCGAGCTCCGTCCCCTTCTGCAGCACCAGTTCCATCTTATCGCCCTTGGGCAAACCTTGCAAAAGATGCACCCGCAACACCTCCGGCTCTTCGCGGAAGGACTCGAGAACCCTGGCGAAGGCTGCCCCCTTGGCGAACGACTCGATTTTGCAATGAAGCTTGCCGCCTTTGCCGTCGAGCAGCAGCACCTGGTCTCCCTCGCTCATCCGCAAGACGGTGGCCGCGTGACGAATGAAGTCATCGGGAAGACAAAGTCTGTCCGCCCCGTCGAAGTGAAAGGGGACAAAAAAACGTCGCATGGTTCAGGCGAGCCTGCGGTAACCGACGCAGACCCACTCGTTTTGGTAGGCGATGTTCGGCTCTGAAAGGGGGAATTTGCGAAATCCGTCGAGCACGAAGGATTCCTTCTCCTTGAGAATTCCCGAAAGAACGAGCCGGCCGCCGACGGCGGTGTGTTCTACCAGCTCAGAAGCGAGCCGTACGTTTTCTTCCGCCAGGATATTGGCGATGACCAGATCGAAACGGCCCTCGAGAGATTCAAGAGGAGCGGAGGTCACTTCCACCCGGTCGCCCCGGCCGTTGAGAGCCACATTTTCCCGGGCGACCTCACAGGCCAGCTCGTCGATTTCACAACCGATCACCCTGGAACTGCCCAAGGCGGCCGCAGCGATGGCCAGAATTCCTGAACCCGTTCCCACATCGAGAACGGCCCCGGGCACTTCACCGTTCTCGAAGAGGCGGACCACCTCTTCGAGACAGAGCCTCGTGGTTTCATGAGAACCCGTCCCGAAGGCCATGCCCGGGTCAATGCGCACGAGCACCTCCCGGGACGAGATGTCCGGGTGCTCCCAGGTCGGGGTCACCCAGAGACGGCTGCCGACCCTAAAAGGGGTGAAGTGCTGCTTCCAGCCTTCGGCCCAATCCTGTGCCCCCACCGGGTTCAAACGGATCGGCGCAAATGCGAAATCCGGCGCCCCCCGGAGAAGCTGCTCCAACCGGGTCTCGATGCAGCGCTTGAACTCTTCGGGGTCCTGGGGCATTTCAAAATATGCCTTCAGCCTCTCGCTGACTTCGTAGCCCGTATCTTCGGGGATGACGAAGGTATCCAGGACCTGATCGCTGACCACGACCCCCTGTGAACCCAGTTCGGTCAGCAGGTCGACAGCCAGGTCGACCAACTCGCCGGGAACGCATAACTCTACTTCTATCCAGTCTTTTTCCATAGATGACCTGTGTAGCAAA
>Ga0214472_10003811_pt1 | contig 15906 bp, 19 predicted proteins | sample RVTome_6_FD_207662 | JGI IMG/M metagenome (GOLD analysis project Ga0214472, IMG submission 207662) | Soil microbial communities from uranium-contaminated site in the Upper Colorado River Basin, Wyoming, United States - RVT140D175 | ecosystem: Environmental > Terrestrial > Soil > Contaminated >... | reverse complement strand
TTCCCTGGACGATATGCACCGGACAGCCGGTCTCGATCTGCCCGGTCAGCACCAGGTTCCGGCGCCCGTCCTCGAACAATTCGCGCGTGAAGATGTTCGGCTCGTCGGAATATTCCGACGCTTCCTTGAAATGGCCCGTCACTGCGAGCGCCTGTTTCTGTGCCTCGGTCAGGTCCGGCCAATGCAGCGCTTCGGTGAAATCCGGCGCCGGCGCGATCAACAGCATGCCGGCGAGACGCGCGCCTTGGCCGCGCGCGCGCAATTCGGCCGCCATGCGCAATGCGATCCAGCCGCCCATCGACGAGCCGACCAGGATCTGCGGCCCGTGCGTGAATTGTTCGAAGACCGCGAGGCTTTCTTCAAGCCAGCGCGAGATCGTGCCGTCGATGAACCTGCCGCCGGAAATTCCGTGGCCGGAATAGTCGAACCGGCAGCAGGCATGGCCGCTTTTCGCGCACCAGTCCGACAGCGCCTGCGCCTTGGTGCCGTTCATGTCGGAACGAAAGCCGCCGAGCCAGACGAAGCCTGGAACCTTTCCAGGCCGTTGCAGCACCGCGATGCGCCGCGCCGCTTTCCCGGCGCCAACCACGATGTGCCCGGATGTTTCCCCGGCTTTCTCCATGAAACCGATTTCCTCCCCTGAAACCGAACTTGGGTAGCGAATTGCCTCTGTTTTTCAAACCGATTCGTGCTACATTTTTGGCGCGGACGTCCGCTGGCGGGCGGCCGAATCGTGTTTTTGTGCAACAACAAGGGAGAATCGAGCCATTCGTCGTCCATTCAAGGCGCAAGCGCCCATCAAGGAAGGTCCTCGTTCCAACGAAGAAATCCGTGTTCCCAATATCCAGTTGATTGACGTCGAGGGCAAGAATCTTGGCGTCATTGAAACCCGCGAGGCGCTGGCCATGGCCAACGACGCGGGCCTCGACCTTGTCGAGATTTCCCCCAACAACGATCCACCGATCTGCAAGATCCTCGACCTGGGCAAATTCAAGTACCAGACCCAGAAGAAGGCGGCCGAGCAGCGCAAGAAGCAGAAGACGCAGGAGGTCAAGGAGATCAAGATGCGTCCCAACATCGACATCCATGATTACGAGGTGAAGATGCGCTCGGTGAAGAAATTCCTCGAGGAGGGCGACAAGGTCAAATTGACCATGCGCTTCCGCGGCCGCGAGATGGCCCATCAGGAACTCGGCCTCGAAGTGTTGAACCGCGCCCGCGCCGACATCGCCGAAATTTCGAAGGTGGAGGCCGAGCCGAGGCTCGAAGGCCGCCAGATGATGATGGTGGTCGCGCCGATGCGCTGAGGCGACGGCCACACGCAGTCTTCTTCCGAATCGATGCCAGCCCGCCGGAAACGGCGGGCTCGGCTTTTTCGGGCGCCGGGAAGGTGTCCGCACACGCATTTCCCCTCGCCCTTCGAGGCTCGGCCCTTCGGCCCTCGCACGTCAGGATGAGGGGAAACGCGCAAACTCCGATGCCAAGTACCCTCATCCTGAGGCGCGGGTGCAGCGAGCCTCGAAAGACAAGGGTGAATGACAAAGCGCTCGCGCTTGCAACCGCTGCGCCGGACAGGCAATTTCGCCGCCGGGCGGAGCATACGCCATGGCGCACAGCATTCTTCCCGTCATCGGTGGCATCGGCATCTTCCTCGTCGGCATGGTGGCGATGACCGAGGGCCTGCGCGCTCTCGCCGGCGATGCGCTGCGCCGCTGGATTCGCGTCACGACCCGCAGCCCGTCTTCGGGCGCGGCGACCGGCGCTGCCGCGACCGCGCTGCTGCAATCTTCCTCGGCGACGACGGTTGCCGTCGTCGGTTTCGTCGGCGCCGGCATCATGACCTTCCCGCAGGCGCTTGGCGTCATATTCGGCGCCAATATCGGCACCACCGCGACCGGCTGGCTCGTCGCCATCGTCGGCTTCAAGCTGCAACTCGGCGATTTCGCCCTGCCGCTGGTCCTTGCCGGCATCCTCATGCGGCTGTTCGGCCGCGGCTCGCTGCAGCACGCCGGCTGGACGCTCGCCGGCTTCGGCCTGCTCTTCGTCGGCATCAACGCGCTCGCCACCGGCATGGACGCGCTGCGTACTTTTCTCAGCCCCGAATCGCTGCCGGGCGACGGCCTTGCCGGCCGCTTCCTGCTGGTGCTCCTCGGCATTGCGGTGACGATCGTCACCCAATCTTCCAGCGCTGGCGTGGCGATCGCGGTCACCGCCGTCGGCGCCGGCGCCATCAATTTCGCGCAAGCCGCCGCGCTCGTCATCGGTATGGATATCGGCACGACGTTTACCGCCGTGCTCGCCACAGCCGGCGGCTCGGTCGCGGTGCGCCGCACCGGCTTTGCCCACCTCGTCTATAACCTGTTGACCGGCGCCATGGCGTTTTTCCTGGTGCTGCCGTTGATCGCCTGGGCCGACGTCGTCGTGCCGGGCGGAATCGTCCGCGATGCCCAGATCGGCCTCGTCGCCTTCCATACCGGCTTCAACCTCCTCGGCGTCGTCGCCATCCTCGGTTTCACCGGTCGGTTCGCCGACCTGATGAAATGGCTGATTCCGGATCGCGACCCGGCGCTGACCGCCCGCCTCGACGAACGCCTGCTCGCCGAGCCGGCCGCCGCCTGCGACGCGCTCGCGGCGACCGTCGACGATCTGGCGCGCGCCCAGTTCGCCATCCTCGCCGGCCGGCTTTCAGGCCGGCCCGCCGGCGAATTCGCACCTGCCGCCGCCGCGCTCGGCGAGGCGGCCGACGAAACCCGACGCTTCGCCGACCGCATCCAGTTCGCTGCAAGCGAATCGCCCGCCGCCCGCCACGTCGCTTCCCTGCACGTGCTCGACCACCTTGCCCGCCTCGCCGGCCGCTATCGCCAGGCCGAGCGCATCGACCGTTGCGCTGCTGATCCACGCCTGAAGCCGATGGCCGACCGGCTGGTCCGCCCGCTTGCGGCATTGTCGAAAGCGGACGATCCGACCGCCGGCGCGCGCGCCTTCGACCGCCTGCATCGCAAATTTGGCAGGGAGCGCCAGGGCTTTCGCGCCGCCACCATCGGTCTTGCCTCCGCCGACGCCATCGACGTCGACGAGGCGCTGCAGGTGCTCGATGCGGCGCGCTGGCTCGACCGCGTCTCCTATCATTTGTGGCGCATCCTCCTGCATTTGGAGGCGATCCGCCGCGACGGCGCCGCCGAAGCCCCGCACGCCCGCGAAGCCGAAACCGAGATCGAGGAGGATTGAGGGAGCGCCGCACCGCGAGCCCCGCTTTTCGGCATTGTTCTCGATTGTTCACGGGTCATCGAATTGGCGCATATCGCAGGTAGGACGCTTCCGTTTCGCAACCTCCGACAGGGCGATTGACCCCCATGAAACGGGCAACCGAAAGCAGTATATTCCCTGTGTCGGGCGACCGGAAAAAGTGGAGGCGGGCATGACCGAGACTTGGGATCCGGTCCTGCTGGCGCGCATCCAGTTCGCCTTCACGGTTTCGTTTCATTTCATCTTCCCGAGCTTCACCATCGGTCTGGCGAGCTATCTCGCCGTGCTCGAAGGCCTGTGGCTCACGACCGGCAACGATGCCTACATGCGCCTGTTCCGCTACTGGCTGCGCATCTTCGCCGTCACGTTCGCGATGGGCGTCGTCTCCGGCATCGTCATGAGCTACCAGTTCGGATCGAACTGGTCGGTGTTTTCCGACCGCGCCGGCCCGGTCGTCGGCCCGCTGATGGCCTACGAGGTGCTGTCGGCATTTTTCTTGGAAGCCGGATTCCTCGGCGTGATGCTGTTCGGCCTGGCGCGCGTCGGCAAGGCGCTGCATTTCGCCGCGACCGTGCTGGTCGCGCTCGGCACCGCGTTTTCGGCGTTCTGGATCCTCTCGGTCAATTCGTGGATGCACACGCCCGCAGGATTTGCGCTGCAGACCACCACCGGCCAGTTCGTCCCGCTCGACTGGTGGGCGATCGTGTTCAATCCGTCGTTTCCGTATCGCTTCGCCCACACCGTGACCGCCGCCTATCTGACGACCGCGCTTGCCGTCGGCGGCGTCGGCGCGTGGCATCTGCTCCGTTTGCGGGCCGGCCGACGGGACGGCGACCCGGAAGCCGTCCGCATCATGTTTTCGATGGCGATGTGGATGGCCGTTGTCGCCGGTCCGACGCAGGTTCTCCTTGGCGATCTCCACGGCCTCAACACGCTCGAACATCAGCCGGTCAAGATCATGGCCATGGAGGGCCATTTCCAGAGCCACGCCGAGGGCGCCCCGCTCATCCTGTTCGGCGTGCCGGACCAGGCCAGCCAGCAGATGCGCTACGAGGTTTCGGTACCGAAACTGTCGAGCCTGATCCTGAAGCACGACCTCAACGCGCCGCTCGCCGGCCTCGATACGGTCGCCCGCGACGACCAGCCGCCGGTGGCGATCGTGTTCTTCGCTTTCCGCGTCATGGTCGGGCTTGGGCTTGCGATTGTCGGGCTCGGTCTGCTGGCGCTTTGGCTGCGCTGGCACGGCCGCCTCTACGACAACGCCTGGCTGCACCGGCTCGCCGTGCTGATGGCCCCCGCCGGTTTCGTCGCGGTGATCGCCGGCTGGATCACCACCGAAGTCGGCCGCCAGCCATGGACGATCCACGGCTTGATGCGCACGAGCGAAGCGGTTTCTCCCGTCGACGCGCCGGCGGTAGCCGTTTCGCTCGCCGCGTTCGCGGTCGTCTATGTCCTCGTCTTCGGCGCCGGCATTTTCTACCTGCTGCGGTTGATGGGCCAGCCGCCGCAGGCTGGAAAAACCGAAGGGCCGGAGCGCGGCGCCGGCATCGCAACCGCACCCGCGCAAGCGATGAAAAGCGCGATGGAGCGCGGATAGGCCATGCCGTTCGAACTGACCTTCGACCTGACCACGCTCTGGGCCGCGATTATCGCCGTCGCCGTCTTTGCCTATGTCGTGCTCGACGGCTTCGATCTCGGGGCCGGCATGCTGTTTGCGCTGTTTCCGAAAAAGCGCGACCGCGACACGATCATGAATTCGGTCGCGCCGGTCTGGGACGGCAATGAAACCTGGCTCGTGCTCGGCGGCGGCGGTCTGTTTGCCGCGTTTCCGCTCGCCTATGCGGTGATCATGCCGGCGGTCTATGCGCCGCTGATCGCCATGCTGCTGGCGCTGGTGTTCCGCGGCGTTTCCTTCGAATTCCGCTGGCGCACCGAGCGCGGCCGCTTCCTTTGGGACTGGGGCTTCATGACCGGTTCGGCCGTCGCCGCCTTCTGCCAGGGCGTGATCCTCGGCGCCATCCTGCAGGGCATTCCGATGGCCGACCGCGCCTATGCCGGCGGCTGGTGGAACTGGCTGTCGCCGTTCACGGTGCTGGCCGGGGTTTCGGTCGCGATCGGCTATCTGCTGCTTGGTGCCACCTGGCTCGTCGCCAAGACCGAAGGCGAACTTCAGGCGCGCGCCCGGCGGCTGGCCTGGGTCTTCTTCATCCTCGTCGTCGCCTGCATGGGCGCCGTCAGCCTGTGGACGCCGTTCCTCGAACAGAACTATTTCGACCGCTGGTTCCGCTGGCCGGGGCTGATCGCCGCGATTCTCGTGCCGCTCGCGACCGCCGCGATCGCCTGGGCCATGCACCGGGCGCTGAAGGTCAGGCCGCGCGACATCGCGCCCTTCGTGCTGTCGCTGGCGCTGTTCGGCCTCGCCTATGCAGGCCTGGCGCTGTCGATGTACCCGTGGCTGGTGCCGGGCGTGCTCACGCTCAACGAAGCCGCCGCGCCGCGTTCGAGCCAGCTCTTCATGCTGCCGGGCGTGCTGATCCTGCTGCCGGTCATCCTCGGCTATACCGGCTATGCCTACTGGGTCTTCCGCGGCAAGGTCGGCCACGATGCCGGATATCACTGAGCAGGGCCGCCGTGTCGGCTGGCCGAAACGGCTGGCCTGGTTCGCATTGCTTTACCTCGCCGGCCTCGCCGCCGTCGGCGTGGTCGCGTGGCTGCTGCGGGCGTGGTTGGGGTGACCTTCTCCCCTCCTGAGCTTGCCGAAGGGGCGGGGGAGAAAAGCCCACGTCTATTTGTCCGCGCGGCACGGATGCCCGCGGGGTTTCAAAGAGCAGATACAAACCGCGGGGCCCCGGCTTGCGGGAGCCCGGTCTCGTGCGGGCACCAGGGCCCCGGCCGCTCCGCATCTGCCGCCCTCCGTCCGCTGGCGATCGTCCGGCGTTTGCCAGGCGGCAGTGGGGGCAGGATAAGGGCGGATAACAGACCGGGGACAGATTTTTCGCAAACCCTGAGCTTGTCGAGGGGCAAACCAGAGGGATTTGCGTGGCGGATCAACCGCTTGCGCGTCCTGAGCATGTCGAACGGCGAGGCGGGCGGAACGGCATCTATGCCCGTAATCGCGGCCGCACTCAGACCCGGGCGGCCGATGTGCGTTCGCCCGATGGTGACAACCGAAAATACCCAGCGCGGCGCCAAACCGGGCCTTGCCAAAATGTATCAAAAATGATACAATACCGGTTTGAATGATCGATATCCTCAAACCTGTACCACTGCGCTTTTGGCGATCTTCGACAGGGCGCGAGCCGGTGCGGGAGTGGTTGACTGGCTTGCCTGGCGCATCATAGGTCGCGACATGGCTAAGGTGCAGTTTGGCTGGCCGATTGGCTTGCCTCTGTGCCGCCCCTTGAGCGGAGGGCTATGGGAGGTACGGTCATCGCTTCCAAGCAGGCGGGAGGCAAGGGTTCTGTTCGGTTTTCACGACGGCATGCTGATCGCGCTGCACGCCTTCATCAAGAAGACCCAAAAGACGGCTCTCGGCGATCTGGCGCTTGCCCGAAGCCGCATGAAGGATTTGGCGAGATGACGAAAAAGAAAAATCCGCATGTCGGATCGACATTCGAAAGCTGGCTCGACGAGCAGGGCATCCGCGAGGAGGTCACTGCCGCCGCGATCAAGGAAGTGATCGCCGAACAGCTTGCCGGGGAAATGAAACGCAAGGGCATCACCAAGGTGCGCATGGCGCAGATGATGCGGACCAGCCGGGCGCAGGTGGATCGCCTGCTCGATCCGAAGAACAACAGCGCCACGCTGGAAACGCTCATGCGTGCCGCCAAGGTGGTCGGCCGGCAGTTGCGGCTCGAATTGCGGTGAGGCAGGGCGATACGCTCGCCCCTTGCCACCCCCGGCCCCTTCCACTATACCCGCGCCTGTCCGATCGCCTGGCAGGGCATGCCAGGGCGGTCTTTTTGAGCGAAGCGCCGCCAAGACGCGGCGTTTTTCATTTCCTAATGCAGGAGTTCGCGAAATGCCCAAGATGAAGACCAAATCGAGCGCCAAGAAGCGCTTCAAGATCACCGGCACGGGCAAGGTCAAGACCGCCCAGGCCGGCAAACGCCACGGCATGATCAAGCGTTCCAACAAGTTCATCCGCAATGCGCGCGGCACCACGACCCTGTCCGATGCGGACGCCAAGGTCGTCAAGAAATGGCTGCCCTACGCCTGACGCTTGTCGCCGAAAAGTGTGTGCACTTTTCGGACCAGTGACGTGCACTGGGACATGCGCAAGAAAAGTTGCGAATTGAATTGCTGATTTGAAAGGAACGAGATCATGGCACGCGTAAAACGGGGCGTCACCGCCCACGCCCGCCACAAGAAGACCCTGAAGAAGGCCAAGGGATTCCACGGCCGCCGCAAGAACACCATCCGCACCGCGAAGGCCGCCGTCGACCGCTCGATGCAGTGGGCGACCAAGGACCGGCGCATCCGCAAGCGCAATTTCCGCGCCCTCTGGGTCCAGCGCATCAATGCCGCCGTGCGCGAGCACGGCCTGACCTATGCCCGCTTCATCGACGGCCTGACCAAGGCCGGCGTCGAGGTCGACCGCAAGGTATTGTCCGACATGGCGATAAAGGACGCCGCGGCTTTCGCCGCCGTCTGCGCCAAGGCCAAGGAGGCGCTGGCGTATCTGAAGGACGGCACGCCGGGTGCGTTTGAAGCTGCCGCGAGATAGACCGGCGCGTCCCCATCCACGAACTTGAATTGCGGAACCCGCGCCGGCCCCGGTTCAAATTGGGGCTTGCGCGGGTTTTCGGTTTCAATGATTAGGCGTTTGCGATGAACGACATTTCCAACCTGCAAAAGCAGATCTTGGGCGCGATCGAGGCGGCGTCCGACGAGGCGGCGCTCGAAGCGGTGCGCGTCGCCGCGCTCGGCAAGAAGGGTTCGGTCTCCGAGCAGTTGAAGCGGCTCGGCGCGATGAGCCCGGACGAGCGCCGCGATTTCGGCCCGCGCCTCAATGGCCTCAAGGAAGAAGTCGCGAGCGCGCTTGCCGCCCGCCGCGAAATGCTGAAGCGCGCGGCGATCGAAGCGCGGCTCGCCAGCGAGAAGGTCGATGTGACGCTGCCGGTGCGCTCCGCCCCGGCCGAGACCGGCCGCATCCATCCGATCAGCCAGGTCGTCGACGAGATCGCCGCGATCTTTTCCGATATCGGCTTCACGGTCGCCGAAGGTCCGGACATCGAGACCGATTATTACAATTTCACCGCGCTGAATTTCCCCGAGGGCCATCCGGCGCGCGAGATGCACGACACCTTTTTTTTCCAGCCGAAGGCGGACGGCTCACGCATGCTGCTGCGCACGCATACCTCGCCGGTGCAGATCCGCACCATGGAGGCGCAGAAGCCGCCGATCCGCATCGTCATTCCTGGCAAGACTTATCGCTGCGATTCCGACGCCACCCATTCGCCGATGTTCCACCAGCTCGAGGGGCTGGTGATCGACAAAACGGCCAACGTCGCCAACATGAAATGGGTGCTGGCCGAATTCTGCCGCGCCTTCTTCGAGGTCGACCATGTCGAGATGCGCTTCCGGCCGTCGTTCTTCCCGTTCACCGAGCCGAGCCTCGAGGTCGACATCCAATGCGACCGCTCCAAGCCCGGCGAAATCCGTTTCGGCGAAGGCAGGGACTGGCTCGAGATTCTGGGCTGCGGCATGGTCCACCCGAACGTGTTGCGCTTCGGCGGGCTCGATCCCGACGAATACCAGGGCTTTGCCTGGGGCATGGGCATCGACCGCATCGCCATGCTCAAATACGGCATGCCCGACATCCGCGCCTTTTTCGACGCCGATGTGCGCTGGCTGGCCCATTACGGCTTCCGCCCGCTCGACCTGCCGACATTGTTCGGGGGGTTGAGCGGGTGATTGTGTTGCCAAAAAAGTACCGCGACGTCCCCGCGTTCAGCTTCGGCGATACGCCGGAGATGGCGGATTCCGGACTGGCGGATGTGATTGCACGTCGCCAGACAGCAACGTGCGGCTCTCTCGAGGTGCTGGAGCGGCCAGACCGTTTCATGCCGTTCGTGCGTGCGCTGGAGATTGTGCTTGATGGGCGCGGCGAGCCTGGTTGCGTCATTCGGACGTCGCAGGTTGTGATCCGGCAATTCGACGTGATCGACGGGGAGTTCGCCCGCGAGGAAGCATGCATCGACCTTGCGCAATGGCGTGAGGTTCACGAGGCCTATTTCCGGCGTCTTGCGGTCTTCTCTCCCTCCATGGACCTTGTCTGCCAGTACTTCGATGTGGTGGACGTTTTCGACCAGGAAGTTGCACAATGAAACTCACTCCTGCCTGGCCCAGGAACCGACCCGACACCGAGTCCCGCCCGACCTGCCGACGCTGTTCGGGGGATTAAGTTCGCAATGCCAACGCTACTGGTCTGGAGAGGCTACCGTTTCCGGTTCTACGCGCTCGACAAGGGCGAGCCGCCACATATTCACGTGGTCAAGGACGCGAGGTCGGTGAAAGTGTGGCTGTCGGATTTGAAAGTGGCGCGCAACACGGGGTACACTGACCGCGAAGTGGCCGAAGTGCTGCGTGTGGTTGACGAACACAGGGATGAATGGATAGGCGCCTGGAATGACTTCTTTGGAATTTGAAACCGACGAGATGCGGCCCGTTCGCGCCTGGTGCGTTGATCGGGAGGTGCACGTCACCCTCGCTGACGGGCGCACGATTTCAACGCCCGTGTGGTGGTATCCGTTTCTGGGCGGCCTGACGGATGCCGAGTTGAACGACATCGAATTGATGTACGAAGGCGTTTGGTGGAAGAAGGTCGATGAGGGGATTTCGGTGAAAAGCATGTTTCTGGGCATGAAAATGCCGAACGCCGTTCCGCCGCAACAGGCCGCCTGATCATCCCCCGCAATCCACTTCAATCGCAGCGGTCGCGCGCGACCTGCCGGACAGAACCATGAAACTCACCCTCTCCTGGCTCAAGGATCATCTCGATACCGACGCCAGCCTCGAAAAAATCGTCGAGACGCTGACCATGATCGGCCTCGAGGTCGAGGCGGTCGACGATCGCGCTGCCTACAGGCCCTTCGTCGTCGCCCGCGTATTGACCGCCGAAAAGCATCCGCAGGCCGACAAGTTGAAGGTGCTGACCGTCGATGCCGGCCCGGACGTCAATGGCGGCAAGCCGGTGCAGGTGGTCTGCGGCGCGCCCAACGCACGCGCCGGCCTGCTCGGCTGCTTCGCCGCGCCCGGCGCGCATATCCCCGGCACCGGCGTCGATCTCGCCGTCGGCGTCATCCGTGGCGTCGAAAGCCGCGGCATGATGTGCTCGGAACGCGAACTGCAGCTCTCGGAGGATCACACCGGCATCATCGACCTGACCGAAGACGCGCCGGTCGGCTCGTCCTTCGCCGCGCTTGCCGGCCTCGACGATCCGGTCCTCGAGATCGGCCTGACGCCGAACCGCCCCGACGCCACCGGCGTCCGCGGCATCGCCCGCGACCTCGCTGCCGCCGGCCTCGGCAAATTGAAACCGCTGGAGATTGCCGCGCCCAAGGGCGAGTACGATTGCCCGGTCAAGGTGACGATCGAATCGCCGGAACTGTGCCCGGCCTTCGGCCTGCGTCTGGTGCGCGGCGTGAGCAACGGCCCGTCGCCGCACTGGTTGCAGCAGCGTCTGCGCGCCATCGGTTTGCGTCCGATTTCGGCGCTGGTCGATATCACCAACTATGTCACCTACGACCTCGGCCGGCCGCTGCACGTCTTCGACGCGGCGAAGGTTGCGGGCGATCTCGTCGTCCGCCGCGCGCATGATGGCGAGGAACTGCTGGCGCTCGACGGCCGCACTTACAGGCTCACGCGCGAGATGTGCGTCATCGCCGACGACAACGGCCCGGAATCGCTTTCCGGCATCATGGGCGGCGAGCATTCCGGCTGCACCGGGGCGACGACCGACGTGCTGATCGAATCGGCGCTGTGGGAGCCGCTCAACATCGCCCGCACCGGGCGCGAGCTCGGCATCCATTCGGATGCGCGCTACCGTTTCGAGCGCGGCGTCGATCCGGCGATGACCTTGCCCGGCCTCGACCATGCGACCAACCTGGTCATGGAGCTTTGCGGCGGCAAGCCGTCGAAGGCGACCGTCGCCGGCGCGGTGTCGCAACCGAAAAAGATCATCGAGTTTCCGGTTTCCGAGATCGACCGTCTCACCGGCCTGCAGGTGCCGGCGCGCGGGGCAACCGGCATCCTCGAACGCCTCGGCTTCGCGGTTGCGGGCAATGGCGCAAAACTCGACGTGACCGTGCCGACGTGGCGGCCCGACATCGAGGGCAAGGCCGATCTGGTCGAAGAAGTCATGCGCATCCATGGCGTCAACGAAATCGCGCCGCAGCCGATGCCGGCCGCGCCCGAGGTCAAGCGCCGGATCCTCACCACGGGCCAGTTGCGTTCGCGCAATGCGCGGCGCGCGCTCGCCGCCCGCGGCATGATGGAGGCGGTCACCTGGTCGTTCATTTCGGCCGATCACGCCGCGGCCTTCGGCGGCGGCAAGGACGAACTGAAGCTTGCCAACCCGATCGCCGCCGAGATGAGCGACATGCGCCCGTCGCTGTTGCCGGGGCTGATTGCAGCCGGCCAGCGCAACGCCGATCGCGGAACGCATGACGTGGCGCTGTTCGAGGTCGGCGCCGCCTATTTCGGTGAAAAGCCGGAAGACCAGCGCCGTATTGCCGGCGGCATCCGCCGCAACGCCGCCAGGGCCGAGGGCCATGGCCGCCACTGGCGCGGTGCGGCGGCAAGAGTCGATGTCTTCGACGCCAAGGCCGATGCGCTGGCCGCGCTTGCGGCTTGCGGCCTTGACGCCGGCAAACTCCAGATCGGCGACGGCGCGCCGGCCTGGTACCATCCCGGGCGCTCCGGCACGATTAGGCTCGGGCCGAAAACGGTGCTCGCCGCCTTCGGCGAACTGCATCCGCTGACGCTGGAGGCGCTCGACGCCGACGGCCCGGTCTGCGGCTTCGAGGTCGATCTCGACGCCATTCCAGAGCCGCGCAAAAAGGCGACGCGGACCAAGCCGCGCCTCGATCTGTCGCCCTACCAGGCGGTGCGCCGCGACTTCGCCTTCATCGTTGGCCGCGACCAGCAGGCGGCGACGCTGCTGCGCGCGGCGGCCGGCGCCGACAGGAAACTGATCTCCGACGTTTCCGTCTTCGACCTGTTCGAGGGCGAGGCGCTCGGCTCCGACAAGAAGTCGCTCGCCATAGAAGTGACTTTACAGCCGGCCGACAAGACATTAACCGACGCCGAAATCGAAGCGGTGTCGAAAAGAATCGTCGAGGCAGTAACGAACGCGACCGGCGGCGTGCTGCGCGGGTAGCTGGAGGGCTGGATGCAATTGCGGGACAAGCTTGGCCGCTTGGCGGCGATCGTGACCGTCATCGGCGCTGTGGCCGGTGACGCATATGCGAATTCGACAGTGCAAGGCGGCCTTGCGACTTTTGAAGCCGGGGCGGATGCAGTCGTTGTGCATTTTGCGTCTGTGCAACTTCAGCAGACCGGGACGATTCGTTCGACCGGCGTCACGGAAAATTTCAGCTCGCTCGACAGGGTTTGCGCCGATCTTGTCCGGAACGTATCGAGGGAAAGATCGAGCTCCGAAGGCCGATCGACCAGGGAACTCAGGCAATTGATGAAGGGCATGCGCTGCGTGGAGTAGCGGGTCAAACCCGACTCGCGCTCAATTGCCATGCAGGGAGATTACTTTTTGCCGGAAATTCTTGACATCGTCGGCGTTGGCGGATGCGGGGCAGGGCAAATAAGAGACTGATCTGCACGCCATTATTCGGGCGGCAAATGCCGCTCAACGTCCATCGCGCCATCGAAGATGGCGATAACCTCAACGGTCCTTCCGCCGGGTTCGTATCGATAATAGATCGCCCAGCGCTCGACCAGCGCGCGGCGATAATGCCGGCGGACGTAGTCGCGCGATTCGTGACGCAGCGGCATGGACGGCAGGTCGGCGATCACCGCGCGCATACCTTCGTAAATTCGGTCGGCGACCGCAATTCCAGTGTCGGCCGCCACGCGTTGCCAAATATCGGATATTTGCCGCTCGGCAGCAGCCGAAATCACCAGCGCTGGCTTACCCGGCATACTGGCGTCGGAGGACTGCTATTGCCTCATCGAGATTAGCGAGCGTGCGGATTTTCCCGCGCGCGATGTCGGCCTCGCCCGCCCCGAGCGCCTCGCGCAGGGCTTTCACGCGGCGCAGGTAGTTGGCGAACTGTTGGCCGAGCCTTTCCTGCTCTTCCGGCTGGAAGCCGGCCAGTTCCTTTTCGATCGACGCCAAGGCAGTGCTCTTGCTCATGTCTGCAAATGTAGCACACCAGACGCGGAAACAAAGCGCGCGGCGGCCTTGCCTATCATTCGCCCTTTCGACAGGTTCGAGGAAAGGCAAGGCCCGCATTCGCTCCCGGTTATGCCACCGCCCGTTCCGCCCGCCCTTCGCGCAGGATCAGATAGAGCGGCAACGCCAGCGACAGGCCGACGGCGAGCGTTGCCGGTATCGTGATCCACCAGTGCGCCACGCCGCGCTCGCGCGCATCGACGTTCGACCAGACGAGAAACGCGATCGCGGCGATGATCGCGTCGGCGGTGAAGCCGCCGGCGGCGCCGTTGACGAAGGGTTGCGTCAGGAAAGCGAAGAGATCGAGGCCGTTCGCCGCGACGAATCGGCCGAAAAACAGCCACGGGATGATTGTGCCGGCCGCGGCCGCTAAAAGCAGGAAATTACGCATGTCCGTCTCCATGTGACGATGTGTTGACGGCGCGAATTTCGGATTCCGGCATCAGCAAAACAATTATCTCACAGGTAATGGTATCGCCCCTGCGGATCGCGGTAGCGTTTCGGCATGCGGCGCAGCTGCGCGCAGGAGGAGGAGGCGATGACCCTGCATTTCGGTATACATTTGCGGGAATGGCGCCAGGCACGGCGCCTGAGCCAGCTCGGTCTTGCCGGCGAGGCCGGCATCTCGGCGCGACATTTGTCGTTTCTGGAATCCGGCCGCTCGCGCCCGACCGAGGGCATGATCATCCGCCTCGGCGAAGCGCTCGAATTGCCGGCGCGCGCCCAGAACGAGTTGTTCGCCGCCGCCGGCTACGCGCCGCGTTTTGCCAATGGCGGCAGCGGCATCGGCGACCTGCCAGCCGGTCCGCAAGCGGTTTTGAAACTGATCCTCGAGCGCCATTCGCCCTGGCCGGCCGGCGTGTTCAATGCCGACTACGATCTGATCGGCGGCAACGAGGCGTTTCTGGGCATGGCCGCTTCGGTCGGGATTTCGCCCGGCGACAACCTCCTGCGCGCCGTCGCCGGAAGCCGGCAATTGCGCGAGGCGGTGAGCAACTGGGAAGAATTCAGCACGCATTTCCTGCGCCGCGCCCGCGCCGAGGCCGGTTACTACGGACCGAACAGCCGTCTGGCGCGACTGGTCGCCGAATTGGCTGGCAATCCTGAAATTGCGGCGTTGCAGGCAAACGCCAACGGCGAACGCTATCCGCCGCCGGTCCTCGAGATCGCGTTCAACGTCGGCGGCGCCGCGTCCCGGTGGATCACCACGGTCACCACGCTCGGCATGGTCCAGGAAGCGCTGACCGAAGGCATCTTTATCGAGCAGTTTTTTCCGGCCGACGAGGCGACTGAAGCGTGATCCCGAAAAGTGGAAACCACTTTTCGGCGGAGATCACGCCGATATTGAACCTGCGCATCATCTTGGCGCCAAAGCGATTCCGCTTCGGCGGATCATGCGCAAGGGCGATGTTCGCCGGACCGCGCTGAGCCCGCGGCCGCTGTTCGCGCGCCCATGCACCGAATCCGGCGTCAGTCCATTCTGGAGGCGGCCCTTGAGGCGAGGGCGGCGGGGCAAGCGTGTCTGCCTTTTGGCCGCGCGCAAAACCCCGCTCGCTTGATATCGATCAAGATGCCGCCAGTCGATTTCGGTATCGATTGACTGAACGACCTTGGTGGAGGTGTGCCATGACGACGAGCGACACGATCAGGTACGGCATCATGGCCGGGGTTGCGGGCGGATTGGCGGAAATCGCCTGGATATCGATCCATGCGATCGCCACCGGCACCGATCCTGCCATTCTTGCGCGCGGCATCACCACGGCGGCCGGGGTTGGCGCCCTGCTGCCCGCGGCGCCCGTCACCTTGGGTATCGCGGTCCACATGAGCCTTGCGGCCGCACTCGGCATTGCGCTCGCCAGCCTGTGGCGGGCGCTGGCCCGCACGCACGGCACCGGTGGTCTGTATGCGCTCGCGCTTGCCGTACTTGCGAGCGTTTGGGCAATGAACTTCTTCGTGGTGCTGCCGGCGATCAGCCCGGCTTTCGTGCTGCTGGTGCCTTATCCGGTGAGCCTGGCGTCGAAACTACTGTTCGCCCTTGCCGCCGCCGAGACATTGCGCCGCTGCACGATCGTCGCTGCGAAGCGGATGCCGGTTCGCGTCCGGGCAAACAACTAGACACTGTATCTGGCGCCATAAACAGCGCCCGCGCCGAGCCTAGGCCGTGTGGACGGATTTGACCAAGATAAATCCTGCGACGAGTGCGACGAACGACGCGAAGTTCCGCTTGGTCTTCTCGCAGCGTAGGGCGA
>Ga0214472_10003810_pt1 | contig 15907 bp, 11 predicted proteins | sample RVTome_6_FD_207662 | JGI IMG/M metagenome (GOLD analysis project Ga0214472, IMG submission 207662) | Soil microbial communities from uranium-contaminated site in the Upper Colorado River Basin, Wyoming, United States - RVT140D175 | ecosystem: Environmental > Terrestrial > Soil > Contaminated >... | reverse complement strand
CGATCCCGATGTCGCCGTTGAAGCCGTCGACCGGGGCTTCGCCCGGTGGGCGGGCAGGCTTCGAGGCGACGCCGAACCGGCGGAGCCGGCCGTCCTCGGTGAGGCCTACAGGTGGGTGCGCAAGCGAACCAAGCGGCGTAACCAGCGCGTGGGCGGGTTCCGCAGACGCAACCCGATGGACCGGGATGCCGCCTCGGCGCTTGCCGCCTTCCGCGAGCTCTCGCTCGATGACCGCATCGCTCTCGTCGTCAAGCACCAGCTCCAATGGGACGACGACCGCCTCGGAACGGTGATCGGGTTGTCCGCCGACGACGCCGGGGCCTTGGCGATGTCTGCCGAGGGGAGGCTCCAGAAGCGATCGGCGAGCCTCGACTTGCTGGCAAGCGCCTTCGCGGCACAAGCCGGGGAGCTGCACGAGCCGCTGGAGCGGGCCGGATCGGCCAGGCGCCGTGGGATGCTCCTGCGCTACTCGAGGATCGCCGCGGCGGGCGCGGCGGTCGCCGCCCTCGCCACCACTGCAACCGTCGCCGTCTTCCGGGGCGAGCCGTCCCCGGAGCCGACGCCCTCGAGCGTGCCGGGGTCGGCTCAGGTCATCGCATCGGGCACCATCGTCGACCTGGAGTGGGTCCAGTCCGGCGTGCCGATCGAGCAGGGTGACGTCACCGCTTTGGTCCACACCGAAGACGGCTTCCTGCTCCTCGGCAACGACTACACGGGCAGGTTCGGTGCCGCACCCGTCGCCCTCCGCTCCGATGACGGCGTCTCATGGGAACAGCTCGCTTCGCCGCCGGTGGGCAACGGCTGGATCCAATCACTCGAGTTCTTCGGTGACGACCTCGTCGCCGTCGGCTCGACGGCCGGCAACGGGCGGGATGTACCGACCGTGTGGATCTCGTCGGACGGGCTCGAGTGGGTGACGAGCGAGTTGCCGGTCGATACGCAGGTCGAGATCGAGGGGGCGACGTACAACGTGTACACGTGGGTGTCCGGCGTCAGCTCGTCGAAGGATGAGCTCACTGTGATCGGGACCATGAGCACGGACGTCGACCTCCAGCAGCTCGTGGCCGACCGCCTCCCGGAGGGAGTCACGCTGGACAACGGGTGGGGCACCTCTCAGGACGGTGTCGAGTTCTACGACAACTCGGGTCAGGTCGTCGGCAGGGCGACGTGGGCCGAGCTCGGCATCCCTCGAGAGCTGGCGCGCCTCATGAGCGGCGAGAGCTCGGTGCTGTGGGTGACGAAGGACGGGACGACCTGGGAGCAGCAGCAACTCGACGTCGACGTCCCGAGAGGCCGTTCGGTGGCGGGGCTCGCCGGTGTCGGTGAAGTCACCGCCGCCCTCGTGTACGGCCCGTTCTCGACCGAGCTGTGGCTCGAGGGAGGCGAAGGATGGCAGCGCGCCAGCATCCCGGAGGGGCGCGTCGTCACGTCGATGGTGTCGGTCGGTGAGACGTTGTACGTCGCGGGCACCGACGCCTCGTCTGCGGGGGCCGTCTGGTCCACAACAGACGGCGTGACGTGGGAGAAGGTCGCAGCCACCGACGGGCCCGGTCACGTGACTCGTCTGTCGCGCAACGACGAGGGTGTCCTCGCCATGGTGCAGCACGCCGAGGACCTCGCAGGCATCGGACCGGCGGTCGTGGAGAAGGACGGGCTGACGATCGAGATCACGCAAGATGGCATGCACCGGGTACTCGAGGACGGCGAGGAGGTCGTCACCGTGTTCGGCGCCGACCTGGTCACGAACGACGACGGCTCGGTGACCATCCTCGACGATGACGGATCCGACCTCGTCCTGCTCACCCAGGACGAGGTACAGCGCGCTTGGGAGCGCTATTACGAGCGAGGGCTGGACCCGGGCGAGACGTCGGCCCCGGGCATTCTGCTGCTGGCGTCGGACGACGGCGAGACCTGGGTGACGATCGATGTCGGCGCCGGTATCGGCGATGGGTATTACCCGATGGCCGCCGCATGGGCTGACGGGATTGCCATCTTCGCCGGCAGCCGCGAGGGCGGTTTCATCGAGGATGGCGGTCCTGGGGTCTCCATCTGGGTGGGCACCCGGCCCTGAGTGGACGATCCGGCGGCCGCCGGGAGCATCGCGGCAGGCACTCCTATCCTCGCGTGCGATGACCTACACGATCCGGGAGGCGCGGCCCGGCGATGGCGAGGCGATCGCCGCCTTCACGGAAGACACCTTCGAGTGGGGCGACTACGTGGCCGACGCTTTCGGGCCTTGGCTCGACGATCCGGCAGGGCACCTGGTCGTAGCGGCGGACGAGGCCGACCGGGCGGTTGCGACCGCCTTCGGCACGCTCGTGTCCGACCAAGAGGCCTGGCTGCAGGGGGCGAGAGTGCATCCGGCTTGGCGGCGCCGCGGGATCGCAGGTGCGCTCGATGAGGTCCTGGAGTCGTGGGCCCGGCAACGTGGCGCCTCTGTTGCCAGGATGGTGATCGAGGCGTGGAATACCGCGGCGCAGGCCCAGGTCGGGTCGATCGGTTACCGGCGTGTCTGTTCGTGGGTGCACGCCGAGCGCAGCGTTGGAGCAGCCTCTCCGGTGACTGCCGGGAACGGCGGCAAGAGGGTCGCCGCCAGCGAGCAGCTCGTCAGAGCACATTCGTCAGAGGCGGAACCGGCCTACGTTTCGTGGAGTGCCGGCCAACTGTCCAGGGCAGGCCGCGGGCTCATCGGCATCCGATGGCGCTTCCGCCGTCTCACGATCGACGATCTCAAGTCTGGGGCCCGCCACGACGCATTGTGGGCGGCGCGCAGCGGGTGGGTGCTCGGAGCGAGGCACGGTGAGATGTTCGAGGTGGGGTGGCTGGAGACTTCGGAGGAGGATGCAGCCGACCTGGCCAGGGCCATCGTCGACCTCGCCGCCGACCAGAGGGCGGAGCTTCTGGAGGTGTGGGCGCCCGACGTGGGCTGGCTGGCGACCGCGCTGCGCAGGGCCGGCTGCGAGCTCGATCAGATGAGCGTCTGGGCCAAGGCCCTCTGAATCAGATGCCGGCCGGCCGATCAGGGTCGAGCTCGTCCAGGAACCGGGCGATTCTGTCGACCTCCTCCTGCTCGCCGATGACCGCGGCCGCCTTGCCGAGGCCGGTCAGGGCGCGCAAGAAGCCCCGATTCGTCTCGTCGCGCCAGCGCACGAAGCCGCCGCCTCGCCATCCTGCACCTCGCAGGGCATCGAGGCCCCGGTGATACCCGACGCGGTGGTATGCGTACGACTCGACGGGATCACTCGCCAGCCCTCCCAGCCGGGCCCACGCGTCGATGAACCGGGGCCATCTCGCCACGACCTCGGCGATCTCCCGCCTCGGGTCCTGCGACGCCAACGCCGCTTCGAGTGCCTCGATCGCCTCACCCGGCTGGGGAGGCAATACGGTGTCCGGGGGTGGCCCCGATGCGACGTCGATCTGATGCGTCAAGCCCTTCTCCCTCGTACGGCCCCGTGGCGCGACACCGCTATGTTGCCATCGAGGGGCGCACGGGGCGCCGCTCGAGTTCCGCCTAGTCGTCGCGAGGGTGATGTCGAGTGACCGCCGCATCCGGGCCGCCGGCAAGCGACCACTTGCGCAGGCTCCTCTACCGGGCGGACGGCGCCGTCACCGGCGACATGCCCGTTGAGGTCGTGATACCCGATACGGCGGAGGACGTCGCCGAGGCGGTGCGCAACGCCACGGCAGCCGGTCTGTCGATCGTGCCGAGGGGTGCCGGCACCGGCCTGTCGGGTGGAGCTTCTCCGCTGGGACGGGCGGCCGTCGTCTCGCTGATGCGCCTCGACCGGATCCTCGACGTGGACCCTGACAACCGCACCGCGCTGGTCGAGCCCGGCGTCCGCAACCTCGAGCTGTCGAGGCACACCAGGGCCGACGGTCTCATGTTCGGGCCCGACCCGTCGTCGCAGTCGACGTGCACGATCGGCGGCAACATCGCAACGAACGCCGGCGGTCCGCGCTGCTACGCGGTGGGGAGCACGACATCGCACGTGCTCGCCGCGACCGTCGTGCTCGGGGACGGCTCGACCGTCGAGGTCGGAGCCGACTACGCCGACCCGATCGGATTGGACACGAGGGCCGTCGTTGTCGGTTCCGAAGGGACCGTCGGGCTCGTCGTCAGGGCACTCGTGAAGCTCTCGCCGGTGAGCGAAGCCACCCGGACCGTGTTGTGTGCCTTCGCCCGGCTCCAGCAGGCAGGCGACGCCACCGCCCGGATCGTCCGGTCGGGGGTGAACGCCACGTCGATCGAGCTGATGGATCGCACCACGATCGCCATCTGCGAGAACTTCACCCAGGCCGGGCTGCCGCTCGAAGCCGAGGCGATGCTGCTGTGCGAAGTCGAAGGGACGGATCTCACCATCGGAGAGGAGCTCGCCGACCTCGAGAGGCTGGCGAGCGAGGCGGGCGCCTACCTGGTGCAGGTAGCCGAGTCCGAGGAGCAGGCGACCCTGTGGTGGCGGGCGAGGAAAGGCGCATTCGGCGCAGTCGCCCAGCTGGCCTCGAACTACCACCTCCACGACGGCGTCGTCCCTCGCACCCGGCTCGTCGAGGCTCTCGAGAGGGTTCAGGAGATCGGCCGCCGGTCCGGGACACTGATCCGGCTCGTCGCCCACGCCGGGGACGGCAACCTCCATCCACTCATCCCGTACGACGGGAGCGATCCGGAGCAGTCGGAGCGGGTTCACGCCGTGTCGGAGCAGATCATGGACGTCTGCCTGGAGATGGGGGGCGCCGTCAGCGGGGAGCACGGCGTCGGGGTATCGAAGGTGCACCTCATGGACCGGGTCTTCTCAGCCGTCGATCTCGAATATCAGGGTCACATCAGGTGCGCCTTCGATCCCGACGCCGTGATGAACCCGCGCAAGGTGCTTCCCTCGCCGCCGTCGTGCGCCGAGCGGATCGTGCCTCTCGACTCGGAGATGTGGGTGTGACCGTGGTCGCCCCTCAGAGCGTCGCCGAGCTCGCTGCCACGGTGCGCCAGTGCGCCGCCGCCGGGACGGCGTTGCGACCGAGGGGGTCCGGGTACGAGATGGCGGCGGGCAACCCGGTCGAGGCGCCCGTCACGATTCACACGGGGCGGCTCGACGAGATACGACAGTTCGATCCGGACGAGCTCGTCATCAGGGTCGGGGCGGGGGTGACGATGGAGAAGCTGCACGCCACGCTGTCGGAGCACCGGTTGCGCGCCGTCGTCCCGCAACGGCCGACGGCGCGGACGATTGGCGGCGTGATCGCCTCCGGGGCATCGGGCTACGAGCGGTTGCGCTACGGGCCGGTGCGCAACCACGTGATCGGCATGACGCTGGTGTCGGGGGGCGGTGACGTCGTCGAGGCGGGAGGCCGGGTCGTCAAGAACGTCACCGGATTCGACCTGTCGCGGCTCTGCGTCGGGTCTTTCGGTCGGCTCGGCGTGATCGCCGAGGTCGGGCTGCGGGTGTTCCCCCGGCGCGGGTCGGTGGCAGTGATCGCAGTGGAAGAGCCCGAGGCGGCTTGGCGCGGCTCGGCTCGGCCGCTCGCAGTCGTCGGGACCAGGGACGGGGCCTTGGCACTCGTCGAAGGGTCGGACGAGGCCATCGACAGCCAGGTGACGTCGTTGAAAGGGGAGCTTCGCGACGGAGCCGAGCTGCCCTCGCCCGAGGAGTGGTCGTGGCGGGCGACCGTTCGCAGCAGGCCCTCCGAGCAGCCCGGGTTGCTGCTGCGGTTGCCGGCGCACTGGGACTACATCGCCCAGTACGGCGTCGGGCTCACCGAGGTCGGTGGCTCCGAAGCGGTGGTCACGGACGACCTCGCCTCGGTGCGGGCGGCGGCCGAAGCCACCGGCGGGCGCCTCGTCATCCATCGCCTCCCGGAGGCCCAGCGGGCGTCGATCGACGCCTGGGGGGCTCCGCCACCCGACATGGTGATCCAGAGGCGAATCGTCGCCTCGTTCGATCCGCACGGGATCTTCAATCCCGGCATCCTCCCGGAGGGCCTGTGACCGACGTCTCGCTGTTCGACATGGCGGCCGCAGACACCTGCGTGAGCTGCGGACTGTGCCTCCCACATTGTCCGACCTTCCGCTTGACGGGCGACGAGCTCTATTCACCGCGGGGGCGACTTGCCGCGATGACCGCCGTGACGCAGGGGATCGTCGCCGTGGACGCCGAGTTCGATGACTCGCTCTCGACGTGCCTGGGCTGCCGGGCGTGCGAGGCGGTGTGCCCCGGGCTGGTTCCATACGGCCCCTTGTTCGAGGCCGCCCGGGCGAACCTGACCGCCGAGCAGCCGACCGCGGGGCGAACTGCGCGCCGCTTCCTTCTCGGCAGATGGCTGGCGTGGCGACCCGGCATGCGCATCGTCACAGCCATCGGCGCCATCGCGCAGCGTTTCCGCCTCGGCCGATTCATGCCCGGGTTCGCCCGGAGGGGACTCACCGGGCTGCGTCCACTCGCCAAGAAGGGGCCGTCGTGGGTGGGGCGCACCGTCGAGGCGGTCGGGCCGAGCAGAGGTACCGTCGCCGTGCTCGCCGGGTGCGTCATGGATCAGTGGTTCGGGGGCGTCCACGCCGCAGCCGCTGCGGTGCTGTCGCGGGCCGGCTACCGGGTCGTCTTCCCGGCGGGTCAGACCTGCTGCGGTGCCCTGGCGGCGCACGACGGCCAGGTGGCGGCCGCCCAGCGCCTCGCAGGCCGCAACGCGGCGGCGTTCGCCGATGCCGATCTGGTGGTCGCCGACGCCGCCGGGTGCTCGGCCCATCTCAAGGAGTACGGCCGCTGGACCGAGCGTGGTGAAGCGCTCGGAGCCAAGGTCAGGGACGTGACGGAGCTGGTTGCTTCGCTCATAGCCGAAGGGGCCTTGCCGACGGTGACCGAGCACCGGGGCACCGTGGCGGTTCAAGATCCGTGTCACCTGCGCCACGCCCAGCGCATCACCGCCCAGCCACGAGCCATCCTCGAGGCGGCGGGCCTCGATGTCGTCGAGATCGACGTCGACGGGCTCTGCTGCGGCGCGGCAGGCATCTACTCGGTCACCCACCCGCAGACCTCCGAGGAGCTCGGGCGCCGCAAGGCCAGCCAGGTGGTCGCCAGCGGAGCGGCCGTCGTCGCCTCGGCGAATCCCGGCTGCGAGATGCAGCTGCGCGCCTACCTTCCGCCCGGCATCAGGATCGCCCACCCCGTGGAGCTATACGACGAAGCCATCACGAGCTGAACGGCCGGCGGCGGCCGCCTCACCGGACGGGAACCGCTGGGCGCTACCGTCCCCGGGCAGTCACCGAGCCCCGGAGGTTGATCACGATGCCCGGTCCGCTGGTTGCCGTCACCGACCATGTCTTCCCGGACCTCGAGCCGACCATGCGGGTCCTGTCGGGGATAGGCGCCGAGGTGCGGCTGGCGGACTCGAAGACACCAGAAGCGATCCTCGACGTTGCCCGGCAGGCCGACGGGGTGATCGTGTGTTACGCAGAGGTCGACGCCGGGATCATCGAAGGGCTCGAGCGGTGCAGGGTCATCGCCAGGACCGGTATCGGGTACGACAACGTCGACATCGCGGCCGCCGCCGCCAAGGGGATCGTCGTCACGAACGTGCCTGAGTACTGCGAGGACGAGGTCTCGGATCACGCCATGGCTCTTCTGCTGGCCCTCGCCCGCAAGGTCGCCTCGATGAACGCTCTGGTCCATCAGGGCACGTGGGACGCCGGACTCGCCAAGCCGCTGTATCGCCTGCGTGGGCGGGTCCTCGGTCTCGTCGGATTCGGGAAGATCCCTCGTCTCGTCGCAGCCAAGGCCCAGGCCTTCGGCATCGAGGTGCGCGCCTACGACCCCTTCGTCCCGGCAGAGGCGTTCGCCGCGCTCGGCGTGGCGCAGGTGACGTTCGACGAGCTGCTCGCGACGTCCGACTACCTGTCCGTACATGCTCCACTCACGGAAGAGACGCGCAACATGGTCGACGCGGCCGCTCTGGCGAAGCTGAAGGACGGCGCCATCCTCGTGAACACGGCTCGGGGGCCACTCGTCGACGTCGAAGCCGTCGCCGACGCCCTCGACTCCGGCCGGCTGGCAGCCGTCGGGCTGGACGTGCTGCCGGACGAGCCCCCTTCGAGCTCCCTTCGTCTCCTCGGCAGGCCGAATGCGCTGCTCACGCCGCACATCGCCTTCTACTCCGAGGAGTCGATGGTCGACCTGCAGGCGAAGGCTGCGGAGCAGGTGGCGCTCGTCCTCAGCGGCGGTCAGCCGCAGTACCCGGTCAACCTCGGCATGATGTGAGTCACGGGGCGCCGAACCCTCCGCCGCCCGGGGTGAGGACCCGGAGCACGTCGCCCGGCTCGACCTCGAACGTCGTCTTGCCCGGGAGGCGCTCGGGCTCGCCCCCTGCCCGGAGGATCCAGTCCTCACCGCACGCTCCTGGACCCCCGCCCTCCAGTCCCCAGGGTGGAACTCGGCGCCGTTCCCCCATGAGCGACACGGTCGCCGACTCGAGGAACCGGATCTCGCGATGGATTCCGTCTCCACCAGGGAAGCGCCCGGTCCCGCCGCTGCCGCGCCGCAGCCCGTAGCGGAGCACCTGGAACGGATAGTGGGTCTCCAGCGACTCGACCGGAGTGTTCTTGGTGTTCGTCATCCCGGTGTGGATGCCGGACTGCCCGCTCCTGGTGGGGCGTCCTCCCTGGCCGCCTGCGATGGTCTCGTAGTAGGCGAAGCGATCGTTGCCGATGAGGACGTTGTTCATCGTCCCCTGGCCGGCGGCGGGGACCCTGTCCGGAGCCGCCTGGGCAAGCGCACCGAGCACGACATCGGCGATGCGCTGGCTCGTCTCGACGTTCCCGGCCGCCACCGCCGCCGGGGGCTCGGCATTGACGATGCTGCCGGCAGGGGCGTCGAGCGCGACCGCCCGGTAGCAGCCGCCATTCGTCGGGATGCTCGGGTCCGTCGCCACGCGCACCGCGAAGTAGAGGCACGACAGCGTGACGGCCTCGACGGCATTGATGTTCCCGGCGACCTGCGGAGCCGAGCCGGAGAAGTCGGCGTGGAGGCTGCCCCCGTCGACGGTGATCGCCACCGAGATCGGGATGTCGTCATCGCGCCACTCCATGACGTCCGTGAAGCGGTACGTCCCGTCGGGAAGGGCGCGCAGCGCAGCATCCATGCGGCGCTCTCCATAGTCGAGCAAGGCGTCGCTCAGGGAGGAGAACACGTCGAGCCCCGCCCGCTCGGCCAACTCGATGATCCTGCGGGCCCCTGCCTCGTTGGCGCCCAACTGCCCCGCCAGGTCACCGTGGCGCTCCCGCGGGGTCCTCGTTGCGGCGATGAACGGTTCGTAGAAGCCGGGATCCCACCGACCGTTGCCGACCGCTCGCGTCGGGGCGACCCGGTGGCCCTCCTGATCCACGGTCGTGGCGTCGGCGGGCATCGATCCCGGCGCCTCGCCTCCGACGTCGGCGTGGTGGGCCCGGTTCGCCACCCAGGCGACCAGCCGTCCGGCGGCGTGAACCGGGCGCACCAGCGTCAGGTCGTTCAGGTGGGTGCCCCCGGCGTATGGGTCGTTCACGGCGTACTGGGCCCCCGGCTCCACGTCGCTGCCGAACGTGTCGATCACCGCCGCCACGGATGCGGGCATCGAGCCGAGGTGGACCGGGATGTGTTCCGCCTGGGCGAGCATCTCTCCGGACGGGGTGAAGAGCGCCGCCGAGCAGTCGGCGCGCTCCTTGATGTTCGGCGAGTACGAGGTGCGGCGGAGCACGACGCCCATCTCCTCGGCGACCGCTTCGAGCCGGTTGCGGGTCACCTCGAGGGCGATCGGGTCGATCACCACTCGATCTCCAGTGCGCCCGTGTCGTGGATCGTCGCCTGCTCGCCCTTCCCCACCCACGTCGTCGCCTCGGCCTCGGCGACGACGGCGGGCCCCGCCACGACGGCTCCCGGCATGAGCCCCTCCCTGCGCCACACCGTGACCTCCACCACCTCGCCCTCGACCGGGACCTGCCTGACTCCGATCCGTGCGGCACCAGCCGGGCGGTGCTCGGGGAGGTCTTCCCAACGCAGCACCGGCCGCCCGACGGCCTCCGCCCGGACGGCGACGACCTCGATCGGGTCCGTCTCCATGGCGAAGCCGTTTCGATCCAGGTGAGCCTCGTGGAAACGAGCGGTGAGGTGCCCCCATCCGGCCCCCGGCTCGAGGGGGAGCGTGAGCTCGTGGGACTGCCCCATGTAGCGGGCGTCGACGAGGCGCGACACCGCAGCCTCGTCTGGGCGCCCGAGCCGTCCAAGCGCGGCGGCCTCCAGCTCGTCGCCCAGGCGATCGATGGCCGTCGCTCCGACCTCCGTGAGCAGCGTTCCCCGGGCGACGTCGACACGCGGCGGGCTGAGCAGCAGCCCGACAGCCGAGAACACGCCTGCGTACGGGGCGACGACGGCGCTCGCCATGCCGAGGGAGCGTGCCAGCGAGGAGGCGTGCAGCCCTCCGGCACCTCCGAAAGCGACCAGCGTCGCCCCCCGCGGATCCGCCCCTTCCTCCACGGACACGCGCCTGATGGCACCCGCCATCACCTCCTCGACGATGGTGACGATCCCGGCGGCGACGGCGTCGACGTCGAGACCGAGCGCCTCTCCGACGGTCGCCAGCGCCGCAATGGCGGCGTCGTGATCGAGGGCGAGCCCGCCGGCCAGGGTGCCGCCGATGCGTCCGAGACAGAGATCGGCGTCGGTGACGGCCGGCTCGATCCCACCACGCCCGTAGCACGCCGGGCCCGGCCGGGCCCCGGCGGAGCGGGGTCCGACGCGGAGTGAGCCGCCTTCGTCGATCCACCCGACGCTCCCACCTCCCGCCCCGACGGTGTGGATGGCGACGGCAGGCATCCGGCATGGGAAGTCGGCGACCGTGCGCTCGTAGGTGACCTCCGGCCGCCCTCCCTCGATGCGGCAGACGTCCGTCGACGTGCCGCCCATGTCGAACGAGATCACTGTGTGGCGTCCCATGGCGGTACCGAGGGCTGCCGCCGCAACAACGCCGCCGGCCGGGCCCGACAGCAGGATCGAGGCCGGGAGCGCCCGGGCCTCGTCGATCGAGATGAGCCCCCCGGAGCTGCGCATCACCGCGATGTCCTCCGGCAGACCGGCTGCGCCGGCACGCTTCGCCAGGTGGCCCAGGTAGCGGGACGTCTCGGGAGCGAGGAAGGCGTTGACGACCGTGGTCGCCGTCCTCTCGTACTCCCGGAACTCGGGGACGACCGAGCTCGACAGGCTGACGAGTGCGTTCGGGCGCAGCTTGGCGACCTCGTCGGCTACTGCCCGCTCGATCGACTCCATCTCGAAGCCGTACAGCAGACTCACCGCGACCGCCTCGGCGTCACCGATGCGGTCGGCGAAGTCGGCGCCGATCGTTCCGTCGCGTCCGACCCCCACCCGCCGTTCCGCCGGTACGAGCGGGTCGGGACGGTCGGCGAACGGGTCGTACAACGACGGCCGATCCTGCCTGCCGATCTCGATGACGTCCTCGAAGCCCTCGGTCGTCACCAGGGCCGTCTTGGCGCCTCTCCGCTCGAGGAGGGCGTTCGTCGCGACGGTCGTCCCATGGATCAAGCGGTCCGGCGTCGCCGCCAGCGCAGTGGCACCTTCTATCACCGCCCGGCTCTGGTCGTCCGGGGTCGACGAGACCTTGCCCGCCTCGAGGACGGTGCCGTCCCACGAGACGAAGTCCGTGAACGTGCCGCCAACGTCGACCCCGAGCACCCGCGGCGCGGTCACGGGGTCGAGCTACGATCGCCGGTGCCCGCCATCGGAGGACGACCATGCCTGTCACCGTCGAGAACACGCCGAACCCGAACGCCCTGAAGTTCACGGTCGGGGCCGATGTCGGTGGCCCGAGGACCTTCGTCGCAGGCAGGGAAACCGACGACCCGGTCGCCGCGGCGCTCGTGGGAATCGACGGTGTGACGAGCGTCTTCATGAGCGCCGACTTCGTGACGCTCTCGAAGCGTCCCGAAGCGTCGTGGGACGAGATCGCGCCGGCGGCCGCCGACGTGCTCGAGCGGCATTACGGCTGAGCGCCGGCACGCAGGGGTTTCGTGATGCACGGGAGTCGAGGCTAGGGCGGCGCAGAAGAGGTTCGTGCAGACGCGTGGGGGTCCGTCCACCGGTGGGGTGCGCCCGGAAGTCTCGCGGGGGCTCCTCAGCCGACGTCGACGCGCAGCGGCCACCGGATGTCTCCCGGCCCGGCGACCGTCACGATCACGCGCCAACCGTCGCTCGTTCGGCTCGCCGCCACCAGCTCGGGGTCCCCGCCGTACTCGGATGCTCGTGTGAGGGCGGCGTCGATTGTCGCCTGGTCGGCAGTCTCGGGATCGGGCAGTCGAGTGGCACCCAGCGCCGGCAGCGCCGTCGGCGCAGGAAGATCAGTGATGGTCATGCCGGTCGCCGTGGCGCTGAGCCGGACGATGACGGCCTGGCTCGGCGACCGGTTGAACGAGCCGTCGAGTGCCGAACTGAGCGTCCTGTACTGAACGACGATGTCGTACCGGCCCGGCTCGGCCGACTCGACGGCGACTGCTCTGGCCCACTCGACGTAGCTGGTCGACGTTGACCTGCCGTGCGGTAGCAGGGCGAGCACCTCGTCTGAGAGGTACCCGTGCAAGGCGTCCGTCGTCGCGCCGTTGCCATCCACGGTGAAGAAGTCGGTGACGAAGGTCTCGGCGCTGGCGACCGCCAGCCGGATCTCCTCGTCCGGGAGCACTGCCATGAGATCGGCTTCCGAGTAGAGCGCCGGCTCCGGGGGGGTCGTGCCGGGGAGGGTCGTCGCCACGGGAGCGGAGGTGGCGACGACGACGGGGGCGGCGGCCGGTGGCTGGGGCTCGCCGGCGGAGTCTGCGCCGATGACACGTGCGCCCAGCATCCCCACGGCGAGGGCGGCCACCGCAACGGCGCCGAGGACATACAGGCGGGCCCGGTCGGGGGTGGCGGCTTCGGCCAGCCGGGCCCACGGGATGTGCTCGAGCTCTTCACGGTCGACGGGTTCCATGGCACGGAACGTATGTGACGGCGGCGACCTTCGCAATAGGGCCGGCCTCACCCGCCGATGTAGCTCATCTCTACGGATGGTTCTCGTCGCTCTGCGTTGATGCTGGAAACGCCCTCCGACCTGGGGACCTGTGAATCAAACTCTTGTGATTGCTACCCGGGTCGATTCGCCCGAGGGTGTGGGCCCGAAGCTCCAGTGGTGCGTCGTCCTGGTGACCTCGGCTCTCGACCGCCGGGTGGCCGACGCTGCAAACCGGGGACGGCCACACAAACGCGGTCTCCCGCTCGGCGGGGGACCGGCGAGCGGTCGCCCTGCGACCCGAGCCGAGGGGGCACTTGGCAGACCGGACCGTAGGGCCCCCTCGACTCGGCCTGCGGCGCTCGTCGATCCCCCGGAAACCGGGGGATTGCGTAGAAGCCTGTCAACCGTACGGACGGCCACCCACGCGGTCTCCCGCTTCGCGGGGGACCGGCGAGCGGTCGCCCTGCGACTCGAGCCGAGGGGGCCGCTTGGCCGACCGGACCGGAGGGCCCCCTCGACTCGGCCTGCGGCGCTCGTCGATCCCCCGGAGACCGGGGGATGAGCGTAAGAAACCGAGCCGAGGGGGCACCTGGCCGCCAGACACTGCCCCCGCCTCCTCGACTGGGCCAAACGCGGTCTCCCGCTCGGCGGGGGACCGGCGAGCGGTCGCCCTGCGACCCGAGCCGAGGGGGCACCTGGCAGACCGGACCTCCGCGTGGCCGACGCCGCAAACCGGGACAGCCGCGGCCCGTGGTCATCAATCCCGCGACACCACTAGCTACCTGGTGCGTACCGATCAATCGTTGAAGAAATACCGCGAGGGTGGACACAACCCACAGTCGCCGAGAGTCGTCGACGTTGGCTCCTGGTCGTCCTCGCAATCAGGATCGTCGCTGACCCGGGTCACATCGATGGTGTAGGCGGCGCCGGGAGTCACCGCAGTCACGAGCAACATCGTTGTCCCCTCCAACGTCGCCGGGGGAACGTCCTCCCAGGTCCCGGCTTCCCCGGGAACCCCTCGTCTCCACGACGCCCGGAGATCACCCGTTTGGATAGTCTCGAAGCAGGCGGTGTTCCCATCGGGGACGGTGATCTCCAGCCGCCGCACACCGAACGGTTGAGTCATCAACGTCCCCGTCAGTGGCCCGAAGACGTCGAGTTTCCACGTCCTCGGGGTGTAGGGGACCGTGCCCGGACCCTGATCCGGAATGTTCGCGTCGGTCAGACCCCTCTCGAAGTCGTGAAACAGTTCGTCCATCGAGTCGACCCCAGCCAGCGCCGCCACGTGGTCGCCCCCAACCGGAAGGTTTCGAATCAGAGCCATGTTTCCTTCGGGGCCGATGAAACCGTGGAGATACTCGAAGAAGATCCAGTTCGTCCATGTCCGACCTTCCAGAGTCGTCGACAGTTCGATGTCGGACAGTTCCAAAGGCAGGATGTCGTGCTCGAGATTCACCCGCGGGTACACATAAGCGCTGAGATAGTTGACTAGGCCCCGGCTCCACCATCTGGTGCCCACCTGATCGGCCTTGATCGTTGTGTTGAACTCACGGGCGATGAGGCAGAAAGCCATTTCGCGGGCCACGATCTGACCGAACTTGGCATCATTGAATTCGGCAAGAAATTCATCGATGTACAGAACACATTCAGGTCCGAGATAGTCCACATACAGGGTCTTTCCGCCCGCCTGAAGCATTACGTACACCGAGGGCATCTCCCCCAACGCCTCGTACTTGGCTGCGGAATCGAGGATCGCCAACTTTGCCGCCTCGATGTCGCCGCTCTGCCATTGCAACCCGTTGATCAGATCGGCCCAAAGCGTATATTTGTCATCGGGCACCCCCGCCCTCGACGGCAGCGGTATCTGGTCGAGGCACGACGTGCCCGGATCAGGGCTCTGGCATGGGTCGGTTTCCTCTTGCGCTAGAGGCGCAGCTGAAACCGACAGACTGCGTGGGGCGGCGCGGGTGCGCAGCAGTTCGAGGTCTTCGGAGCTGAATGTGATCCCGTCGAGCAAGAGTTGGATCTCGGTCTGTAGCGTCGGGTCGTCGCCGTTCTCGAGATAGTCCCTAGCCAACTCGATGACGAAAGAAGCAGAACTGTCGATCAGGTCGGGGCCACCCACAACAGCCGAGGCTTCGACCTCACCAGCGAGATACCCAAGAGTGGCGGCCAAACCTTCGCCCCGGGACCATTCGCCGCCCGCCTCCCGGGCGAGGAGGTTCTCCGAGAGGTCTACACCGGATGAGTCCGGGAGCGGTTCGTCATCGAAGCTCACCACAAGAGGCTCCACGGGCTCAGACAGGACGAAGACACCAGGGAACCTGGGAAGTGCGAGCCGGGCCAGGTCGACGGTGATCTCACGCTGAACGTCTTCGTCAACGTCGGGACGCCCGAGAACCACCCTGAAGAAGAGGTCTCCGTGCTGGGTGAGCTGGTGGATTGCAACTACACCGGACGCGCCGGCGTCATCGGTCTCGGGACCGCCGAACCAGAGGGCTCCGTCACCGAGATCGGATATGGGCTCACCGGTGGTGCCGATGATGACCGCCCCGGGGGCAAAGTCGTCGGGGCTGCCCGGTCCAATCTGCACATAGAAGGTCGGATCCGAGGAAAGGGCCTCGTGGCACACCTCGTGTTGGGAGATCTGCGAAGCGCCACCACCTCGATCAGGGTCGTCAGCAACCCCCAGGGCCTCAGTGACCTCGTCGAGCGTTATGAGTGGGCCGCAGTCGACCGGGGGGACCTCTGAGCTCGGGGCGGGCCCAACTACGGTCGACGTAGGTTGGGCTTCTGAGACGACGGTGGTATCCACGGCGACGGGGGCCGAATCTCCACCGGAGAGGCGACCGACGAGCGAAGCCCCAACGACAACGATCGCAACGATCCCGATCACGTT
>Ga0214472_10003809_pt1 | contig 15911 bp, 12 predicted proteins | sample RVTome_6_FD_207662 | JGI IMG/M metagenome (GOLD analysis project Ga0214472, IMG submission 207662) | Soil microbial communities from uranium-contaminated site in the Upper Colorado River Basin, Wyoming, United States - RVT140D175 | ecosystem: Environmental > Terrestrial > Soil > Contaminated >... | reverse complement strand
CCCGTGCGCGAATCCAGCGGCAGGAAGCCGCCGTCGCGCGGCACCGCCAGCTCTTCACCCGCGCGCACCGGCTTGGCAGGGCCGGCGAACGGGTGCAGCACCACGGCCGCGCCGGAGCTGCCCAGAGCCACGACATACAGGTAGCCATCGGTCCAGGCGGTCACACGCAAGCGCACGTCGTCACCACTGCGCAGCACCGCACCCGGCGCCACGCTGCGTTGCACCACCTCGCCGGTGTCCTGGTGGATACGAGCCTGCACCTCCAGGCGCGGTGCAACCGCCATTGCGGCGCCGGGCAGCAACACGCCGAGCAGCACGCACGCATGCAATGCGGTGCAGTGGATCTCGTGCAGCCGGCGCATCATGGCATCCCCGGGCCGAAGCGGGCGGTGCACGCGTGTGTGACACGGCCCCGCATCCGCAAGCGGCACTTACCCGGCGCCGGGGCGCCGCTGGCGCCCCGGCGCACCTTGTACCTGCGACCGGACCGCCGTGCACGCGGGCACGACGGCTGTCATGGCGAACTGCGTCGCCGGACGTTCCGTCGAACCGGCGCGCTCGATGCACGTGGCGGGTGTCATCTGCAATGCCATTGTCGATGTTAAGGCACCGGGCAGGCAAGCCGAGCGAGGGAGGGGCGTGCCGCCCTGCTACACTGCGTCGTGATGCGCTGTTAGCTGCGCCCGATGGGACCCGCCATCACGCCATGCTCCGCTCCTTGTTCCGCAAACCGCTCTCGCTGCAGATCGGTGAACGCACCCTGCGCTTCGATTCCAGGGTGGATTTCGAATTCGCACTCGCGAGCCGCACCGAAGTGCCGGCCGGCAAGATCGCCGAACTCGTGCGCTGCACGACCGAGCAACTGCGCACCGAGGCGAGCAGCGTGCGTCAAATCGAGCGCCACTTCGTCGAGGTGCTGGCGCGCAGCATCCAGGAGCCGGGCAGCATCGGTTACCTGCTGCGCGAGATGGACATGAAGTTCTTCTCCCAGGACCATGAATGGCGCGCGATCATGCAAGCGCTGGCGCGTCAGGACCGTAGCTTCGATGAGTTCAAGCAACTCGCGCTGGTCAAGTACACGCAATACCTCGCGTCGCGCCAGGACGTACTCAAGGGCATCTACACCCACAAGTCCGCCCCCGGGACGGTGGAGCAGGACAGCGCCTACGATCCCGAACCGCAGTTCCGCGAAACCCTGATCTTCAACGTCTCCGAGCCGCTGGCGCCGCAATCCGAGATGGCCGACGACGATACACCGGCGCGGCTGGTGCGCTTGCCGCGCGGCGAAAGCGTCCGGCTTCGTCCCACACCCGGCGATGTCGTGGAGATCGTGCTCTCGCGGCACCCGTTCCAGCTGCGGCCAGGCGACGCGCCGGTGCTGGTGGACCTCGAAGGCACCGAGCATCCGCTGCAGCCCGGGCGCAACGTGCTCGGCCGTCACCCCGACAGCGACGTCATGATCGATGCCGCGTACCGCGACGTGTCGCGCACCCACGCCATCGTCGAGTTCGAACCCGGCGGTGACTTGCTGCTCACCGACCTGTCCTCCCACGGCACCTTCGTGCCCAGCCACCTGGTCGGCAACGCCGCCGACTGAACGATGCAGACCACGGCCCTGATCCTTGCCGGCATCGCGCTGGCCGTGGCACTCGGCTACCGGCGCGCGCGGCCGGCGGCATGGACCGCGGCGGGCGCGGCGTGGATCGGTGCCGGCGCCTGGCTGGCCGACTGGCCGGCAACGCTGTGCGTCGTGCTGCTGGCCGCATTCGCCGCCGTGATGGTCCTGCTCACGCACGCGCCGCTGCGGCGCCGGGTGCTATCCGCGCGCGCTCTTGCCGCGTATCGCAAGGCGCTGCCACCGGTGTCCGACACCGAGCGCGAGGCCATCGAGGCCGGCACGGTGTGGTGGGACGCACAGTTGTTCTCGGGCGATCCCGACTGGCAGGCATTGCGGGCATTACCGCCCCCGCGGCTGAGCGAAGAGGAACAGGCCTTCCTCGACGGTCCGACCGAAACGCTGTGCCGCATGGTGGACGACTGGGAGGTCACGCAGCACCTGCACGACCTGCCCGAAGCGGCATGGCAGTTCATCAAGTCCGAGGGATTCCTCGGCATGATCATTCCCAGGGAGTATGGCGGGCTGGGGTTCTCGGCACTCGCACACTCGGCAGTGGTGATGAAGCTGGTCAGCCGCAGCGGCTCGCTGGGGGTCACCGTGATGGTGCCCAACTCGCTCGGGCCCGCCGAGTTGCTGCTGGAGTACGGCACCGAGGCGCAGAAGAGCCACTACCTGCCGCGCCTGGCCTGCGGCGACGAGATCCCCTGCTTCGCGCTCACCGGACCGGAAGCCGGAAGCGACGCCAGCGCCATGCAGGACAGCGGGGTCGTGTGCCGAGACCGCTTCGAAGGACGCGATGACGTGCTCGGGGTGCGCCTGAACTGGGAGAAGCGCTACATCACGCTCGGACCGATCGCCACCTTGCTCGGCCTCGCGTTCAAGCTGCGCGACCCCGATCACCTGATCGGCGACGTGGACGAGCCAGGCATCACGCTCGCGCTCATCCCCACCTCCACCCCCGGCATCACCATCGGCAACCGCCACCTGCCCATGACGCTGGCGTTCCACAACGGTCCCAACTGCGGGCACGACGTGTTCATCCCGATCGACTGGCTGATCGGCGGCCCGCACATGGCAGGGCGCGGCTGGGCGATGTTGATGGAATGCCTGGCCGCGGGACGATCCATCTCGCTGCCCGCGCTAGCCACCGGCACGGGCAAACTGGCAAGCCTCGCCACCGGCGCCTACGCGGCCGTTCGCCGCCAGTTCAAAACGCCGGTGGGCCAGTTCGAGGGCGTGCAGGAAGCGCTCGCGCGCATCGGCGGCAACGCCTACTTGATGGATGCCGCGCGCGTGATGACCTGCGCCGCGGTGGACCGCGGAGAAAAGCCCTCCGTGATCTCGGCGATCGTCAAGTACCACCTCACCGAACGCATGCGCCAGGTGATCAACGACGCGATGGACGTGCACGGCGGACGCGGGATCAGCATGGGGCCGCGCAACTACCTGGCATCGGCCTACCAGGGCGTGCCCATCGCCATCACGGTGGAAGGCGCCAACATCCTCACCCGCAGCCTGATCATCTTCGGTCAGGGTGCGATCCGCTGCCATCCCTACCTGCTGCGCGAGATGGCCGCGGCGCGCGACCCGAACCCGCAGCGTGCATTGGAACGATTCGATGCGGTGTTGACTGCGCACGCGGCACATACCTTTACCAACGCGTGCCGGGCGCTGGTGCTCGGCGTGAGTGCGAGGCGGGCGGCGCGCGCACCGGCCGACGCGACGCTGCGCTATTACTACCAGCAGATCACGCGCATGAGCGCGGCGCTCGCGATCAGTGCCGATGCGGCATTGCTGCTGTTCGGCGGCCGGCTCAAGCGCCTGGAACGGCTCTCGGCGCGGCTCGGTGACGTGCTCAGCCACCTCTATCTCGCTTCCTGCGCGCTCAAGCGATTCGATGACGACGGCCGGCCGGACGCCGACCGACCGCTGCTGCACTGGGCCTGCCGCGATGCGCTGTACCGGGTGCAGGTGGCGCTCGATGAGCTGTTTCGCAACCTTCCGGTACGCGGTGCCGGCTGGCTGCTCGCGCGCGTGGTGTTCCCGCTCGGACGGCCGTACGGGGCACCCAATGACGCCAACGATCGACGGGTCGCGAACCTGCTGCTGCGGCCGTCGAACACGCGCGCGCGGCTGGTGGGCGGCGTGTACGTGGGCACTCCCGACGATCCGGTCGGCCGGGTCGAGAACGCCATGCACAAGGTGGTGGCGGCGCAGGGCGCGGCGCGCAAGCTGCAGCGGGCGCTCAGGGCAGGCCGGATCGAGGCCGCCGACGCGCAGACGCAGTTACGGCTGGCACGCGAGGCAGGTATCCTCAGCGCGGACGAGGCGGCCCTGCTCGCCATCGCGGAGGCCGCCCGCCGCGATGCCATCACGGTCGACGACTTCGCGCCGTCGCGGCCCTCTCCGGCCCGAACCGCGTGACGCCCCGTCGGGCCGGCAAAGTGGGAACGTCGCGGGTATTCGTGCCCGATCGGAGTGCTGTGAAGGCCGACACCAACGGGCGATTGTCGATGTTCTAGAATGGTATTCGAGGTCATCAGGCGGCCCGGCCCATGAACAACATTTTCGGACTCGGCAACTCCAAGTCGCTGAAGCTCAAGCTCGGCGAGACGAGCTATGAATTCCCCTCGCCCGAGGACTTCGCGTTCGCCCTCGCGGGACGCGCCGGCGTTCCGGGCACGCGCGTGGGCGCGCTCGTGGACATGAACGCCGAAGCGCTGCGGCGCGAGGCCGAAGCGATCCGCCAGGTGGAACAGGTTTTCAACGATGCCCTTGACGGTTCGCTGCGTGACGTGACCAGGATCGGCCCGTTTCTCAAGGAGATGGACCCCAGCCTCATCTCCCAGGATCACGATTGGCGCGCGATCATCGGCACCCTGAATGCCATCGACGAACCTCATGAGACCTACAAGAAGGTCGCCCTGGTGAAGTACGTGCAGTACCTGGCCGCCCGGCGCCAGGCCGTGACCGCCGTGTACGCGATCAAGCGCGGCGCGCGTTCCGATGGCGGCGCGGACTCGGACAGCAAGCTGCGCGAGACGGCCATCTTCGACGTATCCGAACTCGCGGATCAGGACGCGGACATGTTCGTGCGCATGCCCAAGGGTGAAACGGTGGAGATCGATCTCGAGGCCGAGGGCTCGGTGGCGGTGATGCTGGCCAAGCACCCTTGCAGGATCGATCGCAACGGCAAGGTATCGTTCGTCGACGACAGCGGGCGCATCACGCCGCTGCGCCGCGGCAAGAACATCGTGGGCCGCGATGCCTCGTGCGATGTGCAGGTCAACGTCGCGTACCGGGACGTCTCGCGCAAGCACCTCATTCTCGAAGTCGTGGACGCCGCGATCGTCCGCCTCACCGACATCTCCTCGCACGGCACCTCGCTCAACCCGCGGCTGCTCGACAATACGAGCATCTGAGCGTACTGCACGCCACGCCCGCGTGGCGGTGCGGCGGCGCGGGCGATACCCTGGGCACGGGCAAGCACGGAAACACGCCGGTGCACACGTATCTGGTGGGCGGTGCGGTACGCGACCGCCTCCTCGGCCGGGCGGTGCGGGAGCGGGACTGGGTGATCACCGGCGCGACCCCGCAGCAGATGCTGGCGCTGGGCTATCGACACAAGGACCCCGCGTTCCCGGTGTTCATTCACCCGAGCACGGGTGAGGAGTACGCGCTAGCCCGGCGCGAGCGCAAGCGCGGCCAGGGTCACAAGGCCTTCGTGCTCGAATACGGGCCCGACGTCTCTTTGAATGACGACCTTGCACGGCGCGACCTGACAATCAACGCCATGGCGCAGGACGAGGGCGGCGAACTGCACGATCCGTATGGCGGGTACGAGGACCTCGCACAGCGCCGGCTGCGTCATGTCACGGACGCGTTCAGCGAGGATCCGTTGCGCGTGCTGCGCCTGGCGCGCTTTGCCGCCGAACTCGACGATTACGGATTCGACGTAGCGCCCGAGACCGCGTTGCTGGCCGCGCGTATGAGCGGCGACGGCGGTGACCTGCTCGCCCTGTCCCCCGGGCGCATCTGGCGCGAGACCGAACGCGCCCTGGCGTCGACGGCACCGCCGCGCTTCTTTCGTTGCCTGCGCGACTTCGGTGCACTGCCGCGGCTGATGCCCTGGCTGATCTCGGCGCGCGACCCGCGCGCCGATGCGGCCATCGATGCGCTCGAGCGCGCGGTGCCGATCGACCCGGGGATCGACATCCGCCTCGCCGCCCTGCTCACCGGCGCCGTTCACGGCGGCGGCGCTGCCGGACTGCCGGACCTCGCATGGCCGTTGCCGCGCGGCGCGCGCACCCTCGCCGTGCTGTGCATCGATCACGCGCTGCCGGATCCGGACGCGGACGCCGTAGCGGACTGGCTGGAAGCAATGGACGCCTGGCGGCGTGGCGAGCGCTTTGTCCAGGCCCTGAAGGTGTGGCGCGCAGTGGCACCGCAATGCGCGCACCTGGACCTGCTGCAGGCGGCGCGGGACGCGTCGGCGAAGGTGCCCGCGCCGGCGCCGGGCAGCGATCCGGGGCGCGCGGTGCGCGATGCACGCCGCGCCCGCCTGCGCGAGGCGCTGGCGCGCCGCGCCGATCCCTGATGACGGGTCAGCGTCACCGCTTCGGAATTGCCGCGGGACTTGCGCTCGCGTCGGTCGCCGTGCTCGCGGACTTCCAGAGCGGACTGGATGCATTCAATGATCGGGATTATGGCCAGGCACGTGATCGCTGGCAGGAATGTGCCATCGCCGGCGACCCCGCCTGCCAGTATGGCGTGGGCGTGATCCACGACGATGGACTGGGTGTGGAGGCCGATACCTTCGAAGCATTGCGCTGGTACGAACAGGCCGCACGCAAGGCCCACCCCGACGCGCTGATGCAACTGGGCTTTCTCTACGCCACCGGCCGCGGCGGGATCATCCAGGATCCGGTGCAGGCCTGGGCCTACTTCGCGCGGGCAGCGGCCATGGGCGTTGCGGGAGCGGCTGAAAGCCGCGATCGGATCGCGCGTGAACTCAGTCTCGAGGAACGTGCGCGCGCCGCGCGGCGCGCCGATGAAGCCTCCATTCGCTATCACCTCCAGAAATGAAAAAGCCCGCGCGCAGCAGCGCTGCGCGCGGGCTTGAAGGAGGCCTTCAGCCCTGAATCAGTTCAGGACCTTGAACTCCACACGGCGGTTCACGGCACGGCCCGCACGGGTGTTGTTGGACACCAGCGGCTTGGCCTCACCGAAGCCCACCACGGAGAGGCGGTTGGCGTCGATGCCCTTGCTCTCCAGGTAGCTCTTCACCGACTCGGCACGACGGTAGGACAGACCGAGGTTGTACTTCTCGGGACCGGTGCTGTCCGTGTGACCCTCGACCCGAACCCGCACGGTGGGGTTGTCCATCAGCAGGCTGACCACCCGGTTCAGCTTCGCCTCGGAATCGGCGCGGATCTTCGCGCTGTCGAAATCGAAGTTGACGTTGGTCACGATGGCCAGCGTCTCACCCGGAGGCGGGCAACCGTCCGCATCCACTTTGGCACCGGCCTCGGTGTTCGGGCACTTGTCCAGGTAATCCGGCACGCCATCGCCGTCCGAATCCAGCGGGCAGCCGTCCGGATCCACCATCACACCGGTCGGAGTCCCCGGGCACTTGTCGAGGTAGTCGGGCACACCGTCGCCGTCGGAGTACAGCGGGCAACCGTTGGCGTCCACCGGAGCGCCAGCGGGCGTGCCCGGGCACTGATCCTTGTCATCGGTCACGCCGTCGCCATCGGAGTCTTTGGTGACGGTGTCCGGAATGCACAGGAAGGAGCCGTAGATGCCGCCGGCAAGACCGCCGATCACCGCACCGCCGATGCCGCCATCCATCAGCGCACCACCGGTCGCACCGGCGACGGCGCCGCCGATCTGGCACCAGCTCATGTCCTTGTAGCCCATTGCCCCGGAGCCCGAGCAGCCGGCGAGAAATACCGGAATCAATACGCTCGCAGCAAAAAGTCTCAGCAATCTCATCACCATCTCCTAGTTGATTATTGCGTTTTGAGAGTGTTGCCCAAAACCGTTCGGGAACTCCGTGCGGCCCATCCAGACCCGGATACGTGGTTGGAACCCCCTCCAACCTCCCCACGGGCGAGCATTATCCACTCGCGCTGCGGGTGGGAGCAAAGACCTGTCCATTCACAGCATCACGCACCTTACAAAGTCAATTGTAGTACAAAATTCGCCGTCAATTGAAGGCCCGTGAAGGCGCACGAGCGACACCGATAAGGTCCGGTGACCGGCGGCGGAGCGCACCCTATTGCGCCGCCAGTGCACTGCCAACCGCAACGCCGCAGCGCGACGCGGCCAGTGCCGTCATGTTGACCAGGCCACGCACCGTCACCGACTGCGACAGCACGTGCGCCTGCCTTGCCCCGCCCAGCAGGATGGGGCCGATGCTCACGCCGCCACCAAGCATTTTCAACAGGTTATGCGCGATGTTGGCCGCATCCACGTTGGGCATGATGAGCAGGTTCGCCTGACCCGCAAAACGCGGCTGGGACAATCGCTCACGGCGCAACGCCTCGGACAGAGCCGCATCGGCCTGCATCTCACCATCGGCCTCCAGGTCCGGTGCCAGCTCGCAGAGCAGCTCCAGCGCGTGGCGCATCTTCAGCGATGATGCACTGCTGTTGCTGCCGAAGTTGGAGCGCGACACCAACGCCACGCGTGGCGTGATCCCGAAGTTGCGTACTTCCTCGGCTGCCAGTATCGCCATCTCGGCCAGTTCCTCCGCACTCGGGTCCTGGCTGACATGGGTGTCGCAGATGAAGAAGGTGCCGCTGGGGAGGATCAGCACGGTCATCGCAGAGAAGTCGCGCACGCCGGGCTTGCGCCCGATGATGTTCTCGACGTGTGCAAGATGGGCATCGAAGCGCCCCACCGTGCCGCACAGCATCGCGTCCGCTTCGCCGCGATGCACCATGATGCAGGCCACCACCGTGGTATCGGAGCGCACCACCGCCTTCGCGATCTCCGGTGTGACACCGTTGCGACCCATCAGTGCGTGATAGGCATTCCAGTACTCGACGAAGCGGTCGTCGCGCAGGATGTTGCAGATCTCCACGTCGCTGTCCGGACGCATGCGCAGCCCGAGCTGGCGGATGCGGTCGCGGATCACATTCGCCCGTCCGACCAGAATGGGCTCGGCGATACCGTCGTCGATGGCCTGCTGGGCCGCGCGCAGCACGCGCCGGTCCTCGCCTTCGGCAAACACGACCCGACGCGGCGCCTGGCGGGCAGCGTCGATAATCGGCTTCATCACCAGGCCGGAGCGAAACACGAATTCGGTGAGCGACTGACGGTACGCGTCCCAGTCCTTGATCGGCCGCGTCGCGACCCCGCTGTCCATCGCGGCACGCGCGACCGCCGGCGCAATCTCCATGATGAGGCGCGGGTCGAAGGGTTTGGGAATCAGGTAATCAGGCCCGAAGCGCATCGGCGTCTCCCCGTAGGCGAGCGCGACCAGCTCCGAGCTCTCCGCCATCGCCAGATCAGCAATAGCCTTGACCGCGGCGAGCTTCATCTCCTCGTTGATGTCGGTCGCACCCACGTCGAGTGCGCCGCGGAAGATGAACGGAAAACACAATACGTTGTTGACCTGGTTCGGATAGTCCGAGCGGCCGGTACAGATGACGGCGTCGGAACGCGCCTTCTTCGCCAGCTTGGGCATGATCTCGGGGGTCGGGTTCGCCAACGCCAAAATCAGCGGCCGCTTGGCCATGCGCTTGACCATCTCGGGCGCCAACACACCGGGTGCGGACAATCCCAGGAACACATCGGCGCCGGCGATCACGTCGCCCAGCGTGCGCGCCTGGGTATCGCAGGCATAGCGCGCCTTCCACCTGTCCATCTGCTCGTTACGGCCTTCGTAGACCACGCCGAGGATGTCGGTGACAACGATGTTCTCCTTGCGTACCCCCATGTGCACGAGCAGATCAAGACAGGCCAGCGCCGCAGCACCGGCGCCGGAGACCACGACCTTCGCCTCCTCGATCTTCTTCTCGACCAGGCGCAGCCCGTTTAGGATGGCAGCGTTGACGATGATCGCGGTGCCGTGCTGATCGTCGTGGAAGACCGGAATGTTCATGCGTTCGCGCAGCTTGCGCTCGATGTCGAAACACTCCGGCGCCTTGATGTCTTCGAGGTTGATACCGCCAAAGGTGGGCTCGAGACTCGCGACGATGTCGACGAAGCGATCGGGATCGAGTTCGTTTATCTCGATGTCGAACACGTCGATACCGGAGAACTTCTTGAACAACACCGCCTTGCCTTCCATCACCGGCTTGGACGCGAGCGCACCGATATTGCCCAAGCCCAGCACGGCGGTGCCGTTCGTGATCACGGCAACGAGGTTACCGCGCGCGGTCAGTCGGAACGCCTCGGACTCGTCGGCAGCGATTGCGTTGCACGCGAAGGCGACGCCGGGGGTGTACGCGAGGGCGAGGTCGCGCTGGGTGGCCAGCGGCTTGGTGGCCATGATGGCAAGCTTGCCCGCTGGTTTCGCCGCATGGTAGTTGAGGGCTGCTTCCTCGAGATTGTCGGACATTCGTTCACCCCGGGCGAGTGTTGGTGCAGGCAGCAAGTCTATAGGCGCGGCAACGCCGCCACCATGCACGCCCCGGCATGCACGCGGGGAGGGGGGGGGCTGGACCGGTGCGCGGGCGCGGGAACCCGGGCTGCGGGTATCATCAGCACTTTGCAGGGCATATCGCGGCAATCGTGGCTAGCAAGCGCAAACCGCTCACCCCCGCGTCCGGCGACGACGTGAGCGCCTTTCTGGCGAAGGTGGCCGCGACGCCGGCGCCCGCGCGCCGCGACGGCGACTGCGGGCGTCTGCTGTTCGCGATGGACGCCACCGCCAGCCGCGAACCGTCGTGGGATCAAGCCTGTCAGATCCAGGGCAGCATGTTCGAAACCACCGCCTCGCTGGGCGGGCTGGATGTGCAACTGTGCTACTACCGGGGCTTCAACGAGTTCCGATCCACCGCATGGGTTGCCGACGCGCGCGCGCTGGCCGCGCAGATGAGCCGCGTGCACTGCGCCGGCGGCGCGACCCAGATCGGCCGCGTACTGGCTCATGCCAAGGCACAGCACCGGGACCGGCGGCTCAATGCGCTGGTCTTCGTGGGTGACTGCATGGAGGAGGACGTGGACCGATTGTGCGCGGCAGCGGGCGAACTGGGCCTGCTCGGTGTGCCCGCGTTCATGTTTCACGAAGGCGGTGAAGCGATCGCGGCGCGCACGTTTCGCGAAATCGCGCGCCTGACCCGTGGCGCCTACTGCCGCTTCGAGCCAGGCAGCGCCGAGCAGCTACGCCAGTTGCTGACCGCCGTGGCCGTGTACGCCGCGGGCGGACGCACGGCGCTGCAGGACTTCAGCCAACGCCACGGCGAGCTGACCCGGCTGCTCGCCCACCAGATCGACTGACACTCTCGTGAGCACCTGCACGCCCGTCACCACGCCCGCCGCCGCCCGTGGCGCCCGCCCCGGCTGAGCGGCGTGCATCCAATCCTGCTTCTCCTCCTGGTGATCGGCGCGCTGCTGACCGTAAGCTGGGTCAAGCGGCTGCCGCCGGCAGCGCGGCGCAAGGCAGGCTTCAAGGCGGCACTGACCGCAGGCGCTCTGCTACTGCTGTTCGCTCTGTTCACCGGTCGACTCAATCCGGTGTTCGTCGCGATGGCCGTGGCCATCCCGATACTGCAGCGGCTGATGACCGCGAAGTCGCTGTACGACCGCATCCGATCCGGCCACGGGCCGAGCAAGGGACAGGCCTCCAGCGTGTCGACGCGCTTTCTGGACATGGCACTGGATCACGACAGCGGCGAGATGCAGGGGACCGTGCGCGAGGGCCGTTTCGCGGGGCGCGCGCTCGCGGACCTCGAACTCGAGGAGTTACTGGCGCTGCTTGGCGAGTGCCGTGCACAGGACACGCAGTCGGCAGCGGTGCTCGAGGCGTATCTGGATCGCCATCACGGCAACGCGTGGCGTGAGCGCAACGGCGCCACACGACAGGCGGGCGGCGGCATGACGGTCAAGGAAGCGTGCGAGATCCTGGGAGTGGACGAATCAGCCGACGCGAATGAGATCATCAGCGCCCACCGGCGGCTGATGCAGAAAATCCACCCCGATCGCGGCGGCAGCCACTACCTCGCGACCAAGATCAATCAGGCCAAGGATCTGCTGCTCGGCGGGGCCTGACGCAGAAGGCCGGTCAGCCGAGTTCGAGCAGGCGTACGTTGACGCGCCGGTTCCGCCTGCCCTTTTTCTCGATCTTGCGAACCTCGACCGCGCCGATCTCACCCGTTTGCGCGACATGCGTGCCGCCGCAGGCCTGCAAATCCACGCCCTCGATCTCGAGCAGGCGCACCCGGCCCTGGCCGCGCGGCGGCGTCACCGACATCGTTCGCACCAGCTCCGGATTGGCGTCCAGTTCGTCCTCGCTCACCCAACGCGGTGCAACCCGATGGTCTTCGCGTACGAGGCGATTCAAATCGGCCGTGATGGCGTCCTTGTCCAGCGTGGGGTCGGGCAGATCGAAGTCCAGCCGTCCCGTGCCGTCATCTCGGATCGCGCCGCCGGTGACGCCAGCGCCTACCACGGCGCCGAGCAGGTGCAGCAGGGTATGCATGCGCATCATGCGATGGCGACGCTGCCAGTCGATGCACGCGCTGACACGCTGCCCGACCAGGTCGTGCGTCGCGGCGACTTCGGGGACATGCACGATCTCGCCCGCCGCGTCGCCCTTGCGCGTGTCGACGATGACGAGGCGCTCGCCGCCGGCCAGTTCGAGGTAGCCGCGATCGCCCGGCTGGCCGCCACCGGTGGGGTAGAAGACGGTGCGGTCGAGACGGATGCCCCCGTCGTCCACTGCCGTCGCGGTGGCGCTGCAGGTGCGCGCGTACGCGTCGTCACGAAATACTTCCTGCGTGCTCACTGTTCACTTCCTCCAATGGGCTGGTGAGAAAGCACATCCATGTGCTTTCTCACCTCGCTACGCCGAACCAATCCGCCGCGAGCGGATTTGGTCGCACGAAGTGCGCCCGCAGGGCGGGATGCTGCTGCGTGAGCATAGCCGAACACGCGTCGGTCCGCCGGCAGCAGGCGGGGGTCAAAAAAAACCCCCGGCGAAGCAGGTGCCAGGGGTCGTGGACAGCGCGGGGTGCCGTGGGGGTGATATCGGCTTGATCCTTCTTACAGGGTCATGCAGTGGCATGCTCGCGCCGGTAATCGTCAATCATCGATGCCATCTTGTCCTTGGCCAGAAGCTTTTCCTTCTTCATCGCGCCGAGGGCGACGTCGTCCAGGGGAAGTACTCCCGTTTCGGCCTTGCGTACCTTGTCCTTCAGGTCGTGATGCTTGTTGTAGAGGTACTTGAACTCGTCGCTATCGTTGAGCAGGGCTCGGACTATGGACTCGTCGTATTCGAACATGTGCGCACCATTGATCGTTGTAGCTCTCCACTGTGGTGGCCTGCCCCGCCGTGGGGCATCGGGCTAACACTAGCCAAATTAGCCGACGCACTCAAGACGGCCGGCGTGACAACCGGGCGCACTCGCCGACGGCCCGGGATGCTTATACAAGTTCATATAAAACATATACTTATGGAATTTTCTCGCCGATGTCCGGGGCGCATCCGGCACGCTGCGCAGACCGCGAAGCGCCACCAAATCAGGACCTTGCGAGCCCCGGTGGAAAATCGTCCCATTGTCGATTCGCGCCTGCTGCGACGCCTCGATCGCCGCGGGAGCGCGTCTCAGGACGACGACGAGCGCAAGGCCTGCAGCCGTTGCCGAATGCCGGCGCGGCGCGAGGTGGGCGCACCGGCAAGCGCCCGCGACAGGTGCCGAGAGGCCTCGGCCGTGCGACCGACATCGGCGAGCAACCGGGCAACCTCATCGTGCAAGACCCAGCGCGCGCCGTGCGCGCCGCGATCGGCGTGCATTCCGACGCGCGCCGCCGCCAGTTCGGCCACCCGTGCCCGGTCCAGGCCTGGGCACGGCTGCGCCGTGACCACCATCGCGTACCAGCGCAGCGCGTTGATGGTGTAGGGGTCGTCGTGCAATCGCGCCACCTGCGCCAGCTTCGCGTATGCGCGGTCCTGGGGCGGACGGTGCGCGAGACAATGGCCCACCAGGGCCTTTATCGCGGCGCCGGCGCGCACGCGCGCACCGCCGTTTGCGGTCACGGCGGCGAGGTGTTCCAGGCCCGTGTCCAGCCGCCCCGCGGTGAACTCGACGATCGCCGCGCCGGCGCGGGCACGCGGGGATGCGGGATGGCTGCGCGCCGCGGCCTCGACGATCCCCTCCCAGGACGTCCACACCTCGACCCGGGCGGCCGACAGACCGCCATGGGCCAGGGCCACCGCGATGCACCCGCCGGCAACGAGGCCGCGCGTCCGCGCGGCCCGTTGCACGCCCCGCAGCAGCAATGAGACGACCGCGAACAGCAGGCCGAAGGCCGGCAGGTAGTTGCGGTGCTCGAAGTAGATCTCGAGCGGAAACGGACCGGCTTCAAGGGCGTGGGCGAATACGAAGAACACGAGGCCGAAGCCGACGAGACGCCACGCGCCGTGACGCAGGCGCCACGCGATCACGGGCACGGCCGCCCACACGATCAGGTGCACCAACGTCGAGGGCGGGGACAGCAGGCCGGTGCTCGGCTCGAAGTCGTCGTGGAACAGGGCCAGCGGCGTACCGCCGGGAAGCTGCAGCAGGTTCAATGCGTAGTCGGTGAGTACGCGCGGCTGTGTCAGCAGGCGCTCGCCAGGCGAAAAGTCGCGCACCGCGTACATGCCGAGTACCCACTCGGGATCGGCGACGAAACGCGCAACGCCGGCACCCACGACGAGCAGGCACAGTGCCGCAAGCAGCATCAGTGGCCAGCGCGATGTCGGGCGCGAGCGCGCCAGCACGCACAACTCCATGCTCAGCAACAGCAGGACCAGCAGGACGCCGCTTTGCTTGCTAAGCGCCGCCAGCGGCCAGCAAACGAGCAGCGCGACCGCGATCAGGCTCCAACCCCATGCCGCCCGGCGCTGCAACAGTACTCGCCCATGCAAGTACGCGAGCAGACCGGCAAGAGCGAAAGTGGCGGCGAGCATCGTCATGCGTTGCACGACGTAGAGCACCGTGGAAACCTGCATCGGAGTGAGCAGCCACAGTGCAGCAATCAGGATGGCGCTCAGGTCGAGTTGCCGCGAGCCGAGCGGCATCTCGCATCCTTCGCGCAGCAGCCCCCGCGCGAGCCACGCGACGAGCACCCCGTTGCACAGGTGCACGAGCACGTTGATCAGCTTGAAGTGCCAGACATCGGCGCCGAACGCGCGCCAGTTCAAAACGAAACTGAGCCAGGCAACCGGCCGCCCGCCGAACAGACCGCCGCGCTCGGCGAGCACTTGGGCGAGCGTCAGACGGCCCTGCTCATCGAGCACCCGCAGGATGTCCAGGTTCACCAGATCATCGAGGATCAGCGGGCCGTTCAGGCCCGGCCAGTACACCAGCGAGCAGAGCAGCAGCACGATGCCGCCGACTATCGCGAACCAGGGACCGGGCCGATCCATCGCGCTCGATGCGCTCATCGGTGCACGACGACGATGCGCCGGCGCGCGCACCGGACAGCCGCCTGATCATGGGGAGCGAAAAAGAAAAACCCCCGAACTCGGTCGAGTGCGGGGGTCGGAATAAATGCCTGGCAGTGACCTACTTTCGCATGGGGAGACCCCAAACTATCATCGGCGCTGAGCGTTTTCACTTCCGAGTTCGGGATGGTATCGGGTGGTTCCCGCTCGCTATGGCCGCCAGACAAGCTGGTGGCGAAGAAGGGCCGTCCCTTCTTCGCTCATTCGGGAATGTTGTAAAGGCGCACGGGATGTCACTCGCACCCCAGCGAGCCGTCAAGGCTGCTTGGGTGTTATATGGTCAAGCCGCACGGTCAATTAGTACTGGTTAGCTTCACACGTTACCGCGCTTCCACATCCAGCCTATCAACGTCGTAGTCTTCGACGAACCTTCAGGGACCTCGAGGGTCCAGGGAGACCTCATCTTGAGGGGGGCTTCCCGCTTAGATGCTTTCAGCGGTTATCCCGTCCGCACTTAGCTACCCGGCAATGCCACTGGCGTGACAACCGGAACACCAGAGGTGCGTCCACTCCGGTCCTCTCGTACTAGGAGCAGCTCCTCTCAAGTCTCCAACGCCCACGACAGATAGGGACCGAACTGTCTCACGACGTTCTAAACCCAGCTCGCGTACCACTTTAAATGGCGAACAGCCA